>Ga0315285_10001886_pt1 | contig 22017 bp, 14 predicted proteins | sample YL17G09_36_MG_FD_203698 | JGI IMG/M metagenome (GOLD analysis project Ga0315285, IMG submission 203698) | Sediment microbial communities from Yellowstone Lake, YNP, Wyoming, USA - YL17G09_36 | ecosystem: Environmental > Aquatic > Freshwater > Lake > Sediment | place: USA: Wyoming | collected...
GGTCGACGCGCACGCCGCGGCTCCTTCCTACCCTCTCCCTCCCTCCCTCACTTCTCCTCACCTGCTCCAGCAGCAGCTCCCGCACCGCGGCCGCGACCGCGACGAGCACGCCCTCCTCGGCCGAGGTCGCGTCGTCCGCGGGCGGCGCGCCGGCGCCCGCGTCGGTCGACCCGCCGCCCGACGCGGCCGCGGCGCCGCGGCGGGCGCGCTTGGCGGGGCGGGAGGCACCCGCCGACGGCGGGCGCGAGTCAGGCGAAGGCGCCGGAGGGGCAGCGGCGGCGACGGCAGCCGCGGCGGCGTCCGCGGCGTCCGCGGCGTCGACGTCGAGCATGCGCGTCATCAAGTCTTTGGCCACCGCCACGTCGTCCACCGTCACCCCCTCCGCCGACAGCCGGGCGCGCGCGGCCGCGGTCGACAGCCGGATGGCGGTCTCGAGCGTGCGCACGGTGACGGGGAGGGGCGCGGCCGCCCCCGCCCCCGCGGCCGCCCCCGCGCGCAGTTCGCCGTAAAAGTCGGCGATCGCGTCCTGCGCCGCCGCCGTGAGCCCCATGTCGGCGGTGCGCCGCTTGACGAGCGCTAGGAACTTGCGCAGAAAGGCGGAGGAGAGGGGCAGGGGCTTGCCGGGCGCGCGCGGGCCGTAGAGGCGCGCGTCGTACGTGACGTGCATCCCGCCGTCCGGCCCTGCGGGCGCCGCCGCCCGGCGCCCGTCCCCCCCGTCGTCCTCTCCCAGCACGCCCAGCCCTCCGTCGGCCGGCGCGGGCCCGCGGCCGTCGTCGCCGGCCGCGCGCCAGCGGTGCTGACCGAGCACGTGCTCCGCGATGGCGCGGTCGCGGGCGGCGGTCGCGTTGTCCAGCAGGACGAAGAGGAGGTCGAACCGGGACAGGAGCGAGTCCGGGAGGTTGACGTTGCGCGCGACGGAGAGCGAGTGGTCGTACGAGCCGTAGAGCGGGTTGGCCGCCGCGAGCACGGAGCAGCGCGCGTTGAGGGACGTGTGGATGCCGGCCTTGGCGATGGTGACCGTCTGCTGCTCCATGACCTGCGCGGGGGAGGGTGGGGGGCGGGGGGGGGGGGGTGGGGCGCGGCGGGCAAGAGCGGGGCGGGCCGCCACGCCGTCGCCAACGCCCGCCGCCCTCCCGCCCTCCGCACCTCGTGAATGGCGACCCGGTCGCCGTCGTTCATCTTGTCAAATTCGTCGATGCACGCCACCCCCCGGTCGGCGAGCACCATGGCGCCGGCTTCGAGGCGCTTCTCGCCCGTGTCGCGGTCGGTGGTCACCGCCGCCGTCAGCCCGACGCCCGACGACCCGCGGCCCGTGGTGGACACCGCGAGCGGGGCCAGCGCCATGACAGCGCGCAGCAGCTGCGACTTGGCGACGCCAGGGTCGCCGACGAGGAGGACGTTGACGTCGCCGCGCAGGCGCGTCCCGTTGTCCAGGACGCGCTCCCGCCCGCCGAGCAGCTGCAGGATCAGCCCTTTCTTCACCAGGTCGTGCCCGTAAATGGAGGGCGCGAGCGAGGCGGCGAGGCGGTCCAGGACGTCGGGCGAGGCGGCCAACGCTTCGCAGCGCTCGATGTCGGCCGCGTCGAGCGCGGCGTCGCCCGCCGCCGCCCCCAGTTTGGCGACGCGGCACCCGATGACGAGCGAGTGGAAGACTCCCGACATGGTTCCGGACGCCTTTGGGGGCGTCGCGCGGTAGACGCCCGCGACGCGCACGCGGTCGCCCGGCTTCGCCGCGTCGACCAGGTCGGCCGCCAGCACGACGTCCACCGACCGCGGCAGCTGCCCCGCGGGCGCGGATTCCGGGAGCTCTTGCAGCGTGATGGTTTGGGCGTCGGTGTAGGTGCAGAGGCCGTACTCGGTGACGAGCAGGTTGCCCGCGTCGTCCGCGGTCGGGTACGCAGACCCCGTCGGCGCCCCCGCCAGCGACGACGCGTCCCGGTACTCGCGGGTGATGGTCTCCCCGGTCGCCGGGCACGTGTGCACGGAGCGGGCGAGCTTGGGGCGGACGAGCGACGCGCGCGTGACGACGCCGTCGACCGCAACGAGGCGGCCGAGCAGGGACGACGTCAAATCCCGGGGCGACACCCGCGCCCGCCCGTAGTGCCCGGAAAAGGCGAGGCGCAGGCGGGCGGGGCCGGGCAGGGCTTTGGGGTGGGTGGCGCGCGCGAGGTCGTCCAGGGCCTGGACGAGGGGAGCGGGGGGTCGGCCGGCGCGCGCGCGCGCGCGCGGGATGGCGGGAACGCGGTTGCCGCGGCCCGCGCCCTTCCCTCCCCCCCCAGATCGCGCGCGCGGTTGCCCCTGGCGCCAGTGCGCCGCTTGGCGGGCGCCGGCGGCGCCCCGGCAGCCCCTTGGCGTTCATCACCCCTCCTCCCTCCCTCCCCCACCTCTTCAAACGGGGGAATGCACTCGGCCGGCGCCTCCAGCAGCCGCGCCGCCAGGTCGGGCGCCGCCGCCGCGAGGTCCTGGAGGTCGACGTCCAGGCGCGCGCCGCGCGGCGGCACGCCGCCCGGCGCCGCGAGCAGGGCCGCCACCTTGGCGGCGTACTCGCCCGCGCCGCCGTCTGAATCCAGAAACGCGGCGAAATCGCGCTTGAGCGCGAGGCGCGCCTCGGACGACTCATCGGCCGTCGCGGCCATGGTGGGGAGAGGGCTGGGGAGGAGGGGGCGCGTGAGCTTCCGCGACCGCCCGGCGATCGCCGATGCCGCGTGCGCGGCCGCCGGGAGGGCGGCGGGCGGGCGCGGGGCGCCCGGCGGGGGCGCGCCGAGCGTTGCCGCCATCGGCACGATGCGGCGCCTGGGGCGCGCGCCCTCATACGCCCGCCCCGCCCCGGGCGCCGGGACCGAGCCCCGCGTCTGCGCGCACCGGGAGACGAGAAAGAGAGTGAGGGCGGGCGTCGGCTGCTCGCCGGCGCGGGAAGAGTGGTTGCACCGGCAACGCCCTCTCAGACTCGCCTCTCTTCGATGGCGCCCGCCCCTCCATCCCGCCGCAAGGCGATGATGCCGGCAGGCGCTCCCCTGCGCGCGTTACTGGCGCTGGCCGGGCTGGCGGTCGTGTGGCGCGCGCTCGCGCGTCACCGGGCCGCCCCAGGCCCGGGCTGGGCGCCGACCGACGGCTCGGACGCCAGCGTTTACCTGTACATCGGTGAGAGGAGAGGAGGAGGGAGTGGAAAGGAGGGGGCATTGCGCGCTCGCGCTCGTCGCGGCGCCGCTCCCGCCCGGGCGCTCCCGCCGCCGCGCCCGCCAATCGCAGCAGCGCAAGCGTGTGCTGGGCGCCGGGATTGGGCGCGGCCGGACCGGGTGCCGACCTCTCCTCACTCCCAACCGCCACCGCCTCTCCCTCGTCCAGACCCGTTCGAGTCCGGCCTCAACAACGAGCGTATCTCCCTGCTCAAAGCCGCGGAAGTGGCATCCAGAAACGGGTACACGCTGGTCCTGCCCGCGTTCAAGGATTTCCACGGCGTGCTCCGCCGCGGCGACCCGGCCGACCCCGTCGTCCTCGACTTCTCCCATTTCTACGATGAGGCAGCTTTCGCGGCGCACGCGGCACAGCACGGGTTCAAGGTGGCGCGGACCATGCCGGTGGACAGGTTTCACGCGTGCGCGAAGGAACTGAATTTCGCGTCTCAATTCGCGGACTCGTTCGACCCCGCCTTCATCTCGGCCTACGCGTCCCGCTACCGCGTCGTGTGCCTTCCCCCCCACGCGGTGTGGTTTGCCATCCAGGGCTACGGCGCGGAAGACCTGGATTGGTCCGCCAATGCCAAGCACGCGGCGGGGCTCAAACCCTCGCCCCTGTACGCGCGCGAGCTGGCCCGCATGGAGGCCAACCTCGTCAAGAAGTTCGGCACCTCCTCTTTCGTCGCGGTGCACGTCCGGTCCGAGGCTGACTGGGCGGCGGTCTGCGAGATGGGGTCCGACCGCTCTGAACCCCACTGGCTCACGGGCCAGCCCGACCGGTGCATGGTGACCGATGTCGACATCGCGGCGCACCTCAGGAGGCAAGGCGTGGGCAAAGGGTCGCTCGCGTTCGTCATGTCGGGCGACGACGTGGCGGCGTCTGCGCCGCGCCTTTGCGGCCCCGCCGGCCACCTGCGCTGCTTCACGCCGGACGACGTGTGGGGCGAGGTGGATGCGCGGGTGCCGGTGGGGCGCACCATCCTGCCGCGGGCCTACGTGTCGTTCCTCTTGGCCGGCCGCGCGTCGTCCCTGTTTGGCAACCGGCACTCGACCTTCTCCACCGAGCTCGCCTCCGAGTTTCGGTTGGCGGGCAAGGAGGCCAGCTTCTACAACCCGCCGTGCCCGCAGAACGGGCCGTGCCCGTGAGGGGACGCGGCGGGGCGGGAGCGAGGGAGGGGTGGGCGGCGGTTGTTTGTCGGGTGACGGCTCTGGGGTCTCGGCGTTGGTCCGTGGTTTTGTGTGTGCGTTTTGCAGTGTCCCGTAAGAGCGGCGGGAGTGGGGGAAGCGGTGGAGGCCGAGACGCGCTCGCCTCGACGCGCACACCCGCGACGCCCCAATTCCGCCCTCCTTATTGGGCGGCCGCCCTCCCTCCGGGCATGGCGTCCCCATGCCCCCCCGCTGCCTCTGACCCCGCGGCGGTGGCCGCCCGCTACGGCGCGCTCGCGCGCCGCCGCGGGCCCAACCTGGCGGCCGTCCTGGCGGAGCAGGCGGCCCGCGGGGTGACGTGAGTAGAGAGTGGGGGGGCGGGAAGCGCGGCGGGCGCGGGAGAGGGGCGGGCGGCGCGGGCCGACGCGACCGAACTCGGCGCGATGCGGCAGCGCGGGCGCGCGCCGCCGCCCTCCCGAGCCCACTCCACCACGCCTACCTCACAGCGAATCGTACTCCGCGGAGCACGTGGCGAGGCTGGAAGCTTTCGAGGCCGCGACCGTCGACGCGCTCGCGCCACCCGCGGCCAAGGCCTACTGCAAGGACGTGCACGGGGACGGCTGCCGGGTGTGCCATTCCTGCCACTTTTGCCGGTGTGGATCGGGGTGGAGAGGAGAGGAGGAGGGGTGGTCGTGCGCTCGACCCCGACCCCGGCCCGACGCGTTTCCCTCCACTCGCCTCTGCAGCCAAAAGACCGTCGACCCCAAAACTTGGTGCCCCTGCGCCGCATCGACCATCCCCCCCCGCCCCGCGGGCGCCAATCGGGGGCGGTGGTGCGCGCAGTGCCTCGGCAACCGCATGGGGCAATCGTTTGACCAGGTCGCCACCAACCCCGCCTGGCGCTGCCCCTGCTGCCTGGGGCTGTGCAACTGTTCCTCGGTGTCGTGCCAGCGCAAGCTGATGGGGTTGAAAGACACGGGGCCGTTGGAGCGCGAGGCGCGGGCGCTCGGTTTTTTGTCGGCGGCGCACTACCTCGTCCTCACCCTGTTCGACCCCGCCGCACCGAGGCCGGCGCCTGTGCCGCCCGCAGATGCGGCGGCGGTGAGTCTGCGGCCGGACGCGGCCTCAACTTTCGCTCTGGCGCGGTCGGCGGCCGACGCGCGCGCGCTCGCGGCCGCGCGGACCAAGGGCGCGGCGCGGGCCCGGGCCGAGGCCGCGGCGCGGCGCCAGATGGAGGCCGTGCACGCCGCGCTGGGCGGCGGGGCGCAGGTGGTGGGCGCCGGCACGCGCCTCGACCTCGGCCTCGGCCTCCGCCCGCCGCCCACCGCCCTCGCCCCTCTCGCCAGCGCCGCCGACCTGGGATGGGACGCGCTGGACGAGCCGTCCGACGGCGACGATTCGGACGACGGGCGGGCGAGGGGGGAGGAGAGGGCGCCACGGGCCGCCGCGGCCGCGCCGGCCGCGCCGGCCCTCGCCCACCCGCCGCCCTCCATGCCGCGCCTGGTGGCCGGCAGCAGCATCTCGCTGGGCGCGCGCGCGTCGGCCGCGCTGCGGGGCGTGCCGCTGCTGCCCGAGGCAGGGGCGGGGGGCGCGCGCGCCGTGCGCCCCGGCCCTCCTCTGCCGACCCCATCCGCCACCCCCGCCGACGGCGGCGGCCTGGCGGTGGACGGAGACCTTGGAGCCGGCGGCAGCGGCGCGGGGCCGCACGCGGGGCTCGCGGCTGGGCCTGGGCTGCCCGGTCCGCCCCGCGGCGGTGGTGGCGCGCCCAGGCCGCGCCCGCTGTCGACGGCGACGACCGCGCGCGCGCTGGGCATGGGCGAGCGGCGCTGGGGCGGTGGTGGCGGCGGCGGCGGCGCGCGCGGCGCGCCGCGAGCGGTCGCCGCCAGCCCGCCGCCGCCCGAGGCCGACGGCGTGGCCGAGGCGCCGGCCGTCGAGCAGCAGCCGCCGGCCCCTGAAGCCGGCGCGGCCCCCGTGCCGCCGCCCCCGCCCCCCCCTCCACCCCCACCGCTCGCCGCGCTCCCGCCCGACTTTGCCGGCGACCGCCCGCCCGCGTCCGACGGCGTGTACGCCTGCCTGCTCACCACGGCGCGCCAAGCGCTGGCGGTGCTGTGGCGAACGGGAGAGGGGGAAGGCGGCGCGACCGCCCCCGACGCGGCCGTCGCGCGGGCCGCCCTGGCCGCCGTCCTGGACGGCGTGCGCCGCTCCGTGGCCGCGCCGGTGCCGGTGCCCGGCGACGAGGACGGCGGCGGAGGCGGAGGCGCAGCGCGGATTCAACACCCTCTCGCCGCGCGCGGCGGCCTCGCCGACGCGGCCGCCGCCCTCGTCGCCGTCGCGGCCGGCGCCCCCCCCGAAGACGCGGCCTACGACGTCCCCGCCCTGCTGGGCGGGCGGGAGCCGCTGGCGGATTGGGGTGGCAGCGGGGTGGGGCCGCGCGCGGCGCTCCTGGCCGCCCTCTTTGCCGCGCACGACGCCCTCGCCGCCCGGGCCGCCCCCACCCGCCACGCGGCGGCCGCCATCGGGGACGTGGCGACCGCGCTCTTGGCCGAGTACGGGCAGGCGGTCGAGGTGGGGTCCGGCGACGGCGCGTGGTCGGACGCGTGCACGCGCGTCGGCCCGGTGTCGCTCCCGCCCGGCGCGGACGACGCGGCGGCGGCGCTGCTGCCGTTGGTGCTGGGCGATGCCGCCCTCCTGTGCTACGCCCTGGACTTTGCGGCGGCGCGCGGCGGCGGGGGGGGCGGCGGCCTCGCCGGACCGTGGACGCTCGCCCCCCTCGACCCGCGGTCCCCGGCCCCCGCCGCCGCGCGCGAGCGCGCGGCGCACGCGCTGCACCTGCTGCTGGCCGGGCACCCGCCGGCGGCGGCGGGGGCGCACGGCGGCTGGCTCGGCGCCCTTCTCTCCTCCCACGCCATCCCTTTCCTGGAAGCCTCCCTCGCCGCCGACTACCCCTTGCGCCGGGGCGCGCTCCCCGCCGCGCCCGGCGGGCGCGGCGGGGACGCCGCGCCGGCCGACCCCGCGGCGCCGCTGCGCCCGGTCGAAGCGTCGCCGTCGCGGAGGGCCGCGGTGCTGGCGCAAGCGCACGCGTGGCTCTTGGTGGCGGGAGGGTGCGGGCCGGCGCCCGGGGCGGGCGCCCCCCCGCCACTCGCCTCGTTGCTCGACCGCGCGGGCGCGCCGTTCGGCGGCGACCGCGTGTGGCGCGACGCGGGTGTCGCCCCGCCCTACCGCTCCCTCGCCACCCACTACGCCGCCGTCGCGTTGGGCGTCGCGCCCGCGCTGGCGGGCCCGCCGCGCGCCCAACGCGCCGCGCTCCGCTTCTGGCTCGCGGGCGCGGGCGACCCGCACGCGGGGGCGCCCTTTGCGCGCCTCACCCTGGCGCTCGCCTCGTGCCCGCACACCGCGTGGGCGTTTGAGCGGGTGGAGGTGACGGCGGACGACCTGGCGGGCGGGCCCGACGCCGCGGCGGCGCGCGGCGCCGCGGCGGCCGCGGTCGTCGCCGCCGCGGCCGCCGCCCGCGGCCCCGCCGCCGCCGCCGACCTCGTGGCCGACCTCGCGCCCATCCTCGACCTGCGCCGGCGCGAGGCGGCCGAAGGAAGGCGGGGGCGGCGCTGGCGGCGCGCGGCCGTGCCGCTCGCCGCGGCGGCCGCGGTCGCCGCCGCGCCCGCGGAAAGCATGCGCCGCCCGCCGCGGCCGGGGGCGAGGTCGCCCCTGGTAGACCTGGGCATGCTGCTTGCCGAGGCGGCGGCCGACGCGCTGGGGGAGAAGGAGGGAGGGGGAGCCGACTTGGCCGCCGGCGCGTTTGCCGCCGCGGTCGCCGGCGTGGTGGCGACCGTCGCCGCCGCGGGCTCCGTCGCTGCGCTCGAGGCGGGCGCGGTGCCGGGCGCGCTGAGCCCGGTGTGGCGCCTCGCCGACGCGGTCGCCGCCGCGCCCGCCGCCGCGCGCGCCGCCGCCGCCGCGCTCGCCACCCCCCGCGCGCTGGCCGTCTGCCACTACCTCCTCGCCGCCCCCCTGCGCCGCGCGCTCGAGCGTGGCCCCCTGGACGCGGGCGACCTGGCGAAAGCGGCGGCGGGGGCGGCGGCGTTGGTCGGGGCGATGCTCGTCGACGGCGGGTGGGGCGACGAGGCGGGCGACGGCGCCACCCCCCCTCTCTGGCTGCGCACCCTCCTCCCCCCGGCCCTCGCCCCGCTCATCGACGCCCTGTGCCCCACCGGCCCCGGTGCGCCCGCTGGCGGCGCGACGCCGCCGTTGCTGGCGGCGGCGGTGTTTGGCGCCGCCGCGCGCGTCGCGACCGCGCGCGGCGCGAGCGTCCTCCCCCCACTCGCCCCACCCCCTCCTCCCACCTCCCGCCTCGCTTACGCCAACGGCCCCCTGCGCACCGGGGAGGCCGTGCCGGACGACCGCTTCGGGGCGGCGCTGGCGGTGTGGTGGAGGGTGGTGGTGGGGGGGGCGGTGCGGGCGGCGGGGAAGGTGGGGAGGGCGGAGCCGGCGGCGGAGGCGCGCACCGAACTTCCCACCATCCGTGCCACGACCCCGGAAGCCGCCCGGGCCGCTCGGGGCGAGCTGCAGTCACTGCTCGGGGCGCCACGCGCGCTGCCGCCGCGGCCGCCCCTGCCGCCGCCGCCGGCGCCGGCCAAGGTCGAGGCGGTGACGGAGGAGGATGCTGCTGTCGCGGGCCTGGCCATGCTGGCGTCGCTGGCGCGCTGTGGCGGGCACGGCGTCGCCTGGGCTGCTTCCGGCCTGCGCGGCGCGCGCCCCCACGCCGCCGCCGCCCCTCCCCGCGTGCGCGCCGCGTTTGACGACGCGGTGGTGGCGTGCGGGGTGGAGGAGGGAGGGGGGCTCCTGGCCCCGGTGGTCGTGGCGGCGGCGGCGGCGCCGAGCGCGGTGCCGCCGCCCACCACCACCTTCCTCCCTTCCGCCCCCCCCGCCACATCGACCGACATCGCGACCGCCCCGCGAGGCGCCATCCTGGGCGCCATCGAAGGGTGGGCGCCGCCGCCCGCCATCCGGAGCGCGCCGTCCGGCGCGCGCGTCGCCGCGCTCGCCCTCCACGCCGGCTCCGCCACCGGCCCCCTCCTCGCCAAAGTCGCCTGGGCGCTGGCGGATGCGCCGGGGGTGGCGCCGTCGGGCGCGGTGCCGGTGGAGGCGGGGGAGCTGTGCGCGGTGTTTGGGGGCGAAGCCGCGCTCGCGACCGCCGCCCCGCGCCGGCTGCGCCTGCTCCACTTGCAGGTGCGGGCAGCCGCGGGATCTGGCGGTCGCGCCGTCCCGTCTCTGGCCTCGACCGCGCGCAGCCGCGCGCGCTTGGCGACCGCGGCGCCGCGCCTGCCGGTCGCGGCAGCAGCGGGCGGGATGGCCCAAGGTCGGCCGCCGGCTGCCGCGCCTCCTGCTCGCCCTGCGGCGCCGCGGCTGCCGGTGGCGGTGGGGCCGGCGGCGCCGCCCGCGCCGTCCCCCGCGCCGTCGCTGCCCGTCGCGCGCGCGCCGACCGCGTTCCCCGCCCGCCCGCCTTTGGCGCCCCTGGACGCGTCCGCGCCGCGGCCGCCTCCCCCTCCCCCACCCCCCCTCGTCCTGACCCCCGCCGTCTGCCGGCGCCTCGCCGCCGACCTGGCCACGCTGGGCTTTCCCTTCACCGACGCCATGCGCGCGCTGGTCGTGGCGCGGGCGAGGGAGGCGGCCGAGACGCTGGGGGGGGGGGGCGGCGGCGCCCGCGCGCACCGCGGCGACTCGCGCGAGGAGGACCTCAAGCAGCGCGCGGTCGACTACCTGCTCGGCCGCGCCCGCCCCCAGCGCGAGTGATGGAGAGGGCGGGGGGCGTCCCTCTTGTTGCAGGCACGCGCAACAGCCCCGCGTTCACTCGCCCGAGCCCGCGCGCCCGCCGCCCCGCCCCCGCCCCCCCCTCACAGCGCCTTGAAGTACTCCTTGGAGTCGGCCGGCGTCGGCTTCATCGTCGCCGCGCCCGGCGTCCACCCCGCGGGGCACACCTCGTCCGGGTTGGCCTGCACGTGCTGCAGCGCCTGCAGGACGCGCAGCGTCTCGTCCACGGACCGGCCGAACGACAGGTTGTTGATGGTCGAGTGCTGGACGACGCCCTCGCGGTCGATGATGAAGAGGCCGCGGAGCGCGATGCCGTCGGGGGAGAGGACGCCAAACGCGTCCGACACCTCCTTCTTCAGGTCGGCGACCAGGGGGTAGGCCAGGTCGCCCACGCCGCCCTCCTTGCGGTCGGTCTGAGGGGTGGGGAGGTAGGCGGGAGGGGTGTCGGCGCGCGCCCCGGCCCCCGCGGCGACCCCCCACCCACCCGCCCGACCCCCTTGCCTGGATCCAGGCCAGGTGCGAGAACTGGGAGTCGACCGAAACGCCGAGCACCTGCGTGTTGAGCGCGGCAAACTCGGGGACGCGGTCGGAGAACGCGGTGATCTCGGTCGGGCACACAAACGTGAAGTCGAGCGGGTAGAAGAAGAGCACCACGTACTTGCCGCGGTACTGGGCGAGGGTCGTGGTCACAAACTCTTGGTCGAAGACGGCCTCGGCGGTGAAGTCGGGCGCGGGGGAGCCGACGAGCGGGGCCTGTGGGGCGAGGGGGGTGGGGGGTCGGGGTCGGCGGCCCGCGATCGGGCCCCAATGGACCCCGGGCGGGCGCGCGGCGCGCAATGCGTGGCCCCGGGCGGGCGGGCGGTCTCGCCCGGCCCCCCAGCCTCCCATTCTCACCGCGGCGGCGGACACGCGGCGCGCCACGCGCGGCGCTGCGCGGACCGCGGGCGCGGCGCGCGCGGGCGCGGCGACAGCCAGGCGGGTGCGGAGGGCGAGGGCCATTTGGGGGAGAGGAGGAGCGAGGCGGCGGGCGTGTGAGAGGAGTGTGCGGAGCGTCTAGACGCGGCGCGCTGCGGCGCTCCTTCCAGACCCCGGAGTCCGGAACCGCGCCCGCAACCGCGGCGGCGGCTGTCCGGGTGCCGGCCGCCGTCTGCAGCGCGCAACAGAGCGCGTCGCGAGGGCGGGAGTTGGCGTGACTGGCGCCGGCGGGCGGCGCGACCTTCGGCGCGCGGAAGCACTCTCTGCTTCCCCCTTTGCGCCGCCGACCGCCCCAAACGACACATCATGCGACCTGATTGCGCGAGCGCTGGGTCACGGGCGCGGCGGACAAGCACCGCCCTGGCTCGAGCGCGCACTCTCGCTCTAGGCGCGCGCGACACTGCCCCCTCTCTCTCACGCACCGCCACCAAATTGATGGTCGCGCGACCCGAATGCGCGAGCCCGGATGGCGGGCCCGTGGGGCGGGCGCGAGCCCGGCTCCAGTGGGGGCGCGTCGCGACCAAGAGCGACTGCGACGCCACACTCTCTCACACCGCCCCTCCACCCGGACCCCAAACCCCCCACCGCACTCACCAGTATGGCCACCCTCTCCATGACCTCCTCCCGCATGGCCGTCCGCGCGCGCGCGGCCCGCCCCGCGCGCCGCGTCGCGGGCCGCGGCGCTGTGCGCGCCATGGCGTACAAGGTGACCCTCAAGACGCCGTCCGGCGACCAGGTCATCGAGTGCGCTGGTGAGTCGAGAGGGGGGAGGGGGTGGGGAGCGCGGGGTGGGGCGGGATCGGGGGCTGGGAGGTTGGTCGGCGAGCTTTGGCGGCCGCCGCGGGGCGCAGGGGGCGCCGCCGCCCCCCCTTTTTACCTCCCGGCGCTCGCGGCCGCGTGTGGCCGCCGTCCCGGGGGCGGCCCGGGCGCGGCGGCCGGCGCCACCGCCAGCCGCGAGGTGCGGGACACCCGGCCTCGCACCCCCGCCGCGCGCGGCGGACGCGCCGCGGCGCCCGCCGCCCCCCCCCCGAGCGACGCGTGCGCGTCGTGGCGTCGGCGTGGGGCGACAATGCGGGCGCGGGGCCCCCCTCCCGCCCCCCCCGCGCGCGGCGGCCGCTGTCCGGCCGCGCCACGGCGTCGGCGCGTTCCACCACGCCGCCCCTTCCCACGCCTCCACCCCACCTCGTCCCTCCCAGACGACGTCTACATCCTGGACGCCGCCGAGGAGGCCGGCATCGACCTGCCGTACTCGTGCCGCGCGGGCGCGTGCTCCTCGTGCGCGGGCAAGGTCGTGTCCGGGTCGATCGACCAGTCCGACCAGTCCTTCCTGGACGACGACCAGGTGTGAGGGAGGCAGAGGGGTGGGGAGAGATGGGGTGGCGGCGGCGGCCTGATTCCTTTTTTCTCGAGCGGTCGCCGACGCCCTCCCCTCCCGCCCTCTTTCCCACAGATGGGCAAGGGCTTTGTCCTGACCTGCGTCGCGTACCCCACGTCCGACTGCACGATCTCGACGCACCAGGAGGAGGAGCTCTACTGAAGAGCGAGAGGGAGAGACGCGCGGTGGGGTCCGGCTGGCGGCGGGGGCGCCCCCGGCGCCCGCCCACCCCGGGAGGAGGCGCGCGCGCGAAACGGGGCGCGGGCGGCGTGGCGGCGCGGCGGCGCGTGCAACGAGGCGGCCGGCCCGCGGCCCCCCAAAAAAAAAAGAGTTGCACCCCTCTCCTCCGCCTCCTCTCCTCCTTTCACGCCGCCAGCCCCAGGTCAAACACGCTCGCCGCCGCCGACGCGCGCGCGGGCTCCAGAGCAGAGGCCAACGCCGACGCCAGGCCGGCCGCGGTCGCCGCGGCGGCCGGCCACTCGCCGGCCGCCAGCGCGTCTGCCACCGCCTCCGCGCCCGACTCGGCCGGCGCCCCCAGGTTGGCCCCGCAAAACGCGTCGACGACGAGCGTGCCGCCGGTGGACGCGACGCACGCGGGCGGGGCTGGGGAGGCGACGAGCGCGGGGCCGACGCACGTCACGCGGTGCGGCGGGTCGGCCGCCACCTCGCACCGGCCGCCCGTGAGTTTTAGCGTGATGGAGGGGCCGGCGCAGGTGGGCGGGTTGGCGCGGGCGGGGTACGCGGCCGCGCGCCCGCAGGGGCGGCCGAGGTCGAGGCTCGCCGCAGCGGACGATGCGCCCGCCGCCGCGGCTCCCGCGGGCGCGGCGGGCAGCGTGCTGTTGGCGCCGCCCAGCAGGGGCTCGAGCCAGACCATCAAATTGTCGGCGATGTTGCACGATGCGCGGAGGAGCGACCCCTGGGCGTCGACGACGCTCGACTCGGAGGCCCCCACGCCGGCGCAGACGGTCGAAATCGCTTGCCCGCCACGCCCGACAGCCGTCGCAGTCACGGTGGGCGCTTGGGACACCCAGGGCGGCAGCCAGCCGGGCGCCGCGGCGGTGGGGGAGGGGGTCAGGGCCAGGAGCAGGAGCGCGGCCAGCGCGAGGCGCGCGCGCGCGCCCGGGGTGGCGGTGGCGGTCATGGCCAACGGCGTCGCAACAGCGCTCGGGCGGCGGGCGGAACGACGGAGTGGCGGCGACCTCGCGTGTCGGCGCACACCCAACTCTGATGCCGTCCCTGCTCCCGCCCATGGACACGGGCCACACCTGGCTCGACTGGAGGCGCTCCCTAGCGGCCGTGCCGGCGGTCACGAGGGCCGCGAGGACCCCCCTCGACTTGCTCGACTCGCGGGAGGGCGTCTACTCGGCCGGCCTCGCCCTCGCCTGCGTCATCCCGTTTGTGCGGTGGGCCTTTGTGGGGCTCGTGTCTGATGTGCGTGGTGGGGAGAGGGTGGGGAGGGGCGATGCGGGCGCGCGCGCGGGCGGCGCGGCGGCGGGCGCCGCGACCCCGGCGCGCCGCCGCCGCGCAATCCGCGCCGCAAGGGCACCGGAAGGATCGCGCTTGGCCCTCTGCCAGTGCCAACGCGCGCCCCGCCCCCCTCTCCGCACACAGCCGCTCGGCAGGCGGCACTTGCCCGGCCTCGCGAGCGCCAAGGGCCGCCACACGCCCGCCCAGGGTGCCAAGTTGCACAAGTGGAATGGTGTGGGAGAGAGTGGGGAAGGTGCGGTGGTGGTGGGGGCGCCGACGCCGACCGCCCACCTTTCTCCTTTCTCCTCCCCCTTTTTAGAATCCTTCTGGAAGTTTGCCGTCTACGCCACCTTCACCCTGCTGGCCGCCTGCGCCGCGTACTACGAGGGGTGAGAGAGAGAGGAGGGTGAGGGAGGGAGAGAGGGCGCCACGACGCGCGCGCCCCGACACCCCGCGCCCCCCCTCCCCGCTTCCAGGATCCTGCTCGACCCGCACGAGATGTGGCGCGGCTGCACCCGGTTCCCGCCCTGCTCCTTTCCCGTCGGGCGCGCGGTGCGGTTCCTGTACGCGGTCGAGCTCGGGTTTTACTTGCAGTCGATCCCCGCGCTCGCCCTCTTCGACGTGCGCCGCAAAGACTTTGCCGAGCTCATGGCGCACCACGTGGTGACGCTGGGGCTCATCGTGTACTCGTTGCACGTCAAGTGAGGGAGGCGGGGGGAGAGAAGGGAGGCGGGCGTGGGAGGCGGGCGCGCGAACCGTTGCCCACCCGTCCACCCCTCGCCCGCTCCAGCTTTTCGCGCGTTGGCACCCTCACCTTTCTGGCGCACGACGTCAACGACATCTTCCTGGAGTCGGCCAAACTGGCGCGCTACGCGGCCGCGCGCACCGCGCCGACCGCGCTCTTTGTCGCGTTCGCCCTCTCCTGGGTCGTCTCCCGCCTCGTCTACTTTCCCCTGGTGCTCATCAAAGCGTCCCTCCTCTACCCCGTGACCCTCATCGCCATCCCGTACGGCATCGACCCGCACCCCCACTGGCTCTTCTTCCTCACCTTCCTCACCACCCTCCTCTGCCTGCACGCCTACTGGTCGCTGCTCATCGGCAAAGTGGTGCTGCGCACGCTGCGCGAGGGGGAGCCGGACGACGTGCGCGAGAGCGACGACAGCGATCAGGGTTGAGGGGGGGGGAGGGGAGGCTACGGGGGGCGGTCGTTGGGGTTGGCGCCAGCACTTGCGGGGGCGCGGCGGCTGTGCAACCGCCGCATGCTTCCCAGGACGGCGGGCGCGGCCCCTTCATAGTGCCCGCCGTCGACGGCCAAGGCCAAGCCGCACTCCGCCCGCGTCCTCTCCCTTTCCCTCTCCGCTTCATCATGCAGCGCGCCGCCCTCCGCCCCCGCCTGGCACCCGCCGTCCGGGCGCGCCCCGCCACCCGGGTGGTGGTTGTGCGCTCGGCCGCGCCGGTGAGCCAGGGAGGCGGGGGCGATCGGGGGTGGTCGCCCGGCGGCGGGCGGCCGGCGCGGCCGGCGGGCGGCGCGCCGATGGGCGTGTGCGGCGTCATCGTGCGCGCCTGGGTCGAGAGGAGGGCGCGGAGAGCGACCCGGTGCAGGCGGGCGCCCGCCGGTCGACGCCGCGGGGACGGCTCGGGCGCCGGCGGCGGCCGGCGACCGCCCGCCCGCCAGCGCGATCGACGCATTATCAGCATCGCCCCCTGAGCGCGACGCTGGGGGTCGCCCGAAGCCTCCGCGCGCCGCGGCGGCCGCGCCCGACCCAGCGACGGATGCCACACGCCCCGCCTCCACCACGCTCCACCCCAACACTCTCCCACACCATCAGACCGCTGAAGACGTGCGCGCCGCCCTCGAGTCGGCCGTCCGCCTGGAGTCCGGCAAAGCGTCCAAGGCCGAGGTCAAGGCCGCGTGGGACTCGGTCGCGGCCCAAGCCGCGGCCGCGGCCGCCGCCGTCTTCCAGCTCAACGACGACGAGCTGGCCGCGCGGTCGGTGTCGGCCGACGCCGTGCTGGAACGCTTCTGCGAGGCCAACCCCGACGCGGACGAGTGCCGCGTGTACGAGGACTGAAAGAGGAGAAGGGCAGGATGCATGCGGCGGCTGTGGCAGAGGGCCGGGCGCGGCGGCGGGGCGTGTGACGCGGCCGCGGTGCGTGCGTGAGCGTTCGAGGGGCGCCGCCTCTCTCCCTCCGGCCGCCGCGCCCCCTCTGCGGCGGGTGCGGCCAGCGCCGACAGAGCGCGCGCGCGGCCGGTGGCGCCGTCGCGGCCGCGCAGTGAGGAGGGCGTCCGCCGACGGCGGGCGGCTCGCACAGACGCCGGCCCCGCGGGCGCGGCGCGCCAGCCCCCATTCGATCCACAATGGCGCATGGTGGATCCCTCGAGGAAGACAACCCAGACCCGGTGCGCGGCCGCCGTCGCCACACATCCGCCACCCGCCGCCCCCGAATCCGCACCCCAACACCCCTTTCGACCCCTTCAGATCGCATCTATGGTGGTCGCCGTGGCCGACAGAAGCCGACCGCTGGCCTTGCGCGCTCGCGCGGCCTCAAACCTGGCCGCCGCGTCCACCTCCCGCAGAGCCTGCGCCGAGGCCGCCGCCGCCGCGGGCGCGGCCGCAGCCGCCACGCGCCTGGTCGCCGACGCGACGCGGGCGGGCGACGAGGGCGCGGCCGACGCGGCGGCCGCGCTCGTCGCGGCGGTGTCGGGCGACGCGGGCGCGAGCGGCGGCCGAGAGACAATCAAGTTGCGGGAGGGTCTGCCGCCCGTCATCGTTGTCCAAGCGTCGCTCGCCGACGGCCTGGGGGCGCGCCTGTGGGCGGCGGCGCCCGCGCTGGTGTCTGTGCTCGCTGGCCGCCGCAAACTGTCCTCCCTGCCCGTCCCCGCCCTGGCCAACGCCCGCGTGCTGGAGCTCGGCTGCGGCACCGCCGCGGTCGGCCTGGCGGCGGCTTTGCTGGGCGCGGCGTCGGTCGCGGCGACCGACGGCGAGGCGGCCGCGCTGCAAGCCGCGCGCGCCTCCGCGGCCGCCACCCTGGGCGAGCCCGACGGGGCCGACTGCTGGTCCTGGAAAAGGAGCGTGACCCTGCACACACTGGCGTGGGGCGAGGCTGCAGGAGAAGAGGGCGGAGCGCGGAGCGCGTGCGCCGGCCCCTCGACCCCTCCCTGCCCCGCCTGCGACGACGCCCCGCCTCTGGCGCCCGGCCCGTTTGACGTCGTGCTTGGGGCCGACGTTCTGTATGACCTGGCCGGCGCGGCCGCGCTCGGGCGCGAGGTCGCCGCGCGGCTCGCGCCGACCGGCGTCGCCCTGCTCGCCTGCCCCGTGAGAGACGCCGCCCTCTTGGCCACGTTCTTGGCTTCAGCCGACTCTGCAGGCCTGACCGTGTCCCTGGAGCGCGCCGACTGGCCGCTGGCCGGCCGCGCTGGCGTCGTCGGCGCGGGCGGCGCGGCGGGATACGAGGGCGGGTTTCAGTTTGCGCGCGTCACGTGGAGGCAGGATGAAGGGGCGTGGGAGCCGTGACCAAAGAGAGAGGGTGTGGAAGGAACGAACGGAGCACGGAAACTAAAACCTCAAGGTATTCCACCCTCCCTCTTCACCGCGGCGCGCCACCACCGCCACGCCTCAGCCCCTCCCGAAAAGCAGCTTCAGCGGCGAGTTCGCCGTCCAGCCGCTCAGCAAAGGGCGTCGCGCGCAGCACGACGCGCGCGGAGGGGTCGCGTGCCGACGGCGACACCGCCACGCCCCGCACGGCGGGAGTCGAGTTGGGGGATTCTCCCGACTCGGTCGAGATGAGATAGGCGCGGCGAGGCTGTTGGAAGAGAGGGGCAGCGGTGGTCGCGGCATGCGGGCAACGTCGCGCGGTGGTGGTTGGCGCCCGCCCCTCCCTCTCTCCTCACACCTTGGCCACGGGCGAAGCCTGCACGGCGAGCTCACCCAGCACGCGGCGAGTGGGGCTTGGGCTCGGGCTGCGCGGCGTGGGCGCGCGCGCCGCGCGCGCAGGGCTCCCGCTCGCCAGTGGCGCGCCGCCGGTCAGCGGGACGACGACCGGTGGCGGCCGGCGACGCCGGCCGCCACGGGCGGGCAGCCAGCGCGACAGAAAGGCGGGCCACGGCATGTGAAGAGACCGCGGCGGCCGATTGCCCCCCCACTCTGCCGCCGCGGCCGCCGCGAGTCACCATGAGCCCGCCCACTCCTCCTCTCCCTCCCCCTCCGCCCGACGCCGGACGCTCCCCGCCCGACGCCGACCTGCTCGGCACGCGCACACGGTCGACGACCGCGCTGGGCGCCGCCGGCTCCCTGACAGGGCTGCCCAGGCCAGTGCCATCGTCCGACAGAGCTGGTGGCGGCGGCAATGGCGCCCCCGGCGGCGACGGCACGCCGCCCGTCGGGTCGGCACCCAGCGGCGCGCCGGGCGGGGCGCCCGCCATGAAGCGCGTGCATTCGGTGAGAGATGGAGAGAGGTGGGGGCGTGTGGGGATGGGGGATCGGCGGCGGAGGGGCGCGCGGGCCAGCGGCGCGGGCGGGGCACATTGGCCGTCGACCTCCCGCGTCCCCTCTTCCCTCGCCAGGAACCCAAGCTCGGCGCGGCCGCCGCCTCCTCCGCCGCCCTCCCCGTCGTCCGCCTGGGCGTCTGCGCCATGGACAAAAAGGCGGGGTCGAAGCCGGTCGCGGAAATCGTGCGGCGGCTCACCGCAGGCGGCGAGTTTGAGCTCGTCCCCTTTGGCGACGCCGTCATCCTCGCGTCCCCCATCGCCGACTGGCCCCTGTGCGACGTCCTGCTCGCCTGGCACTCGGACGGGTTCCCGCTGGCCAAGGCGCAGGCGTACGCCTCGCTCCGCCGCCCGTACCTCATCAACGACCTCCACCTCCAGGACCTGCTCCTCGACCGCCGCGCCGTGTACGCGACGCTGGCGACCGCCGGCATCCCCGTCCCCACCCACGTCGTCATCGACCGGGACGGGCTGGCGGCGGGGGCGGACCCGGACGGGTTTGTCGAGACGGAGGACTATGTCGAAGTGCGCGGCACGCGCATCCACAAACCCTTTGTCGAGAAACCGGCCAACGCGGAGGACCACAACATCTACATCTACTACCCGCACTCGATGGGGGGGGGGGTCAAGAAGCTGTTCCGCAAGGTGCACGACAAGTCGGGCGACTACGACGCGGCGCACCCGGGGACGGTGCGCCGCGACGGGTCGTACATCGTGGAAGAGTTTCTGACGACCGGCGGCACCGACGTCAAGGTGTACACCGTGGGGCCGCGGTACGCGCACGCCGAGGCGCGCAAGTCGCCGGTCGTCGACGGCAAGGTGACGCGGTCGGCCGACGGGAAAGAGTTGCGGTTCCCCGTGCTCCTCTCGCCCCAAGAAAAGGAGGTCGCCCGCCACGTCTCCCTCGCGTTTGGCCAAAAAGTGTGCGGCTTCGACTTGCTGCGCTCCGAGCGCGGCAAGTCGTACGTGTGCGACGTCAACGGGTTCTCGATGGTCAAGAATTCTCACAAGTATTACGACGACGCCGCCGGCATCCTCCGCTCCCTCGCGCTCTCCGCCGTCGCCCCGCACCGCCTGGTCGGCCCCCCCCCCATCCCGCGCGCCGAGCGGGGCGGCGGCGATTCGGACAGCGGCGCGAGCGTGCTGTCCGCCGACGGCCCGCCGCTCCGCCACTCGCCGCACGGCGCATCGTGCGACGACCTGTCCGAGCGAGGCGCGTTTGAAGAGTTGCGCGCCGTGCTCGCCGTCATTCGGCACGGGGACCGCACCCCCAAACAAAAAATGAAGCTGCGCGTGCGCCAACCGTCGATGCTCGCCCTCCTCTCCCGCCACCTGGACGCCAAGGGCAAGCAGGCCAAGCTCAAGTCGCCGGCCGAGCTGCAGGAGCTGCTGGACGTGACGCGGGGGTTGCTGGATGGTCTGGAGGAAGGGGGGGTGGGGGCCGAGGCCGCGCCGCGGCCGCCGTCGGCCGCGCCGGTCGCCGCGGCCCCGCGCGACCCCGCCGCCGCCCCTCCCCCTCGCCCGGACGCCGCCGACGACGACGCGCCCGACCCTGAGGAGACGCGGGAGAAGCTGCGCATCGTGCGCACGGTGCTCGAGCAGGGCGGGTCGTTTGCGGGGGTCAACCGCAAAGCGCAACTCAAACCGACCGCCTGGGCGCCGCCCGACCCCGCCGCCCCGGACGCCGGGCCGAGGCCGACCGAGGCCCTGCTCATCCTCAAGCACGGCGGCGTGCTCACGCACGCGGGGCGGGCGCAGGCGGAAGCGCTCGGGTCGGTCTTTCGAACCGCCATGTACCCGCGCTACGGCCCCGCGGGCGGCGGCCTGCTGCGCCTGCACTCGACGTATCGCCACGACCTCAAGCTGTACTCGTCGGACGAGGGGCGGGTGCAGACGTCGGCCGCCGCGTTTACGCGCGCGCTCCTGGATTTGGAGGGCTCTTCGTTGACCCCGATCCTCGTCTCCCTCGTCAAGAAGGACGCTTCCATGCTCGACGCCTTTGGCAAAGGCGCGTCCGACGACATTCGGGCAGCCAAAGCGGCTCTGTACGACGCCATGACGGCCGACCGCGGCGGCGGCGCGCGCTCGCGCGCGTCGCTCGGGCCCGCGCCCTCGCCGCCGCCGTCGCCGGGGGGTGGGCCCGGCGAGCTCGCGTCCAGCCTGGCCGCGGTGCGGCTGGCGGACGACAAGGCGGCGACGGCGGGGGCCCCTCCTCCAGAGGTCCACCCGATGCCCGCCGACCCGCTCGCCCTGCTCGGCCAGCTCGTCGACCACCTGCGCGCCCTGGTGGATTGCCTGCGCCAACTCGTGCTGGCGGAGCCGCGCGCGCCCAGTCGCCGGGCGAGCGCGGGCGGCGAGCGCGCGGCGGCCGACGCCGCGGCGGCCACCGGCCGCTCCACCGCCGGCGCCCCACCCCCTCCTCCCACCGCCTACTCGGCCCTGCTCCAATCCACGCGCGACTGGGCGCCGGTGCCCGGGCAGCCCTGTGGCGGGGAGCGCCTCCTCCTCCTCTACGACAGGTGGCGCAAACTGGCCAAAGCGCTCTACACCGAGAAGAAGGGCGGCGTGTTCGACATCTCCAAGATTCCCGACATTTACGATTCCGCGAAATACGACGCCATCCACAACGCAGGGTTGGTCGGCCGGGACCTGCTCCTCCCGGTCTACGCGACGGCCAAAGCGCTCGCCGACGCCGTCATCCCCAACGAGTACGGCGTCGACCCGTCCGGCAAGCTCGCCATCGGGGGCAAAATCGCGGCCGCCCTCATCGGCAAGCTCCTGTGCGACCTGGCCAACGTGCGGGACGAGTCGCTCGAGACGGCCGGGTTTGACGACGGGTCGGAGCCCGCGTCGCCTTTTGAGACGTACGCCGACCCCGCGGTGCCGGGCGGGACGACCGCGGACGCGCGGCCGGTGTCGCGCGTGGCGAGCGTGGCGGCGACGGGGGCCGGCGGCGAGCCCGCGGCGGAAGGGTCGGACGACGACGACGGCGCGGCGATGCACCGCCTCTGCCCGCAGTATGCGCAAGACATCAACTCCCCCCTGCGCCACGTGCGCACGCGCGTCTACTTTACGTCCGAGTCGCACGTGCACTCCCTGGTCAACGTGTTGCGCTATTGCCACCTCGGCGCGCCCGGCGGCGACGCACCGACCCCTCCGCCCCGTGGCCTCCTGTCCCCCGACGCCCAGCGCCGGCTGCGCGACACGCCCGAGCTGGACTACATGACGCACGTCGTGCTGAGGCTGTACGAGTGCAAGCGGGTGCCCGTCACGTCGCCCGACCGGTTTCGGCTGGAAGTGCTGTTTTCGCCCGGGGCGGCCGCCGACCCCTTCGCCGGACGCCGCTCCGACCACGTCCTCCCCGTCGCCCCTCGGTGGCACATGGAGGCCCACGGCGGCGTCACGCTCGAGCAAGCCGAAAATTTGCTCGAACCTTTCGCGACCGGGTGGAAGCGCCCCGTGCCGCGCGACAGCCGCCCGCCCGCGGGCGTGCCGCCGCCGCCCGCGGCCGCGGGGCGGCCGCCCGCTCCGCCGCCGGCGCTGGGCGCGCCGGGCTTCAAATTCGCGGCGCCCAAGTGAGGAGGGAGAAA
>Ga0315285_10001889_pt1 | contig 22006 bp, 27 predicted proteins | sample YL17G09_36_MG_FD_203698 | JGI IMG/M metagenome (GOLD analysis project Ga0315285, IMG submission 203698) | Sediment microbial communities from Yellowstone Lake, YNP, Wyoming, USA - YL17G09_36 | ecosystem: Environmental > Aquatic > Freshwater > Lake > Sediment | place: USA: Wyoming | collected...
ACTTCCCCTATCCCCCTCGCTGTACCTCTGTTCCCTTTCTCGGGTCGAGGCCCTCGCGACCTGGTCGGGGCCTTCCAGGGTAGGCATCGCTAGTTCTGTGCCGGGCCAGCGATTCTTGTCTCCACAGGGAGGACGGGTCTTGCCGTCACACAGCCCGAAATCTCGTCGGGTCCGCATAACCCCTACTTTCCCTTATGCCCATGGGTGTCGCCGCCGGAGCCTGGCGGCGGGAAGCCTGTTTCGGCGGCCCCCTCCCCTAGCGTGTCTCACCACGCCGCGCGAGCCGTGTTGTCAAGGAGCGATTTTCAGAAGTATACCCCGTTTATTCACCCTAATCAAGATACTTTGGGGGTGCATTTCGCGTGCCGGGCGATGAAATCGCGGATAACGTGGATCGCCTGGTTGGCCAGGATCGGCATCTCCATGGTCTCCCGCACACCGCAGGTGCGGCAGATTAAGTACGGTCCGGGCAGCATTACGACATGCAGCATCCGGATAGGCAGGATCTTCGTCGTATCTCCGGATTTCGGCTCATCGGCCACGATCGCGCTTCTCCTTCGGCTTCTTTACCGGAGCGGCCGGGGCCGGCGGCTTCGAAGGCGCGGAAACGATGGAGTTTATGTGTTCCCTGAGATTATCGAATTGCCGGTTCAGGTCCTGGAGCTGACGGGCGAATCGTTCATGCTCGAGCTTGATGAGAATCTCGTTGTGTTTCCAGGGCGTACGGATCAGACGTTGCCGGTCCAGGAGTCCCTTGCGCTCCATTCGAACCGGCAGTGGCCGTCCGGCTGGCATTCTCGGCAGAACATTTTTCTGCACACCGGACACCTGTCGACTCCGTCTCCCCCGTGACATCGGCAGACCTGCATCCTTAGGTCCGCTTCGTTCCGGGTTAGAATCCATATGGCCCATACGACGCCCCCCAAGACCAAAAGAAGTATCGCCACGGGATAAGTATACGCGGTTTATTGTGGAGGGTCAAGGGGCTTCGCCAGTTCTACGGTGCCTAAAAATAAAAGACAGCGGAACCGGATCGCCAACACCGGAGACAATATCCGCGGCCGGCAATTATCCTGAAATAGGAATCTCCACAGCCAGAACACCTGCCAGGCTGATCCGGTTGTGGGCTCCGGTTGAAACCGCAAGGATACGTAGAACCTCCGCACTCTACGGAGAGGAGCAGCGGATTTGTGTCGTTCTTTACCGTGTGGACCTCGTTGCACCAAGGGCACTTAAAAGTATCGCCAGCCCTCAACTCTGCCGCGACTTCTTCTCGAGACCAGCCACAGCGGACGCAGTACCATTTTAATCCTGTGAACCTGAAGTGCGATTCGCCGCAATGATCGCATTTGGAAAGGCGATCTCCGGTCCGAGCTACGGCTCCGTGGTACCGATCTTTCGTCGGGTCGTGTTGCTTCCAAAGAATGCCGGAAGACGATTCCCGCGGGGCCCGTTCCTTGGGCGGCCTGCGTTTCCTCAGGCGCGGACCGTTCGCAAAAGGCCTGGGTGGGCGCCCCGACCATTCTCCCCCGTACTGCCCGCCGCGTCCAGGAGGATGGATCGTGCTCACTTCGGCGCCTCCGCCGGCTTGGCCGGCGTGGCGGCGAAAACCTCGTCGGTGACCTGGGAATCCGGGAAGAACTTGAATATTTTAAGTATGGACGGCATCGTCTCCGGGGTCACCTTGGCCAGCTCTTTCATGCTGATCACGCCCTTCTGGCCGACGTCGACCTTGCCGATATCCGGGATATCCACGATGAGGCTGAGGCCGGTTTCGTCCCATTCTTCGGCCCTCATCATCATCGCTACGCCGTATTCGCCCTCTTCGAGCATCCGGCCATCCTGGAGGGCCAGATCGACCCATTGCTCCTTCGCTTTGCAGAATTTGGTCTTGGGCCCACAGGAGCATTCGGTCGATTTCCACCCTTCGGCGCATCGTTCTTTGGTACGCCAGAAATTCCCAAGGACTTTACAGCCCTTCAATAGACGCTCTTTAATTTCCACCATCCATCCACCAGTCCTTCGTTTCGAATCCTTCCTTCTGAGGAGTGTGGAGCCATGCCAGGACGCCGAATATAAAGACGACCGTTCCACAGAGAAGCAACCAGACCACTTTAATATTCCCCCTGACAGCCCGCGTAGTAATCACACCAATCCTTCTTGCACAGCCATGTATCGGTCACGGGAATGTAGGCGTCGGCCTGTACCATCTGCCAGACCGCCGCGGCGACCTTGACGAAATACTCCCTATGCTTCGCTGTGATCACGAATTCGCACCGCTCGACATACGGCTCCGTGGCCCGCACGAGGAAGATCTTCTGGCACCGGAGGTTTTCCTCCCCCACGATCGGATAGGCCCATAGGCTGTACGCGGCGAACTGGAGCCACGTCCGCTTCGCGCGGTCCCCCACCTTGTTCTCCGTCGTCTTCCAGTCCCCCAGGAGTCCCGAATCGTCCAGGAAATCGGCGTACCCGATGAGCTTGAATGGACCCATGGCGCTCTGCATTTCCAGATCGATCTTGTATTCGATAACCGGTTCGGCGCCGAGCATCCAAGGCTTGAGGGTCGGTAGCACTTTTTCGCAGGCCAACCTGACGAGGGGTCGATAGCCGGCCTTCGCTTTCTCCAGGGGATCCTTGGCATCCCAATCCCAACCGAGGAAGTCTTCCTTGGCTTCTTCCTCGGCGGTCTTCGCGGTCCACGTGGGCTCGTACTTGTCGTCGAGATCCTTCCAGTCCGGATATTTCCCAGTCCTGGCGCGCTCCCTCATGGCGAATTCCAGGATCTCGTGGATCACGTTTCCGGAAAGGAACCTTCCGGAAGATACCTGCGGAATCCGGTCGATGTACTGGAACTTGAAGGCCATCGGGCAGAGGAGGGCTTTTTCGATCTTGCTGACCGACAGGTTCCACAGCTTCTTTTCGTTCGCCTCAAATTGCATCGGGAATTCCTAGAAAAAGCTCTCGTCCTTAGGGGGCTCCGACGGGGGAGGCGGCGGCGTCTCCTGTGGTGCAGCGGGTGGAGTTCCCCAAAGAATCTTGCCCGACGCGATTTCCGTGATGAGGGTCTTATCGTCGGAAATCTTGTTTTGGCCCTTGAAGACGCCCTGGAGGATCCGTCCGTATTTGGTCAGGTCCTCTTCACTGAGGTCGCTGATCCGATCGGTCCCGGAGAGGGCCTTCATGAACTGGCGCGCGAGGATGGGGTCTGTGGTGCCGAAGGCCTTCTTGAGAACGATTTCGAATTTCTGGACCAGGGAGTCCTTTGACTGCGCCTTCGGGGCGGCCGGGGCGGTAGCGGGCTGGGTCGGAGCCTTGGCCTGCACGGGCGCGCTGGGTTCCTTCTTCGGTGGCGTCGCGTCCTGAACCGTAGGTGGCTGGGGTGCCGCCTGAGCCGGGAGCGTCTGGGCCGCCGGTGGAGTTTCCTTGGGCGGCTGAGGATTCTGAGGCGCTGTCAATGCCTGAGTGGGGGCTTTGAGTGCGGCCTGGACCTGCTTAGTCCCGGATCCGGGCGGGCGACCGGGTCCGCGACCGCCCTTGACTTCTAAGGCCTTTACGATAAGTTTCTTCACGACGTCCGTTGGGATCAGGGCTTGCTTGCCGTTCCGAAGCGCCTTACTTAAACATTTTTCAAAATGAAATGGGTCCTCTACGATCTCTTCTCCGATGCAGACGCCGTTCTCGTACTTCTTCTTTTTCATCATGGACCACTGGCGCTTGATCCCAAATGTGCTGTCGAGCGGAGTTTCGCGCTTTGTCTCCGGGTCGATCGCGACGCGCTGCACAGTAACCACGGTGACGATGTACTGGGGATTGATGGGATCCTGGATGATCTCGGGACGCCCCACGACGCGGATGCATTCGCCCTGCTTCGCGTACTCCCGGCAAGCCCAGTTGGTCCCTGCGTAGGAAAGGCCGATCACGGGCTCTCCGTTCTCGGTACGCATCCCCTTCATCTCGTAGATGAATTTGTCGGTGACGCGCCCGGCGATTTCCTGGACGATGAGCTCCTCGTCGGCCAGCTCGATCGCTTCGAAAGACTCGTGCTCCACGACGGCAAGGCGGCGCTCTTCAACTTCGGCCATAGTTTCGACCTTTCAGAAATCAGGAAGACATAGTATACACGGTTTACTTTCGTTCCACGAGGTCCTTCTTTGCGTACTTCTCCGCGTACGGCCAGATTTGCATACGTTCCAGTTGGGCGATCATCCGGTCCCCGCTGACTGACATGGGGCCGCGGCATTCCCTTGAAACTGGATCAGCCAGGCAGTACGTGCTGTAACGGCGGAGGGCAAGCTCCTTGCTGTTGACTGGACGCACACGGCAGAATCTGAGCGCACGCTGGACTTGAGAATCCGGGCGCGACCCTCTTCCGTTGGAAGGATACTTCGACACGTCGATGCCGAAGGATGCAAGAACTCGTTTCCGCCGGCGGAACGGCACGTTTAGGATCACGCCCATCTCGTCGACGACCGGATACCAGTAGTTCCTGATGTAGTTCTTCGCCCTGTTAATCCTGCCGTTCTGACGATTTAATTCCCCACGGATTTGATTGATGCACCTGTGGTTCGCCTTGGACATCGCAGGATCCCTGTGGTGCGCGAGGACAAGCTTGGTCCCCGGCGTGCCCAGCGCGAGGTTCTCTGGTTTGTCGTTGAGTCGATCTCCGTCCAGGTGGACGACGATTTTCCCGGCCGATATGGGCCCTCTGTGATTTTCCCACCACCACCGGGCGTAGAGGATCCAGCGCCGGCTTGGGGGTCCGTCCTTTCGGATCTTGACGTATCGCACCAGGCGCGCGCGACCATTGCCCGCACGCTGCCGGATCACGACCGTCCCGACCACCATGACGTCCTTCCTGCAATGGCGGGTAGCCGCTATCCTCACGGCGCCACAGGGGTCTGGTCTGTCCACGCTTGAATCCTATCCTATCCGAGTGTCTTAATAGGTCTCGCTAAAAAAACTCGTTCGTTTCGCCCCCCGGCTCCTCCGCCGGTACTTCAGAGGCCTTCGCCTCCCCTTGGCCGGGCCCGCCCAGGAACTGAACGTGCTTGGCTTCGATGATGACCTTGGAGCGCGGCCCGCCGCCGTCCTTGGCTTCCCAGCGCTCCTGCTTGATGCGCCCTTCCACGAGGATGAGCCGGCCCTTCTTAAGGTAACGGCAGACGTCCTCGGCGGTCTTTTCCCAGGCCTTGATCTCGACGAACGAGACGTCGTCCTTCTGGGAGCCGTCGTCGATCCGCGTTCTGCGGTTGATTCCGATCGTGAACGCCGTCACGGACTTCCCATCGGCCGTGTGCTTGAGTTCCGGGTCCCGCGTGAGGTTGCCTACGACGAAGATCTTGTTTAGCATTATCATGTTTAGGGTCCTTTCTGATCGAGGATTTCCGCGGCCACCCCGGTCCTGTAGCCCTCCCTGAGGGCCTTACACCCGGCCTGAAGCTTTTTCAGTCGATAGGAGTACATGTGCAGTTGAGGCGATCCCATCCCCGGGGTCGTCACCAGGTCGCCGAGGATTACGCAGAGAGCCTCTACGGCCTTTAAGGCGTCATTCGGTTCTGACACGGCGCGCCTCCTTAGGGACGGGATAGCTGTAACGGCCTTCGGCCCAGTCCACGGTTCTCTCCGCGCAGATCTCAAGGTCTCCCTGCGTCCGGGTCGACGCGACATAGGCTAGGCGGTGTTCGGAGTCCTGGTCATCGAAGCAGCGCATGCCCATCTCCGAAAACACAACCACCCCAGGGGCTTGGCGGCCCTTGCTCCCGTGGATCGTCGTAATGGTTGGGATCTGCGTGCCGTTCAGGCTGTAGCCGTTGTTGACAACGCGGGAGTAGTATTCTAGATCGTCCGCGTGCTTGAAGACACGGTAGTCCCTCCGGCGGATCGTGTCCACCCCCTGCTCTGTGAGGATTTTCGCCTTCGTGAGGTCATTGAGGCTAACGTCCCCTTTGATATAGCCTTCCTGGAGGCGCTTCTTGGCCCCATGGACGACCAGGCGGGTCGTGTGGGAATGCCCGACGGCCGTGGGGAGGACGCTTGGCATGAGTTCGTCGACGAGCCTCGATATGGCTCCAGCCGCCACCGGTTGCCCGTTCGCGAGGTCGTTGAGCGTGTTGAATCCGAGGATCCGCATCTCTGCGCCGAGGGGGTCACGTCCGCGTTCGCATCGGAATGGCATCCCAGCCATGATGTATGCCTGGCCAAGCGCCTGGCATCCCATGACGTGGCGATGGAGGATGAGCATCTCGGCGACCGTTGGCTGAAACTGCCCGGACATGTGTATCCTGTGGTTCCGGCCGGCCGCACCCTTTAGATCCACAATCACCCCGTCTAGGGCCCGGCCGATGATGTGTTTGGAGAATTCCACGATCTCCTGGCCGAACCTGTGGGTCCTACGCAGGACGATCCTGTGGTCGGCCTTCCTGGCGCGCGCCATAAAGAGTCCTGGGTCGGCCCCGGCGAACCGATAGATCGACTGGTTAGGGTCCCCGCACAGCCAGGCCTCCGCATTCGGAAACAACCGGTCGCAGATGCTGAACAGGATCGGCGCGTTGTCTTGGAGTTCGTCGACCACGAGGTAGTTGACCCCTTCTAAGGGTTCCATCTCCGTGAGGGCGAACTTCAGCATATCCGTAAAATCGACCAGGCCGTTCGCTGTTTTGAATTCTTCGTATCTGGCCACGAAGGCCTTGTAAACCTCTTCCTCGATGAACCCAAGACTCTGAAGGGCGGCCTGAGGAAGCGCAAATTTGGCCGCCTCCATTTCCTCAGCTGTCCTGGCGACGATTCGCGCGAGGGTATACGCGGTCAGGCAGTCGTCCCACTCGGTCCTGCCGTGCTTCTCGAGGCCCTGGTAGACCTCGGAAAGATCCTCGAACTGGCCCACGGAGAAGGTCCCATCGAAGGAACTCCACTGAGCGAAGCTCTTCATGTCGGGCGTCGTGATGACCCTGAGGTCCTTGTGGGCCTTCCGCAATCCGCGGTAGGCCAGACTGTGGATGGTCCGGAAGTAGGGCAGCTTCTCACCCCACTCTTCCGGAAGGGAGCCGTCCATGATCCGTTTCGCGGCCTCCCTAGCGGCGGCCCGTGTGAAGGCCAGGTAGGCCACTTCGTCCGGGCCGGCGCCCCGTTCGAACCAGCCCTGGGTGACCGTGATAGCCGACGAGGTTTTCCCTGTCCCCGGCGGACCTAAGATTATAATTGTTTTAGGCACCTTAAAACCACCCTCTCAGAAAATCCCTTACTATACGCGACCCCCACCCCCCCCTGTTACCGATGTTACTTTGTGATGTCACAGTGGGGGGGGTCGATTGTGTGCCAAAAACATGAAAACCAAGCACTTACAACGGCCTCCTAAAAATGTTACCGTGTTACCGTGTTACCCTACCCCCACCCCCCCTCCGACAAATTTAAAATTTTCTTTAGGGGGGGGGTGGGGGTCGCGTATAGTAAGGGATTTTGGCATTAGGAATTATCCGGGAATAACTCGGGGTCATTTTCCTTCGTTTTTTCGCTTATTTGGGGTTTTGGAGCCGGGGAGCCATTTCCCCCACCCATTTCTCTCATCCAGACCTTGTACGTCCTCGTCCCTATCCTTTTGGTCTTGGTCTCGAAATTCAGCCGTTTCAGGGTGTCGAATATCATCCTGTTGTCCAAGCGCTCCCCGACGTCCTTCATGAAGACCTTGAAGGCGTTGAACCTAAAATAAGTGTTTTTTTCATCGTAGCCTGGGAATGACCTTAGAACACCCACGTCGGGTTCCTCCCTAGCCTCGCCCAGGAACTCCTCCAGCGCGGCCTCTATGGCGCCCTCCGGGCGTGCCTCCGGCGGGGTGGATTTGACCTCGATAGGGGAATCCGCGATCATCCTCTTCCACCTGAATTGGGTGATGTCCTTGAGCATGTAGTGGGTCTGCTCGTAGAAGGCCGCCTGGAAGAGGTTGAACGCGATGAAGTTCGTGGTCTCGCAGGTCGCCTCAAGATCACGGCCGTCATCCACGATGAGGGTCACCGACCACCGGGCGGGCCGGCTGTCGAACTTGATGATGGGGGGCTGGATGTTGAAGTCCGGCTCCGGACCCGGGTTCTCATAGTTGCCGTCCGCGGGGGGCTTAGGGATCAGTTTCTTGATCTTTTCGAGGGCCTTCTTGAAGCGTTCGCGGGTGTGCTCCGGGAGTGGGTCGAAGGCCTTGATGAGTGAGGGGGCACCAGTTAGGTTCTCTCCCTTCGCCTTCCTCTGGTATGTGTCGTCGACGGTTTTTGAGGCTCTTTCGTGGTCACCGCCGCCCTTCTTGCATGCTCCCACGACGATCGACTTCGTAACCTGGTGGGCGATCCCGGCGTGAGCCAGCATTCCGGCCAGGTGGAGGGTCATCTTGCCCTCCTCGTACCAGTTCTCGCCCATGGCCTGGATGATCTTGTCGCGGTCCTCGTCCGGGATCTCCAAATCCACGGGCGTGGCCGGAGCTTGCGCCGTGGCGGGTGCGGCCGGGGCCGGCGACACGGTGGGCCGAGGCGGATTGACCAGGTCGGCGAACTCGTCCACGGTGTACCTGACCTCTGGATGCCACGACACGAACCTGGACCCAGGCTGACCCGGGGCCCTGAAGAGGCCATCGAAATCGCAGTGGCTGGCCTGGAGACCCATCTTCTGAAGGATGGGGTCCGTGTGGGTGTCGTCCAGATTGGTCCCCAACAACAGCCTGCTTGGGATGGTGCGATTGGCCGCCCACACCAGATCGAAATCGTTGACCGAAAGGACCTCCTTGAGGAACCAGAAGATGTGGAGGATGCCCTTCACCTCGATCCCTGCGGAGGGCCGGGCGGGGAACCTCTTGAGGGCTTCAACGGCGCGCTCGAATGGAACGATCGCCAGATTGATCGTGTTCCAGAAGGTCGTCACGGCCTTGATGGAGCTCCGGGATCCGGAGGCCTCGTTGTGGATTCCGAAGCCGAGGTAACCGGTCTCTTCTTGAACCCATGAATCGAGCGCGTCGATCTCTTCCGGCCACCGGAACGAAATCGAGTCCCCAGATCCGTTCGTCTTGATCAACCGTGCATACGCATGACCGTTCTCGATACCCTGCCAGAGGGCCTTTAGGAAGTCTTTTGAGTCGGGCATCCCTTCCTCTCTACATCCAGCTCAGGCATATATGCTTCCAGGATCTCCGTGATCGCGGCCGCGCGCGCCGCAACAGCATGTGGAAAAGTCTGGACCAGGAACTCGTAGAACAGGCGCCGACCCGTGACCGCGTCGCCGCTGACGAATTTCCGGTACGAATCCGTCACGGCCAAGATGCGGTTCGAAGCCTCTTCGTCATGGGCCAGATCGCACGTTGCCCTGACGAGCTCCAGGGCCGAGTCGAGCGACAGGCCGGCGTGGGCGCACCAGCCTCCGACGTGCAGGGCTATGTAGTGCCTGTTTCCCGGAATCCACACGGGGGCCAGGAGTTGAGCGCATCCGCGGATCCGGTCCGGCGCGATAGATCCCTCGGGAGAGGTCCGCGGCGTATGAGGCGTGTTTGCGAACAGGTCTCGGGCCTTGGGTCTGACGAACTGGAACCGATCGAACGAATAACGATTGGCTGGCCGCCACCAAGAGACTTCGCACCGCGGCTTGGGGTCCGGGTAGGCTGCTTTGATGTTGAGCGTTCCCGGGACCCTAAGAATTCGATCGGCATTCTGCGGCCCGGTCTGAGCCCCGAGGGCCAGGAGGATGCCTCGGTTGGTCTCCTCGAGATCGCCGAGGCGACTGGCGTAAACTGGTTCCTTCAGGAACCAGTAGACGTGGACCCCGCCCCCGCTCCGAACGCACGCGGAGGGCGTAACGGGAAAGATCTGGATCTTCTGGAGCGCCAGTTCGCGAGGGACGTCCTTGAAGTCCACGTCAGCAAAGACGCTGGTCACACAGCCGACGTCGCTCTTCTTCCCGCCGCCGATCACGTTGCGGAGGCCGACCCCGTAGTAGACGTGCAGCTTGCCGTCGAGGTCGTGGCAGTGCCGGGCACAGGCGTCGATCTCTCGGGGCCACGCGAACCAGCGGCGAGCCTGGGATTCTACGGCGCGGCCTTCAGGGGTTCCGTATCGGGGGTCGCTGCTTTCCAGCAGGGGACGAATCTCTACGAAACCTGCACCGACGCCCTCGTACAGCCCTCGGAAGAAGGCAACCGGCATATGCTATTCCATGCCGAGGACCCCGAACCCCCTGGGCCGTACCGCCATGCCGTGGTGCAAATCAATGCGCTGAGAACGCAGAGACAGGCATCAGCGGCACGGCCCGGGAGATTCGGACGTCATATTCCAAGAAGGATTTCTCCTGCGTTCTCAGCGAACCAAAGTCTACCCCAAGGCCGGGGCTAGTCAAGCGGAATCGGTGTTTTGGTGTTCAAAAAGTCGTAGTGTGTCGGACGTACGTGTCCCACAAGTAATAGGGGGCAAAAAACAGGGCTACGGCCGGATCTTGAGGAACTTCTCGAATCGCCTTTCCAGCTCTTCCGTCCACGCTTCTGGATCTCTCGACTGGACGGCGCTTTTAAGGTAGTGCGCAAAAGATCCCATGATCCGGATGAGATCGTGGGTACGCTCGCTTTGCCGAGAGTATTCTTCGTCGGAAATTTCCAAGCTCTTTTTAAGTATGATTTCCGTCTCGATAGCCAGGAGATCGATCGAGGTCTGCATCGTGTCGACGAGTTCCTCGACGGTTGGTTTTTCCGAAAATCCCCTGGGCAGGCGAGAACCCATTTGCGTTTTCGGGACCCCCTCCAGGAGGCCCTCAAGGAGAAGGACCGTATCGTCCAGGATGAAGTAAGAATCACGGAGGGCCGCGCGAGCTAGGGCCGGAGCGTCGTTGAACCGAAGGAACATGGCGATGCATTTCTGGACGTGGAAGTTTGTGTTGATCGCCCTGGGGATCAATGCCACCGGGAAGTTCCTATAGTCTTTGCCCACATTCACATTGTATGAGACGGGGAAGCGCAGAGCAAGGCCGGCTTGACTTTGTATGAATTGGCGGGTATCACAAGGGCGTGGGTGTAAAGGACTGGCGACCCGGTGGAGAGTCCTCTTACTCAATACCTATTCCGCCAGGGCCCTGGCGGAGACGGGGAGAGATCCAGTACAAGGTCATCGCGAACCTCGGGGATAGGCACCCCATCGATTACGGCGGCTTCATCGTTTATGTTCTGCGCTCCAAGGGGCAGGACTACCTGGAAGCAGAGTTCTGGCATGAGCCCGAGACCGAACGCTCGAAGTACGTGGTCTATTCTTTCGGCATCGCGGACAACGTACTGGAAGATCTCGATTGGGTGGACAACTGGGAAGAAGTGGCAGAGACCAGCGGCGCGGAGCTTGGAGATCTCAGGAAGATGGCCTTCTCAGAGGACCCCCTGGAACGAGCGAACGTCTACAGGATGGTCGCTGAATACCACGGATGGGATAATCTTGACAGTTATCCTCCGGCAATAACCCGAAGAGAACTGGAAAGACGCTGGCCTCAGTATGCCTGATACGAAACGCGAACCTTTCCTAAAGACCCTCAGCGAGAACGTCAACGTCCAGTACGGCTGGAAGGATGCCCACGCCATCGTGCAGGTCAGGCTCCCGATCCCGCTCCGGCCGTGGTACAAGGTGGAGATCCCGGCCGATGCGATCCTGAAGTTCAAGACCAACTTCGACGACGCCTACGTTTACGGCTCGCGCCCGGAATCCGAGCGGACCATGAAGGAGCCACTCCAGTTCGAGGCCCGGTCGGATTGCCGCGGTCGGTACGGCTACCGGGACGCTCACGTGGAGCTCGGCGTCAAGCGGCTCTTCGTGTGGATCTGGCTGGACTTTCCGTTTGACGAATTCGTCCTGGCCAAGAAGGCCATGGATGAGGCCTACCTGTGGGCTCAGCTCCCAGATGACGTCCGAGACCTACAGGGAAGCGGCTAGAGCTTCCTCGCCAGGACGTCATAGGCCCCCGGGGTATCGTACGTAATTCCTTTACGGTCCTTTTCGAAGAAGGAGTCCAGGATTTCAATGGGCCACGCCTTCGCGGCTTCGTGGAAATCCTTGGCCGGGACGATGGCCCAGGGTTCTGGTGCGTGGTGAAGGTTGCCTTCCGCCCCGAAACAAATCAGGATGAGCCCGCCTTTCCGGACCCACTGAAGATTGTGTTCGAACCCTTGCCTCCATATCGGGTCGTGTTCGAAGACCGACAGGTAGACCAGGGTATCGAATTCCCCGGGCAGGAATTTCGTGTTCTTTGCCTCGGAGACGACGTCCACGCACTTTCCGGCGCACTGATCCACGCCGACGTAGCGCTTCGCGTCCTTGAAGTAGTCCCGGGCGGTGCCGTTCACGTTGTAGGCGCCGATCTCGAGGACCTGCGCGCCCGTGAAATGATCCGGATACTTCTGGAGCAGGGATTTCAGCCAGTCTCTGTTTCCTACATGCACGTCTGCCTCCTTAGGCGATCGCCTCGATGGCCGGAATAGTGAACTTTGTGATGCACTCTTCCGTGGTGAAAACCGACAGGTCCTTGTGCATTGCCTTCGCGATGTCTACAAGAGGTTCCTTGAGGGCTTTTTCGACCGCATCCACGAATTCGTCTGGATTTTCCTTTTGGGCGTGGGGGAGCGTCAGGTAGTGCTTCCCTGGAATGGCCGGCCAGGCATCCCGGTCTTCCGTGACGAGAGCGGCCGATGTGGCCACGGCCGACCAGAGCCTCATGTCGGCGAAAGCCCGCTCTTCTGAATGGCCAATGTAGAGCATGGACTTGCAGAAATCGAAGGCGTCGTTCCGGGCCCGGCCAAATGCGGTGATGTTCAGAAACCGGTTCCCCAGCCGGCGCTGCAGGGCGGGGAGGATCCATTCCCGGCGGCCTACGTTGACTCCGCAGAATCCAACATCGTAGGTCTTCGCGCGGGTCCAATCCGGGGATCCCATGATCTCCGGATTGTAGCCGAGGGGAGTGAGCGCTGATCGCCTGGCCAAAGGCGCCCAGAAATCCCGGACTGTAGGGGTCCCGCCCAGGAAAAGGTCCGGTTCCTGGGCCCGGGTCATGTAGTATTCCAGCCACTTGCGCTGTTCTGGGACCATATTCCGGGGATCGCCGACGGATTCCACGTATTGAAAGATGAATTTGGCCCGCCGGCCCGGGGGGACTACCCACGGGATGTTGCATAGGAAGATGACCGCGAGGTCCGGATCGTCCCACTCAGGCTTTTCTGGGGTCCAGTAGTAGTAGTCGTGCCTTATAGTGATGCCGCTCAGGCGCGCCGCGGCCCGTTCGTAGCAGAATCGGACTTCATCGAAGATCCAGTTGGGCGGGAAGACGTACGTGATGCGGAAGCGCCTGTTTCCCACAGAGGTATCATATACCCCGTTTATATGAAAAATCCAGGAATTCAGGTCCGCGCAGATTCCAGATGATCTACCCGGATAAGCCGCGGTATTTCCGGCCTTTCCCCGGCATGTCCACGCCAGGAATCCTTGCACGGCCCCGTGGGCCGTGGTATAGTTTCCAGGACGAGAGCGCGAGGTACTATTGGCTAAAAAAAGAGGACCCAAGAAGCCGACGTTCCCTCCTCAGGGGTTCTGGCTATCCCAAAAGGGTGAAGTCGTTCCGGTTCGGATTCACGCCGAAGCCCTCATCATGATGCCTGGCCTGTTTGGGTTGGACCAGGCACCTCACGGCAAGGACGAGATCAACGCCGCCATGGGGAAGGTGATCAGGGACGGCTGGATCCGCGGCCGTATGCTTTCCCCGGGGGACATGAGCTTCCAGATTTGGGAAGCTGATCGAGATTCGGTGGGATCCATCTACGATTTTCTTTTATTAAATTACGGAGGGATCTCCCTTGTCACCGTAGAGACGGTCGAACCTCGCGGATGGTGGCAATTCAGCCTAGAAGAATTCCTGGAAAAGGCTTACCCTCAAGGATGGCGGCTTGGCCATCAAATCGGCGCCAGGCCGGAGGAGGAGTAAAATTGCGTTCTGATCCTTTCGGGCGCGCCCGGCTCTGGAACGTCCATGCCCGCCGGCCTCGTTTGGGCCAGGCTGAAGCCCCCGAGGTCATAACCTCCGAGATGATCGCCGGGGCCGTCCCGAACAGGCTCTCTGAAATTTCAGTGAAGACCATCCTGGCCCGCCACAGGCTTCAATACCGGATGTTTTCTAATTCAACTGGACAGGCTTGGGCGGATGAGGTTTCGACCGACACGACCTGGATGGCTCCGGCGAATGCGTGGACCGACGCCTACAAACAGGCTTATCTCTTCAAGGGATGGACGGAAGGGGATTTCAAGGCCCTGGCCGCCGTGGCCAACGATCCCACCGAGGATGAGCTCGAAGATCTTGCCCTGATCGACGGGTTCTTCAAGGGTTCCCAGGCTTACATTTCAGGATCGACCATAACCACAAGCAGCAGCGCGTTGGGGATCGGGAACAAGACCATATCGCTCCTGCAACCATGCAGTGGAGTACCGGCTACCTCTCCTGTTTCCCAGGAATACACGTCCTGGCTCCAGAAATACTCCAAGAATCCCTTTTTCTGCGAAACCCCCCAGGACATTCCGAAGCCGAGGACCATGGCTTTCCATAGAGATCTCCTGGATTATTTCGGGATCGATCCGGAATTGCCGTGGGAAGAGGTCAAACCCATCATCCTCCGAGCCATCGCGATGCTCGAAGCCCTAGTGGATTATCCGTTCCCGTCCCCGATCGACATCCGGCCTCAATACTGGTACGAGTCGATCAAGTCCGACATGAACAAGTTCATTCGACAGGACATCATTATCACAAAACCCCTAGCGCGCATGTGGATCACGCTCTCTCTCGTCAACGAAGGCCCGGCCGGCATACCGGCTCTTACCGCCTGGATCATTCACGACCTCGAAAAAGAGGCGCGCGACCAGAAGCGCATAAGGATTATCCAAATGGTGGGCATGGGAGCGACGTTCGCGATCTTTACGGCCGGTCTTGGGTACGCCTTGACTCCGATCCTCGCCCCGGTCGTCGCCGCAGGAGTCCCGATCACGGCGGATGCAGTCGCCAGCGCGGTCATGAGCGGAGTCCAAAAGGTTCTTTCGGCAGAAGAAAAAAAGAATGTAGCCGAGACCATGGACAAGGTCGGCCAGATGTACGAAGCGGATAATGCAGCCTTTGCGAAGGAAGCCTACGCGGTGCGGGACACCTTCAATTATATGGGCGAGGCCATGTCCGACCTGACCGACGAGCAGAAGGCGGCGATCGAGGAAAGCAAGACGACGCCGGAATACGGCGCCGCAGAAGTCGGCGAGCAATACGACGTCGAACCTTCGAACTGGCCGCTCCAGAAAAAACTGCTGATCGGAGGCGGAATCGCCGCGGCCGGCGTTGCGGCCGTGCTCGCGGTCGTCTTTTTGAGGGGGTAAAAAATGGGCCGATCCGGGAACGGCAGCGGGCACCGCCTCATCGATTCGATCAGGACAGCCAAAAAGAATCTGGAATCCTTCCGGATCAAGATGTCCGGGAGCGTCGCCTTCACCTGCGCCTGTTGCGGGCTGACCTGGAGCCGCAAGAAGCTGGGTGGGGTCTACAACTACGAGCCAACGGCAGCCCTATCGAGTCGCGTGGTCGGACCGGCGGCCTACGCGGTCTGCGACAAGTGCAAGGCCAGCCTGTCCACCAGCCAGATCCACCAGAAAGTCACAAAATATCTCGCAGGCCAGGGCCTCTTTAAGTAGGGGGAAATCCATGCCTACCGTGTGGCATACCGATATCGTCGTCAGCAACCAGGGCATGAATGTCAAGGTCAAGCCGTCCAAGAAGAGGTGCTACCGGGTCTCGATCACGCCGGACGTTCCTGGGAAGGCGGCGCGCCAGGCCTACCTCAGGTTCGCCAAAGTCATGAAGAAGATGCCCCGGGCCTGCGGGGCCGAAGCGGTCAAGCGCCAGGTCAATAGGGCGATCAAGGCGACGCACGCCCGATGGAACCGCTGGCACAAGGAATCGTACTAGCGGAATTTTTCGCAATTCCTATTGACTTACTGCCTCCAGCGGGATATCTTTCACTGAGACCTCCTCCCCCGGAGCGTCTAACGACGTAGTCGAGGCATCGCGCAGACGTTGGAGAACGTTAATGCCCGATGCCGGTCAGCAAAGGCGAACCAGGCCTAAGCTTCCGCCCCTGACGGCGGAGCAGAAGGCCCAGGTTCTCGATCTCGCCAGCCAAGGCATGGCGACCGTGGCGATCTCCAGGCATCTCGGCCTCCACGGTTCTCAAGTCAACGGCACCGTGCAAAACTACCGGCGCACCAATGCGGGTGCGCTCCCTCCTCCGGATCCAGTACCTCCCCCGGGTATTTCGGAGAACCTTGAAATGGCTCAAATTCCTCCCCCGGAACCCAGTCTGCAAGTAACCGTGCAGCCGCATGTACCTGCCGCCGCACCTACGCGCCCCGTTCCTCTGCCGGCATCTGCCCGTGATGCTGGCTTTTCGGGAGGAGGCCGACCGGTTCAGGTCGACTCCGGCGGTTTCACGAGCTCGTTCAGCGAGCTGCGCTGGACGATCGAGCGAATCCAACCGCAGGACGGGGTGCTCGGGACCCATTACGGTCCTTTTACACTCGAGGATCTCGGCCAGATCTACGGTGCCGGGACGTACAGGATCACCAAGCAGGAACCCGGCAAGATCGCCATGGAATACACGCGGAAGATCGGAGACAGCTACGGTCCCTCTCGCGCCCCGAAGATGAGCAGTCCGTCATCCGCCCCGGGCGTAGTCCAGAGGCCGGGATTCCGGCCCTGGGAAGGCCGTGAGCCAGGCGATCCTTCCCAGATGCCGTTCCGCCGGCCGTTCTTCCCGCACGGGGCCATGGAACGTCCCAGCGGCGGGGGCGGCGACAGCGGCGTCGCCACGGAGGCGATCCGTCAGATGGGCCAGGTCCAGCAGAAGCTCATGGATCAGCACAAGGACACTCCGGACGCCAAGATTTCGGAGTTCCTATCAGCACAAGCCGACCTTCAGAACCGCCGATTCGACGAAGAGCGTCGTCGCGACGACGACAAGCGCAAGGACGACGAAGCGAAGTGGGAACGGCGCCAGCAGGAGGATCGGACGCGCTGGGAGCGCGAACAGCTGGCCTCCCGCGACGCCCACGACCGCGAGATGCTCCGGATCAAGGTGGAGAACGATGCCCGCCTCAAGGAACTGGGACTCCAGGCCGAAGAGCGCGAGAAGCGCGAACAGGAGCGCCAGAAGTTCCTCCTGGAACTCGACGATAAGCGCCTCCAGCTCGTCCGGATGGAATCCGAAGCCCAGCAGAAGCGTCTCGAATCCGAGCTGAACCGGACCCGGGACGAGATGAACAAGATCCAGGACCGGACCAACGCGGAGCTCAAAGAGACCCGGGAGAGCACGCAGCGGGCCCTCGAGCAGAACCAGACGGAACTGGACGAGCGCCTGGATCGCGAACGCGAAGTCCTCGAGCGTGAGTACAAGATCCGCGAGAAGGGCCTCGAACGTGAGCACGAACTCAACCGCGAGATCCTCAGCATCCAAAAGGCTCAGATCGAGAACCAAACAGGGGACCAGCTCTTCAATATGATACAGACCTTCGTCAAGGAGGCCTCGAAGGGCCTCGAAAAGGTCTGCGAACTGAAGAAACTGGAAGCGATGACTCCGGAGGCTCAGGCCGCCGCGGCCGCCCGCGGGACGATCGACGGGAACGTCCTGAACGGCCCCAACAGGCAAGCGGCTGCGCCGCCGGCCACGGAAGGCGAACCCCAACCCACACAGCCGTCCGCGCCCAAGACTCCGGTCGACGGTCCGAGCGGCATCGAATCCAGAGTCCACGCGATCCTGGAGCAGCCGGAAGGCAAGGCCCTCTTCAAGGACATCGTCCAGGAATGGGCCCAGCACGTCAGCGTGGGCAACGATCCGAGCATCTTCGCGACCCTGTACCTGGAGATGCTCCAGAACCAGAAGGATTCCGACACGAGGCTCTTCTGCACTATCCTGTTCACGCTCATGAGCGCGCGTCCGTGGTCCAAGATGCACGCGTTCCTGAAGACCTACCTCACCCCGGAGGCCGAGGCCATCTTCTCGAAGCCTCAAGCGGAAGAATTCTACGAGGCCTTCAGGGCCATGGTCCACGCCCAGATGAAGGAATACTGGGTCCAGCTCACGAAGGCGACGCAGGCCAAGCAGCCGGCGGCCGCCCCGCAAGCCCCGCATCTCGTCGAGGTTCCAGTCGAACCCCCCGGCGATGGCGCCAGTCCAGAGGCCCCCGTGGAGCCCCTTGTGGCCGTCGACAGCGACGAACACGAGGAGCCACCCGCGGCCTCATAAAGGCACCCTGGGAAGTAAATGCAAGGTTGGGTGACCCTGGGGCGTCAGACGCCTCCCGCGACCCATCGGGCTTCCACGTCTGCCCTTGAAGCCCCGATGCCGAAGTCCGGAGAGGTCCGCAGGACCGCTCTGCCTCCGACTTTCGACGGCATCCGGTTCGAGATCGGACGGATGGTCTTTTACGTCCAGGAGGCCTCAAAAGACCCCTTCATGATCGAGCATACCCGGAAGGTCTGTCAGGAATTCGATTCCATGATGGACCAGGCGGCCCAGATGAACGGGGGTTCACTCGCGGGGGCGTCTCCCGCGCTCCTGGCGGTCGGCGCGATCGACGCATGGTGCCGCGCGCACTTCTGCTACGTCAACGATCCCCCGAACATCGAGGTTATCCAGACGCCGACGAGGATGGTCAAGCAGACCCGAGTCCCCGCGACCGTCATCCGGGACGTCATCCAGCCGTTCTACCAGGCCATGGAGACCGTGGCGGAACCCAGCCAGGTCCAGGCCTACGAGCCCCCGGGGATCTGCTACGGCGATTGCGACGAGGGCGGAATCCTGTTCATGTCCCAGTGCGCCTGCGCCCCGGCGGACTTGAAACCGCTCCGGTTCCGGTTCGGCGGGCATGAGGACACGCTCCATCACGTCTGGGACCGGGTAAAGGCCGGCGACGATTGGATCGATTCCGACCTGACCGAGGAAGGATACGACCTCGGGGACTACAGCGAGTTCCCGCACTACGAGGAAGTCGAGGTACCCCTGTGAGGGCGGTCGAAGGAAGTCCGGACACGGCGCGGATGGCCGAAGCGATCGTGCAGGCCCGCAAGGATCCACTGCTTATCGATTTCGCCAGGCTTATCGCCGTCCACTACGGGAAGATGGTGGAGCACTTCTCCGGGATCGAAGACCGGCCCGTGTCGGCACACAACAATAAGACCCTGTTCCTCGAGGGGATCGATATGTGGTGCCGCGCTCGGTTTTCCCCGCGCGCCGCGGCACGAACGACCGAAAATCCCCGAGACATCGTGGAATACGCCATGGGACCGGTGTACGAAGCCCTAGCCCTGGAGGCTCCGGAAACGTACCGCGGCGGGAGCCGAGCGGAGCCGCCGGCCTACGAGGGGAATCCGGACGACGCCACCGCGCTGATGCTGGGGCTGTGCGCGACCCTGGACATCTCGCCTATCCGGATCCGCTTGGGGGTCCGGGAAGGCCAAGCCGTCCGGGCATGGGGCAAGGTCTACGCGGACGGCAAGTGGTACGACACGGACATCAACGATCCGACCCTGGCTTTGGGGGAAGCACAGGAATTCGAGGGTTACGAGGAGCTGGAAGTGCCGCTAGAAATGGAAGAAGAGGAAGCGGCGTGAAGACCATGTTCGCGAACAGGCACCACCGCCTGGGAGCCGAGGAGCTGCTCGAGCTCGGACGGCCCCTGCCCCTCCATATAATCTCACGGCAACCGTTCTTCATGGGTCGGGCGCCTCGGCAACTGGGGACAGAACTGGGCCAGTTCGAATTCCTTGGCAACGTGGCGGGATTCCTGATCGACGGGATCTCGTGGGCCCTGACTAATCTCGGGAACCTCCTGGACGTCCCACTCAAGATCCTGACTCAGGGGATCGATCTCGTCTTCAACGGCATGGCCGATCTTCTTAGGAACATACCGATCGTCGGGGACATCCTGGCCGGGATCGTGGTCCTGGGCGGGGCGATCATTAAGTTCGGGCTTTCCATCCCCGGCATGGTGCTCCGCGAAGCCGGAAACCTGCTCGGAGGGATCGCGAAGGCCCTGAAGACGGAGAAGAGCGACGCGGATACCCAGAAAGATATCGACGGAGCCAAGAAAGACATCGTGAGCAAGGCTCCGGACAACACGAAAGAGTACGTGAAGGCCATCCTAGATTCCACGGGAGTTACGGGCGGAAACCCGGCTCCCCTAGTGTCCTCGAGCGGCCAGGTGTCGACTCCGGCCGGGGCGACCGGGCAACTGCCCGAGACGCCGCCGGCGAGCGCTGAACCCGGTATCGGGACGGCCCTGGCGATCGGAATCCCCGTGGTGGGAGCCCTTGTGCTGTTTGCGGTGTTGTCGTGACGAGGGTGAGGCTATGAAACATAGGGTAGGGGTAGGACAAAGCATCTTCTCCCATCTGATGCCGACGGTGCAACAAGCGCCCACAGGCGGCATCTTAAACCGGTTGATGCCGACGGTGCAAAAAGCACCCACGGGCGGCATCCCGTGCCGGACCGCGACGAGAACCCTGAACGTCACGCGGGCTGCCGCCGCGAACACTGCTGCCGCCGCCGAGGCCGCGAACGCCGCTGCCGCGAAGGCTTCCGCCGCCGCCAAGGCCGCGGCCGACGTGCATGCGGACAGATGTCCTTCTGCTCCAGTGGCGGAAATGACCGGCAGAAATCCGAGCAAAAAGTCGAAGCGATAGAAAAAACGTTTCGGTCGGGCCTGTCGTCCGACCGGCACTTTTTGAGGAGGTCATATGATCAAGGCCAGTAAGGCCAGCAAGTCGAAAGGCGCCGGCCGGGCCTCGAGCGGAAACGTCACGGTCGACCTCGGAGAGGCGATCGAGAAGAAGATCCGCGATGCCGGGCTGCGCCGCACGGAAGTGGCCGGGATCCCCCCGTCGTTGCGGGGGCGTTACCGGCCGGGGATGTACGGTGGGTTCAGGCCGTGGATGGGCCGTTTCGGCCATCCCCGCCCCTGGCTGGGCCAGGAAGCGGTCTCCACGTGGCGGGCCGGACTCATCCCGGTCGCGATCCAGTCGGTGAAGACGACGAGCGTCCTCACCGGCCTCGGGGTCGGCCTGGTGGGCAACCGGGCCCTCGTCCGGGTCACGCCCATGCTGTGGAAGAACGACTCCAAGCTCCTCCACGAGGGGCTGGCGTTCGTGGCGGGCTTGCTGCCCCTGCTGTTCAAGCGCACGGCCACGACCGTCGGGGTCGCGATCCCCGGCCTGGTGTACCTCGGTGGATCGCTCGTGGACCTCGTGATGAACGCCGTGGGCGTTCCCGCGACGGCCCTGAAGGGATCCGAAGGCGCGCAGAGGATCGACGCTTCGATGGCGGCCCGGCAGAGGCTGGTGGCCATTCAGCAGAAGATCCAGGCGCCCCGGGCTCCCGCACAGCAACGCGTGGTCGCGCAGGCATTCTAACGCGGTCGGGCAGGGGCTGCCTGGCCGTACGGGGGAGGAGGCACCCATGCGCGGTGTGCCTTCGACGACGGTCGGGGGCCCTGCCCTCCCGCGGTTAGTGTAGTGGCAGTGCAGTAGACGTTTCGGCCGGCCCGGAGGGGCCAGCCGGTAAGTTCGTCAGGATCCGAGAAGGAGAACCTTCTATGTTCAGACCTCCCGAGTACGCAGCCCTCATCAACCCGATCGCGTGCAACGCTTTCGCGATGCGGTGCGAGGGACGCATGGACCACGAGCAGACCCTGGTGATCGAGACCGGAGCGACCGAGGGCGAGGATGCCGTCGACGCCACGGTGTTCGACTACACCACCTCCAGCCAGGTCTGCGACGCGAAGCTGTTCGTCATGCCGTTCATCAAGCTGCTGACGCCCGTGTCCCCGGACTACGCGGGGCAGTTCTTCCTCAGCCAGTTCACCTTCGACATCGACGGCGAGAAGGTCGTCAACGAGTCCACCGTCGAGAAGCACCTGCTCTGCCCGGCCTGCCAGATCGC
>Ga0315285_10001890_pt1 | contig 22003 bp, 17 predicted proteins | sample YL17G09_36_MG_FD_203698 | JGI IMG/M metagenome (GOLD analysis project Ga0315285, IMG submission 203698) | Sediment microbial communities from Yellowstone Lake, YNP, Wyoming, USA - YL17G09_36 | ecosystem: Environmental > Aquatic > Freshwater > Lake > Sediment | place: USA: Wyoming | collected...
AAATGAGCCCTGAAAGGGCGGCACAAACCGTTGCCGCATCCTAAGTTGCGCCCTTTCAGGGCTTGGTCTTTTTTATATGCGCCTGCTACCCAGGGCGGCGCTTCGCTTTGCCCTGGGCTGGGCCGTCCGCCACCCGCCTTACGGCGGGGGCCGACGGCTTTGAGCCTTTCAGGCTCCGGAAAAAACACCCCAAAGGATTATCTACGGGCCATTGATGACTGCCACTAGTTTCTCGGCCGAGCACATTACAGCGGGGCATCACTTCCCGGCCGGCCTTGGGGCCCCTTACGGGGGGCCTCTCTGCGGTGTGGCTGGGACGACTTGCGCCTCAGACCAAACCAGCCGCGGACCTGTCCCTTTACCAGGAACCATATCCAGCTCCAGAACACGCCGAACATCGTGCGGCGGAGACGTTGGAGGTTGGTCCGCTGACTGAACATCGAGCGGAAGAATCGTCCGCTGAGGTACACCTTCAGATAGGCCCGGTGCATGAGGGCGTCGAGTTTCTTCTTGGGCAACTGCCCCTTCATCGTCGGGGAGGTGAAGTCGTACTGGTCCCAGTCCGTCACCAGCAGGGACCCCTGGGCCTTGCCCTCGTCATACAGGTTGGAGCCGGGGATTGGCGTGGCTACCGTTATCTGGGCCACGTCGACGCCGGTAGCCGGGATGAAATCCACGGTGGCCTGAGCATCATCGAGCGTCTCGCCGGGCAGGCCCAAGGTGAATGTGCCCCAGGCGCCGATGTCGTTGGCGTGGAGCAGCTCGATCGTCTTCATCGTCTGGGCCACGGTGATGTTCTTGCCGGAAGACTTCAGGAGTCGCGCGACCGGCGTTTCCAGGCCCAGCAGCACGGCGGTGAAATGCGCCCTTCCCATCCATTCGACCAGATCGGGGCGCTTCGCCAGGGCGTCCACCCTCGCCTGACACCAGAAGAACGTGTCGTGGGCCTTCCGCTCGACGATCGCGCGGCAGATCTCTTCCATGCGGCGGACATCCGTGGAGAAATTGTCATCCACGAAATAGATGACCTTGGGATAGCGGCAGCGATCCAGCAGCTCATCCACCTCCCGCATGACGCGCTGGACGCTCTTGGGGCGCCACCGCCCGCGATGAAAGTTGCGGACGGAGCAGAACGAGCAGTGATGGGCACAGCCTCGGCTGGTTTCGAGGCCCTCCACCCGGTACTTGCCGACTCGATATCGCTGACGGTCGGGCAACAGGTCCCGTGCCGGCGGCAGGACATCATCCATGTTCTCGATCAGAGGCCGGTCCGGCTCGTTGTGTATCGTGCCGTTGGACCGCCAGGAAACGCCCCGCACGCCCTCGAAGCCCCCGCGAGTCACGATGTCGCGGAGGGCAAGTTCCCCTTCGCCGCGGATCACCGCGTCGACGTGGCCTGGCGCCATCATCTCATCGGTCAGGAAGGTCGCCTGCTGCCCGCCAAGGACAACCCGCACGCCCGGGCGCCGCCGCTTGACCGCCGCGGCCAGGGCCAGCGTGTACTTGGTGTGCGGGGCGCTGTTGACGCTCACGCCAACCATGTCCGGGTCGTTCTTCAGCAGTTCCTCGGCGTGCGCTTCCACGTCGTGACCTTTGCCCCGCATGTCGGCAAGCATCACGTCGGCGCAGTGGCGCACATGGGCAGCCACCGTCTCGATACCAAGTGGAGAACTTGAAAAGTACGCATCGTACCCAACCTGTAAACCGGTGGGCATGACTAGCAGCAACCGCATACGGAGTGCATCCTTTCCTTGTTCCTTCCGGCTATTGGGCCATCCTGCTCAAATGCAACCAATCGTTGCTGAGAACCCTGTTGAGTCGTCCGGATGTCTCCTGGGAGGAGGCCGTCAGGCACAGTCGGCTCGTGGCTCCCGGGCCAGGTCCAGTTCGATCTTCCGCCTGGTGCCCCGGTCATTCTCCGCATGTACGCAGACACAGTTGGCGCCCCGGGCGGATAAGGACGGCTCATTGCCGGCCATGGACTGGCGAAGATCGTCGCTCTGGCCCGTGCATAATCTCTTGTGCACGAAGCCCTTCCTGGTCTTGCCCTCTTGCCGCCGGGTGACAACGTACACCCCGCTGAAGGCCTCGTCGAAAACGGTTTCCAGGGGATAGGCGGTGAACGGATACCGGACGCCTGACTTCCCCCTGAACTTGACGGTTCCAAGCTTGTTCATGTTCTCTCGCTCCTCATGGGACCGTTGGCCCCAATATTAAAGGACAAGCCCAGCCGCGCGTTGTCGGCTGGAATGCTTTTGTTCATGAGACTCCTGCCGCGCAGCAAGTCCAGTTCCGCATAGCTTCTCTGGTTCAGCCGGGTGTTCTTCCGGTAGGATAGATTGCTCACCAGCGACAGGGCGGGCTGCCGCCTCCGCAGGACGCTGTCGGCCACGCGGCGCAGAATTCGCCACAGCGAGTAGAACCGCCGGTCGCAGCAGGTCATCTCTTCCATAAGGGCCGACCAGGAGAAGTTCTTGTAGCGCGCCGTCGGGAACCCCAGCGTGTAGTATCGCCAGTCGCTGGGAAAGTCGGCGGCGGCGATACGGTTCTGGCTCTCCATCTGGTCCCACAGGCGGGTGCCCGGCAGCGGCGTCAGGAACAGGGCGTTGAGGAGGTCCAGTCCATAGCTGCGTGCCGCCCTGGCAATCCGCCGACCGATGCCCGGCTCGTCGCTGTCCAGGCCCATGATGAACGATCCGACCACCAGGAGGCCGTGCCGCTGGATTCGCCGGACAGACTGTCGGAAGTCCCGCCCCTTGAGCAGATTGAACTTCTTGCCCACCTCCTTCAGGCCCTCGGCCGTGGGAGACTCAAACCCGATGAACGCGCCACGGCAGCCCGCCCGCACGGCCAGGTCCAGCAACTCCTCATCGTCAGCCATGTTGATGGTGACCTGGCAGATCCAATTCTTTTTCAGATCGGCCTGGATCATCGCGCGGAACAACTCCTTGGCTCGCGCAATGTGTGCCGCGCTGATGCCGATGAGATTGTCGTCCACGACCAGAACCCATTTTTCCCGGATGGATTTGAGTTCCTCGATCACACTGGCCACGGGGCGGTGACGATAGAGAGTTCCGTTGAAAGCCGAGACGCTGCAGAAATTGCAACTCAGCGGACAACCTCGCGTGGTCTGAATGGAGCCAAAAGCATAGCCTTCCGCCAAGAGGTCGTGCCTGGCTGGCGGGACCTCGGCCAGGTCGATGTGCTCGCCGCGGTAGGTTCTCTGCAACCGGCCCTGCCGGGCGTCTTGAAGGACGCGTGCCCAGACGCTTTCGGCCTCCCCCATGACAACCGAATCGACATGCTCCATCGCTTCCTCACTGCACATGGTGGCATGAATCCCGCCCATGACCACGGGCACGCCGCGGCAGCGAAACTCCGCCGCCAACTCGTAAGCCCGGTTGGCCTGGGACGTGAAGGCGGTAATCCCGACCAGGTCCGGCCCGGGCATGGCCGAGTAGTCCGGAGTGTGCAGATTTTCGTCGATGACGGTGATTTCCCATTCCGGCGGCGTCATGCCCGCCAGAACCAGAAGCCCCAAGGGCTTCCAGACGCGGAAGCGATTCCACCGGCTCTCCTTGACGTTAGCCAGGCTCACCAGCGGGTTGGTCGGGTTGATCAGGTAAAGTCGCATCTTGCTCCCGTGCATAAAGGGCATCTTCCTTCGATCAGCGGTTTTCCGCGTGCCGGACCGCCCCAGCTTTCCCCGGCCCGCTCCGGGCCAACAGGCGGAACACCTGGACCTTGGCGCTTCTCGAGAAGGCTTGCACCATGTCTCCCGTCGTCGGTTCCACTTCCACGACGGCTTCGCGCCATTCCACCCCGGTGATTCTCTCGATCTGCTTCCGCAGCCACTGAGAGGACGTGGAGAAGAGCTGTTGATGGAACTCCCGCACTTGCTCGGCGCCTGATGGGCTCTTGGCCAAGTCCTTCTCCGCCGGCGACAGGGCCTCGTGCAGCGCGATTACCAGTGTGTCCTGACTCAGGACCACCGTGACCGCCTTGGGTGCGTGCCCGGTGGTCTGCTGCTGGAAGGCGATCACCACCTCCGCGATCTCCTGTGCCAGGGTCGGCCTGGATTTCTCCATCGCTGCGCTCCCGTCTCCGGATTTCATTCGCTCCGGGCCGGCGGCCGTGCCCGGCCGCGCTTGGAAAAAAAGCCGACGCGGCAGAAGGCCCAAAGCCCCCAACCGCGTCGGCTTACTCGTCAACCGGCCTGCCCTGAGGGCCTGCCCTTCGTCTAGTCATCCGACTCGGAGCCTTTTGACGCTCCAGAAGGATTTACCGTAGCATAACGGAGCTTACAAAAGCAAAAAAAATGCCCCTCCGACCGAATTATCAGTACCTTGAACCGTCTCATATGTAGCGGGTGTGGGACGGCGATTCGGGGATCATGGGAAGCACTTGGAGCCGGCGCGGCAGTGACAAGGCCGACAGATGAACAGATTGGCGCGTGGTATCCCAGGTTGTTCAGGACCGCACTGAGGATGACGGGCAGCCACGACGACGCGTCGGACCTGACCCAGCAGGCATTTCTAAAGGCGCTGGGCGGTTGGGATAGCTTCAACGGCCAGTCGCTGCCGACGACGTGGCTGCATCGGATTCTCGTCAACTGCGTTACCGACTGGCGTCGGAAGCGGTCGTCGGGGCCGTTGCAGGCCATCGATGATGAATGGGCACTGGTGCCGGCTGACGGCGATTCGACAGGGAGGCGGCAGGACATGGACAAGCCGATGCAACACCTGCGGCGTACTATTGACGATCTGCCGGCGGCGCTGCGGTCGGCCTTCGTGGCGACGGTGGTGGACGGGTACACCTACGAAGAGGCGGCCGGGGTTTTGAAGGTGCCGGTTGGCACCATCGGCTCGCGCGTGCATGAGGCCCGCAAGCAGCTGCGGACCGTCATGCAGCGGGACTTTCCGGAAGGCATATCATGACTGATCAGGAACAACTCGACACGGAATGCTCGATTCACGCCCTCCTGTGCGGCCGGTGCGACGATGCCGAGCGCTTCGCCCTGCTCAAGCGGATCGCCCGCGATGAGAATCTTCGCGGCCTGCTTGGCGAGATGATCCAGACACAGGAGTTGGCCAGGGCGGCCTACGGATACCCTGGCGCCGACCGATCGCTCCAACTCGGCTTACCGGCGGCACTTGCGAATCTTCCCGTGGGCCGGGAGCATCGCGATGCCGCAAAGCTAGCGCACCGGCGACGGATGGGGGCCTCGGCGTGGCGTCGGACCTTCTGGCCCGCGGCGGCCGGGGCAGTCATTGCGGCGTCGGTGTTCCTGGCGATTGATGTCCACCGCACAAACGTGCTGCTGCGGGAGCAGTTCTTGGCCGAGGGCAATCGGGCCGAGCCGATCCCGGCCGGGCAGATGCAGCCCGCCGAGATGCAGCGCCTGCGGGACATCTGGGCCGAGGTTGCCGACGGAAGCGAGGCCTCCCGCACGTGGATACTCATGAGCGGCCAAAGCGGGGAGTTCGGGTATGTCAGCGGCGCCAAGCCGACCGGGACGGACCGGCCGATCGTGGTGCGGCTGATCCTCGTTTCCGCTGATGGCAAGGTGGTGGAAAAGAGCAACCTTCTGCTGCCCAGGCAGGCGATAGGCAGGCTTTCGTTGGCGGATGTCGGCAGGCTGTGGGGCATGCCGCTTGGCCTGGAGGTGGACTCATCCGACAGCCGCACACGCGTCGCGCTTACGGTGGGCCAGGGCGGCGGAGGTGACTCGGTGGGCGTCAGCGGGAAAGTGCGGGTGGGCAACGGCGCCGAGGAGATCGGTTGGCTGAGGGTAGCCGGCAAGGACCTGCGGGTAATCATCCAGGCCATTCCGCTCAGCGCGGGCGTGATCTGATCCATGCAGCCTCATGCCGGCGGGGCTGCGGCGAGGAGATAACGCAATGTTCGGGGGTAAAAAGCGGAACTTGATGGCAGCGATGAGGATGGTGGGCGGGATTTGCCTGCTGGGCCCGATCGCGGGTGGGCAATCGAGGCCCGCCAGCCGGCCGGCGCAGGCGGAGATAGTCTCGATAGTCTCGGTGGACCTGGTCGCCGCGCCGGCAGAGCCTCAGCCGGCCAAGGCGTGCCTGGGAGGCAGCCGGCTGCTGGTGGCAATAACAGCCGCGCCGGGCGGCGAGGCCGCGTGGGAACTGCGATGCGGCAAGCTCGTCCTTGGGCGAGGCCAGGTGCGGCTGGACGGCTTGGGCCGCGGACAGGCGGGCGTTATCCTGCCCGACGTGCTGGTGCGCACCGAAGCGGCGCTGTCGGTCGCCAGCGCGGGCCGGGTAGGCTCGCGGCGAGTTGACATTTTGCCCGCGGCGATGCTTCGCGACGTCCGGGCGACCCTGGCCGGCCTGGAACTTGGTGTAATGGACCCCAGCGGGCTTGTTCAGGCCGCGATGAAGGACCAGGACCTGGCCTTTACGGACCTGCGGCCACAACTGGAGAACGATTACTTTCGCGGCGGCATCGTGATCCTGGCCGGGTTTGACGATGCAAATATGCTCGCCGACGTGTGCGCGGCAATGGCGGACCGGGTCCGCCAGGGCATGTCGCTTGTCGTTCTCAACCCGCCCGCCGGATGGAAGGCCCTGGGCGTGAGGCGAGTGGAACTGGCAACGCCGCGAGCCGCCGACGTGCACCTGGCCAGTGACCTTTGCTCGACGGTCAGGGAGTCGGACTTTGCCAGGCCGGCGTTCGCCTGTGCCCTTGCGGCGGACCCGAATGCCGAGACGCTTGCCTGGTTCGAAACACGCAACGAGGCCAGGCGGGGCGGCCCCGTCGCGAAGCATCCGCTGGCCGTGACGCGATCGCTCGAAAAGGGCGTCGTCCTGGCCGTGACAATGCCGCAATTGACAGACTGCTACACCGACCCCGTCGGCCGGTGTATGCTCAGTGAGATTATGATGTGGACTCTCAAACGGTCCCAACGACCAAAGGAGCAACAATAACATGAAAACCATGAAAACCATTCTGACTTGCATCGCGGCCGCGCATGAGCCGTCGGCTCACTCCGAAACACGAAAGGACGCTGCCCGGCGTCTCCGCCCCTACTACCTATTACCTATTACCTACTGCCTTCTGCTCGGCATCGCGGCAATCCTGTCAGCCGGCGCGTGCCTGCCTGCCCAGGCCGCCGACGCCCCCGGCAACTCAAGCCCCGCCAGCCAGCCCTCGCAGGCCGTCACGGTGGCTGTGCTGGACTACGAGGCCTCCGCCCCCGGCAACAAGGACATGGGCACGCAGATGGCCGAGGTCCTGACGGCCCGGCTCAGTGTGGAGGACTCATTCCAGCTCGTCGAACGCTCCGGCATAGCCAAGATCCTCGATGAGCAGAAGCTCAAGCTGGTTGGGCTGGTGGACCAGGAACAGGCCGCCAAGGTGGGCAAACTGCTGGGCGCCCGGCTCATGGTCATGGGCAAGGTGTTCGTGATGGACAAGAAGCTCATGATAGTGACCAAGGTCGTCGGCGTGGAGACCGGGCTGGTCAAGGGCGCCATTCGCACGGTCGAGCTGAGCAAGCCGCTGTCCGACACGCTTAGCCTGCTGGCCGAGGACGTCGCCGCCCTGATCAACAAGAACGCCGCGGGCCTGCTGCCAAAGGGCATGGAACTGGCTGACCAGATCGCACCGATCCTCAAGGCCCTTGGCCAGACGCCCAGGCCGGCCGTCGCGGTGATCGTGCCGGAGCACCATATCGAGCGGGCCGTGCCGCGGGCCGTCGTGGACCCCGCCGCGGAAACCGAGATCAAGCGCACCCTCATCCAGTGCAAGTTCAAGGTCGTGGACTCCGGCCTTAACGACCTGGCCGACTGGGCCAGGGACATGATGAAGGGCAAGGATGATAAAAGGCCCTGGCCGGCGGCGCTGGGCGATGCCGATTACGTCGTCGTCGGCGAGGCGTTCAGCGAGTTCGCCATCCGCACCGGCGACCTGGTAACCTGCACGGCCCGCGCGGAAATCAACGTCATCAGCCGCAAGACCGGCGCCATAGTGCTGGCCGACAGGCACACCACCCGCGCCGTGGACCTTGCCGAGAACACCGCCGGCAAGACTGCCCTCCAACTGGCTGGGCGACGCCTGGGCCTCGAGGTCTGCCGCAAACTCGCCGAGCAGAAACCGCCCGCTGCCAAGGCTCCGGCCGTAAACCCGGCACCGAAATAACTGCCGCAACCAGAACAAGATTTCAACGCAGAGCTCGCGGAGAACGCAGAGAAAAAGGACTACCGGCTACTGGCTACCGACTACCAATTCCGGGCGTTTTACCACGTACGAGCGCGTCGAGGAGTCCATGCGCCTGACGGCCCGCCCTTCATCCAGTCATCCGACTCGGAGCCCTTTGACGCTCCAGAAGGGTTCATCGTAGCATAACGGAGCTTACGAAACCAGCCATTTCTGGAAATCGCATTCCGCTTCCGGTGGCATGGTTTCCAAGGCGTCGGAATGCGGTGCCATGCTTCCGTCTGCGGAAGCATGTCTGGGTCGTTTCTGCTGTTGTAGTCCGAGCCCTTTTCGGCTCATCCGGTTCTTGCGTGGGTACATACCAAAGCGATGGGCTGGCCGGAAATGCGTTTTGCGCTTTGGGGCTGCCAGCGGGGAGCAGCCAGAGTTGGGGTATTGCCGAAGTTCTTGGGCGAAGAACTGGCGAGCCTGTGGTATTATGTCCTTGCCAGTGCGGAGGATAGGGCAACGCAGGCGTGCGACCCGAGCGCCGCGCTGGTGGCTATACAGCGGGAAAGGCTCGGACTCGATCCGGGCCTTTTCCTTTCCCGCTGGCAGCCCCAAGGCGATAAACGCACTTCTCGGTCCTCGGGTTTGGCTTCAAGATCGATATCCACCCACGCAAGAACCGGATGAGCCCCCTTTTCCTTGAATCCCCGCATTACGTTGTTATCTTTCCTGGCCTGGGGCCTTTATTGGCCAGCCCTGTCCGGGTATCGCCTCGCAACATGCCGCGCGTTCTGATATAATTCTCCAGGTCTGTTCCGGTCTGCCCATCCGGGGACCGTTGCCCGCAAGTGTTTTGCTTGCCCACGTACATTGAACTAGAACGGATTTGCCGTTTATTTGGCTGGTTGCGAGTTCGTGGCCGCCAGGCAGGGATGACGAATGAAGGGACAACCAGGCCAGATTCAGACAGCCGCGCTGGTCAGCAGCTACGTGCCTCGACGATGCGGCATTGCGACGTTTGCCAAGGACCTTCGCGACGCACTTGCGGCCGAACTGGGTGATCGCCAGGTCTTCGCCGTAGCCATGGACGACGTGCCCGAAGGCTACGAGTATTCGCAGGAGGTGCGGTTTCAGATTCCGGACCACCGGCAGGAGGAGTATCGCAACGCGGCGGAGATGCTCAACGTCAACCAGATCGACCTGACGCTTATTCAGCACGAGTTCGGCATATATGGCGGGCGGGACGGCAACTACCTGCTGGACCTGGTTAGCCGGCTGCGGATGCCGGTGGCGACCACGCTGCACACGGTCCCGCGCGAGCCGTCTCACGGCCAGAGGGCCGTCATGCGGGAGTTGGCACGGACCAGCGACCGGCTGGTCGTCATGACCGCCAAGGCCAATGGGATTCTCACGGAAGTCTACCAGGTTCCGGCGGAGAAGATCGTCTACATCCCGCACGGCATTCCGGACGTGCCGTTTGCCGACTCGGCCCTGTACAAGGACCGGTACGGCCTGTCCGATCGGCTGGTTCTGCTGACGTTCGGCCTGCTCTCGCCGGGCAAGGGCGTCGAGGTGGTTCTCCGCTCGCTGCCGCGGATAGTCGAGGCTCACCCTGAGACGACCTACGTGATTCTTGGTGTCACTCATCCCAACCTTCTTCGGCACGAGGGCGACGCGTATCGCGACTCGCTGAAGAGGCTGGTCGAAGAGCTGGACCTGGGCGAGCACGTGGTTTTCTGCAATCGGTACGTCAGTATCGAGGAGTTGTGCGGCTACATCGGGGCGGCGGACATATACATCACCCCGTATCACAACATCGAGCAGATCACGGCGGGCACGCTGGCGTATGCTGTTGGCGCGGGCAAGGCGGTGGTCTCGACGCCGTACTGGCATGCCCAGGAGATCCTGGCCGACGGCAGGGGCGTGCTGGTGCCCTTCAGGGACCCCGATGCGATGGCCAAGGCCATATCGAGGCTCATCGAGAACCCCTCGGAGCGCACGGCCATGCGCACGCTGGCTTACAATCACGGGCGGTCCATGATCTGGAAGGAGGTCGCCAAGAGCTACCTGGCGATGGGGCGGGAGCTGGTGGCCGACCGTCAAACCAAGCCCAGGCCTCTGCGGGCTTTTCGCCCGGAGTGGATCGTCACGGCCCTGCCGGAGCTCAACCTCGCCCACCTGCGACGGCTTACGGACGACACAGGCGTTCTCCAGCACGCCAACTACGTCGTGCCGGACCGCCATCACGGCTACTGCGCCGACGACAATGCCCGGGCCCTTGTCGCGGCCCTGATGTGTTACGACCTTCGCCGCGACGTCAAGGTCCTGCCGCTGGTGGACACGTACCTTTCGTTCCTGTATCACGCGTTCAACCCCGCGACCCGGCGGTTCCGCAACTTCATGAGCTATGACCGCAAGTGGCAGGAGGATTCCGGCAGCGAGGACGTCCACGGCCGGGCCATATGGGCCATAGGCCTGGCCGTGCCTATGGCGCCCAACGAGGCGACAATGTCGTTCGCGACGCGGCTGCTGAGTTCGAGCCTGGAAGCGCTGGAGGGCTTCTCGTCGCCGCGAGCGTGGGCGTTCGCGCTAGTGGGCCTGCACGCTTATCTGGAGCGGTTTCCCGGCGACACCAACGTGCGGCGCGTCCGGGCGATGCTCGGCAGGCGGCTCTACCACCTCTTTGCCGAGCACGTCACCGCCGACTGGCCATGGTGCGAGGATACCGTGACGTATGACAACGCCAAGCTGCCAAACGCGCTGATCCTTTGCGGCCAGTGGATGTCGGACCCGCGAATGCTCGATCAGGGCCTTGCCAGCCTGGCTTGGCTGGTGCGGCTTCAGACCTCCGCCGAAGGGTCGATCAGCCTGATCGGCAACCGTGACTGGCTGAGCCGAAGCGGCGTGCGGGCCAGGTTCGACCAGCAGCCCGTCGAGGCGATGTCCACCATCGAGGCCTGCGCCGACGCCTACAGAGCCACCAAGGACCGTAGCTGGGCCCGCTGCGCCAGGCGGTTCTTGGACTGGTTCATGGGCAGCAACGAGACTCGCTCGATGATCTACGACTACCAGACCGGCGGCTGCCGCGACGGGCTGCACGCCGACGGTCCCAACCTCAACCAGGGCGCCGAGTCCACGCTTTCCTGGCTCATATCGCTCATGACCGCGATGAAGCTCGAAGGGGCCATGGCCATTGACGATGCCGCCGAAGAGCCGGTGCTGACAACGGAGAAAGCGACCTCCGCATCATGACCGAGAATGATCGCTCCCAAGACGCTCCCCAAGGCCAGGCCGTCGCGATCGGGCCGGCCTGTGCGGGCGGCGAGGACGGCCCAGGTCCGGCCGTGAGGCGCCTGCCGGTTAGCCTCTACGGTGACGAGACCCACCTTGTGCACCTGCCGATGATCCCCCTTGGGGCAAGACTCGTTTCGCTGTTCGAGCGGATCGACCAACTACCTGAGGACCGCGTGGCGGGGTGCCTCGAAGAGATCCTCGCCGCGTACGGCCAACGCCACATGGACCTGGCGTCGGCCTTCGAGACCCATTACCGCCAGGCCCAGGCGCTGATCGGCTGGCGTGCGGACTGGTCGCCCCAGCGCCGGCGACTGGCGGGGGCGTACCTTACAATGGAGTACGCAATTGAGGGAGTGGCGCTGTTCAACCCGTCGATCGTGCCGCACCCCGACCAGGCGAACGTGCCGGACGGCGCGGTGCGGTTCCTCATGAGCCTGCGGGCCACCGGTGAGGGGCACGTCTCGTCCATTGTGTTCCGCACAGGTGCAATCGGCGCGAGCGGGGAAGTGACGATGGACCCGCCGCCGACCACCCTGGCGCGGGCGCGAGTATCGCCCGATCAGCAATTCCTCAAGCAGTTGATCCTGCAGAAGCTCCGGGAAATAGGCCTCAGCGGCATTGAGGTCGTCGAGCAAGTGCTGGCAACTCTCAATGACTCCTTCACTATCACGGAACTCAACCGCGCCGTGGCCGAGTTCCGCAAGAAAGAACCCGCGGCTGCGGGCTCTAACCAGGCTATCGAAACCATGATCTGGCTGGCGCGGTCCAACTACCACGTCAGCCTGCCGCCGAAGGCCGACATTACCCAACTGGTGCTCTATCCGGTCATGCAGGAAGAGGCGCACGGCGTCGAGGACCTCCGCATGGTTCGATTCGTCGAGAATGACGGTTCCGCCGAATACTTCGGCACCTATGCCGCTTACGACGGTGTGCGGGTCTTGCCGATGCTCATCCGCACCAAGGACTACAAGCAGATCGAGGTCCACTCGATCAACGGCGCCGCCGCGATGGACAAGGGCATGGCCTTGTTTCCTCGGAGGGTCAACGGGCACTACGTCATGTGCTCCCGCATCGACGGCATGAACCTTTACATCATGTACTCGGACATGGTGCATTTCTGGGAGACCGCATCGCCACTTGCCGGGCCGTACGCGCCGTGGAACCTGCTGCAAATGGGCAACTGCGGATCGCCGATCGAAACCCCTGAGGGCTGGCTGCTGCTGATCCACGGAGTCGGGCCGATGCGGAAGTACTCCATCGGCGCGATGCTGCTGGACCTCGACGACCCCCTGAAGGTCCGGGGCCGGCTGATAAAACCCCTGCTGAGTGCGGGGCCGTCCGAGAAGTATGGCTACGTGCCGAACGTCGTCTACACCTGCGGAGCCATGATCCACAGCGGCACTCTTTACGTGCCCTTCGCGCTTACGGATCGATACACCACGATGTGCGCCATCAACACCGACGAACTCGTCCGCTTCCTCATCGCCTCCGGGTCGTGATGGCGCACCTGCCGGCGATGTTGGCGGCGTGCAGGTCCGGAGCCCCGCCACATGCTCCAGCCCCTCGGGGGCGGAACGGCTCCGCGGCAAAATCATGGCTCGCCCAGGGGCTGCATCACCGTCATTCGCTGGCTGTTGCGCATGAGTTGGATTTTGACGGTCTGCATGGCGCCGGCTGAGCGGATGGCGACGATGAGGTCGGCTTCGTTGCGGATGGCCCGGCCGTTGAATTGCTCGATAATGTCGCCGACCTTCAGTCGTCCGGCGGTCTTTGCGGCTGAGCCGTCCTGGAGGCCGACGATCTTCGCGCCCTGGGCCACGCGCTGAAGCTCCAGGCCGAGCCGGTCCTGGCGGGTGCGGCGCTCGGATGACGGCACGGTCTTGTCCAGCACCCACTTCTGCCAGTCCCGCTCGATGATGAACAACTTGTTCCCCGCGGCCGCCTCGAAGGCCGCGATGCCGTGCGGATCGTGGGTGAAGGTGTCCTTGTAGCGGCTGTAGAAGTCGTCGAGCCGTCCACGTTCGTGGAGGTAGTACATTACGTACCGCACCTGGGCGTAGGCCACGGCCGCATCCTTCATAAACGGCTGGCGGCCCATCGAAAGCAAGTCCTTAAGGGCGAAGGCTTTCTTGTCCCTGATGGCCTTCTGGAGCGTCGCCAGGCGGATGTCGAGCTTTGGCACCAGGCCCGAGGGAGTTATCGCGCTTGCCTCGAAGAGCGTGGCCAGGCCCTCGGCGATCCAGATCGGGTGCATCTGCCGCGAGGCGGTCATGTCCGCGTGGTGCAGGGCGTGGGTGAACTCGTGAATCAGCGTCCGCCCACGGTCGAGAGCCACCAGCCGCCGGCCTGCGTAGCTGTAAAAGCCCGCGCAATCAGGATATGGAAGCTCAAGCTTCCTGTAGTCTTCGGCGGTCGGCAGCACGACGGTGATGTTGTCCTCGCCGCGGTCGCCGGCCAGCGTGCGCCGGTAGGCCTCCGTGAAGGCGGCCAGAAGCCCGATGGTCTGGTTGAGATGCGCCTCGTCCAGGGCGCTGACGTACAGGATGTGCCGGTTATTGTCGTACCGGGTCGAGTAGCCCTTGCCGAACTGCTCGAGCTGCTTGGCCGCGATACGGTTGGCCTCGCCCTGATAGTCGCGGGAGGGATTTGGCGCGGCCTGCGCGGTCGCCGCCCAACCCAGGGCGACAAGAGCCAGCGCCGCGGCCGCCGGATGCAAGCTGCGCACGGAAAGGCTGTCCCGAGAGGAAGGTCCTAGCTCATAGCTCTTAGGTCTTGGGGTGGCAGAGCCAGGATTCTCGCTGTCGGCATTCGCGGCCCCGGCGAAAGCCATCGTCCTCGTTCTTGGTCTTTTCATCTTCTTGGGTGAAGCGAAGGTTTACGCCGGACTGCGTTGCCTGACGATTCCTCCAGTGACAATATACGTATCGTCTTGCTGCGGGGCGAGTTTAGGCAGAAGAAGGTCTTAGCTCTTAGGTCTCAGGTCATAGGGCGCTCCTGCAAGCGAGCTTGGCCAATGCCAAGAGCCGGATTAAGGCTCTGCCACCCTAGTGTACCGTCAACCTTGATTTTGCGGGTGCCGTGGCTGCCGTGTTCAGCGGCGAAGCGGTCGCAAACGCCGCGTCCCCGACACCGGCACCCGTAATTTCGATCTTGACGGAACCCTAGGACCTAAGAGCTAAGACCTAGGACCTTCTTTTCCACCAGATTTCCTTGACACCCGCGCCATGGCCTCCTACACTACAGGTTGTGCCATATATTGAAGCGCGTCCCTCTATAGGGGTGCATCGCGATGCAATGTCCCTTCTGCGGACAGGACAAAGACCGGGTGATCGACTCGCGCAGCAGCGACGGAGTGCGAGTGGTTCGCCGCCGCCGCCAGTGCGAAGCGTGCGGCCGGCGTTTTACCACGTACGAGCGGGTCGAGGAGTCCGTGCGCCTGACGGTTCTCAAGAAGGACGGCTCGCGCCAGCCTTACGACCGCCAGAAGGTGATTCTGGGCCTGGAGCAGGCCTGCTACAAGCGTCCGGTCACGGATCAGCAGATTCGCGGGATCGTGGAGGCGACGGAAGAGGACATTTTTCGGCAGTTCGAGAAGGATGTTCCGTCGGACTTCATCGGCGACACGGTTGGCCGGCACTTAAAGCTGGTTGACAAGATCGCTTACATTCGATTCGCCAGCGTGTACCGCCAGTTCGCGGATGTCGGCGAATTGATCGAAGAAGCCAAGGGCGTCAAGGAGATGCCCGTGTGCGGCCCGGGACAGAAGGACCTGTTCGCGGACAACGAGAAGCCGAATCTCGAATCTCGAAATCCGAAATCCTAAACAAATTCAAATGACTAAATTCAAATGCTTCCGACGCTGCACGTCGGCTGAAGCAGATTTCAGGAGACAGGCATCAACTACTGGCCGTGTCTGGCGATTGGAATAAGTGTCTGGCGGTTGGAATAAGTGGTTTTGGTCATTAGTTTCGAGTTTGGTGCTTTGGATTTGTTTAGGATTTTGTGCTTCGAATTTCGGATTTCTTGGCCGTCAGGCCAAGCAAGGACGGTGCCCGTGGACGGATCATGGAAGGTCCGGGTCATAAAGAGCGACTCGACTGAGGAGCCCTTCGACGCCCGCAAGCTGGCCGCGTCTATGTTCCGCGCGATGCAGGGCAGGCGGGGGCGCCTGTACGACGCGACGCAACTTTCGGTCGCCATCGGCATTTACCTCAAGCGAAGCTCCTTGCTGACCGTTACCTCCGATGCCCTGAGCGAGTTGGCGGTCAAGGTGCTCGGGCGATGCCGGCTGAGCGAGGCCGCCTCGGCCATGGAAGACTTCCGCCGGCGGCGCCGCATTCGCCGCACGCGGCTTGCAGTGCGGCACGAGGGCGGCAAGGTGACGATGTGGGACAAGGGCTGGCTCAGTTCGTGGGCCCAGAGCAGTTGGCTGCTGTCCAGGACCACAAGCCGCATCCTGGCCGGGCAGGTCGAGCGGGAACTGCTGGATGGCGAGGCGATTGTCGTTTCCCGGCTGGACGTTCTGGACATGCTCAACCGCCGCGTGGCAGAATACGGCCTGGCCGACGCCGTGCCGGTGCGTCAGCCGGCGGCCAGCGCGAGGTACGGAGTTGATGGCTGAACGTGAATCACTTGCGACGACCGGGAGAGGATTGCCCGCCACGAGCAAAGCCGAATTGCTCCTGGACCACGCTCCCGGCGGGGCCGGACGGAATATCCTGCTTGCCGTCGCGCTGGCGACGGTCGTCCTGGCCGTCATGATGGTCTGGTCCGTGCCGCGCCCCACGGGCGACCTCTATGTCGGCCTGGCGGCGGGGCAAGACATCCTGGCCGGCAAGATGGGGCAGGTCGACGACTGGGCCTTCACGACCGAAGGCAGGGTCTGGATAAACCAGAACTGGGGCACGAACCTGCTGTACTGGATTTCCAATGAGCTTGGCGGCGAAACGGGGCTTCTGGTTCTCAAGGTCCTGATGATCCTGACGGGAACGCTTTTCCTTATCCTGGCCTGCCGGCGGCGCGACGCGGACTGGCCCGTGGCGCTGATAGTCTCGGCCGGGGTGATCGCGGCCGGGCGAAGCTTCATCGACCTTCGCCCCAACCTGACCACGCTGATGTTCGTGCCGGTCATGCTCCACGTGCTGTACCGCACCGCCCAAAAGCCGGGGCGGATCTGGCTTACGATGCTGGTCTTCGGCGTGATCTGGGCGAACCTGCACGGCGGGTTCACGCTGGGTCTGCTGGCGATGTTCTTCTGGGCGACGTGCGTGGTGATCCTGCCGATGCTCGGCCGGGAGATCCTGGCGGCGTGGGTGCCGGGCGTTGCCATCGCGGCCTCGGCCGCCGCGAGCTTGTGGTACATCAGCGACAGCACGGCCTCCGCAGCCGGCAACGCGAGAACGCTTATTCCGCCCAAGTACATCTGGGCCGCCGTGGGGTTTGCGGCGTCGCTGGCGATCTGGTATCTCATCCGCCGGAAAGTCAGGACAGAAGGCATGACCGGCCGGGGCGACGGGGGCGAGCCGGTCTCGGCCCGCCTCAAGCAGCACCTTCGGGCGAAGTGGCCTTACCTGGCGGCGGCGTTTGGGGCGTTGGTGCTGGCGGGCATTGTCACTCCGTTCGGCATACACAACGCCTTCCGCGACTTGGGCAAGCTGAGCATGCCATTCTGGGAGATGTGGAACCTGACCCATCCGTACGTGGTGACGTTCGGGCAGGACAGCGACGTCTGGCGCAGCGTGATCGAGTGGAACAGCATTTTCACGGCCTCGCCCAGCACGTTCGGCACGTCGTGGGAGTTCTTCGGCATCGTGGGGCTTTTCTGCACGCTGGTGCCGCTGGGCGTGGCAATCAGGATCCGTGATCGCAAGCTGCTGGACGTCGAGGATTTTGTCCTGCTGGCGGTGATCATCGGCCTGTGCGTGGTCATAGTCGCCCAGGCGGCGCCCGTTCACAACGTGTTCGGCAAGCTCGTCGACAAGTACGAATACGAGCGCAACGTCTCAGCCGATGTGCTGCACGGCGTCAGGCTCCAATACTACGGCTGGCTTACGGTGCTGATCGTCTACCCGCTGATCGGGCTGTTTACGGTGGGCGTTTCAATCGCGGCCATCTCGGCATGGATGGGCCGGCGGCAGATGGAGCCCTGGAGCGCCGAGCGAATAGGCATCGTGGTTTTCGACGTCTGCATGGCGGCTGGGGGAATCAAGATGGCCTTTGGCGCCAGGCGGTTCATGCCGCTGGCGCTGATGCTGCTGGCGCCGCTGCTGGCGCGCCGCATGCAGTGGCTGGCCGGCTGGCTGGGCGGAATCCTGGTCGGCCGCGACGAGTCAGGCCGCGCAAAGGCCGGTCAGACCGCCGCCGCCAAGGCGCACTTCACGCCGGCCCAGGGACTCACCTGGCACCTGCCGACCATGATTATCGGCCTGGCCGTCATGGTCGTCATCGGCATCCAGGCCGCGGCCAACTACAACCGCTACCGCGCCGACAGCCCGCTCGTGCAATACCGAAGCGTGCTGAAGAACATGATCGTCTACCAGATGTTCCCGCCGCACGCCAAGGACTTCATCCTGGCCAGCGACCTGTCCGGCAGGTGCTTCAACGAGTGGCGGTGGGAGGGTTACCTGCGCTGGTATTGCCCGAAGCTCAAGATGTTCGTCGGTGGCCGGGCGCAGCAGGCGTATGCGATCGACACGTACAAGCTCCAGCGGGACCTGATCGCGGGCCTGGCGCCACTGAGCAAGCTGCAGGAACTGGGCGTCCGGTGGATAATCGTCCCGATGAACAGTTCGTACAGTTCGCTCATACGCAGGGCCGTGTCTGACCAGGGCGCGGTATGGGTGCCGATCTTCTACGACGGCGAGAACATAATCCTCGCCAACTCCCGCCTGCCGGAGTGCCGGGAAGTCATCCGCCGGTGCCTTGCCTCGAAACTGGAGTACCCCAACAAGGCCTACGCGCACCTCAGCAGGGGGATGTGCCTGAGTTCCGCGCTGATAAATCTTCCCAAAGAGGCCGTGGCGGACATCAAGAAGGCCCAGCAGCTCGAGCCGATATCGATGTCCTACCCGGCGCTGAGCGACCTGTACAATCGCATGGCCCTGCCCAGCCAGGGCGAGATCAACTACCTCGAAAGCGAGAACCGCCGCCTGGGGCAAATGGACTGGCGCCGGATTAACGGCTTCGAGATACTCCGCTGCCGCTACTACGCGTTGAGCCTGCTTGACCGGTACTACAGCCAGACCGAGCAGCGAAGCCAGGCCGCCCGCGTCGCCGCCGAGGCGGCGGAACTGAATGCCCTGATGAGCAGCATCCTCGAAGAGTGGGACTGAGCCGAGTCATCCGGCCTGGTACCGGCCAAACTCGCCGATGGCGTCGAACATGGCCAGGACGTTTTCGGTGGGCGTTTCCTCCAGGATGGTGTCGTGGCTGGCGCCGGCGACGTAGCCTCCGCCGGGCATCATGACCTCCAGCACCTTCCGCACGTCGCGGCGGACGCTTTGGGGCGTGCCGTCGATGAGCACGTGGTGCGAGTCGATCGCACCGTTGAATACGAGGCTCTCGCCGAAGTCCGCCTTGAGCGCCCGAAGGTCCATCCCGGCACAGCAGGGCTGAACGGCGTGCAGGGCGTCCAGCCCCGCGTCGATCAGCGCGGGAATCAGCGGGCGGAACCCCCCGCAGCAGTGCAGTTGCACCTTCAGCCCATAGGCGTGCCCGAGATCGATCAGCCGGCGCAGGTGAGGAAGGATGAACCGCCCGAAAAGCCCCGGACCCAGCAGGGGGCCGGTCTGGCTGCCCAGGTCGTTGCCGATGAAGAAGATGTCGATCGCGCCGCCCGCCGCGTCGAAGACCCGCTCGCTGACGGCCGCATAGTAGTCCACCATGTGCCCCATCACCGCGTCGACAAGCCTTGGCTCGTCGTACATCTTCATGTACAGGTTTTCCATGCCCAGCAGGTCGATCGCGTCGTGCCAGAACGGCGACCAGTCGCCGCCGAGGATGGCGTACTGCCGGCCGAAGGACAGGGCCTGGCCGCGTATCTTCGAGACGTCCATCCACGCCGGGTCAGGCCAGGGGTAGTCATGCACCTGCCTGATCGTCGCGCCGGCCAGCGGATGCTCCAGCGGCTGGCCGTAGCCCAGGCCCGCCCTCTCGATGCCGAATATCGTCCGGCACGTGGCTTCGGCGCGGCGCAACGGAAACGCCGGTCCGGCGTACTGGGCGTGTACGCGGCGGAAGTCGTCGCCGACCCGCACGCGCAGGGCCTCATCGTCCAGTGCCAGGTCGCGTTTGGCTTTTGCCCAGAACTCCGCCGACGCCCCGCACCATCTCGGCACGCGGTCCGGCTGCTCGTGTGCGAAGGCCGTCAGGACCCGCTCGCGGGGCGTCATTCGCAATGGAACACCTCTTCCATGCCGGCCCACCACTGCCCGGGCGCGTGGGTTTCCAGCGGCTGCTGGCAGGGCTTGCAGACGGCCCACCACTTTTGTGTGGTCTCGTCGTCGGCCATCTTGGCCATATCCGCGTCGAAGTCGTCGCCGACGTACTCGAAGTAGCTGAAGAGATACCCGTCCTTGTGATAGATCGAGTAGTTGCGGATGTTGCACTCGGCGATCTTCTTCAGCACGTCCGGCCAGACGGCCGCGTGCAGCCGCCGGTACTCGTCGAATCTCTCCGGGCGGACCTTGATGACCTGTCCGTATCGCTTCATGGCTTCGCTCCTATGCCTCGCCTCTCCGCAGCCGGGCCGGCTCACCACTGGGCGGGCAGGTAGTTCTCGACGTCCTTTGCCGTGATGATGTGCTTGGGCAGGTAGTACACCGGCTTGAGGCCGGTCTTGCCGTTGAACCAGTCGGCGGCGAGCTTCATCGGCAGCGCGCCGTCGGCCTCGGGGCTTTGGTAAGTGATGGCGTGCAGCGACCCGGCCTTGATGAAGTCCATGCCCACCTTGGAGTTGCCCGCCGCGACGCGGACGATCGCCTCCCGCCCGGCGTTCTTGCACGCCTCGTTGATGCCGATCTGGGCGCCCGAGTCGTCGGCGCTGACGATGCCCTTTAGCTCCGGGCCGTACTTGGTGATCCAGCCGGAGACGACCTGCGCGGTCTTCTCGGCCTCGAGCATGGTCGTCTGCATGTCCAGGCACTTCATCTTGGGTGCTATCTTCTTGAGTTCCGAGACCACCGCGAACGTCCGCGAGAAGAAGGGCGATCCGCCGGGCATGTGGCGGACGATGCAGTAGCCGCCCTCGTGGTTCATCTTCCGGGCGAACTGCCGGGCCAGCATGCGGAACTGGCCCCAGTCGTCGGGGCCAGTCCACGTGAGCACGTAGGGCATGCCCTGGTCCACCGGCAGAAGGTTGCTGGCGATCACGGGGATGCCGGCCTGGTTGAGCTTTCGCAGCATGGGTACCACGGCCGTGGCGTCGACGGGGAAGATTATCACCAGGTCCGGGCGCTCGTTGATGACCTGGTCAACCTGCTGCGACTGGATGTTGACGTCCGCGTTGCCGGCCGTCAGGGTCTTCAGGCGGATGCCGTAAGGTTTGGCGACCTTCTCCATGCCTCGCGTGTAGGCCGTGGTGTACGGATGGTCCATGTGTCGCAGGCACATGACGTACTTGCCCTTGGCCCCGTTGGCGGGGCTCTTGGGCAGGTTTGCCTTCGTGCAGTTCCAGCCGGCGTACTCCATGTCGTACCAGTGCAGGGGGTCCTCCTCTGGCAGCTTGGACCCATCGGCTGGACGGGGCGGCGCCTTCAGCGGCGAGGGGTCTATGATAATCAGCGGCTGGTTGTCCGCGGACTTGAGGCCCGAGACATCCACCGCCAGCGACTCGGCAAGGGCCGCCGCCCTGTCGGTGGAACTGCGGGCGCCATTGTTCTGATCCTGACAGCCGCAAGCCGCCGCCACTGCAATCGCCAATCCCATCGCCGTCATCGAACGAAGTGTCATGACGAAGCTCCTCTTGTCTTATTTTCAACAAGTTCCGCCAGCAGGTCCTTGCGCTGGCCCCTGGTTCGCTGGCGCAGGCGCAGCCAATATGCATCGTACAGGATTACCAGCGCCAGGACCAGCCCGCTGGCCATCAGTTTGATCTCGTGGCCGGCGCCGAGGCAGCTCAGGCCGTTGATGAGGGCCGTCAGCGCCACCAGCGCCACGGCCGAGCCGATGACCGTGCCCTTGCCGCCTTCCATGCTCGTGCCGCCGATGATGACGGCCCCGACGATGGCCATGAGGGAGTTTTCGCCGAGCTTGAGGCTGCCGGCGGCCTCGCTCATGGCGACCAGAGAGCCGCCCAGCGCGGACAGCCCAGCCGAGATTACGAACGCTCCGACGACGTAGGCGTCGACGCGCATGCCGGAATACCACGCCGTCTGCGGGTTGCCGCCCATCAGGTAGAAGCCTCGGCCGACGGGAGTGCGCCGCAGCAGCAGGCTCGCTCCGGCCAGCATGGCAAGGGGGATGAGGTTCCGCGGCGTGAGCCAGAGCGTCAGCCAGGCCGGCCATTGCATCGCGCCGCCGGGTGCGCCGTGGGCCGGGCCGA
>Ga0315285_10001896_pt1 | contig 21987 bp, 16 predicted proteins | sample YL17G09_36_MG_FD_203698 | JGI IMG/M metagenome (GOLD analysis project Ga0315285, IMG submission 203698) | Sediment microbial communities from Yellowstone Lake, YNP, Wyoming, USA - YL17G09_36 | ecosystem: Environmental > Aquatic > Freshwater > Lake > Sediment | place: USA: Wyoming | collected...
TGGTATGGCGAGTCACATCCTCCGGGATGCCCGCCGTATCGGGCAGCGACAGCGTGGCCACTCCGGAGCCGGCCTTCACCAGCAGCGCGTCCACGTGCCCGTGGTAGCAGCCTTCGAACTTCACCACCATTTTCCGCCCGGTGAAGCCGCGCGCCACGCGGATGGCGCTCATGGTGGCCTCGGTGCCCGAATTCACCAGGCGCACTTTTTCCATCGACGGGAAGGCCTCGCGGATGAGTTCGGCCAGCTCCACTTCCCGCTCGGTGGGTGCGCCGAAGCTGGTGCCGCGGTCCAGCGCCGCGCGAACGGCATCGATCACCTCCGGGTGACAATGCCCCAGCAGCAGCGGCCCCCACGAGCCGACGTAGTCGATGTACTGGTTGCCATCGGCGTCCCAGACGTGCGAGCCGGCGCCGCGCTCGATCACGATGGGCTCCATGCCCACGGCGCGGAAGGCCCGCACCGGCGAGTTCACCCCGCCGGGAATCAGTCGCCGGGCCCGCTGGAAAATCTCGGAAGAACGGTCATGCTTCACAGTGCCCTCGGGCAGGCCGTAGGCTGTAGGCTGTAGGCTGCAGGCAATCATGATCTTTCCTCCAGCCTCCGGCCTCCGGCCTCCAGCCTGACTTCATCCGTGTTCATCCGTGGTGAATTGCTCCGGCGATCCGCGCAGCACGTTCCAGGCAATTTCGCGCAGGCCGCGGCCGAGCGTGGAGAACACGCGCTGTTTCAAGCCGCGGTAGCCCTGGCGCCCGGCGAACAGGTCGAGCACCAGCCGGTGGAACGTCCGGCTGTGGCGGGCGAACTGGATCATGCGGGCGCAAATCAGTCCGCCGAGAAACTTGCCTCCATAGAAACGAGACGACAGCCGCGCCGCCATTTCCAGTTCGTGGCCGCAGGCCGCCCGCAGGCGCAGCGGGTACGTTTCCGGGTGTCCTTCCAGGTAACAGGCAGCCAGTTCCTCGGCCGAGCGAAGGGCGTAATAAATGCCCTCGCCGGTGATCGGGTCGCACAGCCCCGCCGCGTCGCCCACCGCCGCCCATCCCTCGCCGGCCCGCGGCTGGGCCCGCATCGACGCCAGGCTTAAGGAAGGCAGCAGGTAGCTGTACAAGACGCCGCCGGCCCGCGACAAACCGCGCTCGTCCAGGTACCGGTCCAGCCGCTCCTTCAACCGGGAAGCGGGCTTGCCGTCCTGCTTGCCACACAGGCCGACCGAGAGATGGTCGGTACGGGGGAAAACCCAGAAGTAGCCCTGGAGGTCCTTCAGGAAGTGCACCTCCAGATCATCTTGCGTTCCGGGAAGGTAGTAGCCGACGGCGCAGCCCAGGTCGCCAGGCTGCTGCGGTCCGCTCGGGCCGGCAAATGAAGCCCGAACGCCTGCGGCAATCACCAGGAAGTCGGCCGCGTAAGCGCGGTTGCGGCCACGCAGCCGCCAGCCCGCCGCCGTGCGCTCGATGCCCGTCAGGCGGTCGCGGACCAATTCACAGCCGGCATGCGCGGCCCGCTCCAACATCAGGCTGTTTAGCTCGTACCGCGAGTAAACAAGGACGGGATCGGAAAAAGCAAGCTGAACCGTGCTTCCGTTGGCGGCCCGAAGGACTGCCTTGCGGACGATCTTCTTCGGCCGCCCGTTCTGCCCCAGGAACGGATAGCGGGCCAGCGTCTTGGGCGTCAGCCCGCCGCCGCACGGTTTCTCCCAGGCCAGTTTTTCATCCAGCAGCGTAACCGCGCAGCCGCCGGCGGCCAGCTCGGCGGCGGCGAAAGCTCCGGCCGGACCTCCCCCGATGACGGCGATGTGGCGGCAGTCGGACATTTCCTACTGTGCAGCTCCGCAATCGCTACGAAATCCCGGTTGCGGATTGGAGAGCGAAATCCGCAATCCGCAATCCGCAATCCGCAATTCTTCAGCGCTTCGGCGTGCTCTCCGGGACTTGCTTGGCAGCGGCCGGCGGATGCGCCGGCTGGGCGGGGGGCATCCCGCGCGGCGAGGCCATGCCGCCGCCCGGCATTCCCTGCGGCGGCGCTTCACCACCCATCGGCGAGTGCCCTGGCGGCTGCGCCGCGGCGGCTGACTTCCCGCTTTCCACCACCCAGGTGTTCGGGCCGGTCCGCTTCAGCGTGTAGCGCATCACCATGCTGGCCTCCGGGTTCGACTTGGCGCTGAACTGAACAGCGGCTTCGGCCTTGTCGCCTTTGAATTCCACCTGCTTCACATCGACGGACATCCCGCCACCCGCCAGCCCCGGCTTGGCGGCAATGTATTGCCGGATGGCCTTCTCGACGTCGGCTTTGTCGCTACGCTGCGCCTGCCGCGAACACCCGGCCATAAGCAGCGCCGCCACAATCACACAGAAGAGCGATCGCATATCCCTTTGAGGCTAGCACAGATGAGTGCGGAGTGCGGAATGCGGAGTGCGGAGTGGCAAGTGCGGAGTGCAGAGTGACGAGAATGCGGAGCGCGCGTGTTATTCCGCACTCCGCACTCCGCACTCCGCACTACTCGGGCTGGAAGCGGATCGCGCAACCGCCGCCCGCGGCCAGCTTGAGCTGCAACCGCGCGCTGGAATCGACGGCTTTCTTCTCGACGGTCAGCTTCTTCGGGTTTTCGGCGGCATCGGGCGCGTCGGCGTAAATCTCGGCAAGGAAGCGGCCTTTGCCAAGAAATCCAAGCGGCACCTGAAGCTCGCGCGGCGTCGAGCCCGTGATGCTCCCCAAGTACCATTCCCGGCCCTTGCGGCGCGCGATGGTCACGTAGCCGCCTACTTCGCCGTTGAGCACCCGCGTCTCGTCCCAGGTGGTGGGCGCCACACGGATGAAGTCGAACCCGGCCTGTCTTTCGTAAGCCGCGGGATGATCGGCGAGCACCTGCATGGGGCTCTCGAAGACCACGAACAGCGCCACCTGGTGGGCGCGCGTGCCCAGCGTCATGGGGGCCTTGCGCCGGGGCTTGAACTCGGCCCGCGTCACGTTGTCGAATCCGCCCGGGGTATAGTCCATTGGTCCGGCCAGCATGCGCGTGAAGGGCAACAGCACGTTGTGGTCGGGCGTGGCCCGGTCGCTCCACTTCAGGTATTCGAGTCCCAGCACGCCTTCCTGGGTCACGAAGTTGGGCCAGGTGCGCCGCATGCCGTCCGGCTTGTAGGCGCCATGGAAATCGACCATCAGGCGGTGCTCGGCGGCTTTCTGCAGCGCGCTGTGGTAGAACTCCACCATCCACTGATCGTCGCGGTCCATGTAGTCAATCTTTACGCCCACCACGCCCCACTTCTGATACAGCGGGAACGCCTGGTCCATCTGCCGCCGCACGTCTCTCCAGTTGAGCCACAGCCAGATCTTCACCTTCTTCGCTTCGGCGTGGCGGAGGATGTCGGGCATGTCGATGGCCGGGATGGAGCGGGTGATGTCGTCGCGGGCCGACCAGCCGGCGTCGATCAGCATGTACGCCAACTCGGCGCGCGCCGCGAAGTCGATGTAATACTTCATGGTGGCGGTGTTCATGCCGCCCTCGAAGTTCACCCCGGTGACCACCTGGCCCGACCACCAGTCCCAGGCGGCCTTGCCCGGCCGGATCCAGGAAGTATCGGCCACGGCGCTGGGCGGATTCAGGTTGATCACCAGGTTCGATTCGCTCAGCCGGCCCGGCTGGTCCGCGACCATAATCACGCGCCAGGGGCTGCGGACCGGCGGCGTGCCGGTGACGCACAGGCCGCCGGGCAGTGCCGGCGCGGGTTGGTTGCGGGGCGCGGCCAGCGCTGCCTCCGCGTCCACCTGCGGCGCCAACCGCGCTTCCAGCAACCCCGGCACCCCGCTGCCCGCATTCACCAAATACATGCCGGCATAGTTCTCGAGGTCCGCTTCGGTGATGGCCAGCCACGCCACTCCCGGAACCTGAACCAGCAGCGGCAGCCCGATCAGTTGGTTGGGCGGCACCTCCGCCGCCGGCACCTTTGTGAATTCGTTCTCGTAGCTGGTCTGAAAGTTCTTCAGGAAAAGCGGGTAAACCACGCTGTCCCGGGCAAGCTGGAATTGCGTGCGCTCTCTCACCAGGCGGAACTCTTTCAAGCCTTCTTGCCCCGGCGTCACGTAGCAGAAGGCCACGCCGTCGTCGTAGGCCCGCGCTTCGAGCATCAGCCTGCGCCGCGGCTCGCCGGTTTCCTCCAGCCGCAGGCCGAGGGCGTTGAAGCGGTTGCGCACCGGGTTCGATTTGCCGGCCACCACCTGGTAGGTCTCGTCCGCGCTGTTTCGCTCGGCGGGCAGCATCCGCAGCCCAGCGCCCAGCGTTTTCTGGCCCTCCAGGTCGAGTCCAAGCTGCGACTCCGCAATCACCGGCTTGCCGCGGTACAACACTCGATACGCCAGTTGCCCGGAGGCATCGGTGGAAAACACCAGCTCCACCCGGCCATCCGGCGATTTGACACTGACCGCCGCCGCCTCGCTGGTGGCCGCCAAACAAAAGACGATAAGCATCGACGCCAATGAAGCTCGCATGGCGTGAAGGCTAGCACAGGCAGGTGGCAGGTCCAAGGGTCCAAGAGGCAGGTCGCGGGTGCCGGGACTTTGGACCTTGGACCTTGGACTTTGGACTTTGGACTTGTTAAATTGAACAAACGATGCTCGACCTGAACTACGTCCGCGAAAACCTCGACCTGGTCGCCCGCCGGTTGGTCTTGCGCGGCCCGAACGCCGCCGCCGGCCTGGACCGCTTCCGCGAGCTGGACGCCGAGCGGCGCCGCTCGCTGACCGAGGTGGAAACCTTGCGCAGTCGCCGCAACACCGCCAGCGACGAGATCGCGCGCCTCAAGAAGAACAAGCAGGACGCCTCGGCGCTGATCGCCGAGATGAAGCAGGTGTCCGACCGGGTCAAGGAACTCGACGAGTGCGCCAAGAAACTGGACGCCGACCTGCATGATCTGCTGGCCGGGCTCCCCAACGTTCCGCACCAATCGGCGCCCACCGGCTCGACGCCCGAGGACAACCCCGAAGTGCGGCGCTGGGGAACCAGGCCCGAGTTCTCTTTCACACCCAAGCCCCATTGGGAATTGGGCGAGGCGCTGGGCATCCTGGATTTCGAGCGCGCCGCCAAGATCGCCGGGGCGCGCTTCGCCGTCTACTGGGACTTGGGCGCGAAGCTGGAGCGCGCGCTGCAGAACTTCATGCTCGACGTGCACACGCGCCAGAATGGCTACACCGAGGTGCTGCCGCCGTTCATCGTGAATTCGGCCACGCTGTTCGGCACCGGCCAGTTGCCCAAGTTCGCCGGGGACCTGTTCAAGCTCGAAGGGCACGATTTCTGGCTGGTGCCCACCGCCGAAGTCCCCCTCACCAACCTGTTCCGCGGCGAAGTCCTGGAAGTCGAGCAGCTCCCCATCAAACTGGCGGCGTTCACCCCCTGTTTCCGCAGCGAGGCCGGCAGCTACGGCAAGGACGTGCGCGGCCTGATCCGCCAGCACCAGTTTCAAAAGGTCGAGCTGGTGAAGATCGCGCATCCCGGCCAGTCTTACGCGGAGCTGGAAGGCATGACGCGCGACGCCGAGAGCATTTTGCAGAAGCTGAATCTGCACTACCGGGTCGTGGAGCTTTGTACCGGTGACCTAGGCTTTGCCTCGGCCAAGACCTACGACATTGAGGTGTGGGTGCCGGGCCAGGAGGTGTTCCGCGAGATTTCTTCGTGCAGCAACTGCGAGGCCTTCCAGGCGCGCCGCGCCAACATCCGCTTCCGCCCCGCCGGCGGCCGCAAGACCGAGCTGGTGCACACGCTCAACGGCAGCGGGCTGGCCATCGGGCGCACCTGGCTGGCCATTTTGGAGAACTACCAGCAGGAAGACGGCTCGGTGCTGATTCCCGCGGCGCTGCGCGCGTACCTCGACGGCGCCGAGCGCATCACCCCGCGCGGCAAGCTGGACGCAAAGCTGTAGCGGCGGCCTTCAGGCCGCCATGGGCTGTACCGCCGGCTATGGAGCGCGGGCGTCCCCGCCCGCCCATATACCGGCGGGCTCTTGATGGTAGAGCATTCGGCTGTTAACCGAAGGAGGGTGAGACAGTTTCGAACCAAATCCGATATATAGCCATCGAGGGCCGGTGATCCGACCCCAGTTGCAGAACGGGACAGCCGCAGAAGCGGACCCCGATTCCCAATCGAGGGGGACGTATGCGTTGTTCCGAAGAGCTGCCGCCGGAAATCGTTGCGGAAGTTGCCAGCATCCTGGCGCGCGGCTACCTGAAGTACCGTCGTTCGCTGGCCATCCCTACCGCCAATCAGCCGGCCGACAATTACCTTGATTCCGGCCACAACCCGAGCGTCCATGTCCCTGCGGTTAACGCCTCTGGAGAAGGAGAACAGTGATGGATGCAACGGTGATCAAGGAAATCGAGGCCCTGCAGAAACTGGCGGTCGGCGGCCTGCGCGACAGGTATCGCCAGGTGTTCGGCGAGGAATCCAGATCAGGCCATAAGGATTATCTGTTTCGGCGGATCGCCTGGCGCCTGCAGGCGCAGGCCGAGGGTGATCTGAGCGAGCGGGCACGGCGGCGAGCGATGGAGATCGCCAACGACGCCGACCTGCGCATCCCGGCCCCCAAGCAGATGGCCGCCGCAATCGGCGCGCCGGAACGGACGGTCACTGCCCGGATCAACGGCAGGCGCGATGCGCGGTTGCCGAAGGCCAGGACGCGATTCTTTAGAACAGGATTTTCAGGCCGAGTTGGATCACGCGCGGCGGGCCGGCGCTGTTGATGGTTCCCGCATTCACGTTGTTGAGCACGCCGTTGGGGCGGCCGAAATACGGCGTATTGGTGAAATTGAACATCTCGCCGCGGAATTCGGCGCGATAGCGCTCCAGGAAGCGGAAGTTCTTGGCGATTTTCAGATCCATGTTGTTCTGTCGCGGGCCGGTGAGGATGTTGCGGCCGGCGTTGCCGTAGGTATATTGAGCCGGAATGGCGAAGGCACTCAGGTCCCACCAGCGGTCGATGCTGCGCTGGTCCGCGGGGAGCGCGCCATTGCCGAGACGGTTGGCGTAGTTGGTGCCGTCGCTGTTGGCGGGGTTGCCGCTCACGGTGACGCTGAAGAGCCGCCCTGTGCGCAGGGTGCCGATGCCCGCCAGTTGCCAGCCGCCCAGGACGCCATCCACCACGGGGTGCCAGGAACGGCCCCATCTGCCGCGGCGTCCGAAGGGCAGGTTGTAGATGAAGGTGCTGACCAGGCTCTGGCGGCGGTCGTAGTTGGCGCTGCCGCGATCGAGCGAGATACGGTACGGGTCGCGCCATGTGCCCACGCCGTCTCCAAGCTGGCCCGCCCCGTCGTCGATCATGTGCGACCAGCCGTAGGAAACCAGGAACATGAACCCCCGCGTAAAGCGTTTTTCCGCCTTCACCAGCAGAGCGTTGTAGCTGGTGTTGCCGCCCGACTGGCGCACGTTCACGGCGCCGAAAAACGGCCAGGCGGAACGCGATTTGAGGGTGCCCGGCCCGACGCCCGGCGCGGCGTCCAGGTCGCGATTCCAAATCATCTGCCGCGTGCCGTTGGCGACGTAGGATACCGAAAGCACGGTCGCGAGCGGCAACTGGCGCTGCACATCGGCGAACCAGTGCATGGCGTACTGCGTGGGCCGGAACCGGTCACTGACGAAAACGCCCAGATTCGCCGGAAACGTCTTGACGGGGATCAGGCCGGGGGGGAAACCCTGCGAAACAACCAGCGCCGGCTGCACCAGCCGGTCCGTGGTGAAGGTAATCTCCGCGTAGTCCGGAGCGCCGTTCTGGAACACGGCGCCTTGCATGTAGTAATCGGTCGGCCCGTAGTACACGCCGTAGCCGGACCGCAGCACGGTGGACCGGTTGACCTGGTACGCCAGGCCGGCGCGCGGCGCGAAATTGTTGTTGTCCTGCAGGCAGCCGCAATCGCCCTCGCCCTTGGGCCGCACGATGGTGAAGTCACTCGATCCGGGAGGTCCGAGCACGAAGCGGCCCACGGGCAGCTCTTTCAGGTTGCTGAAACTGGGGACGCCGATGCGGTCCCAGCGCACGCCCAGGTTGAGCGTCAAACGGGGCGTGAGCTTGAGGTCGTCCTGGAAGTAGGCGGCGTAGTTGCGCACGTGAAGGTTCTCGCCGTTCACGTTGCTGAGTTGGCCGCTGCTGGCGAGCCCAAGCAGCAGATCGGCGTAGCTGTCACCGGTTGTGCCGCGGGCATTGGGGTTCTGCGAAAACGACCCGTTGAAAGTCATGGTGCCCCGCGAGAACCGGGCGGTGTGGCGCGACACCATCTCGAGGCGAACCTCGCCTCCCATCTTCAGCAGGTGCCTTCCGCGGATGCGGCTCAACTGATCCGTGATGTGGGTGACGTTCTGGACATTGGGATTGGGCCAGAAGGAGCGGGAACCGAGAAACTCGTAGTTGGTGACGATGAAGCGCGTCACGCCGTGGTCGTTATTCTCGGCCAGGTCCGGCAGGCCCTTGATTCCGATATCCCTGCCGTTCTGACCCTGGGGAATGTCGATCATGCTGTCGCTGCGCGTGAAGCCGAAGCGCAGTTCGTTGTTGGTGGTGGGCGAAAGCGTGGCGTTCCAGTTGGCCACGTAGCTGGTGGCGAGCACCGTGGTGATGGTCCACATCCCACCGTCGGCGGGAAGCGGAAGGGGACCGGGGTCGAGGCCGTTGGTGAAACGCCGGCTGTACCGGAAAAAGAGGCGCTCCGAGCTGCTGAAATTGTGGTCGAAGCGTGTGTCGTACTGGTTGGTGTCCTGCTTGTTGACCGGCGAATAGAAATAATTGCGCGTCTTGCCGGGCATGGTGGGATCCGGATACCAGGCGGCGACCTTGGCCGCTACGGGATCGAACCGGTTGGTAGGGATGATATTCCCAGGGAAGGGGTCGCGCTGCCACTGGGTGCCCACCTGGCGCGTGGTGGCCGGGTCGAAGATGTTCACTCCCAGGCTGGAGAAGTCACCTTTCTTGTAGGCGGCCAGGGGAACGCTGGTAGTATTCTCCTCGCCCACGTGGATCTTCCGGCCCTCCCAGCTTCCGAAGAAGAAGGTCTTGTCCCGGACGATTCTGCCGCCCAGCGTGGCGCCGTACTGGTTGCGCTTGTAGGCGGGCGTGGTCGCCCCGGCGCGGTTGACGAAGAAATTGGCGGCGGCCAGTTTATCGTTGCGCAGGAACTCGTACATGGAGCCGTGCCAGGCGTTGGTTCCGGACTTGGTCTGCACCATGACGGTTCCGCCCATGCGGAAGCCGAACTCGGAGGAGTTGTTGTTGGTGACCACGCGGAACTCCTGCACGGCATCGACGGAGGGGGTCACGGCCTGGGCTTCCCAACCCAGTTGCCCTCCGGACAGGCGCGAGGCGTTGTCGATGCCGTCCAGCATGACGTTCATCTGGTTGGAGCGTGATCCGGCGGCGCTGAACCCTCCGGCGGCGGAATTGCGGGCGTCGTCGGCGGGCGCCGAGCCTGGAGTCAGCATGGCGAGCTCGAGGTAGTTGCGGTCGTTGAGGGGCAACTCGACCACCTGTTCGTTGCCGATCACCTGGCCCACTGTAGTGGTTTCCGTGTCGAGCAACGCGGCCGAAGCCTTCACTTCCACGGTGGTATCGACCCTGGTAACGTCGAGCGTGAAATCGGCGCGCACGGTGGCGCCGACATCGAGGGCCAGCTCCGTCATGGTCTTGGTCGAGAATCCGTGCATGGCCGCCTTGACGGAGTACTTGCCCGGAACCAGGGAGCGCATCGAGTAGAAGCCCTGCTCGTTGGTGACCGTGTGCTGGCTAACGCCGGTGGCCGTGTTGATGGCGGTGACTTCCGCGCGGGGAATGGCCGCCTGGCTGGAATCGGAGACGATTCCCTGGATGGACGCCTGCTGCGCCGCCAGCGGCAGCGCGCAGGCGAAGATGATGCTGCGCCACATACGATTATCCTCCTCGTTAACTCCGCGCCTCCCACCAGGGATGGGGGGGCTCCTTCTGTTGCCTGGGGACGGTGCGGGCTTCCTTCAGCCGCTTTTCAAACTCCGCGGCCAGCTCAGGCCGTGATCCGGCTAAGTCCTTCGCTTCGCCGGGATCGCTGGCCAGGTTATACACCTCGATGGGCCCGCCCGGTTTGGGCCGGACCGCCTTCATAGAAGTTCCCTTTTTGCCCGCGGAAGTTCCCGACGTTGCGGAAGAAGTCGTTTTCGAACCGCTGCAACATGCCGCCGTTGTCGCTGGTGAAGAAGATCAGGGTATCCTGGTCGAGCTGCAACTCGGCCAGCAGCTTCATGATGTTTCCCAGGTAGCGGTCCACCCGGGTCACCATGCCGGCGTAGGCGGGGCCGAGCTCCTCCTGGCGCTTCAGCCGTCCGTTATTGCCGCCCGTGTACAGCGGGCCGTTGGGGATCTTGCCGCGATACTCGGCGATGGAGTCCTCGGGCACGTGCGGCTCGAAGTGGGGCATGGTGGGCGAGCAGTACAGGAAGAACGGCTGGCCTTTCGCGCGCCGGACGAAATCGAGCGACTTATCGTGCATGACGTCGTTGGAGTACGTCTGCCGCCCGGGAGTGTCGTTGCCCTTGAGCGGATATTCCTTGTCGTTGCTGTAGAGAAAGCGCGGGTACTGGAAATGCGCGTGGGCCTGGTGCAGATAGCCGAAGAACTCGTCGAAGCCGTGCTTCCACGGCACGCCGGTGGTGCCGATATCGCCCAGTCCCCACTTGCCGAACAAGCCGGTGCGGTAGCCGGCGCCGTGCAGCAGATCGGCCACCGTGCGCTCTTCGGGAAGCAGCGGCACGCCGCCGGGGTTCGAGCGGATGGGGGTGTGGCCGCCGTGGAGGCCGGTCATCAGCACGCTGCGCGACGGCGCGCACACGGTGCAGCCGGCGTATCCATCGGTGAAGCGCAGGCCTTCGGCCGCCAGGCGGTCGATGTTCGGCGTGCGGATCGATTTCTGGCCGTAACAGCCCACGTCCCCCCAGCCGAGGTCGTCGGCCATGAACCAGACGATGTTGGGCTTGCGGCCTGGCTGGGCCGCCAGGGCGGAGCTCAGGGCGGAGCCCCCGACGGTGGTGAGAAAAGATCTGCGGTTCATCGAAGTTCCTCTCCAGTCATCAGAAAATTAGTTTCAGCCCCACGAAGATACGGCGTTCCTCCTGGCCGGTCTGGGTGGCGTTCACGCTGCCGAACAGCGAGCTGGTCGGCGCCAGGTTGGGGGCGGCGAAATTGGGGTGGTTCATGACGCCTTCGGCTTGGCCGCGAAGTTGGAGGCGGAGACGCTCGTAGAGGCGGAAGGTCTTGAACACGGGAGCGAAGCCGGCCTTCTCCATCTCGAGGCGGTAACTGCCGGGTTCGAGAAGCGGCACGGTGTAGTTGCCCGATTCGTTGGAGGTGCTGTCGCGGGCGACGCCGGTGGCGGCGTTCGTCACGCGAATCTTGGCGGCGGGGATCGCGGCACCGCTCGAATCGGACACCATTCCGGTAAGTTGGGCCGTGGTGTTCTGCCCCCCAGCGAGGGACGAGACGGCCGCCAATAACGCGAGCTTCAGCATAGTATCCTCCTCTACACCGCCACGGTGATCCGTTTCTTCACCAGGTAGTCGTCCAGCGCAAGATACGAGCAGTCCTTGCCGATTCCGCTCTCCTTGACACCGCCGTGCGGCAGGTAAATCGAGTACTTGAAACCGTTGATCTGCACTTCGCCGGCCTCCAGCCTCTCGGCGATTCGCTGGGAGCGCGCCAGATCGCGAGTGTACAAGTATGCCACCAGCCCATATTCGGTGTTGTTGGCCTCGCGCACTACCGCGTCCTCATCTTCGAATTCGATCAGCGACGCTACGGGGCCGAACACTTCCTCGCGCGCCACCCGCATCTCGGGGCGGACCTTCCGGAGGATCGTCGCCGGATAGAAGAATCCCTTACCCGAGGCAGGCGTTTCGCTGCCGCACACCAGTTCCGCTCCTTGGGCGACCGCATCGTCGACCAGCGATTGCACGCGCTGGCGCGCCTGGGCATCGATCAGCGGCCCCATCGACGGCTGGTTTTCCCGGCCGAATCCAACCTTGATCCTGGAGGCCTGGGTGCGCAGCAATTCCTCGAAGCGGGGCATTAGATCGCGATGCACGAAAATGCGATTCGGGGAGACACAGATCTGCCCGCAGTTGCCGTATTTGAGCGCGGCCACATCGCGGGCGGCGGCTTCCACATCGGCATCCGGGAAGACCAGCACCGGCGCATTGCCGCCAAGCTCCATGCTCATGCGCTTGACGGTGGTGGCGCTCTCCGCGATCAGACGGCGACCGGTCTCCGACGAGCCGATCATCGTCACCAGCCTCGGGATGGGACTGGACGACAGCGTCTTGGCCACCGGATCGGCCGGTCCGCAAAGAATGTTGACTACGCCCGCCGGAAACTCGACATCCCGGCAGATCTCCGCCAGCACGTAGGCCGATAGCGGCGAACTCGAGGAGGGACGCAGAATGATGCTACAGCCCGCCGCCAGCGCGGGACCGAGCTTGAACCCGACGTTCAGCAGCGGGAAGTTCCAGGCCAGGAACGCCACCGCCACGCCGAGCGGCTGCGAAATCACCTGATGGCGGTGCGTTTCCTCCACGTCGGTGAGGATGACGTCGCGCGCGTGGCGCATTTCCTGGGCGTACCACTCCAGGGCGTTGACGACGGTCTCATAGTCCTCGCCGGTGCCGTAGCCGGCCAGGTCGCCGGCCAGGATCGGTTCTTCCCACCACAGCAAGTTGTACTCTTCCAGCCGGCGGCCGAGCGCCACGGCGGCTCCCACGCTGTACGCGCAGTTGGAGTCCACCGCCAGTCCCGTCTCCCCGCCGACGGCCTCGCGCACCGCGCGCACAATCCGAACGTCGGTTTCGGGCGTGTATCCGATGTTCATCTTGAGCGACTGGAAGCCTTGCGCTTTCCAACGCCGCGCCTCTGCGCACAGCCCTGCGGCGAGATCGGGCCAGTCTCTGCGGTACAACGCCGTGCAGTAGGGCCGGACGGCCGTTCGATGCTGTGCGCCGATCAGGCGCGAGACGGGTAGACCAACCGCCTGGCCCAGCGCATCCCAGATGGCAGTGTCGAGGCCGCCGCAGCGTGACGCACCCGGCCGCTCCTGGTGTCCCGGGTAGCGTCGCAGGTCCTCGAAGATGGCCTCCACTTCAAACGGCGAACGCCCAATCACCATCTCGGGACGGGCGAGCAGCAGGTCTTCGCCGGCCGCGCCGTCACCCCCACCGGTGATGCCGCAGTCCGTACGCACCTCCACCAGCGTGGCCGTGCGTGCGACGTCCAGTTCAGCGACCAGCCCAACCGCTCCCGCAGCGGCGCGCTGAGTTTGTGGACGCGAACACCGGTGATGCGGATTCCGTTCCGCGTGGAGATCAATCGACTCATTGGTTTTGGTCGTACCAATGTTACCGCCGTGAATATGGCATGTCGATACCGCCCTGGCGGCCTTTGGCGCCGACCGACGCGGCTACCGCCGGGCGCCTCTCCGCGTGGCCCCGGCAATAGGCCGGATGGCCCCCGTAACGTCGATTCGCTTCCCGCGGTTGGCAGCACTTCCGAGCAGCCTGCGAGCATCCAACAGATGATCTGTCATGGCCGCCCGCGCTTGGTCGGCCTGGCGCTTTTCGATCCCGTCATAGATCGGACGATGGAAAGCCAGCGTATGGTTTCCATCGACGAGGCGCGATGTGACGCCGATGCTCGTCATCATGGCCCGATGAATCAGAGAAAAGATCCGCTTACAGACGGGGTTCCGAGCCGCCAGGAAGATGGCCTGATGGAAACCCAGGTCCGCTTCGATGAGCTTGGCGTTATCCTTTTCCCGCTGCATCGCGGCCAGGGACTCGCGCATTTGCTCCAGGTCCTCGACAGTCGCGCGCTCCGCAGCCCGGGATGCCAGCTCAGGCTCGACGATCAGACGGGTCTCGAGAAGGTCGTCCAGCGAAATACGGTCAATGAGAATCAAGAGATCGAGCGGCTCACGCAAAATGAGCTCGGAATCGTGGGTAAGATAGGTTCCATCCCCGACCCGTTGCGTCAGCACGCCCATGCCTTCGAGGGCTTTCAGCGCATGGCGCAAGGAAGACCGGCTCACTCCGAAAGCGGGCGCAAGATCCCGTTCCGGGGGCAGCTTGCACCCCGGAACCAGTACGCCCTCTGAAATCAGCCCCTTCAGCCGGGTGATCAACTGATTGGTGATTCCGTCCTTCGCCGGGCCGGTTTGCGGCGCCCGGCTCCGAGGGGCCATTCTCGATCGATCAGCAATCGACTTTCTTCCGGCTCCGCGCGCCGGAGCGCAAGGTCAGGATAGAACCGACCCGCGACACGGAGGACGTCCGCCACGGCTTGCAGGCGCTTCGGTTGGTCAACGACGACCCGGCGGAGTGGGGAGCGCTGGCGCAGGAAGGCAAGTACCTCCGCAAAGGCGAGACGTATACCTTCGCCGGGATGTTCAAGTCCCATGGAGCGCCGCTGGACGCCGAAATCCGTCTCTACCCACGAGGGCAGTGGCAGCGCCCGTTTGCCGTACTCAAGCTTCGGGACATCAACTCACGGTACGCGATGAAGACCGTGGCCTGGCGAAACGGCACTTCCCAGGGTTACGCCACGTTCAGCCTGTGGATACCGCCGCGCGCTTCGATTACGGCAGACGATTTCTCGCTGCTTCCGGCCTCCAGTTTCCACGGATGGCGCGAGGATGTGGTCCGCGTCATCGGGAGTCTGAGTCCCAAGCTGTTTCGATTCCCCGGCGGCTGCTTCGCCTCCTTCTATGATTGGCGCAACGGGGTGGGGCCGCTCTCGAAGAGACCGCCCGACCCTTCCTATTTCTGGGGAGGGATGAACTACAACGAACTGGGTACCGACGAATTCGCCGCCATGTGCAAGCGGGTCGGGGCGGAGATGATGTTCGCGGTGAACCTGTACCATCCCCGGAAGAAGGACTATCTTCTCACCGTTCCGAACAAGCCGCCCGCGAACGCGACGCACTCCTTCGACATGACGCGTTTCACGGATCTGGAAAAAGGCGCGAGCCAGGCGGCGAACTGGGTGGCGTACTGCAACCTTCCCGCCGGCAAGCACCCTATGGCCGATCTGCGCGCCAAAAACGGGAATGTCACACCCTGGGGTGTGAAGTATTGGGAACTCGACAATGAGACCTATCGCTGGTTCACCGCCGAGGAATACGCCCAGGCGGCTGTGGTCTATGCCAGAGCGATGAAAGCCGTCGACCCGGGCGTCAAGATCGGGCTGGTCACCTACGGCCGGTTCCGGCCCCAGGTACCGGCGCTGCTCGAAACCGCCGGCCGGGATATCGATTTCCTGGCGGACCGAAGCGACGCCGAAGAGGGGCTCGATTCGATTCTGGAGGTCATGCGCGCCTACAACGAGCGCCGCGGCCGCCGTCTCTTCTACGCCAACACCGAATGGTTGCCGCGCGAGACGGTCGAGCGGCAGCGGGCCGACAATGCGGTGATCGGTATCAGCCGCGCGGAACTGTGGGACCGCATGAGCCGCTGGCGCACCGGCATGCTGGTGCTGGCCAACATGATGTCCTGGCAGCGGCGCGGCGGCGACGTGGCGTGGGTGAACTTCAACAACCTCTCGAACACGCATGCGCAGAGCGCCATGGAGACTCCCAAAGAAACGGCCTTTCTGACGGCCTGCGGCCTCGCCATGGCGGCGATGGCGCGCAGTCCCGCCGCGTGGCCGCTGCGCCTGGAAGGCTATCGGGCGAAGGTGGCGGACGAATTCCAGGTGCAGGCCGCCTGGGACCTCGCCCGCCGGCGGCTCGTGCTGTATGTGCTGAACCGGACCGGTGAGCGGCGGGATGTCGTGTTCGATCTGTCCGGCCTGGGCCGTGAATTTCGCCGGGGAACCCTATCGGTCGTAACAGCCGGCGGGCTTCAGGCGAAGAACTCCGTGGACGCCCCCCATGCCGTGCGGCGCGAGGAAGCAGCGCCCGTCCCTGTCGCCAGCAGCGAGTACCGCACCGCGGCCGGCCCATGGTCCTTCGTCGAGGTCATTCTGGAGTAGAGCCGGAGGTCCTTCCCATGCCCCTTACCCGGAGATCCATGCTCTCTGCACCCGCGGCGCTCCTGCCGCGAAGTGCCCCCGGCGCCGCCAGGCGTCCCAACGTGCTGTTCATCCCGGTGGACGATCTGAACCGCAGCTTGCACTGTTTCGGCAATCCGCAGGTGCGAACACCAAATATCGACCGGCTGGCGGAATCCGGCGTGCGATTCACCAGTGCCTATGCTAACTACGCGTCCTGTCTGCCCTCCCGGCTGTCGTTCCTGAGCAGTTGGTATCCGGAGCCCACTGGTGTGATGACGTTTGGGCCCCGGCCGCGTGACCGCCGGCTAAAGGATGCGGTGTATTTGCCGCAGCACTTCCGCGCTCACGGCTACATTACCGCCCGCCTGGATAAGGTGTTTCACATCGGCGGTGACGAGCCCTCCTGTTGGGATATCACGGAAGAGCCGCTCAAGGACACGCAGGGACGGTTTCGCATCGTCTCCACGCCGAGAGAAATCGAGGCGCAGAACCTAAGAGAGCATATCCTGAGCCAGGGAGAGTTTCCGCGGTGCCATGGCGAGAAGGGCAACTATGCGGTCCGGGACGTGGATGACGGCGAGTTGATCGACGGCCTTAACACGCGGCGCGCGCGTTCGGCAACGCCGATTTCGGCACCATCCGCTCGGCGCAGGACATGCGGATTCTGCAACTTGGTCTGAAGCTCTACTTTTAATTCGAGGTGATCTTGATGACGCCGTTTCGTTGCTTGGTCCTTGCCCTTCTCGGCATCCCGGTCTTGGCGGCCGCCGACCGGGTTCTGGCGCCCGCGCCCGCCGGCGCCGTGCGTTGGACCAAAGGATTCTGGGCGGACCGGTTCACGCTGGCGCGCGAGGTCGTGGCCCCCGAGATGGCCACGACGCTCGAAATCCACGGCAATGGCGCCAACGTGGTCAACCTGCGCATCGCCGCCGGCCTCGCCCAGGGTGAGTTCAAGGGCAACAACTGGTCCGACGGCGACGTGTACAAGTGGCTGGAGGGCATGTCCCACCTCTACGCCTGCACACGGGATCCGAAGATCGACCGGTCGATGGATGCGCTCATCGACGCCATCGCCAAAGCCCAACAGCCGGACGGTTATATTTCCACCAACATCACGTTGCGGCGGCGCCAGCGGTGGGTGGAGCCGCGCAACCATGAGATGCACAACATGGGCCACCTGCTGACCGCGGCTGCCGCGCATCACAGCGCTACGGGCAAGAAGAACCTCCTTGCCGTTGCAGGCAGGGTGGTGGAGTATCTCTACCCTCTGCTTCAGCCTGGCCCGGTGAAGATGGCCCATTTCGGTGCGCCGGCAAACCTGATGGGCTTTGTCGACCTCTACCGCACGACACGTGATCCGCGGCTGCTGGAGTTGGCCGAGATCATGGTCGACTCGCGCGGTTCGGCGCCCGGCGGCACGGACCATTTTCAGACCCGTGTACCGCTGCGGAAGGAGACGCAGGCGGTGGGGCACGCCGTACATGCAACCTACCTATACGCCACCGCCGCCGACGTGGTTGCCGAGACCGGCGACGCCGGGCTTCGCGCGGCCGTCGAGCGGATCTGGCGCGATGTGGCCGACCGGCGCATCTACATCACGGGGGCGGTGGGCCCGTTCGACCCGGGCCTTTCGATCCGACGCGACATCACGGCGGAGGCCTTTGGCGGCGACTACGAATTGCCCAACCGCAGGGGTTACAACGAGACCTGCGCCAACATCGGCAACGCGCTCTGGAACTGGCGCATGCTGGCGATCAGCGGCGAGGCCCGCTACGCAGACGCTCTCGAACTCGTCCTGTACAACAGCATGCTCTCCGGCATGAGCCTGGACGGCCGCCGCTGGGCCCACGCCAACGTGCATCGCCGCTACGGCGACGAGGCCAAGCTGCTGCGCAACGAAACCATCGAGCGGTGGCACGACACCGTGCAGAAGCCGTCCGCCGACAGCTACTGCTGCCCGCCCAATGTGCTGCGCTTGCTCGCCTCGCTCGATTCCTACGCCTACGGCCTGTCCGATGACGCGGTGTGGGTCAACCTCTATGGCGCGAGCACCCTCGACGCGCAGGGAGTGCGTCTGGTCCAGGAAACGGACTACCCGTGGGACGGCCGCGTCAAGATCGCTTTCCAGGCGCCGACTTCGCGCGAGACCGCGCTGCGCCTTCGCATCCCCGGTTGGTCCGCGAAGACCACGCTCTCGATCAACGGCAAGCCGTGGCCCTCGCCGCGACCCGGCAGCTATTCCGAAATTCGGCGCCGGTGGTCCGCGGGCGACACGGTGGAGTTGAACCTCGATCTGGCGGTGCGGCTTATGGAGGCGCATCCGCTGCTCGAAACCTCCCGCAACCAGGCGGCCGTGATGCGTGGTCCGCTGGTCTACTGCCTGGAGTCGCCCGACCTGCCCACTGGTGTGCGGGTTTCCGAGGTGGCGCTGTCGCGGCGGATTCAGCTCTCGCCGCGCTTCGAGAAAGCCGTCCTCGGGGGCGTGACTTTGCTCGAAGGCTCGGCCCTGCGCTATCCGGAGAGGGATTGGACCGGCCTCTACGCGGCGTTACGGCCCGTGCCCCCGCACAGGGTTCCCGTGCGACTGATCCCGTACTATGCGTGGTCGAATCGGGGCCTTTCCCACATGACCGTATGGATTCCCCTGGCGGACTGAGAGGACGGAACGCACACGAAGAGTTTCTGCCCTGGTTAACACAGCGGAGGAATCTTCTCCGCCGGAATTCTCCATTCCTATTCCGTATTTGCGTTTCGTTTGCCGAGCCATTTTTATCTTCCGGAAATTCTCCCTCCCCACAGGTTGACGGGCGTTGTACCGCTGGTGCCAGCCCAATGTCGCTTGCTTTAGCGCGATTTCAGTGCGGATACCGCGCAGATCCCGCGGAGCGGGATCAAGACGATAGCCAGGGGTAGCCACCCCTGGAAACCGTTGAGAATCGTGTTCGACCCTGAAAGGGTCGGAGAAAGCCGCGGTTTTCTTCAACCCTTTCAGGGTTGAACGGTTATGCGCTTGGAACCAGGGGTGATGACCCCTGGCTACCTCATTGATCCCGCTCCGCGGGATCGGGCCGCAGGGGCCGGCGGGATCCGCCGCGGCGGACGTTTCATAAACGCCGCTCCGATCCTGACTTATCGCGCTTTTATTCCTTAAATAACAGGTGACTGGGGCCGAAGCTGCCTGTTTTCTTGGCCTTGCGGGCCAGCGACCGTTGATGTTAACACCCTTCTGGTTTGCCGCTATCCGCCGTCCGTTCAATGGGTTAGGTGTTGCAACCCGGCTGGCCGACGCCACCTGCTAATACAGGTTGGAACAGGCAAACGAGCCAATCGTGTCTCAAGCTATTCAGTTGTCAAAGATCGGGGCCGGCGTCTTCGCGCCGCCCGTATCCCGGCTGCCCGGTGTGCTTCCGCCGGCGGGTCGCGGGACCTCCCGCCCCGGCAGACGTTCTATCTCTTATTGGAATTACTAACGCCCATAGAGAATAGCATATCACGCTTGTCAAGCCCCCCCTGGCGAACCTGGCGCTCACCGAAGGGTCGCCGGTGCGAGTTGCACCGGCGGATGGGGCGCGAGGCGCTGGCCAGCGCGGTGCCGGCGGAGCGGAAGAAGCCGGTGCGAGAGCGGCTGAAGCTGGGGGAATCCACGGTTCGGCAGTACGTGCGGCGGCGGAAGCGGGAACTGGGGCTGGTGGCGCGCGCGACGTTCATTCCGCAAAGCTACGCGTGGGGCGACGAGGGCCAGGTCGACGGGTATGAAGCCTGGGCCGAGTTGGGCGGCGAGGCGGAGAAGGTGTGCATCTTCTGCATGCGAAGTATGGCCAGCGGCGCGGCGTTTCACCGGGCCTACCCGCATGCCAGCCGGCAGGCGTTTCTGGAAGCGCACGAACTGGCCTTCGCCTACTTTGGTGGAGTCTTCCACAGGCAGCGCTACGACAACCTGAAGAGCGCGGTGAAGAAGATCCTGCGGGGCCACCAGCGGGAAGAGACGGAGCGGTTCGTGGCCTTCCGATCGCATTGGGGGTTCGAGAGCGAGTTTTGCAATCCGGCGCGAGGGAACGAGAAGGGCGGGGTGGAAGGGGAGGGCGGGCAGTTCCGGCGGAACCACCTGGTGCCGTTGCCGGCGGCGGTTTCGTTCCCGACGGTGAACAGCAGCGGGTGTGCGAACGTGCTGACGAACTTTTACTCGGTGCCCTTGCCGGTGGGCACGCGGGTGGAAGCGAAGGTGCAGGCGGCCTACGTGGAGGTGTGGCACGAAGGGCGGCGGGTGGCGCGGCACGAGGTCGCCGCGGCGACATGAACACGGATGGGCGCGGATGCCGCTGCCCTTCGCCCCTCTTTAAGGATGGACCAAACAACCGATCCGCAGATTTCGCGGATTACGCAGATTAAGATCCAATTCTGGAATCTGCGTAATCTGCGTAATCTGCGGATGGGTTCCGGCTTCTGGACCAAGTTTATCCGTGTTCATCCGTGGTGAATTATCCAGTTTGCCGGCTGTTCTCGCGATAAAGTAAGCGGACTGACCCTTGGAGGATGCATGCGTCTACTGGGAATCTGCCTGGTTTCGATGCAGTTGGCGGCGTGGGGCGCGCCTGCCGGCCACACCTGGGAGGCGGTGCGCGGTCGCCTGACCCCGGATAAGGCCGTGACACGCGAGAACCGCGCTTCGCTGCGCCTGGAGCCGGCCGGCGACTCCGATGCCTGCGTCCGCTCCGAGCCGCTGCGCCTCACGATGGGGCGGCAGTACGAGTTGAGCGGCTGGGTGCGCACCGAAAAGCTTGAGGTGCGCGACCTGGATCGCACGCCCATCGCCACCGGCGCGGCCCTGGCCATGGAGTCCATGCCCTTCGACGTGCACTCGGAAGCGGTGGCGGGCACGCGCGACTGGACGCGCCTGGCGCTGCGCTTCACCTCCACCCGCTCCCAAGACCGCATCCTGCTGATCGCCGGCTCGGGCGGCGCCTTCAGGGGCAAGGCCTGGTTCGAGGGCGTGAGCCTGGAGGAAGCGCCGGGGGCCGCGGCCTGGCCCTCGCGCGCCGCGGTCAAAACCTTCGGGCCCGCTTACCGCTACCCCATCGCCGGCTGGATTTACCTGCACATCGAAGGGGAGCCGTATGAGCGCGGCTACCAGCACGGCTGGCTACTGGCGCGCGAGATCGAGCGCTACCTGGACCGTTGCGCCTCGCAATTCGATTCAGAATCGCGGCGCCGGGCCTGGTACCAGGCGCGCACGCAGGCCAACGCCATGTTCCTCCGCGGCTTCGACCAGGAGATCCTCCAGGAGATGAAGGGCATCGCCGACGGCGCAGCGGCGGCGGGCGCCAAGCACGACGAGCGGCCCGTGGACCTGGCGGACATCCTGGTGGCCAACACCATGGACGATTTGGGCACGCTCCGCAGCGCGGCGCCCCTGATCCCCAGCGGCCTGGAGATGCTGAAGCTGGTGCGCCCGCCGTATTTCGATCCCAAGCGGGACGTGCCTCAGAACGAGCGCTGCTCGGCGTTTGCCGCCACCGGCAAGGCGGCCCGCGACGGCCGCATGGTCATCGCCCATATCACCATGTGGTCGCTCACGCTGGCCGAGCAGACCAACATCCTGCTGGATATCCAGCCGGTGAAGGGTCACCGCGTGCTGATCCAGAGCTACCCCGGCGGCATTCAGAGCGGCACCGACTGGTACCAGAACGACGCCGGCGTGGTGCTGACGGAAACCACCATCCGCCAGGGCCCCTTCAACATCGAGGGCACTCCGGTGGGCTACCGCTCCCGCCGCGCCATCCAGTACGGCGACAGCATCGACAAGGTGGTCGAGCACCTGGCCACAAAAAACAACGGGCTGTATGCCAACGAATGGCTGATCGGCGATTCCCGCACCAACGAAATCGCCATGTTCGAGCTGGGCACCTACAAGACCCGCCTGTATCGCAGCTCGAAGAACGACTGGTTCGGCGGC
>Ga0315285_10001897_pt1 | contig 21983 bp, 14 predicted proteins | sample YL17G09_36_MG_FD_203698 | JGI IMG/M metagenome (GOLD analysis project Ga0315285, IMG submission 203698) | Sediment microbial communities from Yellowstone Lake, YNP, Wyoming, USA - YL17G09_36 | ecosystem: Environmental > Aquatic > Freshwater > Lake > Sediment | place: USA: Wyoming | collected...
CCCACCCCAGCAGCAGCGCGGCGAGCGCATTTGCCGTGGCGCGTTCAGTGAACGCGAATAAGCCGCCGGTGGTGGGAGTGTTCTTATCCTGGTTGAGGGAGTAGCGGAATTCAAACCCGGTCTTGATCTGGTGCCGGCCCTTGACCCACGTGAGCGTATCGATGACCTGCTCGGTGAGGATGGGCGTCTGGATGCGTTGTTGCGAGGTGGTACTGCCCAAGGTGCTGAGACCCGCGACGGTGACGCGGGGGAATCGCTCCGGATCCACGCCCTTGATCCCGATTTCGCCATTCTTCCCCGATCCTGTCCCCGCGGCACGCACCAGGTTGTAACGGTTGCCGTGCGTGTATCGCAGGTCGTTGATGAGGGTCGGGCGGAGATTCCGGATCCAGCTTCCCACCACCGACAGGTTCTTGTTGTCCTGCGTCTGGGCACGGAAATCAGCGAACGCGTTCGGAAAGACGGGCGCCGCGATGGTGGCCGATCGCACCCAACTGAACCTCACGTAGGTGCGATTGTTGGAACCGAGGTTCTGGTCCACGCGAGCGGTGATGAAGTCCTGGTTCAGCATGTCGGAGACATTCTTCACGTAGTTGTTGGCGGGCGCGCGGGCCGGGTTGCTGGCGACGTTCGGAGCCGGGTAAAAGCCCGCCAGCGCCTGTCCGATGGGATCGATGCGGTTGGCCGGGATGACATTGTTCGGGAACTGGGTCCTGGTCAAGGGATCGAGCACCTTGACGTCGGTCCGCGCCGAAAAGTCGCCCTTGACCTCGGCGGGATTGGGGACAGACGGGTCGGCGAAGGTGAGCCCGTCGCGCCGCCGCGCGCCTTCGTAATTCACGAAAAAGAAGGTCTTGTCCCGGATAATCGGGCCCCCGAAGGAAGAGCCGAAAATGTTGTATCGCAGCGGAGCCTTCCCGGGAGAGAAGAAACTGCGCGCATCCAGTTGGTCATTGCGCAGGAATTCATAAGCAGCGCCGTGGTATTGATTGGTGCCCGAGCGTGTAGTCATCAGAATCAGGCCGCCGCCGGCGCGTCCGAACTCAGCCGAGTGGTTGTTCGCTTCCGCCTTGAACTCCTGCAGCGACTCGGAGGGCGGATTCAGGCCGAGAATCGGCACCCCCAGCGTCATGTTCTGAACTGCCGCGCCGTCCAGTTGCCACATCTGGTTGGTGGGACGGCCGCCGCCCATGGTGAAACGCGGGATGGCCTCGCCTTGCGCTTCTTCACGGTACACGACGTTGCCCATCAGCCGCACCAGCGATGCGCCGCGCCGGCTTTCCACCGGCATGTTCGCTACGCTGGCCCGCTCGATCAACTGGCCCACGCTCGAGGACTCGGACTCGATCAACGGCGAGGTGGCTTTGACGACCACGGTTTCGGTAACCTGGCCAATCTCCAGCCGGACGTCCACGGTCACGATGGAACCTGTCTCCAGCACCAAGCCGCTCCGCATGAATTTCTTGAAGCCCGCCAGTTCACAGGAAAGCTCGTAGCGGCCGGGAGGAAGGAACGGAAGGACATACACGCCGGTCTGGTTGCTGGCCGCCTTGTACTGCACGCCTGTTTCGGTATTGTGGGCGTTGACGGCCGCTCCAACCACAACCGCACCGCTGTTGTCCGTGACGGTTCCCGTCAACTGCGACTGCGTCTGGGCAGACGCGGCGGGCAGGAAGAGCCACAGGCAGATTGCCGTACCGAAGAGAATCTTGGTTCCCAGGGAAAACAGGAAGCTGACCACTTCGTGAGACCGCATAAGCACCTCCTGAGCGCTGTTGTTCCGGGGTCCTGTCCCTAGTCTTTGAGCGTGTGTGCGCGCCATTGCCGAGCGGTGGCGATGTCCTTCTCCACGTTCGCTGTCAGTCCCGGTATGTCTACCCATCCGACACGGTTGTATAAGCGCGGCTGCTCATACTGCAACGTGTAGGCTGCAGCGTAGCGCTTCCAATGTTCCAACGCCAGCTCGAGGTGGCCGATCGCAGATTCGCGCCGCTCGGCCAGGCCGGTTCTGTCAAACAGAGCCAGATCGGAGGCTCCCCGCACCTTTTCGGCGTAGTAGTGGCCGAGGCGGGCCATCGCCGTCAAATCGCCAAGCGTGAGCCGCAACTCCTTGTTAGAGCCTTGCGCGGGGCGCAGTTCGGCCACCAGCTTCAAGCTCTCCTCAGCGTGTGCGGCGAGCGCATTCGCTGTCTCAAGCGGCCCTGGGCCGCCGGCTGGCTGCCCCCCCGCGATGCGGCGACTCCACTCCCGGATGTTTGTGAGGCCGCTACCCGGCATGGTTTGGCCGTTCATGAAATGCTCGACCGTGTAGAAGCCTTTCACCCTCGGGTGGCTCAGGCAGGCTTCGGGAAACCAGCGGACATCGATGTCGCCCCAGAAGAACCGCGTGATCTCCGGAAATATCTTCGAGGCCGCCGACCAGGCGCGGAAGAGGGCTTCGCTGGAAATTTCCGGGAACCTGGTTGCCAGGGTCTGCCGAAAAACCTCGTCGGGCAGAGTAGGCTCGTAGGTGAGCCGCCCCCAGATCATGAATGCGTACCAGCGCTTGCCGATGACCAATTGCCGGGGAGTCTCCGGCTCCGCGCTCAGGAACTCTCGCCCCCAAATATAGCCGTCAGGTCCCATATAGAAACCGGCGACTTTATCTTTTCCGGGCATGTGGCGGATATAGTCCCGCGCGTATGAGGGGTCTCCCCAGCGAAAACTGTAGTAGTCGTCGTCGCGAACCGTGAGCCAGGTTCGCAGCTTGGGATTCAGTTGGGGCAGCACCTCGTTGATGAAAGGAGGGTTGGGAATAGAGTACATGTGAGCGACGGAGTACTTGTAGCTCAGGTCGAAGGGACCGGGGTAGTCTCGCCATTCGCGCGTGATCTGCTCGTGCCCGGTCTGATGGTAGCGGTGAATCATGCGCACCTTCCGCTCCGGTTGGATCTTGACGGCATCCACAACCCCCAAGCCATAGGCTTGCCACAGCCACTTCTCTTTGGCGAACTCGTCGGTTCTATCCTGCATGCGTTCCCCGGCGGTGATTCCGAAGCCCGCCAACAACGGGTAGGTGAGCACCATCTCCCGGACGCTCGCACGAAAGTACTCGAGCGTTCGGGGGTTTGTCTGGTCGGGCGTGATGCCGTGTTTGCCCTGCGCGCCCCAGGTAAACAGGTTCCAGGTGAACCAGTAGACCTCGATCCCACGATCCCGGGCATACTGCATTACGTCGCGCCAGAATTGGATTTTCTGGTCGATGGTCATCTTCTTGACCGTCTCCGTGTTCTGGAGCATTTCAGGATTGACCATCTCGCTGCCGTTGCCGCTATCGAGGACGCGCATCGGCACCCGCGTGCGCAAGACGTCATTCAACGCCACCTCGGGGAATTCGGGCACCTTCACCAGCGAAGGGAAAGGATGCAGGTTCCAAAGGCTCAAGACATTGAAGCGGTGACGCGCCATTTCGTTCAGGAACTCCCGCCAGAAGTCGAAGCTCCACATCTCCGGAATGTTGTTCTGTGCGGAGTGGCTGTTGTCGGAGTAGCTGGGCGTCCGGACGTCCAGAGGGATGTTGAACTTGATGCCACGCTGTTCGATATGCGGCGAGTGGTCGGAGTCGGCCAGCTTTTCGATGGTGCCCAAACGAATGGCCTCGGCGACGTCGAGTCCACCGTACATCGCGCCCCTGGCATCGGCGCCCAGCACGGCGATGGTCGTACCACCCTGATGAACACGCCGCCGGATCGAATAAGACTGTCCCGTGCGTTGTGTCGCGAGGCTCAGTCCCAGGCTGCGTGCCACCCGGCCCGCATCATCACCACCGGCGGCGATCACGATTCGCACTGGCCCTGGCGCTGGTGTGCCAAGGCGGTCGAGCGGTTGCTCCACGAGACGTCCTCCCCTTGCGCCTCGGATCTCCGAGGCTGCAAACCGGACCTGGGGGATGCTGTGGTCGTAGAACAACGACCAGACCTGCCCCCGCAGCGTGGCGCTCGCAGCCAGAAGCAGCAAGATTGCCGGCAATGCTCGTCTCATAAGGATCATGCCTATGAAGCGGTTAAGGCTTTAGGCGCAATTCTGAGCCGTCACGGAAATACTCGACGGGAGGTATACCTCTTCAGACCATCTTCTGTCAATTAAAAATAATAGATCAGCCCTTTTTGCCTGTGGTATGCTCCCGTCGCCTATATGAGTTTGCTCTCCACACCTGCCTCCTTTCGAGAATCGCAACCACTGGCCGTCCGTTCAACCGCGCAAGCTGCCGCCGATTGGCTAAGGGAGGGCATCATGCGCGGTGATCTGAAGCCGGGCGAACGCCTGGTTGAGCACAAGCTGGCCAAGGCGCTCGGGATCGGGCAACCGACGCTGCGCGAGGCACTGAAGGAACTCGAGCACCAGGGCTTCGTCCGCAAGACCCCCAAGCGTGGCACGCACGTGACCGTGCTGACGCGCGAGGACTTTCGGAAAGTCCTCGAGGTGCGGATGGCGTTGGAAGTCGTGGCGATCGAGCGCGCCGCCGTCCGGTTGACTGATGGGGGTGCGCACCAACTGGGCGAACACGTGCGAGCGATGGAGTCGGCCGCCGCGCGCTTCGACCTGGCCGACTTTCATCGCAACGACGTCGCGTTCCATCGCCTGCTTTGGGATGCAGCAGATAACGAGTTTCTGACCCTCGCCCTTGAACGTGTGGCCTTCGGATTGTTCGCGTTCGTGCTGCTTCAGCGGGATGTGGCGTCAACCAATGAATTCGTCGCCGCCGCCCAGCAACATAAAGAGATCCTGGAGGGGTTGGCGTCGCGCGACCCTGTTGTCGCACGAGACGCTTTTGTGCGGAGCACGCTCCGCTTCTGGAACGAGTATCACCAAGTTGGTTTCACGGTCGGGTCCAATCGATTTGCCTCAACAGCGGCTTCGTCGTGATGAACGAACCGCGGTTGGCCGCGCTCTACTGCGCAGTCGCAAGGTGGTGCACTCCCTGCGGCCGCGTGTCTGGCGTTTGTTGGAGGTGAGTATGTTCGGCAGATGGAGTTTCGTTTTGGTTTCGACCCTGGCGCTCTCCATGGTGTGCCTGGTGTCGCCCTCCCACACTGCGGCGCAGAGCTTCAGCGCCACCTTGACGGGCCAGATCATCGACAGTTCCGGTGCTGCGGTGCCGGGCGTAGCGGTGACGGTGACCGATGTCGCCACCAATCGCAGTTACACGGCCAGGACCAGTGCTGAAGGGCTATATGTGGTGCCCAACCTCGTGCCGGGCAGCTACCGGCTGACGGCGGAAGCGACGGGCTTCAAACAGGTGCAGCGCAGCGGCATCACGCTGGAGGTGGATCAGGTGGCGCGGCTCGATTTCACTCTGGAAGTGGGCGGTGTCAGCGAAGTCATCGAGGTTACCTCGCAAGCGCCGCTGATCAATACCGAAACCGGCGCCAAGGGGCAGGTCATCACCACCGCCGAGATCAACGATTTGCCGCTGAACGGTCGCGATTTCAGCGAGCTTGCTTTCCTCACCCCCGGCGTCGTGGACATAGCCGAAGGCGGCGCGAATGCCGGCTTTGCCGCGATCAACGGCGGCCGCGCGGACGGCGTCAATTTCGTCGTCGATGGGATGAACAACCGCAGCAATCGCGCGGGCGATCCCATCGTGCGGCCGTCGGTGGATGCGGTGCAGGAGTTCAAAGTTCAGACCAGCGCCTATGCCGCCGATTACGGCGCCGTCGGTTCCGGGGTCATCAACGTGGCGCTGCGCGGCGGCACCAATCAATTTCACGGGACGGTCTACGAGTTTGTCCGCAACGACATATTCGATGCACGTGGCTTTTTCGATCAAGACAAAAGCAAGCTGCGGCGCCACCAGTTTGGTGGCACGCTGGGCGGCCCGGTCAAGCTGCCCGGCCGGATCTTCGGTCCGGCGGCCTATTCCGGCAAGGACCGCACCTTCTTCTTCTTCTCCTATGAGGGCCTGCGGGAGCGGCGGGGCAATACGCAGATCGGCTCCGTGCCGCCGGAAGCGTATCGGCGCGGCGACTTCTCGGCCTCGCCGGTCGCCATCCGCAATCCTTTCGCAAGCAATGCGCCGTTTGCCAACAAGCAGATACCGGCCAGTATGTTCCATCCCCTGGCGTCGAAGCTGATGCAATTCTACCCGCTGCCGAACCGCGTCGGCGGCAACAACTTCGTTGCGTCCTTGGTGGACGAAACCAACTCCAACAATTTCATCGCCAAGCTCGATCAGCGCGCCGGCAGCCGGAACACGCTCGCTCTTCACTACATCACCGGCCCCAACAAGGGCGCCAATCCCTACGGGCTCAGCGCGGTGCCCGGCTTCGGGAACACGAACGAGAACGGGAGCCACCAGGCCGCAATCCGGTGGACCAGCATCTTGAGTCCGGTAGTCGTCAACGAACTGCGCCTTGGCTTTGCTCGTTCCAAGAGTTACTCCAACTGGCAGAGTGACAATCCGGCTTTGCTCGAGCTGGTCAAAGCACTGTCCGGTGTGAGCTCGGAAAAGATCGCCGGCGTGCCGCGAACCAACGTCACTGGTTACGAGCAACTCGGCCATCCGTCGGCGCAGCCGGCGGACATCACCGTCAACACCTATCAGGTCTACGACGCCGTTAGCGTGACCAGGGGACGGCACTTTGTCCGCGCCGGCGCCGACATCGTGCGCACGCAGTTTTTCCAGCTCTTCAACAACAATGCCCGCGGCACGATGACTTTCAATGGAATCTGGACCCAGCAGAGCGCCTCGCTGCGCGAGCCGGTTGCCGATTTACTGCTGGGGCTGCTCAATACCAGCAACCGCCTGCTCAACTCGAAGATCAACTACCTTTTCAGCACCACCTACGGCTTGTTCGTGCAAGACGATTTCAGGGTCGCACCGAAGCTGACCCTGAATCTGGGCTTGCGCTACGACCTGCTGATGCCGCCGCTCGAAAAGTTCAACCAGTTCACCAACTTCATTCCGAGCGTGGGCCGTATTGTTACGTCAGGCGAATCTGGATTTCCCAGGGCGCTGGTCGAGACCCATTACCTGAATTTCGCGCCCCGGTTCGGCTTCGCGTGGCGGCCGTTTGCCGGCAATAAGCTGGTCCTGCGCGGGGGCTTTGGTGTCTTTTTCGCCAACTCGACGCAGAACGCCGCGCGGCAATTGCTGGCCAACAACTATCCGTATTCCGTCACCGAAAACTATTCTCGTGTGACTACCAATCCACTGGCGCTGACGCTGAGCAATCCGTTTCCGGCCAACATCGCCTCAGCCAGCGCCGGCACTTCGACGGCGGGCGTACAGTACGATGCGCCCCCCTCCTATTTGCAGCAATACAATTTCACGATCGAACGGGCCATCTCCAGAGGGATCGCGTTTGAGATTGGCTACGTCGGCTCGGTGGGTCACCATCTGAGCCGCCGCTACGATCTGAACCAGCAGGATCGCAGCCTGCCCGGTGCGCCGCGGCCGTTCCCAGTCTTTACCGGCGGCATTCAGTACGTCGGCTTTGGCTCGAATTCCAACTACAACGGGTTGCAGACGACCTTGCGCAAGAACTTCTCCAACGGCATGGGCTTTCGCGCCAACTTCGTCTGGTCGAAATCCCTTGACGATGCCTCCGCTGTCATGGGGGCGGGCGCGCCTGGCCTGGGCGATCCGGGCGGGGCCCAGGATTCGCGCAATCTGCGATTGGAGCGCGGTTTGTCGGGGTACAACCGCCCCCGCGTGTTGACCTCGGATTACTCGTACCTGTTGCCGTTTGGCAAAGGCAGGCGCTGGCTCAATAGATCCGGCCCGGCCAACTGGCTGCTCGGCGGCTGGCAGACCAATGGCATCGTGCGTTTGATGGACGGGCAGCCTTTCACCGTGACAGTGGCGAACTACAACTACCTGGCAGGCGAAGCCAGCCGTCCCGACCGTTTCGGCAGCGGCAAACTCGACAACCCGTCGGTCGAACGCTGGTTCAAAGTCGCCGATTTCCAGGCTGTGCCGACGGGCGCCTTCCGCTTCGGCACGTCGGGGCGCCATATTCTGCTCGGGCCGGGACGCAAACAGGTGGATCTGTCGCTGATGAAGAACTTCGTCTTCAGCGAAGGGCGCCGCCTACAATTGCGATGGGAAGTCTTCAACGCCCCCAATACCGCCAATTTCGGCCTGCCCGTGCACGACATCGATGTGCCCAATGCGGCGACCCTGAGCCGCGTCAACGCCGGCCGCGTGATGCAGCTTGCGCTGAAGTATCTGTTTTGACCGGTCAGCTCCGGCCAACCCGTGAGCCTGGTGGACTTGTTTCCTACCTTGGTGCAATTCTGCGGTCTGCCGATGCCGAAGCACATGCTGGAGGGCAGAAGCCTGCAGCCCTTGCTCGATCGTCCGGCGACCCGTTGGGATCGGCCCGTCCTTACCGTATACGGCGAGCAGTGCGGCTCTCTGCGTGACGAGACTCATCGCTACATCCGCTATCCGGATGGGATCGAGGAGCTATACGATCACCGCGTGGATCCGCATGAATGGAACAACCTGGCGGCCAGGCCGGAGATGGCGGCGGTGAAGCAGCGGCTCGCGAAGTGGTTTCCCGAGCGATGGGCTAAATCGCTCGGCGGCCGGCTGGGATAAGGAAGAACCAAGCTGCAGATTTCGCGGATTACACGGATTGAAACCCAATCTCGGAATCTGCGCAATCTGCGGATGGACATCAATATGAGCGAACTGACACGCAGGCAGTTTCTGGAAACAGCCGCGGCCGTGGCCGCTTCAGGCCCCGCATTTGCTCAGGCGCGGCCAGCCAGGCCGAACATCATCTTCATTCTCGCCGACGATCTTGGTTATGGCGACGTGGGATGCTACGGTCAGAAACGAATCAAGACGCCGAATATCGACCGTCTGGCCGCCGAGGGCATGCGCTTCACGCAGGCGTACTCGGGCAGCACGGTGTGCGCGCCGTCGCGCGGCGTGCTGATGACGGGCTTGCATACCGGCCACAGCACCGTGCGCGGCAACAAGAACCCCGAGCTGCCCGTTCGCCCTGACGAGCCCACCCTCGGCACGGTGATGAAATCCGCCGGATACAAGACGGCTCTGTTCGGCAAGTGGGGGCTGGGCGGCCCGGAAACGGAAAGCCTGCCCAACCAGAGAGGTTTCGACGAGTTCTTCGGCTACCTGAACCACTGGCACGCGCACCTGGCATATCCCGAACACATCTGGGAAAACCGGCGCGAGTTGCTGCTGTTCGACAACTGGTTCAACCGCCGGAAGACCTATGTGCCCGACCTCTTCATGGAGCGGACGCTGAAGTTCATTGAGCAGCACGGGAAGGAGCCGTTCTTCATTTACCTGTCGCCGACGGTTCCCCACGCCAACAACGAATTGATGCAAGTTCAACCGAACGCCATCGAGGTGCCCGACCAGGGGCCGTACGCAGGCGAGAACTGGCCTGACGTGGAGAAGAACTTCGCGGCGTCGATCACGCGCATGGATGCAAGCATCGGCCGGATTCTCTCTCTTCTGAAACAGAAACGGCTCGACGAGAACACGCTGATCCTGTTCACCAGCGACAACGGTCCGCACAAGGAAGGGGGGCACAACCCGGAGTTCTTCGGCAGCCGCGGACCGCTGCGCGGACTCAAGCGCGATCTGTACGAAGGCGGCATTCGGGTTCCTACGATCGCCCGCTGGCCGGGCAAAATCGTGCCGGGCGCCACGAGCGATTTCCAGTGGGCCTTCTGGGATTTGCTTCCGACATTCGCCGAGGCTGCCGGCGCCCGCGCCCCGGCTGGCCTCGACGGCATGTCGGTGATGCCGGCGCTCCTGGGCAAGAACCAAAAGCCGCACGAATACCTCTACTGGGAGTTCCACGAAGGAGGTTTCCAGCAGGCTCTTCGCCAAGGAGACTGGAAGCTGGTCCGCCAGGCGCCGAAGTTCGAGGTGGAGCTGTTCAACTTGAAAGACGACATCGGCGAAACGCGCAATGTGGCCGCCCGGTATCCCGAGGTAAGAGCGCGCCTGGAAAAGATCTTCCGCGAAGCTCGCACCGAGTCCGAATGGTGGCCTTCATCGGGCCGCAAGCCCAGCTTCCAGGAAAGGTAACCGCATGCGCAGGCTTCTCATACTGTTTCTTGCGGCTTCATCTCTCGCCGCGGCCGAACCCGGGCCGCAGGCCAAACCCGAGTACCCGCTTTATTCCCCGTTTTTCGGTTCATCTCACAAGTTCACCGACGAGGACCTGGCCAGGCTCGCCGGGGCGTTCGACTTCGTCTACGGCCAGTCGCCTGCAAAGGAAGAGATGGACCGCGCGCGCAAGATCAACTCGGGCGTGAAGTTCATCCGCTACATCGGCGCTTGGACGGTGAACGCGGAAACCGCCGAACGGAAACTTCGTCGCGAGATCCTTCATCACCAGGTGGCCACGCTGGCCCAGGACATCGATGCCACGGTCGCCGTTTTCCGGTTGGACGAGATACCGGAATACCGGCCGCTTGTACTCAAAGCCTCGAATGTCTCCGGCCCGTACTCCCGTTCGGCCAGGGAGTATGTGACCTGGGTTCGCATCGGTGACGACATGATGCGGGTCGAGGCCTTTGACGCAAAGACCCGGGAGATTCGGGTCGCCAGGGCCTTCGATGGCGCGAAAGCACAGAGGCACGCAAGAGGGGCGCGCGTCTTCTGCCCCGACTACGGCATGCCGCCAGGGGAAGTGAACGAGCCGCACATTTCCAAGGCGCTCTCTTACCACTACGATCCGGCCGCGCCCGCCCGCTGGAACCTGATCCTGGAAACGCTGGTCCGCTTCGTCGAGCAGGGAGGCGACGGAATCTGGATCGACATCCTGATGGACCGCAGCCTTCGCGAGCGCGACATGCAGGGCCGCGAGTGGAAGGCGCCGGCCTGGAATTTCGCCGAAAATCGCTCCTACACGAAAGACGAGTTTCGCCGGAAGAACGAGGAAGGCGTCCGGTACGTGCAGGAGGAGTTCCGCCGCCGGTTCGGCCGCTATCCAGTAATCTATGGCAACAACATGATGGCTTCCCGCTTTGAGGAAGGACAGGCAGGACACAAGTTCTATCTATTGCCGACGGCGGCCAAGCCCCGGCCGCTCGATGGCATGTGCATCGAGGACTTCATGGGCGGCTACGATCAGGAGGAGTGGGACTTGTGGTCGCGCGACCGCACCGTCACCGTCCCCAAGAAGGCCTGCTACCCGTGCGATGCCGGATACAAGAACTGGGCGGAAAATGTGAAGATGCTGATGCAGTGCTCGCAGAGCGGCATGGCCGCCATTCCGCTGATCATCAATGCCGGCATGAAGACCGCCATCTTCGAGGCGATCGACCGTGAGCGGCGCCACGAGTGGGAACTGTGGGCCTACGCCAGCTACCTGCTCGGCGTGGAAAGAAAGAACGGCCAATGCCCCACAAAGCTCGGCGTACCCATGTTCCGGCGCGAAGGAGACCGGCGCTTCGTCGATCTCGCCCCGATGTACTACTGGAAAATCGGCGAACCGGCCGAGAGCGTGAAGCCCGCCGATCTGGATCGCTACCGGATCGAGGGCACGCAAGTCTACCGCCGGCGGTTCACGAATGGGCTCGTTCTGGTGAATCCGGGCGGGAGGCGAGAGAACGTCGCGCTTGAGGCGACCTACACGGATCCTGATCTGAAAGCACCGGTGAAAGCAGTAGTCCTGGCGCCGCAAAGCGGCAAGATTCTTCTTCGGGCGAGATGATACTCGAACTGAAGTGATCAACTCGGTCAATTGGCAGTTGGAGTTTCGAAATGGCTGCAATCTGACTGAGATGCCAGTAGAGTGTCAACGCTGGAGGCCGCTATGGTTTCGATTCTGCTACGTCTTCTCGTTGTGTTGACCGTTCTGCCTACGGCCGCCGCCGGCCAATCCACTTTTCCGCAGGCGCCGCGCAACCGCCTGATCGTCCTCGCCGACATGGGTAACGAGCCCGACGAGGAGCAGCAGATGGCGCACCTGCTCATGTGCTCGAATGAGATCGACATGGAGGGTCTGATCGCCGTTACGGGCAAGTTTCTGCGTACGAACCCGCGCCCTGACCTCTTTCACCGACTGATCGGCGGCTACGAGAAGATCGTGGCAAACCTGCGGCTGCACGCCGACGGCTGGCCCACTCCCGAATACCTGCGCGGAATCGTGGCCGCGGGCCAGAACAACTACGGCATGGCCGACGTCGGCGAAGGCAAATCGAGCGCGGGCTCCAAGCTGATCATCTCCACCTTGACGCGCAAGGACCCGCGGCCGGTTTGGGTGGTGGTGAACGCCGGGTCGAACACGCTGGCGCAAGCATTGTTCGACTACCGCGCCACGCACACGCCGGTGGAAACGGAAGCATTTGTGGCGAAGTTGCGCGTGTTCGAAAACGGCGCGCAAGACAACGCCGGCGCCTGGATTTGCCGCCAATTCCCGCGGATTCACTGGATCCGCAGCAACTTCCAGACCTATGCGTGGGGCGGCCCCGGCGGCCGCGACGGCAATGCAGCCACCAACCTTGGACCGTACACCTGGCACCCGTACCCGGAAACCGTGGCCGGGCAGCACGAATGGCTCAAGGAGCACGTCCGTACCGGACACGGCGCACTCGGCGAGTTGTATCCGGAACGCCGCTTCCGAAACGGCGGGCTGGGGTTCATTGAAGGCGGCGGTACCGTTCCCTGGATGGGCCTGGTCAACAAGGGGCTCTTTGACATCGACCATCCCTCATGGGGCGGCTGGGGCGGACGCTTTACCGCCAACAAGGTGGCCGACTTCTGGTCCCGCCACGCCGACATCAAGCCCGACGAGCAGAAAGTAGCTCCGTTCTACGTGTACCGCGAGGTGAGCGACGACTGGACCGATCCCGAAAGCGGCAAGCACTACAACAGTGACTACGCGCCGGTCTGGTGCTGGCGCCGTGCCATGTTCAACGACCTGATCTGCAGGATGGACTGGGCGGTCAAGCCGTTCAAAGAAGCCAACCATCATCCCGTCGCTGCCTTCAACGGCGACAAGAGCGACACCATCCTGCGGCTCAAGGCAAAGGCCGGGGAAGTCATCCCGCTCGATGCCTCGGCTAGTTCCGATCCTGACGGCGATTCGCTGCTGTTTCTCTGGTGGGTGTATGAAGAGGCCGGTACGTATCCGGGCAGAGTGCAGATTTCGGGCATGGACCAGCCCAAGGCGGCAATCACCATTCCGACCGGTGCCGGCGGAAAACAGATCCACCTGATTCTGGAAGTGAGGGACCGCAACAGGATCGCGCCACTGTATGACTACCGCCGCATCGTCATGGATGTGGCTGACATAATTGTCGAAATCGAGTCAGTCCAGAAATAGTGCGGAAATCATCGCTGCTGGGAAACTGCCAGGCTGGCGGTGGGGTGGCGGGGCGGCAGCAGAAACTGCTTGCCGTGTTCCAGCCATGGTGAAACGCGGGATGGCCTCGCCTTGCGCTTCTTCACGGTACACGACGTTGCCCATCAGCCTCACCAGCGACGCGCCGCGCCGGCTTTCCACCGGCATGTTCGCTACGCTGGCCCGCTCGATCAACTGGCCCACGCTCGAAGACTCGGACTCGATCAACGGCGAGGTGGCTTTGACCACCACGGTTTCGGTAACCTGGCCAATCTCCAGCCGGACGTCCACGGTTACGATGGAGCCGGTCTCCAGCACCAAGCCGCTGCGCATGAATTTCTTAAAGCCCGCCAGTTCACAGGACAGCTCGTAGCGGCCGGGAGGAAGGAAAGGAAGGACGTACACGCCGCTCTGGTTGCTGAGCGCCTTGTACCGCACGCCTGTTTCGGTATTGTGGGCGTTGACGGCCGCTCCAACCACAACCGCACCGCTATTGTCCGTCACGGTTCCCGTCAACTGGGACTGCGTCTGGGCAAATGCGGCGGGCAGGAAGAGCCACAGGCACATCGCCGCACTGAGGGCAATCTTAACCTTCGAGGAAAACAGGAAGGAAAACGGGAAGCTGACAACTTCGTGCGGCCGCATAAGCACCTCCTGAGTGCTGCCGTTCAAGGGCCGCTTCGGCCAATCAGATATACACCGGTTATTGTCGGGAGGCAATCGTGCCATGGAAAGCTTCCTGACGATTGGACGGCCCGTCCTGCGAATAGCGTTGGCCAGGCCCTCGATCTCGTCCCTGTGATACAGTTCCCGCCGGCCCTCACCATCCCAGGAGTTGATATCATGATCGACGTCGATGACGCCGTGGTGGGGCTGGAATCAACCGCCGGTGACGCGCGATGAAGAAACGGGAGCCTGATGGTTCGGAGAAAACTCTGGCATGGAGGCGCACTGGTATGAATCGACGATCCTTTCTGACGACCTGCCTGACAACCTTGGGTGGAGCGGCCCTGGCCGCCCAACAGAAACGCGGGCCAAACATCGTTTGGCTGATGGCCGATGACCTGGGATGGGGAGACGTGGGCTGCAACGGCCAGAAATGGATCCGCACGCCGAACATCGACCGCCTGGCGGCGGAAGGCATGCGTTTCACCGATGCCTACGCCGGCTGCACCGTGTGCGCACCGTCGCGCAGCGTCCTGATGACCGGCCTGCACGGGGGCCACACCCCGGTCCGCAGCAACCCCGGCGGAGTGCCCCTGCTTCCCGAAGAGCCGACCGTCGCCGATCTGCTGCACGACGCGGGTTACAGGACCGGTCTGTTTGGCAAATGGGGTCTTGGCGATATCGGCACCACCGGCGTGCCGTGGAAGCACGGCTTCGACGAATTCTTCGGATATCTGCACCAGGCGCACGCCCATTTCCAGTACCCACGTTTTCTCTACAACAACGACCAGGAGTATCCGCTAAAAGGCAATGACACGCCCGGGCGGCAGACCTACTCCAACGACGTGATGAACGAGAAGGGGCTGGATTTTGTCCGCCGCCGGAAAAACGATCCGTTCTTCCTCTACATGTCGTGGACGATGCCCCATTTTGAGCCGCACGTGCCGGAGGACTCCATTGCCGAGTATCGCGGAAAGATACCTAACGGCGCACCGTGGGCCGACCGGCGGGAAGGACGGCTGAAGCCGCAAAACGAACTGGGACCGGCCTATGCGGGCATGGTGACCCGCGTGGACCGCTACCTGGGCCGCGTCATGAGCCTGCTGAAGGAACTGGATCTCGATCGCGACACGCTGGTCTTCTTCACCAGCGACAACGGCGGCATGATGCGGAATTTCGAAAACGACTTTTTCCGAAACACGGGGATCTACCGCGGACAGAAAGGAAACCTATATGAAGGCGGAATCCGCGTGCCGATGGTGGCCCGCTGGCCGGGCCGCATCAAGGCGGGTCAGGTGAGCAACTTGGCCTGGTGTTTCCAGGACTTCCTGCCGATGGCGGCCGCAGCCGCGGGCCTCGGCGCACCCCGGAACGTCGATGGAATCTCGGTGATGCCCACGCTGCTCGGCCGGCAACAGAAACCGCACGATTACCTCTATTGGGAGCAGCCGCGCTACAACGCCGCCACCGGGACCTTCCGCGACGAGGCGCCCGAGCAGGCCATGCGGCGAGGCGACTGGAAAGCGGTCCGGCCCAAGCCCGGCGGCCCGGTGGAGTTGTACCACCTCGCCGGCGATCCCAGTGAGTCGAAGGATCTTGCCCCTTCGCGGCCGGAGTTGGTCGCGGAGTTTGAAAAGCGGATGAAGAAAGCCCGCACCGTCCCGAGACAACAGAAGGAGCCTCCACACCCCTGGTGGGACGCGCGGAGTTAAACAGACATGAACCGACAGACATTCCTGGGGCGCGGGTCGATGCGCGCGAGCCGGGCACCGGCGAATTGCTCGGCATGCGCGCCGTCTTCGCCAATCACAGCTATAGGAGCGGCGGGGCGCTGGAGGCGCACTTCGGCCTCGGCACGCGCGAAACTGTGGACATCAAGGTGACTCTGCTCAGTGGAAAGACGCTGACATTTCCGAAAAGCAGAGCCGATCGATTCCTCGACCTGAACCTGCAGACGCGACAGGCCACCACGCCGTAGCGCCGGGTCCCTCTCCGTCAGCAGATCGGCGGTGTGCATCGTTGAGATCCGAATATGCGCAGACGAACGACAGCGCTGGGAGTTGGCAGCAGCGAAAACCACCACCTCAGGAGGATCCCAATCAAAATGACCACCACGCTCATCATCACCATCGCGCTATGCACGATTGCGGCCTGTCATGCGCAAACGCCCGCAGCGGGACAACAGCGACAGAATGCTGACGTTACGACCGATCCGCGTCTGAAAAGGTTCGACAAGGACGGTGACGGGAAAATCAGCGACAGCGAGCGACAGGCGGCGCGTCTCGGAGCGCTCAGCACGGCCGGCCAGATGACCTCGCAAAGCCGACCTTTGTCGGGAGCCAGGCAACCGGCCCCGGCTGCCTCATCACGGCCTTCCCGAACGCTTTTCCAGCGTATCAGCAACGGTATCAACACCGATTTTGCCCCAACGCAGGCTGTTCCCAACAAGGTGCTTTACGACCCTGCTTACTTCGACGCAGTCAGGTCTGCGGGATTTGAGAGCGTGCGGTTCTTCATCAATTACACCGCCACTCCTGGCATTTACGCTCACATTGTAGAGGATGCAATAGACAAAGGCCTTGTCGTTGTCCTTTGCATGTGGGCACGCAACGCCGGCCAGGAAGAATTCGTGAATGCCTGGGACGCGATAGCCCGGTACTATAAGGACTATCCTGACAGCCTCGTATTTGAGCTATTCAACGAGCCCCTCGGATCAAAGGTGTCCGATCGCAAGACGGTCCTGCAGTGGTACAACGCTGCTATCCCCGCAATCCGAAGAACAAGCGCCGCACGCACAATCATTATCGGCGGGCCCGACTGGAACCAGGCAGAGATGCTGAGGTATCTGACCCCCGACTATTTTAGCTACAAGCTTCCTGACGGCACCGGCTTTGCGGAAGACAAACACATTATCGGTGCATGCCACTATTATCTCCCGATGCCTTTTACCCACAGCAATGGTGTTTTGACACCATTAAGCAAATATCCGAGTTGGAAAGGAGATGCTACGAAAAGCCTCGATACTCTTTCCCAGTGGCCAAAGGCGTGGCGGAAGCCTGTTGTAATGACCGAATGGGGCGCCCAGACGGCTCCGAAAATCCGTTCGGAGCTTCTTGAATACATCAGCTTGATGCTTGATGCGATGAGAAAGAGGAATATCGGGTCGATCTATTACTGCGGCCCGTTCAGTAACGAGTGGGGATTCTCGATCTTCGACTCTGAATGGGGCTGGGATCAGGATATTCTCGATATTCTGACCGGAGTGAGGGCACCGCCTCCTCCAGCGACCAATGCGCTGCTGAATCCAGAATTCTATGGAACGGCCAGGTGGAGGGTTTCCGGCGACTCCCAGGTGTTGGCCACAACCAGCACTGGGCTGAGTGGGACGCATGCCTTGAAAATTACGCTGCGCGATGCTGCCGCGAAGGCATTCATTTCTCAGGAAACTGACTATGGATTCAGCATGGATAACGGTACGTTCAAGTTTAGCGATAAGTTTCTCTTGCATTTGCGCAAAGGCAACACCTACAGACTGTCTTTCCTGGCACGCGCCGAACGGCCCGGGGCGACAATACAGGCGAGATTTGAAAACGCCAAGGGCGCCGGCCCGGTATACTGGGCGTCCAATCCTGTTACCGTTGAGACAAGTAACAAGGAGTATACGATGAACTATACGCAGGCCGGTGATGATGTTCACGACATGCGTTTGACGATTATTTTCGAAGGAAGCAATAACACGGTGTATTTTGATAGGATTGCGCTGAAGAGCACGAGGCCTTTGTCCGCCAGATTCTGAAAGGGCTTTCAAGCCGCCGCCATGCAGCCGGCATCGGAGCCAAGGGAAAGAGAATGGACCGGAATCCTGTTCGACTGGTCGCTGGTTTCCTCTTGCTGTTGAGCTTGTGTGGAAGCGAATCAGTGGCAGTCACGCTAGCCGAGTATGCCAAACAGAATCGCGTCAAACTGTTCGTGGCCACGAAGGGCGCGGAGATGCCGAACGCCACCGACCAGACCAACAACCTGCGGGAAGGCGACAAGGCTTTGCTCCTTTCCGGCACGGGCCTGACCGATATCGGGGGCATCGGCAAGCTGAGGGTGGCGGACAACGGGGAACGCGTGCCCATCACCTCAGTCAAGCGCCTGCACCTGTTCTTCAACAAGAACCAGATTGCGCGCATGCCTGATGAGATCGCCCTGCTCAAGAACGTGGTTTTCATTTACTTCAACGACAACAGGCTCGACACGCTGCCGCGCGCCCTGACGGAGATGGACAGCCTGGAGGGGATGTATTTCTCAGCGAACCGGTTCACGGAAATCCCGCCGTTCGTCTTCGGCATGACGCGGCTCAAGAAGCTGCAGTTCTCGCACAACCGCATCGCCGTGCTACCCGCGGAGATTGGCAATCTGAAGGAACTGCGTCATTTGAACATGGCGGGAAACCAAATCGCGTTGATACCGCCGGCCGTGGCGAACCTGACGAGACTCCGCGTCTGTGACCTCTCGGACAACCGCATCGCCGCGCTGCCGGAGGCGTTCGGGCAAGTGCAAATCGTGAACCAACTGCGCGTGCGCAACAACCCGCTCACGTCGCTGCCCGCCGGGTTCGCGACGATGCGCGCGACCATCGACATCACCGGGACAAAGATCGACCCGGCCCATCTCGCACCCGAGCTCCGCGCCAGAATCAGCACCGAAAAGCCACCGGGGTCGAAGGTGGAGGAGAACATCGTCGTGAGGCAGCCACCTGAGAAGAAGTGAGGCCCGGTTACAGCACCGTCTTCGGCAGGCTCGTGGAGCGCCGATAAACGCCGGGTCGGTCGAGCCGGGCGGCAGAGGGAACACATCCGGCGAGCAGATTCCTCCCTGGCACCGCAAGGTGGAGAAAGATGAACAACGAATACTCCAGGCGCGGCTTTCTGGCCGGTGCGGCGGCACTGGGATTGCCGGGCGCGAAAAGCCCGGCAGCGTCCGGTTTCTTCCGGGTTGGTGAAAGGGCCGGGCATTGGTGGTTCATCTCGCCCCAGGGCGGGCCGTTCTTCAGCGTCGGCATGAACCACATCGACTCAGCCACGCTGCGCTACGCGAGCAACGTGGAGATCTGGCGGACACGCTACGAGAATAGCGAGCGGAAATGGCTGGAGACGGCTGTTGCCCCAAACCTGCGGGCCTGGGGTTTCAACAGCGTCGGATGGGTGCAGGAGGCCGTGATTCGCACACCGACGATCCACAGGCACTCGCGGAACTGGAACTACGAGCAATACCAGTGGCTGGGCATGCCGTATTGCCACCTGCTGCCGTTTGCAGAAACCCACCAGTGGGAGGTGGAAACCCGTCACCCTGATTTCTTCAGCAAGGACTTCGAGCAATGGTGCGACTATGTCGCGCGCGACTTATGCCAGCGAATGGCCGACGATCCCAAGCTGATCGGCTATTTCTATGTGGACTGCCCTACGTGGACACACGGCGGGCAGGCCAAGTGGAGGGGGCCGCTGTTCGATCCGAAGAAACTGGAGAGCCAGACGGGTCGCGATGAGCTGTTTGCGCTGGCGAGCCGCTACTACAAGGTCACACACGACGCCATTCGCCGGTACGACAAGAATCATCTGATCCTGGGCGACCGTTATGAGCTTCGAGCCCCGGTCGCCGAAGAGGTGCTGAAGGCTGCCCTCCCGTACGTTGACGTGATCAGCTTCCAGTACTTTGCCGGGCCGGCCGAAGTCGGCAAGGAATTCCAGCGATTTCACAAGCTGACGGCCAAGCCGCTGCTGCTGGCCGATGCCTCGATCCCGGAACGGCGCACAGCATCCAGTGCGCAATTGGGACTTCGATATGCTGCTATGATTAGCGCGTTGCGCGAATTGCCGTGCTGCGTAGGATGGCACGTGTGCGGAGCGTACGTGGCGAACCGGGCGCGCGGCTTCGGTTTCCTCGATGAATCCGACCGGTCCGACCCTCATTTCATCGAAGCAGTCACCCGCGCGAACCGGGAAACGGCGGCATGGGTTGAAAGGGCCGCGCGGAAGTGAGGCTTCCATGGCACCACAATCTCGAATCTGGAGCGCTCTCCTGCTGGCGGGTATGCTTGCCCAGGGCGGACATTCTCAAACGCTGAACAAAGGGGAGCGCCAGCGAGCCGCCGCCGAATTGGAGGCCTCGCGCAGGCTGCTACTCCGAGCGGTATCCGGACTCCACGAGGCACAGTGGCGGTTCAGACCGACGCCAGACCGCTGGTCGATCGCTGAATGCGTTGAGCATGTTGCTTTGGCCGAGGATTCCTATTACGAGCTGATCGTCGGGAAACTGCTGAAGTCGACCGCGGACCCGACGAAACTGGCGGAGGTGCGGGGCAAGGACGATCTGGTCGTGAAGCAAATGGCGGACCGCAGTTCCAAACGCATCACGGCGCCGGCGCTTGAGCCGAAAGGCCGCTGGGCACGGCCCTCGCAGGCGGTGGGGTATTTCCAGAAGAGCCGCGACCGCTTGATTCGCTATGTGCGGACCACAAAGGACAACCTCCGCGACCACACCCAAGCGCATCGCGCCGTGGGGCTGATCGATGGCTACCAGTGGATTCTGCTCGCTTCCGGCCACGTCCGCCGGCACGTGGAGCAGATCCAGGAGGTCCGGGCGCACCCTTCTTTCCCTGGCGGACGGCGGTCGCGGCGGGACGTACCCGCACCGCCTGCCCGTTAAACAGAGAGCAGATACCATGCCAACGAAGAACGGACTTGTCAACCGCAGGCAGATGATGGGCACCCTCGCGCTGGGAGCTACGGCTGCTCCGTCGTGGGCGCGGGCGGCCGCGGCCGCACGTAAGCCGAACATCGTCCTGATTGTCGCCGACGATCTCGGCTACGCCGAACTCGGCGTGCAGGGATGCAAGGACATCCCAACGCCAAACATCGATTCCATCGCCCGCAACGGCGTCCGTTTCACCGACGGCTATGTTTCCTGCCCAATCTGCGCGCCGACGCGCGCCGGGCTGATGACCGGCCGCTACCAGCAGCGTTTCGGCTTCGAGACCAACCCCGGGCCGGAGGCCTATGCCGCGGACAACTTTGGCCTGCCGCGATCGGAAACGACTCTGGCTGAGCGGCTGAAGCCGCTCGGCTATACAACCGGCATGTTCGGCAAGTGGCACCTGGGCTTCAAACCGGACCTGATGCCGCCACGCCGCGGCTTTGACGAGTTCTTCGGTTTTCTAAGCGGGGCAAACAATTACCTTCCGGGTAAGCGAAGCAACGCCATCCTGCGCGGTATGGAACCGGTCGAGGAGAAGGAGTACCTGACCGATGCATTCGGACGCGAGGCGGTGGCCTTTATCGAGAAAAACAGGGCCCGGCCGTTCTTCCTCTACCTGCCGTTCAACGCCGTGCACTATCCGCTGGAGTCGATCGAAAAGTACACCGACCGCTTTCCGAATATCGCCGATGGGAAACGACGCACCTATGCCGGCATGACGGCGGCCATGGACGATGCAGTGGGCCGCGTCCTGGACACGCTGCGGAAGAACACGCTGGAAGAGAACACGCTGATCTTCTTCCACAGCGACAACGGCGGGCCGACGGCGCAGACAACCTCCAGCAACCTTCCGCTGCGCGGTTATAAAGCGCAGGTCTTGGAAGGCGGCATCCGCATTCCATTCATGATGCAGTGGAAAGGCGTGTTGCCGGCGGGTAAAGTGGATCAGCGGCCGGTTATCTCACTCGACATTCATGCAACTGCGCTCACGGCCGCCGGAGGCGCGGTCAAACCGGAAATGAAGCTGGACGGCGTCGATCTGGTCCCCCACCTGGCTGGAAAATCTTCCGCCGCCCCGCACGACACCCTCTACTGGCGCTTCCATGGGATGCGGGCCATCCGCCGCGGCGAGTGGAAACTCGTTGCGCCAATGGGCGGAAGCTGGGAACTGTACAACCTGTCCGAAGACATCGGCGAGAAGAACGATCTGGCGGCGAAAATGCCGGCCAAGGTGAAGGAACTGGATGAAGCGTGGAA
>Ga0315285_10001898_pt1 | contig 21981 bp, 13 predicted proteins | sample YL17G09_36_MG_FD_203698 | JGI IMG/M metagenome (GOLD analysis project Ga0315285, IMG submission 203698) | Sediment microbial communities from Yellowstone Lake, YNP, Wyoming, USA - YL17G09_36 | ecosystem: Environmental > Aquatic > Freshwater > Lake > Sediment | place: USA: Wyoming | collected...
CTGGGTGCGGTCCTACTGCTGTTGGCCTGCCTGAGCCTGGGTACAGCTCGGGCCGAGAAGGTGGTCGCCTGGGGTAACAACGAGGCCGGCCAATCTGACGCGCCCTCCCCCAACAGCGGCTTCGTCGCCGTGGCCGCAGGTGGCTACCACAGCCTGGGGCTGAAGGGCAACGGCTCCATCGTGGCCTGGGGCACGAACGCCTACGGCCAGTGCGACGTGTCGGCGCCCAACAGCGGCTTCGTCACGGTGGCCGGGGGGTACGACTACAGCCTGGGGCTGAAGGGCGACGGCTCCATCGTGGCCTGGGGTTTCAACTACCACGGCCAGTGCAACGTGCCGGCGCCCAACGGCGGCTTCGTCGCGGTGGCCGCAGGTGGCGGCCACGGCCTGGGGCTGAAGGGGGACGGCTCCATCGTGGCCTGGGGTTTCAACTACCACGGCCAGTGCAACGTGCCGGCGCCCAACAGCGGCTTCGTCGCCGTGGCCGCAGGTGGGAACCACAGCCTGGGGCTGAAGGGCGACGGCTCCATCGTGGCCTGGGGTGACAACACCCAGGGCCAGTGCGACCTGCCGGCGCCCAACAGCGGCTTCGTCGGCGTGGCCGCAGGTGGCCTCCACAGCCTGGGGCTGAAGGGCAACGGCTCCATCGTCGCCTGGGGCTACAACAGCGATGGTGAGTGCAACGTGCCGGCGCCCAACAGCGGCTTCGTCGCCGTGGCCGCAGGTGGCGTCCACAGCCTGGGGCTGCGCGTCGGCATGGGGAGCGCCGGGCTGTATGCCCCCGGTGGCGGGGTGTACTTCCTGCGCAACAGCAACAGCGCTGGGGCTGCTGACCTCACCTTCCACTATGGCCCGACCGCCAGCGCCTGGACTCCTATCTCGGGCGACTGGGATGGGGATGCCGATGACACCATCGGTCTCTATAGCCCGGCGACGGGTACCTTCTATGTGAGGAATACCAACTCAGCCGGGTCAGCCGACCTCACCTTCCGCTATGGTCCGACCTCCAGCACCTGGCTGCCGATCGCGGGGGACTGGGATGGAAACGGGACAGAGACCATCGGCCTCTACAGCGCGGCCACCGGCACTTTCTACCTCCGCAACAGCAACAGCGCCGGGGTGGCCGATCTAACCTTCCGGTTCGGCCCCGCCGGGAGCACGTGGCTGCCCATCGTGGGGGACTGGGATGGAGACGGGACAGAGACCCTCGGCCTCTACAACCCGGCCACTGGAACGTTCTACCTGCGGAACAGCCACGACGCCGGCCCCGCTAATGTAACCTTCCGCTTCGGCCCCACGGCCAGCACCTGGAAGCCGATCGCGGGGGACTGGAACCAGGACGGCATTGACACGGTCGGCCTGCATAACGCGGTGACCGGCACCTTCTATCTCCGTAACGAGAACACGCCTGGCCCCGCCGACCTGACCTTCCGCTATGGCCCCGCGCCCAGCACCTGGCTGCCGATCGCGGGCGATTGGGACGGGCTCTAGCCGGCAGACGCGATGCGTCTGGCCTGGCGAGCCCCTGCGGCACAGGCCCAGGTCCGGTGTCGTGCGCTAGGGTGGGGCCACGGATCCGGGCGCCACTCGCCTGCCTCCGCGTGGGCGCACTGGCTCCATAGCTGTGCCGTATGGGGCCAGCCGGTGGCTGCACGGGTCGCACCGCGTGCGGGGGAACGAGACCCGGCCTGGCAGGTTGGGCACCGACGTCGGCGCGCCGTGTGTGCATGCTGACCACCTCACGGTGGCGATTCGACGATAGCTTTCCCGCAGTCAGCGCCAATAGAGGCGTGTCTGCATAGACCGACCATAGGATCCAGCCGTCGCCGACGCTTGCAGGGGTGTTGACCGCCCGTCTTATGGAGACAGCGCGGGCTGCGCGTCACCGCTCCGCCGCCACCTCGTTCGATGGCGCGGATTCGAGGCCGTCCAGCGTCACCTGGGTGACCTTGTAGCAGTTGCGCCCCGCGGGCGCCCGCCAGTCTACATGCTCGGGCGCATCGGGGGAGGCGATGATGGTGCTGCGGTCGCAGGCGAAACCGGGGTGGTTCGAGCTATAGAGGTTGTAGTGGCCCCAACGCGGGGACCTGCGATCGGACCAGATCAGACGCGGCCGGCCGTTCTCCGCGTCGGCGTGGAGGGTCGGGGGCGAGGGCACAGCAGCACTTACGCGTCCCGTGGGATCGAAGTCGCGGTCCGTCGAGAGACAGATGCAGTCGAGGCATGAGCCGTATGCGCTGGACGCGATGGTCAGGTCCTGAGGCCCGGCGCTGAGGTGGATGGGTCGAGCCGACCTCGCCCAGGCCCACGCAGCCGAGGCCGGCAGCGAGAGCGTCTGCGATCCGACCTCGAACCGGGCGCCCTGCTTGCCTCTCATCCTCGCCAAGACGAAGTAGTCGCCGGCGCGGGGGACCGAGATCGGCAGAGCGGCCGTGCCGGGTCTGTCGGAGCGGCGCTGCCAGACGTAGTAGAGGTTCGACGCCGTGCCGTCGAAGTTCAGCCAGAGGGAATCGGGCGAGGGCGCGTCGAGACCGGCAGGGATCGCGTCTTCGGCCTCGAGGAAGAGGCGCAGCGGCGCACCGCCGAGCAGCCCGCGATCGGAGGCGGCCGCAGCCTCGGCCGAGAGGGGGCTCTCCAGCCGCGAATGCTCGACCGACCGAACAGCGTAGTGGTAGACGCGGCCGGGCTTCGCCGAACGGTCGGTGAACTCGGTCTGGGCCATCGGGCTTTCGAACAGCGGCTCGAAGCCGCGGCCGGATTCGGTGCTGCGGTACACGAGATAGCCGGCGCTCTCGCGCCGGTATCGGGGTGGCTGCCAGGTGACCGCAACTCCGCTTCCCACCCACTCGGCCTTCACGTTCACCGGCGGAAGCGGGTTTCGCAGCACGGCCAGATACACTTCGGAGCTGCCGAAGACGTTCGAGTTGAACAGGAGCTTCGTGCCGTCGGGGCTGATGTTGGGACGGTCGAGAACCACGCTCTTCGCGCCCGTCCGGTCGGTGTTGCGATAGAGATTGGTGCAGCAGATGCGGAAGCGGTTGGCGCGACCGGAGGCGAGTGGCTTGGCGAACCAGGCGCTGATCTCCGAGAGATAGGGGCGGTCGGCAATGAGCGTGCCGTAGGCCCAGAGCTGATCATCCGGCCAGTACTGGCAGTAGCCATTGTAATCGTAGGGGATGTTGTAGAATGGCGGCGCATCGGCGCCGGTCTGCTCCGGCCACCAGGCGTTGCCGTCGAGATGCCACCTCTCGCCATCGAAGCTGTAGACGTTCCCGATCTCGTGCACGCCGACCCGGCGTCCCATGTCGCCGTGGTTCCAGTCATACTTGAAGTCGGAAACGCGGTCCTCGCCGGTCTTGAAGTTCATCATGTGGAACCAGTGGTCGCTGCCGTCCGCCTCGTACCAGTACATGATCCAGTCCGTGTTGCCGGGGACGAACCGGTAGGAGTCGTGGATGCGCCCGGTGAGTTTCATCACCCACTTCTCCCCGGTCTCGAGCGAGACGACGGTGATGGGCCCGCGGCTGTAGTCATCATTGCAGGCGTACTTGCCATCCGGGCTGATCTTCAGGCACCAGGCAGGCATGCCGGTGGCGACGACGCGGCGGACGGTCCCCGCGCGGAGATCAAGCTCGAGGAGCTGATCCTCGTTCATGACATAGCCGAGGTCGGGATTCAGCGGGTGGCAGACCACGGGCGGGCGGATGCGCTCCGGCCATCCCTGGACAACGCGCAGGTACGTGCCGTCACTATCCATCACGACTGGCCCGTGCGTCTCCGTGGTGGTCTCTCCGGAGGAACCCCAGATGTTGGGCTTCCTCGTCCGCTGCCAGGTCATGAGCGAGCCGTCGGCGTTGAAGCAGGACTTGCCGAAGTAGTTCAACTCGTCGCCCGCGCCATAGGGCTCATCGCTGAGCTTCATGAGCGTCGCGCCGGTGGTGAGATCGGCGAAGATGACGCGCTCGGACTGGAAGAACCCGCCTCTGCGGAGGTCGGCGTACGGCTTCTCGGCCGCCTCCTGGCGCGATCTGATGGCACTGAGGCCCCAGCAGCCGGAGACGCCGTCGTCGTCAATCTGAGTGTAGCGCCCATTCTCCGGATCGAGGAGATCCTGGAGCGGACGGGATGCGATCCGGGCGATGTCGGCGCTGGACAGCCGCGCGGCGGGGCCGGACACAAAGCCGGTGTCCACCTTGGCCGAAGCGGGGTACGAGCCGAACGCTGGCCCTTCGACAGCAACCAGGAGGGCGATGGCGGCAATGAGTACAGGCAAGCATGGGGTCGGCATGAGCGCGGACCTCATTGTGGGTCTCTCACGTTCAGGTTCGGCGGCACAGGCCGATCGGCCTTCCGGGATGAGGCCCTCTCTCCTTGTCAACCGCCCGTGACCGCCGGCCCCGGGCACCCCCAACTCCGGCTACCCCCTCGGCAGGAGTCACCTGTCCGGGGCTCTATCGCGTATGGGGCGGGCAGGACAGGGCCCGAAGCGATGGGGGCCCCACTCAGTCTACGGACGTTCGCGCAATACCGCGCATCTGCCCCAGCGCAAATGCGCCCTCGAAGTAACATTGCGCGAACGTCTTTCTTGAGGCATTTGCTGGTGCTCTGACGAGTTTCGCCCTTACTTCTCTGGGCGAAACTCGTTAGTCCTGGATCGACCGCCTCGCCCATCCTCGGCGCCGCGCAGCACGGGAATGTCCCCGATGGACGAGAATGCCGCGATCAGGGCTGGAGGAGCGCCCTGGGAGCCAGATGGGTTTCTGCACACTACGGGGGATTCGAGGTGGAAGTGAGCAGCCGCGGAGACACGGCACAGGCATGCCTACGTGGCAGGAGACTGATACTGCTTGATCATCTCGAGGAACTTCGGGTACTCCCCGTCGAGCATGTGATAGCAGTGCTCGTCGGCAGGGAACTTGCCGGCCCGGACCTCGTCGCAGTAGTCCTTCATGGCCTTGGTGACGATTTCGGCGACGTTGCAGTAACGCTTCACGAACTTGGGCGTGAAGGCCTGGAACTGGCCGATGAGGTCGCTCACAATCAGCAATTGGCCGTCGCAGTACCTCCCCGCGCCGATGGAGAGCACGGGGATAGTGAGCCGCTCGGCAATGAATCTGCCGACCTCCGGCGGGATCGCCTCCAGCAAGAGCATCTGCGCGCCTGTATCCTGCAGCGCCATGGCGTCTTCGATCAGAGCCTGCGCGGATGTGACGGTGCGGCCCTGCGCCTTGTGCCCGCCGAGCTGGCCCGAGCTCTGCGGCGTGAGCCCGATGTGTCCGCAGGCGACGATGCCGGCGTCGAGGATCCCGCGCACCATGGGGATGACGCGCCGGCCGCCCTCCAGCTTGACCGCATCAACCCCGGCCTCCTTGAGGAAACGACCCGCGTTCTCGATCGCCTTTTCCACTGACGACTGGTAGCTCATGAAGGGCATGTCGCCGATCACGAAAGTGTTGGGTGCGCCCCGCCTCACCGCCTCGCAGTGCACGATGCACTGATCCATGGTCACCGGAATCGTGTTCGGGTATCCGTAGACGCACATGCCCAGGGAATCGCCGACCAGGATCATGTCCATCTCCGCCGCCTCGGCGAACTGCGCGGTGGGGTAATCGTAGGCGGTGATCCAGGTGATCTTCTCACCCCCGCGCTTCATGGCGTGGAAGTCGTGGATCATCTTCTTTGGCATCAGGTGCACCTCCGCGTCGAGACAGCCGAGCTTGGAATGACTTCTCTTTGTGGGTCACGAGGCAGATTACCTTCCCGGAGTGCGCCGTGGAGATGCTACCGAGGCGTTCTGGGCGTTGCGAGGGCATTCTGTTGGGCCACTGGTGGGTGTCGAGCGCCGTGAAGATGGCCTGCAAGCACCCCCGACCCCGGCTGGCGCGGGCAGCAGGTCGGGGCTCGATGCCTAGAGAAGGTCTGGCGCGGGAGGCCGGCGGCGCGGGAGCCGCCCGCCGGCACTGCCGGGAACGGCCCTGCGTCCGACTCCCTCGCCTATTCGCGCAAGGAGAACCCGCCATGGCGCATTGCCAGAACGATCGGTTTGCGGGACTCGATACGGAGATCAGGCGCTGCCTCCGGGAATGGGGTGTGCCGGGAGCGGCCGTGGGCGTGGTTGAGAAGAACAAGGTCATCTTCGCACGGGGCTACGGGGTGCGCGAGGTGGGTGGTCGAGAGCCGGTGAGGGAGCGCACCCGGTTCTTCATCGGCTCCTGCACGAAGGCTTTCACCGCGACCGCACTCGGGATGCTGGTAGAGGAGGGAAAGCTGGAGTGGGATAGGCCCCTGCGTGAGTGCCTGCCCTGGTTCCGGCTGCAGGACCCGGTGGCGACGGAGGGGACAACGGTGCGGGACGCCTTGAGCCACCGGACAGGGCTGCCCCAGCATGACTGGATCTGGATCAACTCTGATGCGGGCCGAAAGGAGCTTTGCACACGGCTGCGCTACCTCGAGCCCAACCGCGACTTGCGCGCGGCCTACCAGTACAACAACCTGATGTACATGCTGGCCGGCCAGATAGTCGAGGAGCTCTCCGGGCAGACCTGGGAGCGGTTTGTGACGGAGCGCATCCTGGAGCCGCTGAAGATGGGCCGCACCTGCGTGTGCACGGCGCTTCCGGACGACGAGTCTGGGCTCGCCATCGGCCATGTGAAGTGCCGAGAAGCGGTGGTGCCCTGGTCGCGGCTGGCGCGGCAGGATCGGCGCAACGTGATCGGCCCCCTGGCGCCCGCTGGGGGTCTCGTCTCCGATGTGCTCGACATGTGTCAGTGGCTCCGGCTCCAGATGAACGGGGGCGAAGTGGCGGGCCGCCGCCTCCTCAGTGAGGCGACCCTGCGGGAGATTCATTCGCCGCAGATGGTGATCCCTGAAGTGCCGGGGGACAAAGAGCTGCTGGACGCTGCCTACGCCCTCGGGTGGAGGGTGCAGCCGTACCGGGGGTACCGCTGGATCTCGCACGGCGGCCGCCTGGCCGGCTACCATACACAAATGTCGTTCCTGGATGGCGAGGCCGTCGGCGTGGTCTTCCTCACCAACATGGAGAGCCCTATGGCGAGGGTGAGCATCCCACTGCTGGTGCCCCTGCTGATCTATGACCGGTTGCTCGGCCTGCCGCGGATAGACTGGAACAGGCGACGACGACAGGAGTTGGGGGAGCAGGAGATACGGGCGCAGACGCAGCGCCGACCGGATCGGCGGACGCGCAACGCCCGGCCCTCGCACCCCCTGGAAGACTACGCGGGCGAGTACGCCCATCCGGGATACGGGCGGGCGGTCATCTCCGCGGCCGGCGGCCAGCTCCGACTCCGCTACAACCGCGTTAGCTTCCGGCTGCGGCACTACCACTACGACGAGTTCCGGATGCGGGAATCGCTGCTAGCAGGGGAATCGCTGTCTGGAGGACACGACTTCCGGGCCTCCTTCCGCCTGAACGCGGCCGGCGCGGTCGGTGCGGTCGCGGTCGCCTTCGAGCCGGCGGTGGCCGACATCGTCTTCACGCGCGTGGGCTAACGGGCAAGCTCACAAAGCGGCTCGGCTCACCGACACTCCTTCTATGGAGTTTCTTGCATTACTGCTGCGCAGCCCGCGCGGTATGGTGATGCGAGCTATAATGCAAGAAACTCCTCAGCGCAGAGCGTGACGCTTCGCTGCGAAGCCTGCCCCGCGCGAACCGCTGATAGGCTCTTGTTCGGAGATCACGGGTTCGCGATCGGTCAGGCTGGCGCGCAGAGGCAGCGCGTGGGATCGACAGGCAGTCAGGGAAGCCCGAAGCGCAGCTGAGTCAAGGGGCGGACCTGCCTCACTGCCGCTGACGCTGGGCGCCTGCCTTCGCGAACCCTCACACCAGAGTGGCATGCCCCCCACTTGGGACGAAGTAGGGGTCTGCGTCTTCGCGGTGAATGACCGGAATGGACAAAGTCCAGCTCAGAAGGCTACCGTCTTGCGGAAGGCCGCGTGCCGTGCCCGCGCCGTGCTGTTCGCACCCGGCGGGAGAGCGCACCTCTGCCGAGTAAGCCTTCTTTGCGGCATCGCCAGAGAGCGGGGGAAGGCCGACAATGGGAAAGAAGATAGCGGTCATCGGCGGGGGAAGCATCTACGCCGCAGGGATCGTCCGGACGCTGGTGGATCGGGCGGACGAGCTTGCCGGCGCGAGCCTGGTACTGGAGGATCTCCGATCGGAGCGCCAGGAGACCATCCTGGCGCTGGGGAGGAACCTGATCCGCGCGCGGGGAGCAGACCTCGAGATCGGGGCCACGCTCAGCCTGGAGGAAGCTCTGGACGGCGCCGACTTCGTGATCACCTGCTTCCGGGTTGGCGGCCGCCAGGCGCTGCAGCTCGACGTGTCCATTCCGGCAAAGTACGAGACATACGGGGACGAAACGGCGGGGCCGGGGGGAATCTTCTTCGCACTGCGGACGGTGCCGGTGGTGGTGGACATCGCGAAGCGCATGGAGAGGTCGTGCCCCCAGGCGTACATGATCAACTACGCCAACCCCACGGCGTTCGTGGCAGACGCGGTGCGGCGGACGAGCCGGATCGAGGAGCTGTCGCTGTGCAGCGGAGGCATGGGGATGCCCCAGATGGTGGCAGAGTATCTGGGTCATCGCGCGGAGGACGTGGTCCACTTCCAGGCAGGGGTGAACCACTTCACCTGGCTCCTCAAGGCCTACGTCCGCGGCAAAGACGTGGCGCCCGATCTGGTGCGGAAGCTGGCGGAGCTGGACACGAGCGACGCGGATTGGGGATGGCAGCGCGTCGTGGAGATCATCCGAGCCTACCAGCGCGTGCCGATACCGGGAAGCCACATGGTGGATTACCTGTTCCGGAGCGACAGGGTAGCGCGGCAGAAGATCGTCAAGCACTGGGGGCTGGCCGACCCGGAGACCGCTGGCGCGCAGGTGTGGGCACACTACGAGGAGCTGGCGAAGGCGGAAGACCCGAAGTTCGACACCTCCATTCCGGGGATCGAGCACTATGTCGGTACGGTGAGTGACCTGGCAGTTTCGGTGATCGCGGCCATTGTCGGCGACAAGCGTGAACTGTTCACTGTGAATCTGCCCAACACCGGGCAGATAGCCAACCTGCCGCGGGGAGAGATTGTGGAGGGCCCGGCGGTGGTGGGGGCGTTCGGTGCGCAGCCGATTGCCGTGGGCGATCTTCCGGAGACGGTGCTGCCGATGACGGAGATCCTGGCGCGGACACGGAAGTTGGCGGTGGACGCGGCGTTGAGCGGGGACAGGGAGAGGCTGCTCGCGGCGCTGATGAGCGACCCGCTGGTGGACTCCATCACGAAGGCGAAGCCGATGATGGAGGAGATGCTGGCGGCGCAGGCGCAGTGGCTGCCGCAGTTCGCCCACTGAGGGCCAGCTCGAGGTGGGCATGTTGTGGACGTCCACGATCGGTGAGTAGCTGACGCCCCCGGACACCCTCCGACTCCGGCTGCCCCCTCGGCTTGAGTTGTGCGAGGTTCCGTCGCGGATGGGACAGCGACCGCGCCACGGTGGCGACCACCGGTAGTCCCGCCCAGCCTCGCCGCCCTCCCAGCACAGGAGTCTCACCGATCGCCGAGAACACGACGAGAGGGGCTCCACGAGTGTCCTGGGTACCGGATGAGTCTCCGGCCAGCGTGGGGCGTTGGCGGCGATCATCCCTGCCTTAGAGGGGTAGCTTGCCCATGCTACCAACCGACGATCTCCGCGACCTGGGGCACCCGCCCCTCGCTGTCCGCCCTGGTCTGCTCACCGAGTCCAGACACTCGCGGAGCCCAGAGACGGCGAAGGCGACGGCATCTCTGCCATCGCCTTGTTACCTGGTGCCGGGGCCCAGAATCGAACTGGGGACACCCGGATTTTCAGTCCAGTGCTCTACCAGCTGAGCTACCCCGGCACGCGTTCAGTTCTGGCGGAGCCGACGGGATTTGAACCCGCGACCTCCGGCTTGACAGGCCGGTGTGCTAAACCACTGCACTACGGCTCCGCGGTTGCTCTGTTCGGGGGCAGAAGAGACGCTCCTGCCCTACGACGACTCCGGCTGGTGGGCGAAACAGGGCTCGAACCTGTGACCACTTGCGTGTAAAGCAAGCGCTCTACCAACTGAGCTATTCGCCCTCCGGCGGGCTCTGATGATATGGCTGATAGATCATGGTGGGCGCAGCTGGATTTGAACCAGCGACCTCCTGCGTGTGAAGCAGGCGCTCTCCCGCTGAGCCATGCGCCCAAGGCCCGCGCCGACAGCGGCATAGCTACAGCGCATTTCACAGCCATCCCGCTACGGGTCCGACCACGCGGGCATGAAATGCGCCCGCGAATGCCAGGCCTGATGACCGTGTTGTTTGATAGCCCATGAGCTGACGGGCTATGAAACAGCTTCTGGTAGCCCCAGGGGAATTCGAATCCCCGTTTCCGGCTTGAAGGGCCGGCGTCCTAGGCCTCTGGACGATGGGGCCCCACGAGTCGTAAGCGGGATGCTCCCGCGGAGCGACTTCGCACGTCTCAGCCCGGCTGAAGCGGATTCTAGCACGGGCTTCGCGGCCGTGTCAAGGTTGGTAGGGACCGGCTTGGCGAGGGCGAAGAGAAGGCCCGCGTGATCGTCAACAGTCCTCACAGGAGACCTGAGTCATGGAGATCGGTGAGCTGGCCAGCCTTCCCGTCGTGGACTGCCACACCCACTTTGGCGGCGCGGACCTCGACGCGATAGACCCCATGCGGGAGGCGCTGGGCAAGGGCGGGGTGAGCGAGTTCAGCATCGTGGTGACGAGCTTCCCGGGCCGGGTGAGCGCGGATCCCGTCGCCCTCTACGCCAAGGCGCGGTACCCGCGCAAGATCTACCACTTCGCGGGGCTCGACCAGTCGTTCCTGGCGAAGGACGTTGACCATCGCTGGACCCACTCCCTGGCGAAGCAGGTCGAGCTCTATGCGGCGCTGGGAGCCGATGGCATCAAGATGATCAACGGGAAACCGAACACGCGCAAGGCCTCCGGGATCGCTCTTGACTCGGTGATCTACGACGACTACTTCGCCCGCCTGGAGGAGACCGGGTTCCCGGTGCTCTGGCACGTGAACGACCCGGAGGAGTTCTGGGAGCCGGAGAAGGCGCCGGAATGGGCAAGGGGGCCGGGGTGGCTCTACGACGGGACCTTCCCCACCAATGAGTCACTCTACCAGGAGTGCGAGCGCGCCCTCGAGAAGCATCCGAAGCTGAAGGTGATCTTCGCTCACTTTTACTTCCTCTCCGACTTCCTGCCGCGGGCGGCCGCGCTTCTGGACAAGTACCCCAACGTGTACTATGACCTCGCCCCGGGCATCGAGATGCTGCACAACTTCAGCAAGCGACCCGAGGAAGCGCGCGCGTTCTTCCTGAAGTACCAGCACCGGATCATCTTCGGGACGGACTTCTCACAGTCGCGCCTGATGCTATCGCGGATCTCGGTGGTGCGGAGGTTCCTCGAGACCGACGAGACCTTCCACGTGCCGACGGACGATGACCTGTTCTGGCCCGACCATCGCACCATGATCCGCGGCATTGCGCTGCCGGAGGGGACGCTCAGGAAGATCTACGCGGACAACTTCCGCAGCCTTGTCTCCCCACAGCCCAGGCCGCTGAACCGGGGGCTGGTGATGGCCGAGTTGGACCGGCTGGCAGTGGTGGCGGACGCGCTGGGAGCCTCGCCCAACATGGCGCGGCGGGTGGCGGAGCGGCTGGCGGCCGAAGGCTAGCAGGTCACGGAAGCAGCCGGGGGACAACGCGGCTGCGCCCGCCGGTCGGCGGGCGCAGCCAACATCGTTCGCTCCCTGATGCGGGCTAGTCAACGATCAGCACGACCAGGATCAGCAGGAGAAGCACGGTGACGGTATCCCACTTCTCCCCGCCGAGCACGCCCGCCGTCCGCAGCGAATCCAGATCGGCCGCGATGGCATGAACCTCCTCGTCGGCGAGCAGGGCGACGCGGCTGGCCGCCTCCTTCTCGGAGAGACCAAAGTCCATCAGCTTGCCCTTGATGAGGTCGCGCTCGGCCGCCACGGCGCCAGGCTGGCCCGTCGCGGATGCGGCGCAGGTGGTCTGAGACGGCACCGGCGCCGACCAGGCGACGGACGCGATCAGCGCCAGCGCCAGGGCCAGCACTACGGCAACCGCGACCGACCGCCTACTGACTGCTACTGCCATGGACTCACCTCCTTTCGCTCGGACCGTGATGTGGTGATGACTCTTCCGCCCGCCCGTCTTAGACACGCAGAGCTGCGATACCTCTTGCCCTCACCCGGGTTTGTCTGGAACCGCCGGCGCCGGCTGGCCGGCTGGCTGTGGGCTGGGCGCCGAGGTGGAATGCTGCTTCAGGGCCTGAGCCTTCGCTCGGTGAGCAGCCGCGTCGCGGCCCCGGCCGAGCGCGCTGCAGACGCCTGCGAGGTGCTCGTGGATCGCGATGAGGAGAGCGGCCTGCTCCGGGCTGGCCTCGCGCAGGGCCGATTCCAACACCGCCGCTGCCTTGGCATCATCGCCTCGCACGTGATACAGCCACCCGAGCGTGTCCAGGCCATAGGCGCGGTGAGGACCGGGCTGCGCGGTCAGTGGCGCGAGGTGCGCGATCGCCTCCTGGACATGGACCCGCTGCTCCGCGCAGAGATCGCCGAAGTTATTGGCGGCCTCGAAGCTCCGTGGGTCAGCATTGAGCGCCTGCCGGTAACGAAATAGCGCTTCCTCGCTTTTCCCCTGGTTGCGCAGTACGTTGCCCAGGTTCACGTACGCAGGGGCGAACCTCGGGTCACGCCAGATCGCGTGTTGGTAGGCCCATTCGGCCTTGTCCAGGCGGCCTTCTCTCTCGTACAGGACGCCCATGTCGTTGAGTTGCTCCGGGCTCAGCGCGGCGACGATGCGCTCGGTCTGGGCGCGGGTGGGCTTCCGGTCGAGGTGTTCCCGGTAGGCTCGGAGGGCCGCGGTGGCGTTCACCCCAAGCCCGCGTTCGTCTGTCTGACACCCGGTCACCAGGAGGAGCGTCAGCGCCAGCAGCAGTCGCTTGCTAGCCGCCCTCACGCTTACCCTCGGGGCGAGCAGGCGTCTTCTTCCCCTCGACCACCATCATCCATCGGCCGCACTCTCGCCAGTCCTTCCCGAAGTCGGCCATGCGGGCGGGCTCCTCTCTGCCGTTGCCTTCGTCAAGGAGCCAGACCTGCTTCTCCTCGTCATAGCCGCGCACGATCACGAAGTGGTTGCGGTCGGCGAGCCGACCGCGGCGTCGCACCATGCAGACCACGGGGTGATCGCGGACCACCGCGCCCTTGATCCGGTCGGCCTCTCCCGTTGCCGCCCACACCTGCATTCCTCGCTTGCGCGCCCAGAGCAGGAGGTCCAGGTTGAGGCTGCCGTGATAGTTGGGAAGGTAGATGTCTTTTGCGATCTGGGCGGCGGTGGCCTTCTCGCCGTGAAACTGAAGCACGGCGGCGAGGGCGGAAGGGCCGCACCAGTTCTTCTCCCGCGCGGCGAAGGGCACGCCACTGATGTGATGGGCCGCGGGCAGGGGCCGCGGCCCGGTCTCAGGGGCCGAGGCCAGGGGACCCGCGACCAAGGCCGTCAGGACAACGAGGACCCCCGTGATCTGACGTGGCCAGCTCCGGCGACTGATTCGGTCCACGATCAGAAGGCCTCTCAGGTTCTTCCCAGGCGGCGGCTCAGCTCGGCGCGGCTGAAGCCGCGCAGTTGCACGGCAAGTATGACCACCCCCGCAGCGCCCAGCACGCAGGCGAGCGCCCACCTCGCGGGATCGGAGAGCGCGGGCGGCCTGGCCGGGCTGATGATGTCTGCATTTCGCGCGGGAAGGAGGCTGGGATCGGCCACCAACCGCGCCACCAGTTGGCCTCGCTGTCGCCAGCTCCCGGCGAGCAGAAGATAGCGACGGCTGGCGACGGCTGACGGAGCGCGCAATGTCGATCGCCACGCGGACAAGTCCTCGGCGAGCAGGTAGCTGTCGAAGAGCGGCCCCAGGGGATGCAGGATGGCGGCGACCTCCACCTGAACGCTGCCGAACGCGGCCGGCCCCAGCCTCAGGCCGGTGGCCGCCCCGGCCGCCACCTTCGGCCTCCCCCGGGCGGCGGCCTTGGCGGTCTCGCCCGGGGGCAGCTTGCCCAGCTCCGCGTCCGCGGAAGACAGCAACCCGCTCAGGTGGGGAACCAGGAGCAACCGTGCGGGCCCGGCCGCATGGGTAGCGGGCTCGACTACGGTTACGCTCAAAGCGCCCATCGCCCTGAGCCCGTCAGGCATGGCGCTGGACGATAGCGGCCGGGGGTCCGCGATCTCGATGGCATTGGAGAGACGGCCCGCGTCCTTGGGCAGCACTAGGTACCCCAGCAGCATGACGGCCGCCCCGGCGACCATCAGAAGGATGCCGAAGGTGCGGTTCATAGGGCCTATTCCGCCGCCAGCCGCGTCACCACGACTCCGTCTGCAAGGGAGGGGCTTCCGACCCCTGCTGAGGACTGGCCAGAGCCGGCGGGATGGCAACGCCCGCGGCGGCGGCTTCGGCCACCGCCTGCTGGATGGCAACCTCCGTGGAGGCGTAGCGAGTGTCCCGGACATCCCAATGGCGAAAGGCCTCCGCGAGGGCCTGGAGGGTGGTTGCGGCCGTCTCGGTATTCCCCAGTCGCACACTGACCCGCACCAGAGCCACCAGGGCCGCGGTGTTGGAGGGTTGGTCCGTGAGCGCGCGCACCAGAAGTCGCTCCGCCTCCTGGACGGGCCACCCCTGGCTGATGACGAGAGCAGCGAAACGGGCGGCAGCCGTCGCATAGTCCGGGGCGTTGCGAAGCGCCTGCCGGAAAGCATCGGCGGCGCCCCGATGGTCTCCCTCCCCCTCCATCACCCCTGCCAGGTACGACCAAGCATCCGCATCGGAGGGGTCCAGCGCGAGCGCGCGCTGGAAGGCGGTGCGCGCCTCCGAGGGGCGAGCCTGCATCATGTAGGACTGGCCGAGGTAGACCCAGTCGCGGTTTGCTCCGCGCGTCCTGCCCACGCCGTAGAGGTCCGCGTTGAGCAGCGCAGCCAGGCCGGCAAGTGCCACCAGGGCGAGCGCTAGCCCCCGCCAACTCCGCCAACGGGCCAGTCGCGCCAGTTCGGCAAGGCCGGCTACGGACAGGATGCAGATAGCCGGCAGCGCGGGCATGCGATAGCGGCCGCAGACGAAGAAGAGGATGACGGCCAGCATCTGCACGGCAATGAAGAGGATGATCGTGAGTCGCTCCCGACTCCGCCAGCCTCCCAGCGCGATGCCGAGCAGGCCGAGAGGGCCGATAATCGCGAAGCTGAGCGGTATTGCCCGGAGCAGGGAGGCGTGGGCTATCCCCCAGTCGTAGCTGAGGTTGTTGGGAATCTCGTACGCGCCCCAGTAGAGGTAGACCTTCTTGAGCAGGAGGGCGAGCGCCTGCGCGGGCTGGGTGAGCCAGAAGCGGAGGCCTTTGCGCGTCCAGTAGTTCTCCTGCTGCCTCAGCGTGTAGGCTCCCGCGCGCGTCTGCTCGTACCAGGTGCGCTCCCAGGCGACCCCCGAAGGGATCGGAGAGAACCCGTCGGCCTGAGGGTTGTTGCCGGTGTAGAAGTTGATCCCGCCGTTGTTGGAGATCGGTATGAGGTTGTCCATGAGGAGGTAGTTCCGGGCCGTGATCGGGACAATCGGCAGCACCACACCGAGGAGGAAGAGCAACGCCGTCCGACGCAAGTCTTCTCGGCCCAGGGCCTTCCTGAGCCACGCGATCAGCACGACGACCGCGGGAACCGCGAGCAGCAGGAGGTTGCCGCGCGTCAGGCCCAACAGGCCGAGCAGCAGTCCGACCCCAAACCATCTCGCGGCGGTGGGACGGTCGAGGGCTGCCAGCCAGGCAAAGAGGAACAGCGTGGCGAGGAAGGTCGCCAGTGCGGTGTCCAGAAGCTCGCCATCATCGAAGATACCAGGCCCGTAGAGGGCCAGCAGCAACCCGGCAAGGAGTCCGACTGCGGGGCCGAAGACACGCCGACCGATCAGGTAAGTGACTCCGCAGGTCACGGCCGCCAGCACCATCTGCATGAGCCGCGTGGCAAGAAGGCTGGGGTCGCCCGTGCCCACCAGCGCCTTCATCAGGGCGAGGAAGTAGGTGTAGAGAGGAGGCTTGGCGAGCACCTCGTTGTTGCCGATGCCCAGAGTCTGGACGATGATGGTGGCCCAGCTATTCTGCGTGCGCGAGTCCAGGATCGGGTAGTAGAAGAAAGGCCAGCGGTGAATCTGGGCGAGGTAGATCAGGCGCGGCACGAGAGCGGCCGCCGTGATCGCCCAGAAGTGCAGGCGCCAGTCCGCCAGCAGGCCTGGCCTCTGGCCGGCCGGTGGCGCAGGTTCAGTTGCTGCCGTCAGCCCCACCGTCACTCCTCCCGACTCCGCATGGGCCTGCCCTGACAGGGCTGACCACGTGATGAGATTCACTCCTGAGCGGGGCGATTCCTGCGGGCGTGGCAGGAGCTTGGGCTCCTGCCCAACGAAGGGAAGCGCGGAGGCGGCGCCGTAAGGCCGGATGGGCTCTGAGACGACCGAGATGATACTGGTGACCGGAGGAACAGGTTTCGTCGGAAGCCACCTGGTGGCTCGCCTGGTGCAAGCGGGCGAGCAGGTGCGGGCGCTGGCCCGCACGCGGGTGGAGATCTCCGGGGTCGAGGTGGTGGTGGGCGATGTGCGAGACCTGTCGGCCGTGACGGCCGCAGTTCGCGACTGCCAGGCGGTGATCCACCTGGTTGGGATCGTCCGGGAGATAGGTGAGGCGACCTTTCAACGCGTGCATGTAGATGGCACGCGCACGGTGGTGCAGGCCTGTGTCGAGGCGGGAGTAGGCCGGCTGCTTCACATGAGTGCGCTGGGGGCCCGCCCGGGAGCGCGCAGCACCTATCACCGCACCAAGTGGGAGGCAGAGGAACTGGTGCGGAGGTCGGGCCTGCAAGCGACGATCTTCCGTCCCTCGGTGATCTTCGGCGCGGGCAGCGGCTTCCTGGCCGAGCTCCGTCGGCTGGTGCACAGGGGGCCGGTGATACCGATCGCGGGCAATGGCATGGCCCTGCTCCAGCCGATATGGGTGGAGGACGTCATCTCGTGCTTCGTGGGCGCACTCGCGAAGCCGGAGACCGCCGGCCAGGCCTACCATCTCGGCGGGCCTGAGGTGTTCGGGTTCGAGGAGATGGTTGACCTGGTGGCCGCGGCCGAAGGCATCAGGAAGCCCAGGCTGCATCTCCCGGTGCTCTGGCTGCGGCCGCTCGCGGCGGTGCTCGGCCGGCTCACGCCACGGTTCCCCCTCACCTCCGATCAGCTCACCATGCTGCTGGAGGACGGCGTCTGCGACACCACGGAGATGAGGGAGGTGCTCGCAGTCAACCCGGCGTCACTGCGGGAGCATCTGATGGAGTGAGCTGAGGGAGAGCCGGACGGGACCGCCACTCGTGGGTGTGAAGGCGCGCTTGTGGGAGCCCGGTCCTCCGGGCGACGCGTATCGCGGCCAGGACGACTCTCGAATCGCCTCGTGGACGAGGCTCCCACAGCAGCACAGCCGCCGCCCTACGGAACTACAGCCCGTCCCAGTCCCCCGCGATCGGCAGCCACGTGCTAGGCTTAGGCCCGTAGCGGAAGGTCACATTGGCCGCGCCTGCGGAGTTGAAGTTGCGGAGATAGAAAGTGCCGGCGGCCGCGCTGTAGAGGCCGACCGTATCGGTCTCATCCCCGTTCCAGTCGCCCGCGAGAGGAAGCCAGCTACTCCCGGCCGGGCCGAAGCGGAAGGTCAGGTCGGCCGCCCCTGCGGAGTTCGTGTTGCGGAGGTAGAAGGTGCCAGTCGTGGGGTTGTAGAGGCCGATGGTGGCGTCGCTGTCCCCGTCCCAGCTTCCGACGATCGGAATCCAGCCGGCGCCGGCCGGGCCAAAGCGGAAGGTGAGATCGGCCGGGCCCGGGGCGTTAGTGTTGCGCAGGTAGAAGTAGCCGGTGGTGGGATCGTAGAGGCCGATGGTGACGTCGCCGTCGCCGTCCCAGTCACCCGCGATCGGCTTCCAGGTGCTCGGGGCGGGGCCGTAGCGGAAGGTGAGGTCTGCCGCCCCTGCGCTGTTCGAGTTGCGCAGGTAGAAGCAGCCGGTGGTGGGCGCGTAGAGGCCGATCGTGTTCTCCCCATCATCATCCCAGTCTCCCGCGATCGGGATCCAGTTGCTGGGCGCCGGCCCGAAGCGGAAGGTGCGGTCGGCACCCCCAGCCGAGTTCGTGTTGCGAAGGTACGAGGTGCCGCCAGCAGGGCCGTAGAGTCCCACGCTCGCACGCCTTAGCACGGCCAGGTGCACGAGCCGGCTGTGGTTGGTGTCGGCAACCCAGCACGAGCTGTCGGTAGGATTCACCGACACCGATTGCGGCCAGTAGAACCCCCCTCCCCGCCACAGCTCCGCCCCGGCCGCCGAGACGTGCACTACCTGGTTGTTACGCCGGTCCGCCGCCCAGCACGAGCCATCGGCGGGGTTGACCGAGACAGAGGAAGGCTCGTCGAAGCCCCCTCCCCGCCACAGTTCCGCCCCGGCCGCGGACAGATGCACGACCTGATCGTTATAGAGGTCCGCGACCCAGCAGGACCCATCGGTACGATTCGCCGAGACGGAGGAGGGTGCCTCGAACCCCCCTCCGCGCCACATCTCCGCGCCGGTGGCGGAGAGATGCACGACCTCGTCGTTGCCGCTGTTGGCCACCCAGCAGGAGCCGTCAGCCGGGTTCACCGACAGGGAATGGGTCGCGTAGAACGGTCCTCCCCTCCACAGCTCCGCCCCCGCCGCAGAGAGATGCACGACCTGATGGCTCCCCCAGTCGCCTGTCCAGCAGGAGCCATCAGTGGAGTTCACCGACACGCACGAGGGCAAGGAGACCGCCTTCCTCCACAGCTCCGCCCCCGCCGCAGAGAGATGCACGACATAGCTTAGGTCGGCGGCCCAGCAGGACCTGTCAGCTGGGTTCACGGAGAGCGACTGCGGCGTATAGAACCCGCCTCCCCGCCACAGCTCCTCCCCGATCGCGGAGACATGCACGACCTGGCCGCCAAGGGAGTTCGCCACCCAGCAGGATCCGTCGGTGGGATCCGCGGAGACAGACTCGGGCTCGTCTAACCCTCCTCGCCGCCACAGCTCTTCGCCAGCCGCTGAGAAGTGCACGACGTTGGTCCTGTCGGCCGCGCGGCAGGACCCGTCAGTGGGGTCTGCGGAGACAGACTCTGGTGCGTATAGCCATGGTCCTCCCCGCCAGAGCTCCACCCCTGCCGGTGAGAGATGGACGATCTGGTTGTTGCTGGTGTCGGCTACCCAGCACGAACGGTTAGCGGGATCCACCGAGACAGCCATGGGGCAAGAGAACCCCCCTCCGCGCCAGAGCTCCGCCCCCGCCGGGGAGAGACGCACGATCTGACTGTGTCCGCTGTCGGCCACCCAACAGGACCCGTCAGCAGGGTCCACCGACACGGACGCTGGTGACGAGAAGCCCCCTCCGCGCCACCACTCTGCCCCTTCCGGCGAAAGATGCACGATCTGGTTATTGCCGCTGTCGGCCACCCAGCAGGAACCATCAACAGGGTTCACGGAGACGGAGCTGACGAAGTGGAACATGGAGCCCCGCCACAGCTCGACCCCTGCAGCAGAAAAGTGCACCACCTGGCCAGGGCCGAAGTCAGCCACCCAGCAGGAGCCGTCAGTTGGATTCACGGACACGGACTCCGGCGACACGACCCCCCCTCCTCGCCATAGCTCCGTCCCTGCTGCCGAGAGATGGACGATGTCGCCGGATCCGTTGTCGGCTACCCAACAGGAGCCGTCGCTTGGATTCACGGATACGGACCACGGTCTCGAGAACTCCCCTGCTCGCCACAGCTCCACCCCGGCCGCGGAGAGATGCGCCACCTGGCCGAGGCCCCCGCTGGCCACCCAGCAGGACCCGTCAGCAGGGTCCACCGACACGGACGCTGGTGACGAGAAGCCCCCTTCCCACCAGGCCTCCACTACCATCTCTCCGATCGCGGGGCGCGCAGCAGCCAAGGCCGCCAGCGCGCACACCCACAGCCAGGACCGTCGCCGCATGTTCTTCCCCTCCGAACGACGAGTACGCCGGCCCCCTCAAACTTAGGCGGCCGGTGCGGCACCGGTAGGGATAGGGAACTCAGCGGAGCAGTTATCTGATCCAGTTCTGGAGAGGGGTCCGGACTCCTGCTCGCACCCGGCTGTGGGCAGGGAGAAGCTCACCGCAGCGGCGCCCGTTCAGGACCCCGATGGGGCCCTTCAGGGTCCCGAGGGGCGGAGGGCCCAGGCCGACAGGACGGTCTGGCAGGAGCCCGCCTGAGGCGGGCCGAACGAAGCAAGTGCGTCGGCGGAGCGAGTGGAGAGGCCACACGCATGAAGCTGGTGGTGTTCGGGGCCGGCAATATCGGGCGGTCGTTCGTCGGGCAGCTCTTCGCCAGGGCCGGGTATCAAGTCGTCTTCGTGGAGGTCAACCGGCCGCTGGTGGAGGCGCTGAACCGCGCCGGCCGCTACCGGATCGAGGTGAAGGACCGAAGGCCGGAGGTGATCTGGGTGGAGGGCATCTCCGCGGTTGACGGCGCGCACAGAGACGAGGCGGCGCGAGCGGTGGCCGGCGCCGACATCCTCGCCACGGCCGTCGGGCCCGCCGCGCTGCGGCACATCTACCCGACCATCGCCGCGGGGCTGGTGATAAGGAAGCAGGCGGGAGGTGGGCCACTCGACATCATCATCTGCGAGAACCTCCGCAACGCGGCACACGCCTTCGAGGAGGGACTGAGAGAGCATCTGCCCCCTGGATTCCCACTGCGCGATTACGTCGGGCTGGTCGAGACCAGCATCGGCAAGATGGTGCCGATCATGCCGGAGGCGGCCCTGCGGGAGGATCCGCTGGTGCTCTACGCGGAGGCCTACAACACGCTGATCCTGGATGCGAAGGCCTTCCGAAACCCAATCCCGAACGTGCCCGGCCTGGACCCGAAGGGGAACATGGCGGCCTATGTTGATCGCAAGGCCTTCATCCACAACCTGGGGCACGCGGCCTGCGCCTATCTGGGATACCTGACGAATCCCCGTTGGCGCTACATCTGGGAAGCGGTGGGCGATCCGCAGGTGAGGCGGGCGGCGAAGGCGGCGATGTGGGAGTCGGGGCGGGCGCTCATGCGTCGCTATCCTGGGAGCCCGCACGGCCGAAGCGCCGTTGCTTCGGACCGGCAGTCGGCGGGCGACCCTCCTGAGTTCACCACCGCGGACCAGGAAGAGCACATCGAGGACCTGCTGGCCCGGTTCGGCAACCAGGCCCTGGGTGACACGGTCTTCCGGGTCGGTCGAGACCTGCCGAGGAAGCTGTCGCGGGAGGACCGGCTGGTGGGGGCTTTGCTGATGGACGCGGCGGAGGGCGTGCCGGCCCCGGCGACGACGCTGGCGCTGGCCGCGGGCTTCTTCTTCCGGGGAACAGACGAGCGCGGCCAGCTGTATCCGGCAGACGCGGAGTTCCAGCAGCACCTTACGGAACGCGGGGTTGACTGGGCGATCAGGGAGGTATGCGGCCTCGACGAGGAAGTGGCGGCGGAGGCGCGCATCGCCGAAGGGGTCAGGAACGCCTACCGCGATCTCCAGGACAGGAAGAAGGGGTGGTTGGGGAGGTGGATGGAGGCGATGTAACCGCGGAGACGCAGAGAGCGCGGAGACGAGGACCACAGCGCAGGGCCCGCCTCAGGCGGGCCCTGCGTCCCCAACCAGCGGCGCAGCGGTCAGCAGGAGGCTTCTTTGGCGATGGTGTCGAGGGCGGCTGCGCCTTCGTAGATCTCGATCTCGAAGCCGGCGGTGATCTGAGCGCCCACCTCGAGCTCGACCAGCCGGCCGGCGGCGCGCTCGGCGGCGCGGCCCATGGGGAGGCAGTTGCCCGGCTCCAGGCCGAGCACGTACTCGCGGTCGCCCAGCATCTTCCACTCGGTAAAGCACGGC
>Ga0315285_10001899_pt1 | contig 21974 bp, 18 predicted proteins | sample YL17G09_36_MG_FD_203698 | JGI IMG/M metagenome (GOLD analysis project Ga0315285, IMG submission 203698) | Sediment microbial communities from Yellowstone Lake, YNP, Wyoming, USA - YL17G09_36 | ecosystem: Environmental > Aquatic > Freshwater > Lake > Sediment | place: USA: Wyoming | collected...
GCCTGATCCGTCAGCCGTATCACCGAAAGCACGCGAGATCTCGTCACGCGATCACACGCCTCTCGCAGGGCGACGTGCGTCGTGACATGGGAGACGCGCATTGCTCCGTGCACCAGCAGCATCGCCACCTCGCAGCCGCCGCAGAGCGCGCTCAGCATCTCGGTGTGCCCCGCATAGGCGAGCCCGGCCAACCGCAGCGCCTCCTTGCTGATCGGCGCGGTCACGATCCCGGCCACCCGGCGCTCCTGGGCGAGGGTGAGCGCGCGCTCGATGTAGTCGGCGGCCGCCCTGCCGGCGACGGCGGTGACCTCGCCGATTGGAATGCTGTCCGGGTCCGCGTTCGCCAGGTCGAGCAGACAGACCCGGTCGGGGTGAAGCTCGGCCTCCTCGGCGCTCGCCACCAACCGCCGGCCGAAGCGCCGGCCCTGCCAAGCGGCCGCCCGGCGGAGCACACGGGCATCCCCGATCACCAGGGGACGGCAGATGCTCCGCACGGCCCGCCGGCTCAGCGCGCCGACCACCACCTCCGGGCCGATGCCCGCAGGGTCGCCCATGGTGATCGCCAGCAAAGGGCGATTCCGCTCGCTCATCGGCCTGCCTCCACTGCTCCCGCGCGGCGGCCCAGGTAGTCCAGGAGTTGTACGACCGCTTGCTCGCCTCCTGCCGCGCCGGGTTTCAGCGCGATCGGGTGGCCGTCGAGTTCCCCGCCCACGATCAGCCCCGCCGCAATCCCAGGCAGGGGCTCCTCATCCACCTCGACCGCCTCGGCTCCCAACGCCTCGAGCACCGCCTGCGCGGTCGCGCCGCCGCCGACCAGCAGTCCGCCCGGACGTGCCTCTTTCACGACCACAAAGGCGAGGTGTGCGAGGTGCTCCACCACCAGGGCCACCGGCCGCGCGACCGCCGGAAGTGGCCCGGTGGCGTACACCACCATATGCCGCCCCGCCGTCAGCCCTGCCCCCGCGGCCTCGATCGCCCGCCTGAGTTCCGGCACCGGCTGGTCCTCCCAGGTGAGGTCGCGGCAGAGGAACGGAACTGAGGCGACATCGCCACTGCCGGCCGCGGCCGTAACTTGTGCGGTCAGAACCTCACTTGAGCTGGCGAGCACGGCGAGAACCGGACCGGCTCGCGTCGTGGGCCAGTCGAGATGGCCGGGCGGGCCGAAGAGCCGTCGCGCCAGCGCCGCCGCGAGGCCGGCCGAGCCGGCCATTACTGGCAAGGGTGAGAGCGCGAGCGCGGCCTCCGCGATGCTGTCGAGGTCGGAGTCAGTCTCCGCGTCGAGGGCAAGCACGCCATGGTCAGGAAGCGCGGAGCGAATCGCCGCCGCTCCGGCACGCACCGTGGACAAGTCGCACAGAGCGATCTCCAGGTCCGCCCGCTGGCCCCGGAGCAGTTCAATCACCTCGGATGACGTCACCGGGGCTTCCGGGTCGTAGGCCATCTCGGTTTCGGCGACCGGGACCCGGTTGACCAGTGCGACGCCGTCAACCGTCGTGCGGCCCCGCGCGGGGAAGGCCGGCGCGAACAGGATCAACCCGCCGAGGACATCCCGCGCCGCGGCCAGCGCGGCCCCGACGTCGCCGCGCAGATTGGAGTCCACCTTGACGTAGATGAGGCCCGCGCCCGCGTCTCGCAGCCCTGCTACGCTCGCCGCCGCCAGCCTGTAGACCTCGTTAGCCGGGCAGGCGCGCGAGTTGGTGGTGACCGCGAAGGCCAACCCGCCGACAGGCCGGCGCGGCGCAGGCCCGAGCGAGACGGTGACCGGGCGGCCGGGGCGAGCCAGCGCGGCGGCGGTGTCGGCGGCGCCGGTCAGGTCGTCGGCGGTGATCCCGATCGGGAGCGGCCCCATGCCGCTTCATGTTCCCCGCCACCTCTGCTGCGCCCTGTCTGGGGCGGTGATGGGCAGAAGACATCCTCCCCCCTGCCAGCCCTCACGGAGGAGAGTCCGCCCATTCCGCCGAAGATGAGAACCCGTACCCAGTAGGAGGCGGCAGTGAGCGAAGAGCTGGCAGCCCTTTGCCAGGTGCAGGAGGTTGATACCGAGATGGCCAGGCTGGCCGCGGCCCTGGCCGGGCTGGACGATGGCCAGGCCTTGCAGGCCGAGGTCGCGGCGGTCGAGTCCGGGCTGGCCGCGCTGCGTGATCGGCACCGCGCCTCCGAGCAGGAATCCCTCGCCCAGAACCTCGAGCTGAAGACCCTGGAAGAGAAGAAAGTGAAGTTCGAGACCCAGCTCTACGGGGGCACGGTGCGCAATCCCAAGCAGCTCTCCGATCTCCAGGCGGAAGTGGCGATGCTCGCACGTGAGATCGGCAAGGTCGAGGACCGCATCCTGGAGCTGATGGAAGCCCTGGAGCAGGAGCGCACGCAGATCGGCCAGCAGGAGGCCCAGCTCGCCGGGAGGCGGGAGCGGCTGGCGGCCGTGCGCCAGCACTATCGGGCAACCGGGGACCGGCTGCGGAGCGATCTCGCGGAGTTGGAGAACCAGCGCAAGGAGCGGGCCGCCCGGGTGCCGCCTCTCCTGCTGAAGCGATACGAGCAGATCCGGGCGCGGCAGGCCAACCTGGCGATAGTGAAGGTGACGGCCAGCAGTTGCCCTGGGTGTCGGATTACGCTTCCCTCCGAGACCCTGAAGGCCCTGAAGGCAGAGCAGGGAGTTCGCACCTGCGAGAACTGCGGCCGCCTGCTGTTCTGGGACAACTCCGCGGGGTGAGCTGCCGCCGCGATGAAGCAGCCCGTCACCTCACCGGCGGGCCGCCCGAAGGTGCCCCGATGCGTGCGAAGGGAGAGATGAGAGACGTCGCCTCCAGTGTTGACAACCGGGGGATAACTGTGCAGTTGGTCGGGGTCAAGGACGTGCACCTGCCCGTGCGCGTCCGGCGCAAGGGCGCGGGCTTCGACAGCGTGCTGGCGCGCATTGACCTGGGCGTGGAGCTGCCGCACCACTTCCGCGGCACTCACATGAGCCGGTTCGTGGATATCCTCTTCCGCTGGAGCCAGAAGCCCATCGGCAAGCCCGACCTGAAGGAGATGCTCGAGGAGGCCTGCGACCGACTCGACGCGCGCCGCGCCCGGATCGAGGTGGCCTTCAAGTACTTCATCACCAAGCAGGCTCCCGTGAGCCAGAGCGAGAGCGCCCTCGACTACGATTGCCGGTTCGAGGGAGTCCTGGGCGGTGGCGAGTACCGCTTTACCCTCGGGGTCGAGGTACCGGTCACGATCTGCTGTCCGTGCAGCAAGGAGATCTCCCGCCACGGCGCCCACAATCAGCGAGCCATCATCAAGGCCAGACTGCGCTCCCGCCCCGACAGCATGATCTGGATCGAGGATCTGGTGACCATGCTCGAACGCCAGGGCAGCGCCGAGATCTTCCCTCTCCTGAAGCGAGAGGACGAGAAGTTCGTCACCGAGGCCGCCTTCGAGAACCCGAAGTTCGTGGAGGACGTGGTGCGCGACGCCGTGGTCCTGCTCCGCGCCGACCCCCGCGTCACCTGGTTCCAGGTGAGCTGTGAGAGCCTGGAGTCCATCCACAACCACAGCGTCTACGCCTTCCAGGAAGAGGAGCGCGACTCGGGCGCGACTCCCGGACCAGCGCCGGAGGTCGGCGTGTGAGCGGCGGACCGGGCGAGCTCTCCGGCAAAGTGAGCATCGTCGGCGGCGCTGGGCGCGTCGGGTCGAGCGCCGCCTACGCACTGCAGTTGGGGGGCGGCTGCCGCGAGCTCGTGCTGGTGGACCTCGCCGCCGAGGCCGCGCAGGGCGAAGCCCTGGACCTGACCCACGGGCGAGCGGCGGCGGGGGGGCCGAGCATCCGGGCCGGCGGCTACGACGCCATCCGCGGGTCGGATATCGTGGTGGTGACCGCAGGGCTGCGCCGGCGCCCGGACGAGTCCCGGCTCCAGTTGATCGAGCGGAACACCCAGCTCTTCGGCGAGATCATCCGGCAGGTCAAGGCGGCGGGCACGGCGCCTGACACCGTTCTGCTGGTGGTCACCAACCCCGTAGATATCCTGACCTATCTGGCGGCGACAGACTTGGGCTGGCCGGCCCAGCGCACGATCGGGTTGGGCACCGTGCTGGACACGCTCCGGTTCCGCTCCCTGCTGGGCGAGCGACTGGGCGTTGACCCGGCAGGGGTGGAAGCCCTCATCCTCGGCGAGCACGGCGATTCCATGGTGCCGGTCTGGTCATCCCTCCGCTATCATGGCGGCCCCATCTCTGCCGTGGCCGGCTGCTCGCAGGAGGCGGTCCACGAGGCCTTCGCCGCCGCTCGCACGGCCGGCGCCGAGTGCCTGCGCCTGAAGGGCGGAGCGGGGTATGCAGTCGGGCTCGCCGTGCGGCAGGTGGTGAGCGCGGTACTGCGCGACACCGGGGAGGTGCTCCCGGTCTGCACCCTCCAGCAGGCCGGCGAGTTCGCGGGTGTTGCGCTCAGCCTGCCAACCAAGCTGGGGCGATCGGGCATCCTGGGAGTCCTCTCTCCTGACCTGTCGGAGGAGGAGCACAAGGGACTGGTGCACAGTGCCGAAGTACTCCGCCAGACGATTGCCGGCCTCGACCGGTAGGGCAGGTCCGCGGCCTGTCCTTCTTGAGGCAAGTTAGCAGCCTGCCCTGCTCGAGCGGGAGGGTTCTGATGAGGATCAGGTTCCTCGGACATGCCGCATTCCTGATCACCACGGCCGACGGCACCAAGATCGTGACCGACCCCTACGAGCCAGGGGGATTCGGTGGGGCCATCAAGTACGGTCCGCTCCAGGAGCCCGCCGACATAGTCGTGGTGAGCCACGACCACGCGGACCACAACTATGTCCAGATGGTCCCTGGCAAACCCGTGGTGGTGAAGGAGCCTGGCGAGTATCTGGAGCGCGGGGTCGCGCTCCGCTCTCTCAGCACCTACCACGACGCGAGCCGCGGGGCCCAGCGCGGCCGCAACACGGTCTGGGTGATCAAGGCCGACGGCCTCACCCTCTGCCATCTCGGAGACCTGGGAGAGCCGCTCAACCCTGAAGCTGTGACCGCGCTCGGGCCGCTGGATGTCCTGATGGTGCCCGTGGGAGGTGTCTTCACGATAGACCACCGGGGTGCGACCGGAGTGATGAACAGCTTGCGGCCCCGCCTGACCATCCCCATGCACTACAGCACGCCGAAGGCCGGCTTCAACCTCGCTTCGGTGGAGGAGTTTCTCGCGGGCAAGCAGGGCGTGCGCCGCGTGCAGGGCTCCGAGATCGAGGTCAGCAGAGACAGCCTTCCTCAGACCCCCGAGGTCGTCGTGCTCCAGCCCGCGCTCTGACCAGCCGGCGCAGTCCTGGCCTCCGCAAGAGGAAGCGGGGCGGCCGGGCAGAACCACTGGCGCGAGCGCCCGCGGGCGGTTGAGTGCTGCCGCCGGTGCCAGGGAGACGAGGCGATGGAGGCTGGGCCCGGGATCTACCGCGTCGAGTCGGCCGGGGAGGTCATCTACGCTCTGGACTGCGGCGGCGCGTATGGCCTGGTTGACGTTGGAAGCGCCGCTGCCTTCCCCTCCAAGCTGGAGCAACTCCAGGCCCAGGGCATCGCGCCCGAGCAGATCGCAGCCGTCTTCATCACCCACCATCACTCCGATCACTGCGAGGCGCTGGCCCGGCTGCGCCAGGAGTGCTCCCCGCGCGTGGTGACACACCGGCTGACGGTCGAGCGTCTGGGTTACTGCTCGGCCTCCGAACCCGTCGCTCGGGAGCTGGTTGACTACACCGTGGATGAAGGTGATGCGGTGGAGGTTGGCGACCTGAAGCTGGAGGTGTACCATCTGCCCGGACACACCCCGGACTCGGTCGCCTGGCAGCTCGGGCCGGCGCTTTTTGTCGGTGACATCATCTTCTGCGACGGCGGCATCGGCTGGATGGATGTGCACTGGGGATCGTGCGTCAGCGACTATCGTGCCTCTCTCTCGCGGCTGCCCCGGCTCCAGGCCGACACGATCTACCCCGGCCACCGCGGTTTCGGGCCGATCACGCGCGAGACAGTAGAGGAGGCCCTCCGGCGGCTGACCCGGATCGCTGAGATAGATGGCAGCCCCCTCGCCGCGCTGGGCCGTCCCGCGCCCCGCCGCCGGTCGGACGAGCCGGCCAAGGTCATCCGCCTCTCGGTCTCCCCCTCTCAGTAGCCGGCTGCGCGGCAGCCCGGCGTGCCCTGAGCGCAGTCGAAGGTCCCTCGGAGCGATACTCGGACCGGGGCCGGTCTGTCGTGCGGCGGCTCCCGCCGCGTCGGATTGGTATGGTAGAGGCCCCAGCCGGTGGCAATGCGGCGAAAAGGCCCTCCGCCGCTCTTGACAGCCGCCCCGGGATGTGGCAAGATAGCATCGAAACAAGGGAACCTTCACAGTCCTGACGGACGTCGAGGGGTCAGGGGCCGGGCCTCTCGCGGTGTTGTTGTTTCTGAGGCTCCTTCCCGTGCTCCTTGAGAACTGAACAGTGTCCGGATGGTTGTGCGTGCCACGTAAGCGATTGCGACCGTAGTTGGCGCAGAGCATTCCGCCTCGGTGGAAGCTGGCTCAGCGCATGCGGTCGCTTCAGCCACAAACTTTCCAATGGAGAGTTTGATCCTGGCTCAGGACGAACGCTAGCGGCGTGCCTAAGCTATGTAAGTCGAGCGGGGTGACCGTGCAGAGTCCCTTCGGGGACGAAGTGCGGTGACCTAGCGGCGAACGGGTGAGTAACACGTGAGCAACCTGCCCCGTGGTTCGGGATAACTCCTCGAAAGGGGGGCTAATACCGGGTAAGAAGCGCCATCGCATGGTGGCGCTTGGAAAGGGGAAACTCGCCACGGGAGGGGCTCGCGGCCTATCAGCTAGTTGGTGAGGTAACGGCCCACCAAGGCTCCGACGGGTAGCCGGCCTGAGAGGGTGTTCGGCCACACTGGGACTGAGACACGGCCCAGACTCCTACGGGAGGCAGCAAGCGGGAATATTGCACAACGGGCGAAAGCCAGGTGCAGCGACGCCGCGTGAGGGATGAAGGCCTTCGGGTTGTAAACCTCTGTTGGCGGGGACGATCATGACGGTACCCGCCGAGGAAGCCCCGGCTAACTCCGTGCCAGCAGCCGCGGTAAGACGGAGGGGGCAAGCGTTGTCCGGATTTACTGGGCGTGAAGAGCGCGTAGGCGGTCCGTTAAGTCAGCTGTGAAATCGCTGGGCTCAACCCAGCAACTGCAGTTGATACTGACGGGCTCGAGTCCGGGAGAGGGAAGTGGAATTGCTGGTGTAGCGGTGGAATGCGTAGAGATCAGCAAGAACACCGGTGGCGAAGGCGGCTTCCTGGACCGGTACTGACGCTGAGGCGCGAAAGCTAGGGGAGCGAACGGGATTAGATACCCCGGTAGTCCTAGCTGTAAACGATGGTCACTAGGTGTTGGGGGTATCGACCCCCCCGGTGCCGAAGCTAACGCATTAAGTGACCCGCCTGGGGAGTACGGCCGCAAGGCTGAAACTCAAAGGAATTGACGGGGCCCCGCACAAGCGGTGGAGCATGTGGCTCAATTCGAGGCTACGCGAAGAACCTTACCAGGGCTTGACATCTGCGGAATCCTGCCGAAAGGTGGGAGTGCCCTTCGGGGAGCCGCAAGACAGGTGGTGCATGGCTGTCGTCAGCTCGTGTCGTGAGATGTTGGGTTAAGTTCCGCAACGAGCGCAACCCTCGTCTTGTGTTGCCATCAGTTCGGCTGGGCACTCACAAGAGACTGCCAGAGCAATCTGGAGGAAGGCGGGGATGAGGTCAAGTCTGCATGCCCCTTATGCCCTGGGCTGCACACATGCTACAATGGGCGGCACAGAGGGACGCAAGACCGCGAGGTGGAGCCGATCCCACAAAGCCGTCCTCAGTTCGGATCGGAGTCTGCAACTCGACTCCGTGAATGTAGGAATCGCTAGTAACCGCAGGTCAGCACACTGCGGTGAATACGTTCCCGGGGCTTGTACACACCGCCCGTCAAGCGATGAGAGTCGGTTGCACCCGAAGTCACTGGCCCAACCCGTAAGGGAGGGAGGTGCCCAAGGTGCGGTCGGCGATTGGCGCTAAGTCGTAACAAGGTAGCCGTACCGGAAGGTGCGGCTGGATCACCTCCTTTCTAAGAGTCAACCCAACGGTCGCCAAAGGATCCGCCTGACTGCGGGTGGGCAATCCAACGACGACCCTGACTCCAGGTCGATCAACCGTCCGGACACTGTTGAGTTTCCAAGGAGCTTCCGCGATCCCGCGAGAGGGGTTTCCCCAACCCCTCTCGTAGCTGTTTGTGGACCGCGTGGGCCTCTAGCTCAGTTGGCTAGAGCGCCGCCCTGATAAGGCGGAGGCGGCTGGTTCGAGTCCAGCGAGGCCCATTCTGCTTCGGGCAGCCAGGAGCGCGCCTCCTGCCCTGATCGCCTTGCGCCTGCCATCCACCCACTCCGCGGCCCTTCCGCCAGGCCCCGCTTTCCTGTAGAATGGCGCGACAGCGACACCGGCCGGATGTGCGCAGGCCGAGGCCAGTGGCGCTGCACACGGTTCCTCTCTGGGGGCTTAGCTCAGCTGGGAGAGCGCCTGCCTTGCACGCAGGAGATCAGCGGTTCGAATCCGCTAGCCTCCATTCTGCTTCATCCACGGCGAAGTGCACACCAGGGAAGCCACGCCCCAGGCCCGAGGAGGCCGCGATGGGCGCAGAGCAGACGTTAGACGGCCTCGCCTACTGTGGCCTGGTCTGCGCGGCGACCAGGACATCCCGCGGGAGGAGCCGCAGGCGGGGTAGGAGCAGTGTCCAGGTCGGTCCTGAAGCGCGCCGCACTGCCCTACCGACTTGCTGATGTGGTCAACGAAGGCTATACTCCGGAAGGTTACAGCGTTCTGTCGCGGTATGAAGGGACTTGACTGCATCTTCTGGACACGAGGTCATCCGCATAGTGCCGCGTAAGTATGGGAATCCTCCCGTCGTGGAAGCTGTGTGCGAGTTCCGGTTCGAACCCGGTGACTGGGATAGCGCCATCTTTGGCCTCGTCTGGGAGGAGGTAAAGGGCCACTTCCCGAAACGGCGGGACGTCCAGCAATCCGGCCTGCAGGTACAGGTCGAGTTGCGTCTTGTTCCAACCCCACCAAGCACAGAGCAGCAAACCGCGCCAGAGCCACGGCCTCGCGTGCAGTACCTTAGCGACGACGGGAAATCGTTCCTGATCGTGGGGCCCGATGTGCTCAGCGTGAACCGGCTCGCCCCGTACTCATCTTGGCAGGATCTGAAGCCGCTGGCCAGACGCGGATTCGATGCGTATGTCTCGCATGCTCGACCGAAGGCGATCCGGCGGGCGGGGCTGCGGTACATCAACCGAATGGAGTTCCCCGGCGAGAAGATCAAGCTGGACGACTACTTCAACTTCCGGCCTTTTCTGGGCACTACGTTGCCCCAGGACCATGCGTCGTTCATCCTGGGGGTGGAGTTCATCTACCCGCCGGCGGGAGATGCCCTGCGACTGCAACTGGCTAGCGTCCGTCCTGCAAAGGAGCAGCGGCTGGCGGTCATACTGGATCTGGACTACTTCACGCTGTTGCCTGACTCGATCCGCGTGCAGTCAGATGAGGCAGTGAACTGGCTGGACCGCGCCCACGGGCGTGTGGAGGAGATCTTCGAGGGGACGATCACCGACAGGCTGCGGTCGATGTTTGGCGGGGAGGCTTAGGGATGGCGGTTACCGGGATCGCGGAGCAGGACGCGGAATGGTCTGTGAGGCGTCTCGAATGGATTGCTGTGCCGAGCCGACAGGCGCATCCTCCCCAGCCTGACCTGCTCCGTTGGGTAACCGGGCCCGACTACGCACCTGACGTCAAGTGGGCTGTGATCACGAGGTATTACCGGCTGCGCGACGAACCGACGGTCGCCGCATTCCTATTCGACAGGCCTCGCCTGCTCAACGCTGTGCTGGACGCGTACGCGACACTATCTGCTATCTTCGGCCCTGAGGCCTCGGCAGAATTGCGGTTGCGCGCAGATCCTGAGATCCCGACCAGACGCTACGTGGCCGTGCTCATAGTCACGGGACTGCCCGTGGAGGATGCTCTCAGCCGCGCTGAGCGGTTCGACGCTGAGTGGTGGCTAGACCGCATAGGGGATCTGGGACAGGAGCTGGTGTTCACGCTGGAGTTCATCTGATGTTCGACTGGATAGGGTACCTACATCTTGCCAAGAGCATCGTGGATACAGGCCAACCGGCAGCCGTGTCTGAAGAGGCACGGCTTCGATGCGCGGTAAGCAGAGCTTACTACGCGGCCTTCGGGCGGGCAGCGGTCTACTTCACGCAGATCCACGGCCCGGAGGCCATCAGCCGAGGTGCAGAGGTCCATAGTTGTGTGGCCATGTGGTTCAAGAAGGAGCACGGTCTGAGGTACAAGCAGATCGGGAAAGCCTTGGACGATCTCCGTGAGTGGCGCAATAATGCAGACTACGAGAGCGAAGGCAGAGACTGGGACAAGTGTGCCAGGTCTGCCCTCATCCGAGCTAAGGACTCAATCAGCAAGCTGACAACCTTAGATGGGGCGCCGCCGGAGTGGTCTTAGTGGAGTCCCCGGTACTCGCTGTCGTTGTGGTCCACGGATAGCATCAGCGTCTCGCGCCCGCGTTCCAGCCAGAGTAGCGCTCTCTGGTTTGGCTCGGACACCTGCATCCAGAGAGGCGTGAAGATCCCCCCGTCTGAGTGCGGTACCGAAGCGACGCCCAACATGACCGCGGCGAACCACACCAGCTTCAGGGCCTACTTCATCTAGCCCCCCGACAACGCCGCGATGATCGCGCGGCAGAAGGCTGGCAGGTCGTCGGGGTCGCGCGAGGTGATGAGGTTCCCGTCCACCACCACCTCCCGATCCTCCCACTTCGCGCCCGCGTTGACGAGATCATCCTTGATCGAGAAGAACGAGGTAACCCGCTTGCCCCTAAGAATCCCGGCCGACGCGGGCACCCAGCCGCCGTGACAGATCGCGGCCACCACCTTCCCCGCCGCGAACGCGTCACGCACGAGCTTGAGGAGGGATTGGTGGCGCCGCATCCGGTCGGGGCTGTAGCCCCCGGGGACGATTACTGCGTCGAAGTCGGCCGCGGAGACTTGATCGGCCGAGGCGTCCACGGTGACCGGCAGGCCGTGCTTGCCGTGGTAAGTGGTGGCGGTTCCTGTGCCCACCAGCGTCACCTTGGCTCCTGCCTCGCGCATCCTGATCACGGGATACCACAGCTCGAGGTCCTCGTAGAGGTCCTCCGCCAGCACTGCGATCCGCTTGCCGTCCAGTGTCATCATGGGTCCTGGCTCCTTCACCTGAGGCGATTCTAGCGGGCCGGCGGGCGGCAAGCAAGGCGCGCCAGGGCCGCTATGTTCGGTTCATCGGCGAAGGTTGACAGAGGGAAGCTGTTTCGCTATAGTCATGTGAGGAACATCCGGGCGACGGATACGGGCGGCGGTACCGGCTGGCTCAAATGGGTCCCCATTTGGGCCTTCTTGTTTCCCCAGGCAGAGCGTTGGCGGCCGATCGTGGCCGCGCATCCGCGTCGCGGGCGGGCGCGACGCCCCGCAGGGGAATGAGGGACGTGCCAGCAACCATCGTCGTAGGCAGCCAATGGGGAGACGAGGGCAAGGGCCGGGTCGTTGACCTCCTGGCCGCGGAATCCGATCTCGTTGTCCGCTACCAGGGCGGGAACAACGCCGGCCACACGGTGTGGGTCGGCGACCAGCGTTTCGCCTTCCATCTCATCCCGACGGGAATCCTGCGTGGCAAGCCGTGCGTGCTGGGCGCGGGCATGGTGATTGACCTGGGCGTGCTCTTCGAGGAGGAATCGGAGCTCGCCTCGCGCGGCGTGCCGGTGCAAGGCAAGCTCCGCATCAGCGAGAACGCTCACCTGATCCTGCCCTACCATAAGCTGATCGAGCAGGCGGAGGAAGAGCGCCGGGGGAGCCGCGCCATCGGCACCACCCGGCGCGGCATCGGGCCGGCCTATGAGGACAAAGTGGCGCGCCGGGGCATTCGCATGGGCGACTTGCGGGACCCAGAAGCGCTGGCCGAGAAGCTCAGCGATGTCGTCACCTACAAGAACCTGATTCTTCAGCGCGTCTACCGCTCGCCCCGGGTTGACCCGGACCGCATCTACAACGGTCTGCGCGTGATGTACGACCACTACCAGGACGCGATCTGTGACACCTCCCGGCTGGTGCAGGATGCCCTGGAGGAGGGCCAGCGCGTGCTCTTCGAAGGTGCGCATGGCTCCATGCTCGACATTGACTGGGGCACCTATCCCTATGTCACCAGCTCCAACCCGCTCTCGGGCGCGGTCTGCGCGGGCGCAGGGATCGGGCCCAAATGGCTGGGCCGGGTGGTGGGCGCGGCGAAGGCCTACACCACGCGGGTCGGGGCGGGCCCGTTCCCGACCGAGGTGTCGGAGGAGATCGCCAGCACCATGCGCGACCCAGGAGGGGAGTACGGGACAACCACTGGCCGCCAGCGGCGAATCGGCTGGTTCGACGCCATGGTGGTGGCGAAGTCGGCCCGGCTGAACGGCCTCCATGGGCTGGCCATCACGCACCTGGATGTGCTCGGGCAGTTCGCCGAGATCCCGGTGTGCGTGGGCTATGAGGTGGATGGCGAGCGGATCGCCGATCTGCCCAACGGCATCGAGGAGTTCAGCCGCTGCCGGCCGATCTATGAGACTGTGGCGGGCTGGCAGAGCGATATCGCTGATGCGCGCCGCTTCGCTGACCTGCCAGCAAATGCCCAACGCTACGTCAGGCGGGTGGAGGAGCTGGTGGGCGTGCCCGTCTGTCAAGTCCTGGTGGGCCGTCAGCGTGACCAGTCCATCGTCCTCTAGCCTGGCCGCGGCGCCGCCGAAGGCGCGCATCCCGCTGATCCTGCGTCGCCTGGGCCGCACCGCAGAGCGACCGGTTCACGCGCGGGCGCTGGATCCCCTCGACAGCTTGATCCTGGGCGTGCTCTCCCAGAACACCACCGACGTAAACTCGGGGCGCGCTTTTTCGCAGCTGAGACAGCGCTTTCCGACCTGGGGGGAGGTCGTGCGGGCGCGGCCCCAGCAGATCGCGGCCGCCATCCGCTCGGGCGGCCTGGCCGAGATCAAGTCGCGGCGGATCAAGGACATCCTGGCACAGATCGAGGAGGATCGCGGACAGCTCGATCTGAGCTTCCTGCGCCGACTCCCGATGACCAAGGCGCGGGACTATCTGGTCGGCCTGTCTGGCATCGGCCGGAAGACGGCGGCGGTGGTGCTGCTCTTCGCCCTGAACAAGCCGGCCTTTCCGGTGGACACGCACGTGCTGCGGGTCTCCAAGCGGCTCGGCCTGATCCCTCCCAACACGACGGCTGATCGGGCGCACGATATCTTCGACGAACTCCTGAAGGGCGCCCGGGGCGCGATGAGCGACCTCCACCTGGGGCTGGTCCGCCACGGGCGCACGGTCTGCATCGCGGGCCGGCCCCGCTGCCCGATATGCGTGCTGTCTGGGCTGTGCCCGCGGGTCGGAGTCACTCTCACCTCTCAGGCCAGGAGGCAACGATGACGCCGGACCGCGCGCAGGAGCTGCTGCGGGCGTTCGCGGGCCGCCGGGTCCTGCTGATCGGCGACCTGATGATGGATGAGTGGGTCTTCGGCAGCGTGGCGCGCATCTCGCCGGAGGCGCCAATCCCCGTGGTCAAGATGCCGCTCACTCCCGAGGCGCGGGCCGAGAAGCCGGGGGGCGCGGGCAATGTCGGCGCCATCTTGCTGGGGCTGGGCGCGGCCGTGCGGCCGGTCGGAGTGGTGGGAGACGATGAAAGGGGCCGGCGGCTGGCGGATGACCTGGCCGTGCGCGGGGCGGATGTCTCTGCCATTGTGACCGACAGCTCCCGGCCTACCACACACAAGATGAGGATCCTGGCAGGCCGTCAGCAGCTCTTGCGGGTTGACACCGAGAGCGCCGATCCGATCTCGCCCTCGCTCGCCGCGCGGCTTCGCGATCTGATCCGGGCCGGGCTCGGTGAGGCCGACGTGGCGCTGGTGGCCGATTACGCGAAGGGCGTGCTCTCGGAGGCCGCGCTTCCACGTGAGGTGATCGCTGAGGCGCGGGCCGCGCAGATCCCCTTCTGCGCCGACCCCAAGCCGGCCAACATCCGTCTCTTCCGCGGAGCATCACTGGTCAGCCCGAACGAAGCCGAGGCCCTGGAGGCCGCCGCCCTCAACGGTCCTGCCGGCGAGGGCCCGGAGGCTGTGCCCAGCTCCGCCTCCCCATTGCCTCCGGCCGTGCTGCGCGCGGGCCGGCTGCTGCGAGAGCAGTTGGAGGCGGACGCGGTCTTCATCACCCGGGGCGAGCACGGCATCGCCGTCTTCTGTCCGGACGGAAGGACGCACTCGGTCCACACGATCAGCGAAGAGGGAGTAGTCGGCGACGGGACGGGCTGTGGCGACGCGGCCAGCGCCGCCGCCGCCCTCGCCCTGGCGGCCGGCGCCGATTGGCTGGAGGCGGCCGAGCTGGCGAACGCGGCTGGCGGCGTCGTCTCCCGCTTCGTCGGCGTCCACAACCCCCGGCCAGCCGAGATCATGGAATGGCTAGCGCGGTCCGGCTGACCGGGGCAGGTGGTTCCACGCCGCCTTGCGTGTCGCACGGACCTCCACTCTCGCCTCAAACCGAGGTCGCTTACTGGTGTCTAATCAGGCGGTTAGGCACTCGGCCAAGGCACTAGTGAGGCCGGCCGCTCTGCGCTTCTCGCCGATGCTAAGGAGGGGATGCCGATGAGCAGAGTGCGATTCACCTCGGCCGTGGTGGTTGCGCTTGCCGCCGCAGGACTGGCACTGTCTGGATGCGGTCGTCCAGCTACGCCCGCGGAGACGAGGCCCAGCCACCGAACTCGAAGGGCAGGCCCTGTCAGGGCCCCGAGTCATCCTACCACGCCCGCGCAGGTGAAGCCCAGCAACCCTCCCCCAGACGTGGACACGCTGATCGCGCGGCTCCAGTCGGCCCATCCGGCGGAGAGAGCGGAGGCGGCGAGCCGTCTGGGTAGACTGGGATCACGCGCGGCCGCCGCAGTGGGCCCCCTGGTTGCAGTCCTTGGCGATCGCACAGTCTTCCCTGACTATTGGGAAAGCGACCCGGGGGTCCAGGCGATTTGGGCGCTTTCGGCGATCGGTGAACCGGCAGTAGATCCGCTCATCGCTGCTCTGAAGAACAAGAGCCCGATCGTCAGGACGGGAGCAGCATCAGCGTTGGGTCGGATAGGTGACCCTCGCGCGGTTGAGCCGCTTCTGGTTGCTCTAAGAGACCGGGCCGGGGCGGTCCAGGATGCAGCGGCATCAGGACTCGGGTCGCTGGGAGATCCCGCGGTGGTGCCGTTGATTGCGACACTCAACGACAAAGAAGTAGGTGTCCGACGCGCTTCGGCGGACGCCCTTGGGCTCATGCCGACCCTGGGTCTCGGGAGCAACCCGCGGGCCGTCGGACCTCTCATCAGGGCTCTCGCGGATGATGACGCGCAGGTGAGGAGGAAGGCTGCTTGGGCACTGGGGGCATTGAAGGACAAGCGTGCCATAGGCCCGATCGTCGGTGTCCTGAGGGATTCATCGTCAGAGGTCAGGGCGATGGCGGCACAGGCTCTGTGGATGATACCAGCGTCAGGCGCCGTGCAAGCCGTTGGGCCCCTGACAGCGGTTCTGAAGGACCGGGATCCTGATGTGCGCGAGCAGGCAGCGGCTGCGCTAGGCGTCATACGAGATCCCGCCGTAGTGGAGCCCTTGACCGGGGCCCTTAGGGACGAAAGCGCCGACGTCAGAGCGAAGGCCGCACGTGGCCTTGGGAGGGCAAGGGACCGCCGGGCGGTGGATGCTCTGATCTCGGCAGTCGCCGACGAGGACCCTCAGGTCAGGCTCGAAGCAGTATGGGCGCTGGCACAACTACGCGACGCCCGAGCTGTAGCGCCGCTTGCCGCGGCCCTGGCGGGTAAGGACGCGGACTTGGCAGCCGCGGCCATAGGGGCCCTCCGCAACATCGCCGATCCTCGTGCTGTACAGCCGTTGATCGCCCGGCTCAACGACAGACGTTTCCCTGCGCGAGCTGAGGCGGCCTCTGCGCTTGGGAAGATCCGCGATCGCCGTTCCGTCGCAGCGTTAGTCCACGCTCTGGGAGACGACGACCAGGATGTTCGACTGGAGGCGGCGGCCGGGCTGGGGGAGCTCGGTGATCCCAGTGCCGCGAAGCCCCTGACCATGTCCCTGACTGACGACTCCCCGGATGTCCGGCATGTCGCAGCCTGGGCACTGGGGAAGATCGGCGAGCCCGCGGCCACCGCCCTTCTTGCAGCCCTGAGGGACCCCCACACGGGTCGGAGGGCGGCGGCAGCGTGGGCACTGGACCTTCTTGCGGAGCCGCACTATGTTTCCTATTCCACTGGCGATGTCGCCGACTGGGGTGCTGCTCTGAGGGACCGCGTGGCCTGGGTCAGCACGCACCGCGTCATGCAAGCCTTGACGACCGCGCTGGATGACGAGAACCCGAATGTGCACACGCACGCGGCCTCGGCGCTCAACAAGATACGCGAAGACCGGAGCCTCGCGCAACCCGGCGTTGCCGAGGATGTAGTGCAAGAGTGGGCCTTGGGTCATTGACGATCCCGAGTCTATCCGCGCGCGAAGGCGGGCCTCCAGAGAAGACGTCGCAAGGTGCAACAGACTCCCCGTCCTGTCGCCACCCCCCGGCCGCTGCAACTGCCGCCAGCAGCGGGCTCTGTCACGAAGGCGGCATACGCGCTAGATGCAGCCCCTCGACCCTCCTCTGCCACGCCGGGTAAGACCAACCTCCCGTCTAAGGGGACACGCGGCCGGCGGCGTCGTTTCCCGCTTCGTCGGCGTCCACGACGCCCGGCCAACCGAGGTCGTGGACTGGCTGGCATGGTCGGGCTGAGCGCGGGGTTCCGTCAGGGGGCAGGAGCAAGCTCCTGCCCAACAGAACCAGTGACACGGGCCGGGAGGTGATGGGCGTGGCGACGCTGTGGAGCGATCTCCGGAAGTTGCTCCCGCTGGAGGAGGTGCTGCGGCGGGGAGCCGGCATTCTCTTCATCGTAGTCATCGCCTGGCTGGCCTACTGGCTGTTGCGCCGGGCATTGATGGGCGCGATGCGAGCGGTCAGCGGCCGGGTGGAGGACAAGGGCCACCGCCAGCGCATCACCACCCTGGTGCTGCTGCTGGCCAGCATCGCCAAGTACGTCATCGTGTTCGTGGCGGCGGTGGTCATTCTCAGCGAGCAACTGGGGGTCAAGACCGCGCCGATCCTGGCGGCCGCGGGGGTGGTGGGACTGGCAGTTGGCTTCGGGGCACAGAACCTGGTGCGCGATGTGGTCGCGGGGTTCTTTATCATCATGGAGGGCCAGTACGGGGTCGGCGACCTGGTAGAGATCAATGGGGCCTTCGGCCGGGTCGAGGAGGTGGGGCTGCGGATCACGAAGCTGCGGGACCCCAGTGGGCAGGTCCGCTACTTCCCCAATGGCAGCATCACGACCGCCAACAACTACATCGCCGGCTACATCCTCTATGTGCTGACCGTGCCCCTCTCCGACGAAGGGGAGACGGACGCCGCGGGCGTGGTGGGAAGAGCGCTCGACGCCTTCGAGCGTGAGTTCGCGGTATTGGCCGAGCCCCCCCCGCCCGGCCGCATCGAGAGTCTGCCGGAGTATGTGCGGGTGCTTCGGGTCGAGATCAAGTGCCTCCCCGGACGCCAGTCACTGCTGGAGCAGAAGCTGCCGGCCCGCCTGAGCGCCGCGCTGGCGCGAGCCGGCCGACCGCTGCCGGAGGGGACGGAGATCGGGCTTGCGCTGCGCGGGCTGCCGAGTGAGGCCCCTGCGTAACGGACGCGGGGCTTGGCCGCCGTTACTTCTTTCTGCGACCATCATCACAGATTCTCTTGCATTACGGTGACAACCCAGCGGGGGCTGCGCGGCAACCGCGCAGCAGTAATGCAAGAAACTTCATAGGTGCCGGCCCAGCTGGACGCGCTTGTGTTGGACGGGATCAGGACCATCGGTCCCAGCAGACGAACTCCTCCAGAGGCTTGCGGCCCTCCGGCCCCGTGAAGGGGTCGCCTTCGGGGTATCCGAGGGGTGTCAGGGCGACGACGTCCACGTCTTTGGGGAGCTGGAAGTACTCCTTGAGCGCGGCGTTACTGAAGGATCCGATCCAACAGGTGCCGAGCCCTTCGGCGCGGGCGGCGAGCGTCAGATGATCCACCGCAATCACCACATCCACGATCATCGCGTACCGGCCCATCCATTCCCCACGGTTGTACTTGATGTCTCGCCCGCAGGCCACGATCGCCACTGGCGCGGTCGCGATGAAGGCCTGGTCGTGGCACATGGGCACCAGGTCCTGCTTGATCTTCTCGTCCTGCACCACGATCAGGCGTGTTGGCTGGCGATTGCTTCCGGAAGGAGCAATCCTGGCCGCGTCGAGCACGCGGTTCAGTACTTCCTGCGGAATGGGGTCCGGCCGGTAAGCGCGGACGCTGCGCCGGGTGCGCACAGCTTCGTAGAGGTCCATCTGGTTCCTCCTATGCTTCATGCTCCTACTCGACCGTCCAGCGCAACTGGGGCCTCGGCGTCTCCGGCGGAGCGCCGGAATCCCCGGGGCATGCCATTCCCTCATCTCGACACAGGAGCAAGCTCCTGTGCAACGGGAGGGATGGTCAGAAGCGGTTAGCCAGGACGATCCCGGCTGCGACCAGGGCCGCGCCCAGGATGAGGCTCGGGGTCAGCGGCTCGCCCAGGATGGTGGCGCTCAGCGCGACGCCAATGAGAGGCGCGATGAACCCGAAGATCGCGACCCGGCTGGCGGCGTGATGGCGGATCAGCCAGGTCCAGATAGTGAAGCAGAAGGTCCCGATCACTAACCCCTGATAGAGCACCGCGGCGGTCTCCGCGGCCCCCGGCCGCGCGCCGGCCAGGCCCTCGAACGCGAAGCTGTAGGCGACGAAGACGACGGCGCCGCAGATCATCTCCCAGAGCACTACCCGGCTCGGGTCCACGCGCGCGAGCGCGTGCTTCATGAACACCACCTGGCCGCCCAGGAGTAGGGCGCTGAGGAGCTGCACGCCATCGCCCAGCACTTGGCGGCCTTGCCAGGCTCCCCACTCCCCGGCGAAGATTGCGATTATCCCGGAGAATGCCGACCCCAGGCCCAGGACCTTCCCGATGCTCGCCCGCTCTCCCGGGATCAGGAAGTGCGCGAGCGCGACCACGAAGAACGGATAGGTGTGCAGCAGCACGATGGAATGGCCCGCGGTGCCCCAGTAGACCCCGAGCGTGAATGTCGCGATCTGCGCCACGAAGAAGAGGGCGGTGACCGCCAGCCAGAACGCTTCGCCCGGCTGGGGGCGGACGTGGACCTTCGTGAGCCGACACCAGAGCCAGACGCCGACCGCGGCGATACCGAAGCGCAGCCCGGAGGAGCCGATGGGAGGGAAGCCGCGCAGGGCGATCTTCAGGGCCGTGGGATTGGTGCCCCAGAGGACCGTGATGAGGCTTGCCAGTGCCGCCGCGCCTCGACCCAGGCGCGCCGCAGACAGCTCCGGCCGGCCGGCGAGAGCGCTATCCTCCGCGATCAGCTCGCTCATGACTTGCCCATGGTCTGGCGTGACTCGGGCCCATAGGGCCCGGGCCAAGGCCTTTCCCTTTCGGCCGGCCGCGCCCCTTTCGGCCGGCGCGCCGTTCGCCCGGAGGGCAGGGAGACTCGGCGTCGTCAGAGAACGCCTATCACACGAACAGAGCTCGCAGGAGGAAGGCTGTGGATGGTCCGCGTCGGGTTCGCCCGGAGGAGATCGAGGAGCTGGGTGATCTGCTCTGCCGCGTCTTTGGATTCCACGAGTACTATGATAAGGTCAAGTTCACGCGGAACCTGCGGCGGCCGGTCCACCTGCGCGGGGCACGGGTCATCGCGGAAGATGGGAAGCTCGTCTCTCATGCGCTCATGATCGTGGACGAGCTCTCGATCCACGGTTGTCGCGTACGGGCGGCGAGCATAGGTGGGGTCTGCACCGACCCTGACTACCGGGGGCGGGGGTACGCGGGCAAGGTCTTGGAGCAGAGCGTGGCCGACGCGGTGACGGCACGGGCGAGGGTCATGATCGTCTCCGGCGATCGCAGCCTCTATCGGCGCAACCACTGCGTGCGGACCGGCGATCTGCTGGCGGCTACGGTGTGTCGGGACTCGCTGTGGCCGGCAGGGGCCGGCCTCAGCGTGCGGCGCGTCACGGCGGACGATTGGGGCGCGCTCTCTCCGCTGCAGGCGGCCGAGCCGGTGCGGTTCGTGCGCTCGGCCGACTTCTTCTCGCAGTGCTGCTACTGGTGGGACTGCGCGCTGCCGGAGATCTGGCTGGTCGCATCGGGCAGCAAGCCCCTCGGCTACCTCCTCCTGGTTCCTCCCTGGCGGGCGGAGCACCGGAAGACGCGCACGGTCGGGGAGTACGCCGGCTCGCGGGCCGCGATCGTAGATGCTCTGCCCCTCATCTTCGAGGGCACAGACCTGGACGAGATACGCTGCGAAGTGCTGGGCCAGGATGGCGAGCTGGCGTATCTCCTGGCGGGCCGTAGTCTCGCGCTGGCTCCGGACACGCTGCCGGGCACGCATCGCGTGCTCAACCTGCCCGGGCTGGTGCGCGACATTCGCCCTTACCTGGCGGCGCGACTGCCGCGCTCGGTGATGCGCCGCCTCACCTGCGAGCAGGAGGGCGAGGCCTGCCGTCTGTCGCTCGGGTCGGACCAGGTGGAGATGGACCTCTCGCAGGCCGCGCGGCTCGTCCTCGGCGGGCGAGGGGTGCCGCGGGTCGGAGGCGACCTGGGGGAGAGCCTGGGGCGAGTCTTCCCAATCCCGTTCCCGATGCCGGGGTGCAACTTCATCTAGCGCGCGGCGGGGCGGCGGTCCGGTGGCGGGCGGGGCGGTCGAAATGCTATCATGAGCTTGGTTCCGATCGCCGAAGTTGCGCGGCGCGCAGAGAGCGGAAGTCGGCCTGCGCGCCTGTTCAGTCTCGGGGGGGGAGACGCCCGAAAAGGAGTGACCGTCTGCATATGACTGCGATGACCGCCGATCCCCGGCTTGCAGTTACGATCGCCGGGGTGAGGTTCAAGAATCCGTTCTTCCTGGCCTCCGGGCCCACGACCCATTCCGCGGACCAGCTCGCGAGAGGGTGTGAGCTGGGCTGGTCGGGGGCCTCGATCAAGCTGACCTTCGACCCGCCGCCCTACATCAACCGCGAGCCGCGATACGGCTACTTCGAGCCGCAGGGATTCCTCGCCTTCACGGCCGAGAAGCGGCTGGCGCTCGATCAGGGCGTGGAGCTGATCCGGGAGGCACGGCCCCGGGTGGACGAAGACTTCGTCATCATGGCCAACTACAGCTACGCGGGGGACGCGGGTGTGGAGGGCTGGGTGAATATGGCGCGGGCCTTCGAGGAGGCGGGCGCACATGTGCTAGAGGTGAACCTGGGCTGCCCGAACATGTCCTTCAACGTGGCGCTGACCGGGGAGGCGCATGAGGGCGGGCCGGTGAGCGGGGCCTCCCTTGGTATGGACCCGGAGATGGTGGCCGAGATCGTCCGCGAGACGGTGGCGGCGGTCGGCATCCCCGTGTTCGTGAAGCTGAGCCCCGAGGGTGGGCGACTGGCGGAGGCGGCGAAGGCGGCCTATGACGCGGGTGCGGTGGCGGTGGGATCGAATGCGAACCGGCTGGCGATCCCGCCGATTGACATCTGGAATCCGAGGAAGGCGGTTTATCATCTGCAAGAGCAGGTTTCGCTGAGCTGCATGTCCGGGCCCTGGGCGAAGCCGCTGGCCTTGCGGGACATCTTCGAGATCCGGAAGCGGAGTGGGCCGCTGGTGCGCGCCATCGCGACCGGCGGGGTGGAGACCTGGCAGGACGCAGTGGAGATGGCGTTCTTCGGCGCGGACCTGGTGGGGATCTGCACGGCGGTGCTGGCCCATGGCTACGGGATCGTC
>Ga0315285_10001900_pt1 | contig 21970 bp, 12 predicted proteins | sample YL17G09_36_MG_FD_203698 | JGI IMG/M metagenome (GOLD analysis project Ga0315285, IMG submission 203698) | Sediment microbial communities from Yellowstone Lake, YNP, Wyoming, USA - YL17G09_36 | ecosystem: Environmental > Aquatic > Freshwater > Lake > Sediment | place: USA: Wyoming | collected...
ATAAAAAATGGGCGAGTGATTGACCCTGCAAACGGCATTGATAAACAATGTGACGTGCTTATCGTGGACGGCGAGATCGCAGAGGTTGGCCGGATTGATAAGCCTGTGCAGACGGTTATTGATGCTATGGGCAGGTTGGTGACGCCGGGCTTGATTGACATTCATGTCCATTTCCGTGAGCCGGGCGACGAAGAAGAAGAAACCATAGCGAGCGGCTCAGCGGCGGCGGTGGCGGCCGGCTTTACTTCGGTGGTGTGTATGCCCAACACCAGCCCTGTTATCGAAAATGAAACCGATGTCGAGTATATCCACCGCAAAGGCAGGCAAGCCCGCAAAACCCACGTCTATACCATGGGCGCCATCACCAAGGGCCGACAGGGCGTCGAGCTGGCAGAGATGGGATTTATGGCTGAGGCGGGGGCGGTTGGCTTCACCGATGACGGCAAGGGCGTTCAAAATCCGTCGGTTATGTTGCGGGCTCTAAAATATGCCGCCATGTTTGATGTGGTTGTTGCTCAGCACTGTCAGGACGACAGTTTTGCCGGTGAAGGCGTAATGAACGCCGGTTTCTATTCGACGATACTCGGCCTGCCCGGGATGGACGCATTAGCCGAGCAAGCCATGCTGTGGCGGGACATCCAGCTTGTCAAAAAAATCCGCCTTGGGCGGATTCGCTACCACGCTCAGCATATATCGACAGCGGGGTCGGTCGAGCTGATAAGGGCCGCCAAAAACGATTCTTTGCCGATCACTTGTGAGGTAACGCCGCATCATTTGTTTTTTACCGAGGAGCGTTGCGCCGAATACGATACCAACTACAAAGTCAATCCGCCCTTGCGAACAGCCAGAGACATCGACGCATTGAAGGAGGCAATTGCCGAAGGCCTGATTGACGCTCTGGTGACAGATCACGCTCCGCACCTGCAGAGTGAAAAAGAGCTGGAATTTTTGGCGGCGCCGTTCGGCATTGCGAGTCTGGAGTGCGCTTTAGGTTTGTATGTTAAGGCCCTTATTGAGCCGGGCATTCTGGATTGGCCCGGCTTGATTCGACTTATGACAGAAAAGCCGGCCAAGATTATTGGTATTGATAAGGGAACGCTGGGCAAAGGCAAACAGGCTGATGTTACTATAATTGATCCGAACGCCGAGTATGAAATTGACGTGAACAAGTTTCGCTCCAAGAGCAGAAACTGCCCTTACCACGGCTGGAAAGTCAAAGGTAAAGTGGAAGAAACAATTGTCGGCGGGGAGATAAGATTCCAGGCCGGTGAATGATAAATGCCGTTAATTATTGATGGTCATAATCTGTTATGGGCGGTACAGAAGCCGTTCGGGTCCGGCGAGCAGACTGAGTCAATTAGCGATGTTCAATTGTGCCGGATTGTCGGCACGTATCTGAAACAAACCGGCGAAAGCGGCGAGATAATTTTTGATGGTATTGGGCCGACAGATAAAAGCGGATTCGATAACATAGCTACTCTGCAGGTTCTGTTTGTGGGCCGAGCCACCGATGCCGACACTGTAATCGAGGAGAAGATAAGAGCGTCTACCGCGCCGAGAAGACTGACCGTCGTAAGCAGCGACCGCCGGCTGCGCAAGGCAGCCCAGGCACGAAAAGCAACAGCAGTGAAATCTGAGGTCTTCTGGGACGACGTTCAGAAGCTACTGAGCCGAAAAAAGACCGCCAAGGAGCCGCCAGAGAAACGGTTGGGACTTACCGAGAGTGAAACCAAACTATGGCTCGAAATTTTCGGTCTTGAGTAATAGGAGGCTAAATATTTAGCCCCGCGATCCTTCGACCTGGCTCAGAGCTTGCCCCTTCGACACGCTCAGGGCAGGCTCTGAGTCTGCCGAAGGGACAAGTTTATCGCGGCGTTACATTTCTTAATGATTAATTGAGTCACTGGTTTCTCCATACAGGACACAGCTCTGGCTGTTTCTGACGACGCTATCTACGGTGAACGTGACTGTACCTGCCGTCAGAATCCAGCCCGTGCTGAAGCTTACCTGGCCATTTTGCGTAGTACCCGAGACATTCGCCCTGTAAGCACCGCTCCAGCGGCCCCGCACGGTTGCTCCGTTGATGACTGCTGAACCGTCTGTAATCGTGACCGTTGCTGCTGCCCGCCACAGTGTCCAGAAGGAGAAGGCTTGCACCGACATATCAATGTTGACGTACGCTATGGGAACGGCTGGCTTTTCCTGCACGGTGACGGTTGTGCTCCCAGAATCATTGTCGTCATCATCGTCGGCAAAGTCATGGCTGGCAGTCAGTGTGTGCTTGTCGATAGTCGCCCCGCTGGTGTTCCAGGAGAAATTGACAGTTACAGAATCGCCTGGAGCCAAATCGCCGGTGATTGTATGCGTGCCGAGGGCGATACCATCGGTATCATCGCTAAGGGTAACGGTTATATTAGATGTCACGTTCTGGTTGCCTGCATTTTCTATGGTGACGCCCACGCTGACCAGGTCGCTCTGGACCACGCTGCCGGGGGCGGTTACGGCTGTGACGGCGATATCTGTCACCGGCGCTGCCGGCATTTCCACCGTGACTGTAGTGCTCCTGGAGTTATCCGCGGTGTCGGTCTCGTCAGCCACTGGTCCAGCAGTCGCTGTCAGGGTATGGCTGCCCGGCTCAGCGTTGGTCGTATCCCAGGAGAAGCTAACCATCGCAGAACCGCTCGCCGCCAGGCTCGCAGGCTGTGCCCCTATAGTCACTGTGCCCGTGTCATCGGTTAAGACTATGTCGAAGGTTTCATTGAACCTACCCTGGTTCTGCACGGTCACGTCAATCGCAATTATGTCTCCGGCAACAACCGAGCTCGGAGCCCCAATGGCTGTAACCGCTACGTCGTGTGTGGCTGCCGTTTGCGCTGCTGCTGCGGCATTGACAAGTCCATATCCGTACAGGTTGTCTCGTCCGGCATCGCCGAGATCTTCTGCGGTTTCTTGAAGCCTGGTACGGAGCTGCTCAGTTGTCAAACTCGGGTCGGCGGCCCAGGCCAGCGCCGCTGCTGCTGCCACGTGTGGGCAGGCCATTGAGGTGCCACTGCCCAGGGCGTACGCACCATATCTGTATGTAGATTTAATGTCTACTCCCGGTGCTGCCAGCTCAACTTCGGGGCCGGTGCTTGAGAAGTCGGCTATTACATCCTTGATGTTTGTTGCGGAGACGGCGATAACCGACGTGTATGCGCCTGGATAATGCACGGCGCCGCCATTTTCATTGCCTGCCGCGGCAACTAATAGTACGCCGGCCCCATAAGTCGCATGGCAGGCATTGTCCAGTGATTGGCTATACTCGACGGACCCGAAGCTCATCGACACGATGTCGATGGCGTTCTCAACACACCACTCAAGTCCCTGGATGATGTCACTGATGTAGCCGTATCCGTCATCGCCCAGAACCTTCACCGCCCACAGGCTTGCCCCGGGTGCAACGCCCACAACGCCGATGTTATTGTTTAACGCAGCGACTATTCCGGCGCAGTGAGAGCCGTGCCCATATTTGTCGTCCCAGTAAGCTTTGTTCGTGCTGCCATCCTTCCACCACCCCCCGGTGTAATTTATACCGCCGGCGATGTTGCCGGCCAAGTCCGGATGGTCATAGTCTATACCTGTGTCCAGGATTGCCACGTTCACGCCTTTGCCCGTATTTGTGCTCCAGACGAGATCCGCGTCGATTCGGTCTACACCCCAGGCAGTTTCCTGCCCGGTGGCGTGCACTACGATGTCGTCTTCGACATACGCGATTTCGGCGTGTGTCTTCAGTTTAGCGATCAGGTTTTCAGGCAATCTGGCTGATACCAGCGGCAAGAACCGGAAGGAATGGTGGACTTCACCGCCGAGATCACGGACCCAGATTCTGCGGCTGTCTGCTGCTTGGCGCCCCACCCCATCTTTGAAACCGATCAATACTCTTTGTCCTGAAGGCCTGTCTTGGGCCAGAGCGGTGTCGGCTATACCCGCGACCAACAGGCCCAGCAATATAGCTGCCCTTGCTGAATAGCCCTTTTTCATGATTTAGCCCTCTACTAACTGTTTTTGGATGGGTGGCAGCGCCAACACCGACGCCGGCGTGGGCGATGGCTGATCACCGAGACTTCGCTATTGGGATATCGGCTGAATTGCCGAAAAAACAAAAATTTTTTCCGAGGCTCGTGCATTGCCTTATGCTCGAAAAAGTTGTATAAGAATGTTTTTCCGGTGCGCGGCGAAATAAGGCATAAAGCCGCAGAGGACACAGAGTTCACAGAGATAAGAAGATAGAATATTTGCTCTGAGTTCTCTGTGATCTCTCTGGCAAAAAAGTGGAGAAAAAGATGATGCGTAGAATGGTAACGATTGATGGTAACACAGCGGCGGCATACGTGGCCCACGCTACAAACGAAGTTATCGCAATATACCCGATCACTCCCAGTTCGCCCATGGGGGAAATTGCCGATGACAAGACGTCGAAAGGCGAGGCCAACATCTGGGGCACGGTTCCCTCGGTTACGGAGATGCAGTCCGAAGCCGGCGCAGCGGCAGCCGTGCACGGGGCATTGGCCGCCGGCGCCTTGACGACAACCTTCACGGCTTCTCAGGGGCTGCTGTTGATGATTCCCAATATGTACAAGATTGCCGGAGAGCTGCTGCCAACCGTTTTTCACATCTCAGCTCGGTCGTTGGCCTGCCAGGCACTATCCATATTCGGCGACCACTCTGATGTAATGACCTGCCGAGAGACCGGCTTTGCTATGCTTGCTTCGTGTAACGTCCAGGAAATCATGGATTTTGCTCTTATTACTCAGCAGGCGACGCTCGCCTCACGCGTGCCCTTTCTGCACTTTTTCGATGGTTTCAGAACCAGTCACGAAATTCAAAAAGTTGAGCAGCTAACTTTCGATGACATCCGGGCGATGATTGACGATGAGCTTGTTGCCCAGCACAGGGCCAGGGCGCTGTCGCCGGATAGACCCATGATCTGCGGCACGGCTCAGAATCCGGATGTTTACTTTCAAGGCAGAGAGGCGGTGAATAAGTATTATTTAGCCACGCCGCAAATCGTTCAGGAAACGATGGACAAATTCGCCAAGCTGGTTGGGCGCAGCTATCATTTGTTCGACTATGTCGGGCCAAAAGATGCAGAGAAAGTCATCGTTATTATGGGTTCAGGAGCGGATACCGTCCATGAGACGGTGGAATACCTGGCATCTAAAGGCGATAAAGTAGGTCTGGTAAAGGTCCGGCTTTACCGGCCGTTCAGCGGCAGGGACTTCGTCAAGGCGCTACCCAAGACCGTCAGAAAAATCGCCGTATTGGACAGGACGAAGGAACCAGGCTCACTTGGCGAGCCATTGTATTTGGATGTGCGAACCGCTATCGGAGAGGCTATGGCTGAAGGTCGTGCGCCTTTTGAGAAATACCCCATAATTGTCGGAGGACGATATGGGCTGGGGTCAAAGGAGTTTACGCCCGCCATGGTCAGAGCGGTGTTTGACAATCTCGATGCAGCGGCGCCCAAGAGCGGCTTTACGGTCGGCATCATCGACGACGTGACGAACACCAGCTTGGATGTTGACGAGTCTTTCGACATTGATAGCAAAGGGCTTTTCTCGGCTATGTTCTGGGGGCTCGGCTCAGATGGTACAGTTAGTGCGAACCATAACTCCATAATGATCATCGGGGAGCTGACAGACAATTACGCCCAGGGGTATTTCGTGTACGACTCGAAAAAAGCCGGTGGTGTCACCATATCACATCTGCGATTTGGAAAGAAAATGATACGCCGGCCCTATCTAATAAGTAGGGCTGATTTTGTTGCCTGTCACAATCCCAGCTTCCTGGAAAAGTACGATATGCTGTCGGCGGCACGCGATGGTGCTATGTTCCTGCTCACCACCGGCCACGGTCCGAACGAGGTATGGGACACTCTGCCGCGGGAAGTCCAAAAGCAGATAATCGACAAGAAGCTCAAGTTCTACGTTATTGATGCGATCTCGCTTGCCCAGGAGCTCGGGCTGGGGCCGAGAATCAACGTGATTATGCAGACGGCATTTTTCAAGATCGCCAATATTATTCCGCTCGATGTTGCAATCAAGGCCATCAAAGACGCAATTAAAAAGAGCTATGGCAAGAAAGGTGAAAAGATTGTTCAGATGAACAATGCTGCTGTAGACGGAGCTCTGGAAAGGGTGTACGAAGTAAAAATTCCCAAGCAGGTGACCAGCAAGATGGGGATGCGGCCGGCCGTGCCGGGAAACGCCCCCGATTTTGTCAAGGACGTTACCGCCGAGCTTATCGCGCTTCGTGGGGATAAGCTGCCGGTGAGCAAAATGCCGCCCGACGGCAAATTTCCGACCGGCACGACAAAATATGAAAAGCGCAATATCGCCGTCAGCATTCCACAGTGGGAGCCGGACGTTTGTATTCAGTGTGGGACGTGCTCGTTCGTGTGTCCGCACGCGACCATAAGGATAAAGGCTTATGACCAGAAGTATCTGCCAGATGCCCCGGCGACGTTCAAGAGTGCCGATGCAAAAGGCAAAGAGTTCGCCGGCATGAAATTCACCGTTCAGGTTGCGCCGGAAGACTGCACCGGCTGCGGCGCTTGTGTGCAGGCCTGTCCGGCACAGGAAAAGGACCAGAACAAACAGCCGACAGGTCGTAAGGCGATAAATATGGCCCCGCAGGAGCCGCTTCGTGAGCAGGAACGCCAGAATTACGAATACTTTTTGTCTATTCCAAATACAGACCGCGCGCTGTTTAAGGCCAACACTGTCAAGGGCAGTCAATTAGTCGAGCCTCTTTTCGAGTATTCCGGCGCCTGTGCCGGCTGCGGCGAGACGGCTTATATAAAACTGCTGACCCAGCTTTTTGGCGACAGAGCTTTGATAGGAAATGCGACTGGTTGCTCGTCGATCTATGGCGGCAATCTGCCAACCACGCCCTATACCAAGCGGTCCGACGGGAGGGGGCCGGCCTGGAGCAACAGCTTGTTCGAGGATAACGCTGAGTTTGCGATGGGAATGCGGCTGACCATCGAGAAATTCAAAGAGCGTGCACTCTACCTGTTGGGCCAAGCCTCAGCCAAAGGCTGTGTCGAACAGCCGTTGGCAGAAGAAATAAGAGCAGCCACATTGGCTAACGACCCTGAGCAAAGCGCCATCGAACAGCAGAGAGCGCGAGTTGATGAGCTTAAGCGGCAGTGTAAAAAGAGCGATTGCCCGGATTGCAGGGGGTTGCTCAGTGTCGCGGACTACCTTGTCCGCAAATCGGTGTGGGCTGTCGGCGGCGATGGGTGGGCTTACGATATCGGCTACGGCGGCCTGGACCACGTTCTGGCCAGTGGAGCCAACGTCAATGTGCTGGTCTTGGACACGGAGGTGTATTCCAATACAGGTGGGCAGATGTCCAAATCTACGCCGCGAGCGGCGGTGGCAAAGTTTGCCACCGCAGGAAAAGCCGCACCAAAGAAGGACCTCGGACTTCTGGCTATGACCTACGGCAATATCTACGTCGCCAAGGTGGCAATAGGCGCAAATACCAACCAGACGGTCAAGGCGTTTGTCGAGGCTGAGGCGTATCCGGGACCATCGCTGATAATTGCCTACGCCCATTGTATCGCGCACGGAATTGACATGACTACCGGCTATCAGGAGCAAAAGAAAGCCGTTGCCTGCGGCCACTGGCCGCTTTACAGATTCGACCCACAACTGGCGCAGCAGGGCAAAAATCCGCTGCAACTGGACTCGAAGACTCCTACGATTGCCTTCGAAGAGTATGCCTACGGCGAAAACCGTTATCGAGCATTGAAGCAGTCTAAGCCGGAGGTGGCGGCACAACTCCTGAAGCTCGCCAGCAGTGATGTGGCGCAGAGATATGCCCTGATGGAGCAACTGGCAAAGTTACCGTGCCCGCAGAGCCGCGACCGTGAGGGAGCGGCCCAGGAGCCAACCGAAAAACACCAGAAACAGACGGTAGGTAAGTGATATGGTTAGACAGTCATTCGAATTAACCGCAGAGAACGCAGAGAGCGCCGAGATGAAAGGTCCTCAAAAATATTTTCTCTGCGGACTCGGCGAACTCTGCGGTAAAAAAGCAGCAGGCTCGATTTGTCTGGTCATTGCAGTGATTTTCATCGCAGCAGGGTGTGGCCAGCAGCGTAAAAAAGATGTCGAAATATTGGCTCGCGGGCCCGATTTTGAGAAGCTCGTTGTTCCGGGCGATTACGCTGCTGCCGCGATTAAAGCGACCGGCGGACTACAGCATTGGGCAAAAATCCAGAAGGTGCAGCTCGACTGTGTGGTTACTTTTTATGCCGCCTCTGGTGCAGACGGCAGCTTCTACTTGACCGAGCACCGCTTCTATATCTACCCGTGGTCAGATTCTATCGAGGTTTTTGGAAAAGAGCCTTTGGGAGCAATTGCCTGGCAATTGTCGGGTGGGCAATTCAGAGCCTTACCGGGCGATGACCCCTCGGCTGCGCTCAGGGATGTCTCTGTAATGGGCGTGTCTTGCCGTGACTATGCGGAATCTGTGCTGAAGATAGCCACGGCGCCCGTGCAGTTCTTGCAGACTGGAGCTGTCTTTGTCAAAGGACCTGCCCCCATAAAAATGGAAGGGCTCTGGTACGATCCGATAGAGTTCGCCACGGCGGATTCCTTTCAGCAAGGCCCGGCGCTGGCACAGAGCCGTCCGCCACCGGCGGATCAGGGAGCGGCTGTAAAGCCGTATTGGTCCAGGGTGGTTTATTGTCAGAACAGGGATACGTCTTTAGTTGACCTGCTTTGGCTTGCCGATATTGAACAAGGGAAGTTCTTAGCCGTTCGAGGCTATGACTACAAGGAGATCGAGAAGACCGGCATCCTGCTGCCCACCAAGATAGAGATATTCCGCACCGATGCGCGGGCTGTCTCCAAAGAGAGGATAGTCAAGATAGACCTTAAATAGCGGCCTGGACTCCGGCCAGTTCAGTGGAGCCGCATTTTTGCCTGCCGTTGCGCCGGCGCACTATTAGCCCTGCCACCAGTGGGCAGGGCGAAAAAGCCCACGGCACAGGTCCGTGGGCTAAACCTCAGACACCGCCTTTGTTTGCTGCTTCCCGCATTGCGTCCAGCGGCTGTTCGACAGTCAATTTGTCGCCGAGGCTTGCAGCCAGGTCCGGCAGGTCATACAACGTCAGCGCCCCGTGCACGGTGTTGACCATTTGATTGCCAGACACGCCCGATTCGATTATGTTGGACCAGCAAGTCATCGCCCGGATCAGCCTGACCGAGGCGAATAAGTCCGGCTCGAGCGCAGCGGCGTGGAGAGCCGGAACGCCAACATGGCCAACCGCGATCAAGTCCGCCGGCTTTTTTTGCTTCTGCTGTAAAAAGCGCGCACACACCAGGATATCCTCTGCTCTCATGCCTACGTACGAGCGGCCAAGCAGATAGGCTGTGAAAGCATCCTTAGCATCAGAGCCGTGTGTTTCGCCCGTGCCGCGCAGGTCTACCGCCAGCACCAGCCGACCGCTTTTGACCAGCTCTTCGATCGGCCCACCCGGCGATGCATCTGCGGACTTGCCATTTTCGTGGACATATAGCACTGTGCCTTGGGGCGATGTAAGTTCGGGGACAAATAATAGCACCGGCAGATAAATGCCTTCTTCAGGCTCAAGAATCGTCTTTTCAATCTGATAGCCGTCGCGCTGAATAACGCCAAGCTGCTCAACAGTAGGCTCGGGCAGTTCCGCTAATTTATGGATGCCTGCCATTTCACGCACCTTATGTAGCAGCTCCTTTTGCTCTCTGTTTTTCCATAGGTTCCGGCGTCGCTCCGCGAGTTCTCTTTCAAAATCCCGGTTTAGGTCGTAGCTTGATCGGGCTGCCTCCAGCAACATCACCTGACCTTGCGGTGTGCATTGAATCTCTTTCTCACTGAGCAGCTCTATTGTCGGCTCTTGTTTCGGCTCATCCTTATTCAGAAGCCATCGGGCCATCCATCGGACGACGCTTTGCCGCTGAATCACATTATAGTTGTGAGGGGCGTCGTTTTCTATCAGCTCGACTCGCTCGGCAAATCCCATTCTGCTGTAGAGCCGTTTAGCGTAGCGAAACGTAGCCCACGTACCCTCGATGTCAAAGAAGTCTTTTGTTGCGGCACAAACCAGCGTCGGCTTCGGAGCTCTCATCATTAAGTAGTCGGCGTGATCCATCCCGAAGGCTAACTGCCCGTAAATGTTCTGCTCGGCATCCTGTGGTCCAATTGTCGATAGCAGACGCTCGAAACTTGTAATATAGCAGCTCGGCGCCGCCGCAACGATGCGGTCATCCAACGCCATTAGATATGATGTCTGAGTTCCGCCGCCGCTGTTGCCCGTGCAGCCGATGCGATTCGGGTCGACCTCCGGACGTGATTGCAGATAGTCTATGCCGCGCATTCCGTCCCAGATCTCAAAGCGAGCGGTGTTCCGGCCAAGTAGAATGCTGCCAATTCCGAGCATTGTGTGAGCCTTCGTACCCCACAGCTCAGGCAGCCGGCTGGGCATTTGGCTGCGCTCGCCCTGGTCTATAGGGTCGAATACCAGCGCCGCCATCCCGTTAAGCGCCAGCAGCGCCCCCATAGTCTGATAGGACTCGTACGCTTTGGCGTTGGCGCTGTGGCCGCAGGGCACAAGCACGCCCGGATACGGGGGATTGTGTTTCTTGCCGTCGGGCAAAAATAGTGCCGCGGTGACATAGTGCTTCGGCTGGCTCTCGAAGATGACCTTCTCCACGCGGTAGCCGTCGCGCAAAACGACGCCCGTAACCTGCGGGTTGAGCGGCCCGCCGGTGGCGGGCTCTGGCAGCCCGCCGATAGCTTCAATAAACTTCTCGCGAAGACGCTTCTGGTATTCGGCTATCTGCTCCGGCGTTTTGAGTTGTTCGTATTGCTCTTTCCAGTTGTCAGACTTTTGCCTGACCAGCTTAAGCAGATAGTTGCTCATCATGTCGGCAGGTTTGACGCCACCCATTGTTTCCGGCAGAACGGTAACCTCTTGGTTGGCTAACGCGGCCTGGCTACCCAGAAGCGACAGGCATAGAAATGGTACAATCAGTTTTTGCCCGATCATAATAGCCTCCTAATTGTCCGCTGATTCACCACTTGTTACTGGTGTGGGTATAGGACTATTTGGAACCGTCCCTCAGGCCAGCCGAGGGACTTCTGCACGCTTTGCGGGAACGACCATCCTGCATCATCTTCCTGGTAAATTCGCACCTGGCTGTGCTGCGCCGCCATCGCGATGGCCTGTGGCACATCAAGGTAGCGTAGCACATTTAGGAAGATCGGTCCGTCACGATGCGAGCGAGGTGGGTGCCACAGTTCGAGCCGAGCTATATCCGGCTCAAACAGCGAGGCGTATAGTGCGATGCCGGCTATCTGTCCACGCCCGTGAAGGGTTACCGGTACGCCAGTGGCAAAATCCATTTTCCGTAGTGTCTGAATCGCCCGGCGGACGTCCCACACTCGCATTGCGTCAAGCGTCTGACCCAGCAGCATGAACCGCCGACGAATTTGCGTCTGTTTGCGCTCATCAGCGGCCCAGGCAGTTGGCCCGATGCCACGCGGCGCAAAGTATGCTACTATCTGCTGGCTGTTGCTGACTTGCTTTTGGAGCTGATTGAATTTCTCTTGGTTGGGGTCCGGCAGCGCCTGATCGGCCAGCTCCTCAGCGAAGCCCACCCGCATAGCGGCCAACCATTCTGTCCATTCCTGCTCGTCCAGTGTGTTGAGCAGGACTGAATCGGGTCTGTCGAGACCTGCACGATGAAGCAAGTACAGGCGCAGACTTATGTGCGGCTGGCTGGTGAAATCAAATGCAGTAAAACATACGCTATGCCTTTCAACCCGAAATGTTCTTTTCACATCGAGTGAACCGGACTCGGCGTCCGAGGGCCAGCCGCGAAACGATTTCTCTCGCAGGGCTTGCATCCAGACTTGGGTTTGCTTTGACCATTCTTCAGCCGATTGTGGAGCGGAGAATTGCGACGCCTCGGGCACGAAAGACTCATGGATCTTCGTGTTTATTTGGTCACTGGGTAGTTCATCGAAGACCCGCAACTGCTCAGGCTCGAAAAAACGTATGGCTGGTTTGTCAATCAGCGGGTTTTCACCCTTTAGAAAGCGATTAAACCATACAAAGGCGTGGACCTGCAGCTCCTGCGTGTCCTTGTGCGGCCCCTCGGTGATATTAAGGCCCAGGTTTTTCTCGGCGTCGTACAGCTTATAAATCTGCCGGACTTTTTCGTGCAGCCGGATGACGCCGTCAAGCGGGAAAATGGTGTCCTTGTCGCTGTTAGAAATTAGAAGCGGCCGCGGCGCCACAAGAGCCGCCACGAGCGGGTAGTCCCAGCGATAGGTGTTCACGATGTACATGCAATCGCAGTGGCCTTCGACGCAGCCGTCGACGACGTGGTTTTGAAGGTCCGTGATGCCGGCGACGGGCACAGCCGCCTTTATACGGTCATCGAGGGCGGCGGTCCACCAACTATAGGCCCCGCCGCCGGAACGGCCGGTCACGCCGATTTTTTCCGGGTCAACTTCGCTGCGTGTTTGCAGATAATCCAGTGCCCGGATGCAGTTCCATGCCTCGACGCCCGCCGGGCTGTAGCCGCGACAATTCCACCACCACATTTTGTACCGATAAGTGCCGTGATGGATTCCTTCGATCTCACCCATTTGCAGCGTATCGATGACCAGGCAGACATAACCATTTCGGGCAAACCAGGCTCCGTGGTGCTGGTAGGCTGTCTTGTTGCCATAGCTTATCTGGTCCTTCTTCACCGGCGAGTGGCCACACACGTATAAAATAGCCGGGGCGGCTTTCTCCAGGTTCTTGGGAATATAGAGGTTGCCTGTCACATAAAGCCCCGGACGCGACTGGAAGTGAATCTTCTCTACGGTAAACTCATTATGCTCAACCCGCCCGGTGATGACGGGCTTCAAGTCGGTCTTTTCCGGCAGCGGGTCAAGGCTGAGCATCTCGAGGAGCTCCTTTCGGTAAATCTGACGTTTCTGCTGCCAATCCTGGAGGCTTTTAACGTCGGCCAGGCAATTGTCTCGCAGCTTGGCTGTCTCGGCATGGAAATATTCGCTAATCATTTGGTCCCCACGGCTGGTCTTGAGTGCTTCTTGCTGGGACGCTGCACACGCGACACAAAGACACGGCAACACCAATGCAGCCAATTGTAGGGTTGGCTCCGCCCACCACTGACGGCGTGCACAGCACGCCCTACGATCTTTATCTTGTTCAACCATTTTAACCTCACAATCGAAGCCATTTATCAAGATTTTCTTTAACAAAATCGCTGTCCGTAAGATGCGGATATTTACGTATTATGTCATCTATTTTATCTGCTTGGCCGGGCGACAACCGTTCATTGGGATTGAGCGTTCTGATTTCTTCCAGAAGACCTTGCTTTTTCAGTACGTAAGATATGCCTGGAATACAGCCGGCGAAATTGTTGTCGGCGTCAAAAATCGCCTTATTGGCCAGAGTAACCTGGCCGGCCAATGTGAGCATCGCGCCCGGGATATTCGATTTGGTTTGGCGAATGTTCTGGATGGCAGTAAAGTATTCGACCGCTCGTTTTGTCCAGCAGGCCCACTGCCCCAACAAGCCGCCCACAATCGCAAGCGATACGGCCTGGCCGTTGGCGATAAATTCGTATGTGCTGAGCAGGTCCAAGATTATGTTGTCATCGTTGCCCGTATATAGTGCGATGTCGTGACACCTGCCTGAATGGGCGACTGCTTCGAGCACGTCAAGCGTCTGATACCGGTTGAAGGGCGCGATTTTTATGGCGAGCACATTTGGTATCTCGACAAACTTTCTCCAGAACTCGGCCGGCAGCGCCATTTGGCTTATCGCTTCCTGCAGATAAAAGCCCATAATGGGCATAATTTTTGCCGCCTGTCGGCTGTGATCTATCAGTTGGTCAATGGATTTTCCTTTCAGTGCGGAAAGGCAGAGCAATCCAAGGTGATAGCCCAGGCTGCGGGCTAATTCAGCCTCTTTGACCGCCTGATTGGTGTTGCCCACCAGGCCCGCGATCATTATCGGTTCGCTTGCGCCGGTGGAGGTGACAAATTGCCGGGCGGTTTCTTTGGCTAATTCCAATACGGGCTTATACAGACCCACTTTAGGTTCGTGGATGGCGAATTGAGTCGTGTGGACGCCTACCGCCAGCCCTGCCGCGCCAGCATCCAAATAGTAACGGGTCAGCGCCCTTTGATGACGCTCATCGAGCATGTTTGCTGCCCGCAGAGCCAGAGGATGAGCAGGAATGACGCCGCCTGACCGCAGTTTGTTGCCGATAGTTGAGTTCATCGGAAAAACCTGCCTAAAATCTGCCGTTGCGATTATCGTATTTAGTGGGTTTGTTTAAGACCGCTCTGCCGGAAGTAACCCATTTGACGATAAAAGATACCATTTCGTCAAGCGGTGTTTTTGGATAGCCAAACAGGCTAAAGCACTTGGAGGCGTCTGAAAGCAGCGCTGTATCTGCTTCTTGGGACACAAATTTTAATTTTCTGCCAAGCTGGTTTCCTATTTGCTCGGCTAATTGCCGAATCGAGATGGCGCCCGGCCCGGTGACATTGAGAATAGCCGGCGGCGATTTAGCCAGAGCGATTGCCTGAATGATATAGTCGTTAGCGTCCCTCTGCCAGATAAGATTGACCGCACCCATTGTCACGTCGATAGGTTCGTCTTTGAGCATCTTCAGCGTGAGGTCCACGATAATACCATATCGAGGCTCATTGGCATAATTCAGTCTGACCAACGTCACCGGGGTATTATGAACCTGCGAGAAATACTGAAACATCCGCTCTCTGCCCAGGCAGGATTGGGCGTATTCACCGATTGGGTCGGGGGCAGTTTCTTCCACCGCGCCGCCGCTGCTGACGGCAACGAGAGGATAAACGTTCCCGGTGGAGAACACCACAATTCGGGCGTTTTTGTAGTGTCGAGCCACTAGAGTCGGCACGAAGCTGTTCAGTGCCCACGTCAATGGCTGGTTGCCGGTTGCGCCGAACTTCATGCCGACCAAATAAAATACATTCTCTACAGCGGGCAATTCCGAGTAAGAGGATTCGCCCAGCAGATCCAACTCGATGGTCTTGATTCCTCCTTGCTCGATTCTGGTCCGGACGGCCTTGTCGCTGAATCGTGAGACGGCATAAATTGTCTTATTGTGCGGTGACGCTTTTCTGAGCATCATAGCGAGCGTAGGTCCCATCTTGCCGCCTGCTCCCAACACGACGATATCACCATGCAGGCTGGCGAGGGCCTTTCTTGTCGCCTCGGTAGGCTCGCTGAGAATATCTTCCAAGCCGCGTTCATCCAGTGTTACTACATCTATCATAAGCAGGCTGCCTCTGTTAGTGTCCATTAGCTCAACCTGAGCGCCAGCAGAAACAGAACGCGCATTGCCATAAGCACGACAACTAACAGGCCCAAGCCGCCAAGGAGATTTAGCACGATGGAGTTGCGCCGGTCGCCCATGATGTCCTTTTGGTTTGCCAGCCAGAGTATGGCGGCGGCCATCAGCGGATTGCCGACAACGGTCAGGGCCTGCCCAAAAATAATCGCATCGACCTTTTTTACAGGGGTATGCAAAACGATCATGGCTACGGCCATGCCGATCAGCAGGACCAAGACGGTGAGCCGCCGAGACCAGGGGTCGCTCAACCTGGCGGGCTTGCCGATACCATCGGCTAAGATACTGCCTCCGATCATGGCGTTAATAACGAAGGGGTTCATGGCCACAGCGAAAAGTCCGACACAGAACAAAACGTGGGCGGTCGCGCCAAGAAGCGGCCGCAATTGCGTGGCGACCACGCTTATATCATTGGCTTGCTGGCCGCGAAGCACTGTGCCGCTGGTTATCATTATGATCGCGCTAACGCCGGTCAGAACTGTGACGCCTCCGATGGAGTCACCGATGCTGCGGTTATATTCTCTTATCGTCCAGCCCTTCTCCCGAACGAGGTTGCCCTGGTAGAATGCTGCCGCCACGGAAAAAGTTGTGCCGAGTAGTGAGGCGACAAGTAGCATGGGGTCGGCGATGCCCGCTTCACTTCGGCTGGGAAGGCCAAGCGAAATGCCTTCCGGCACATGCGGAATGAGTCCCTTCAGTACAGCCGGCAGATTCGGTCGCACGATCAACAGGTTCACCAGGAAGCAAATCAGAATCACCGCCACCATGACTTTCATAATCCGCTCCAACGCCCGATAGACGTGCCTCAATGTAAATGTGAGCGTGATGATGGCCAGGTTGAAGAGCAGCAAGACGCCAGAGTTGATCAGACTTTTTGTGTGCTCCGTCACATCTTGGGGATTTCCAAACAGGCGGGCGATGCCGAGCGTGTCCGCGGTGGCGGCGACCGCCAGGTTGTTGGAGAACTGAAAAGCCGCGCAGATAAGGCACAGGTTGATGCTGATTATCGCCGCGGCAGGCCGACCCAGACGATCAGCTACCAGCGTGCAGGGTGTGGCACCGCCGACCACGCCGATGCGGGCAGCGGTAGTCGTATACGTGCCCATAAGGACGCCGGTCAGCAGCAACAGCCAGAGCAATTCGTATCCGTGCTTTGCGCCGACGTTAGAGCTGATCAACAGACTGCCTGGGCCGAATACGACGCAGGCGGTGATAAGGGCGGGCCCAATCGAATGCCACCACCCCCGCGTCTTCCTGGCGGAAGACAGGAGCGGGGGCAGGCTTGCCCCTGCGGAGGCAGGGGGACGACCCTGGAGCTCTGATGCCGGAGGCGGGTCAGGCATAGGATAGCTCCGTGTAATAAACGAGTATGATCATACTTGCTCGGGGACAATGAACGGCTCGCGATAGTCGCGGCTTACAAACTTGTTCGCGTCTTGATGAAACTCGCCAACGAACCTCTCCTGCTCCGGGTCCATACTCAGCCACGGGCCGAGAATCCTGGGCGTGGCCTGGATGTCCACGTTGTTGAGCAACAGGTGCTCCTGAAAGCGCTCGAAAGAGTCGACCATTTCTTTGTTTGCCCTGATAACCTCCATCACCTCATCCCGTGACGTTTGCTTGCCCAGCCGGTAAGAGATATTACCCATGTGGCACAGGGCGCTGGAAAGATGTCCTTGGACAATATCGGCGTTAAGGTCACTTACTTTTCGGCTGCGAACCGCCTTGATGAAGTTGGCATGGTGTCCGCTGCCGCCGGTTCCCTTGAACTGTTTGATCTTTTTGCCCTCGTTGTCGTACGCCCAGCCGCCGTCACCCCAGACGAGGTATCCATTCTCGCAGTGCACGACCAGTCCTGCGCGAGTTTCGCGGTAGGCGTCCATCGCCGGGTCGCCTTTAGCCCGCGGTAAGCCGCGAACTTCAAAAATGATGGGTACCGGCTTATAGTCCAGAAAGACAATCTGGGTATTAGGCGTTTCGCCGTCATCGATGTAGCCGAATCGCCCACCTATGCTCATTACGCCAGGGGCAAGCTCATTTTTGCCCAGTATCCAGCGGCAGACATCTATATAATGGATTCCGTTGTTGCCGAAATCGCCGTTGCCGGTGGGCCAAACCCAGTGCCAATCGTAATGCAGACTTTGGCGCATCAAGGGCGACACAGGAGCCGGGCCGCACCATAAATCGTAATCGACGGTTTCCGGGATCGGCTGTGGCCCATCAACCTTTCCGATGCTGTCGCGCCGAACGTAGATGATGCCGCGAACGACTGTGATTTTGCCAAGATTTCCTTGCTTGAGATATTTGATAACCTCGTCCATGCCCTCGTCGGAGCGGCGTTGCGTGCCGGCCTGCACAATGCGGTTGTACTTGCGGGCGGCCTTTACCATTTGTCTGCCTTCCCAGATATTGTATGAGACGGGCTTTTCAACATACACGTCTTTACCCGCCTGGCAGGCCCAGACCGTCACAAGTGCGTGCCAGTGATTGGGCGTAGCAGTAATGATTGCGTCGATATTTTTGTCTTCGAGCAATTTGCGATAGTCGACATAGGTGTCAACCTTCTCGCTGCGGTCTTTGAATTTCTTCTCTTCGCGGTCCAGAAACTCTTTATCTGCATCGCAGATTGCTACTATGCGGACACCGGTGATTTGGCGGAACCAGTTTATATGGTTGCTGCCCTGGCTGCGAATTCCTACGACGGCCACGCGAATATCATCGTTGGCCCCGCGGGCGCGAGAAAAGGGCATCGCTAAAGAAATGCCGGCAGCCAGCGAGCCTTTCATAAAATGCCGGCGCGTGATAGGCTTCATAATTCGTCCCTTTCGAAAAATAGAGATCGTCAGGTTAGCTTCCAGGGCTTTCGGTACTCGTAGTGCAGCAGTTCATTTGCTTTTTCATTGTTGGTAATTCGCTCATTCCGCGGGTCCCATTCTATTCGGGATTTTGTGGCCAAAGCGATGTTTGCCAGCAGAGCAAACGTTGTTGAGCGGTGCCCCGTTTCGATGTCGCAATTGGTTTTGGCGCGGGTCTTAATACAGTCAAGAAAGTTCCGAATATGTGTGACCGTGAGGTCTTTATTTCTATCCGGTGCTTCCTTTTTCTCTGGCTGGATGCTGGGCTTCGCTTCCTGGAACTGGCCTGGCGGCGAAGGAACAATTGTGTATCCCTCGCCCTCTGCGCCCGCGTAAACGTTGCCCAGCGTGCCTCGGAGCTCGATTTCGCCGCTCACCAAGACCGGGCCTCCAGAAGCCTCATATTGGCCGAAAACAATCAAGACCCCACAAGCCAGTTCAAAAATCACCTCCATCGTGTCAGGTATGGTTCTATCGTCGTCTAAGGCAAAGCGGCCGCCGTGCGCCGATATTGAAGCCGGAGCTTCTTCTGCCAAGACCCAGCGGATGGCATCGCAATAGTGCACGCCCCAATTTGCCACCTGCGAAGAATAAGATTGCCACCACCGGAATTTGTACAAGGGGATATTGTCCTTGTAGGGCCGTTCCGACCGAGGTCCGAGCCACATATCCCAATCCAGGCCTTTTGGCGGGGCAGCATCAGGGTACTTGCCTATGCCGTCCGGGTACATATTACTTATGCGGTAGGCTCTGGCTACTGTCACCTTGCCTATTTTGCCTGCCTGGACGTCACGAGCCAATTGTTGGTATGCCTGTGAAGAACGCCGATGAAGCCCTACCTGGACCACACGGTTGTGCCGCTTTGCAGCCTCGACCATTTTTCGGCCTTCAACTATGGTTACCGACAGCGGTTTTTCCACATACACGTCCTTGCCCGCCTCGCAAGCCACAATGGTCTGGATGGCGTGCCAGTGGTCGGGCGTCGATATAACCACGGCGTCTATGTCTTTACGCTCCAGCAGCCGCCGGAAGTCGCTGTACCTGGCGATATTGGCACCCAATTTCTCTGTCATTTTAGGAACTGTGGCCCCCAGCGAATCCAGGAGCCTTTTGTCGACATTAGAGTAATCTCTCACGAGATAAGGCTCATACACATCGCAAAGAGCCGCAACTTCAACGTCATCTTGTGTAAGGAAACCTCTTAGAAGTTGGCTTCCACGGTTACCCACACCGATGAATCCCACACGAATTCTCTCATTGGCGCCACGTGCAGCCCTTGTCAAAGGGACACCCTTTGGATTTAAGCCCAGTGTGACTGCTGCCGCCGCTGCTGCTGAATTCTTCAGGAACCTTCGTCTGCTGGTTTTTTCTCGACATTCGCTCATTTTTTTGCCTCCGAAATACAGGATTTGTGGTATATCCTGGCAGCAAGGTTAGCGACTTTTCACCCAACTTTCAAGCAAGACCCTTACGGCAGACAATCTAAGTCTGCGACCTGAGCCAATCAATGGCGCCGGCAGTTGCCTCCCAGGCGTCAATTAGTTGTTCCGCGCAGATGATGGCCTCCTCTTTAGAACCGAGACTGTACCCTGACGGCAGAAATTCAGGTAGCTCCTCGTCCAGCAGATACTTTGGAACGTATCGGTTAACGCTCAGGGCGTTTCTGAGATGATTTCGTGCTGTTGCCGTATCGCCCTTCTGCCTGAAGGTCAGGAGCGCCCTTGCATAAGACCAAACAGCCATAAGTTTATCGCGCTTGTATTTTTTCAAAAGGGCTTCGGCTTCATCATCCGCGTTCATTTTCAGCAGACATGGCAGCAGCAGGTCTCGCACCCCTTGATTGTCGTTCGCATTCAAGCGAAGCAGCTCACGGTAGTGTTCCGCCGCCTCATCGAGATTTCCCAGACCCTCTAAGGACTGAGCCAAGCCGAGTCTGGCGCGCATATATGGTCTGGTCTGCAACATACCCCAAAAACGACCTGCCTCTTGCTCAAAAAACTCTTTGCCCAGAAATCTTTCACCGGCAGCGACTCCCTGTGCATATAGGTCCCGCGCCTTTTCGACATCCGGGCAGCGCTCCGCCAATATCACATAGGCGTCGGCGCAATCCGGGCAAATCTGCAAAGCCTTCCTCACCAACTGCAGTTGTTTTCTTCCCCAGGCGTCGAACGCATCATACACAATGTCCTGTGCCTGTTCCAAAGCAGTTTTGGCCGGTTGGTGGGGAACCGGCTTGCCAATTACATTCTTGTCCAGAAATGCTCTTAACTCATTTATGTTCTTAAAACCACGCTCATGTATCATCCGCTGGATATCCACGTGTGTTCTTTCCAGACTTCGGTGATCGAGCATACCTCGTTGTATTTTGACCTTCCTCCTTAATTCCTCGTCGTCGGGCTTCAAGAGGTCCGGCAGGGCCAGGGTGAATGCCATTTTGCCCTTCGAGGTGCTCACGCTTTTTTCCCACCGCCCGCTATCCATCTCGTCCTCTGTGGTCTGGGCTAACGCTCGCAGCAGTCCCTCCAAAAAAGCCAGTACGTCAGGCCCGGGCCGTCTCTGTTTGAGCCTCGGCTCCGAGCAAATTGCCGCAGGGTAAGCATCCTTACCTGCAACCGGTAGATTGTAGTCTTCCCACAAATCCGCGTCACCGAGTGGCAGTTCGGTAATCGGGCCGAACAATACCGACCAGTGTTTGTCGGCTGCAACGTCTCTATGCTGAAAGAACGACTCGAATTGTGACACCGATTCGAAAAACCCCAAGCCGAAAGTGGTGCCACCGCTGCCAAGCACCGTAAGATAGCGAAGTCCGGTCTCAATAAAGGGAGACTCCACCTCGATCAAATCTTCACCCGTTAGGTGTTGCCAAGGCTTAGCCTGGTAATATTGTGAGGCGGCGTCCGCAAAGGCCCGCATCAGGTCCACAGTAACTCCCTTAACATCCAGTGCATTTGGCACTAAGGGCCGCCCTTTGACCTTTTCGGCCATATCAGAAATCATCTGGTCAAACGTGAATAGCTTGTCGCGGTGTTCAACCGCAATGCCTGCCTCAGCTAATAGCCCGCCCAGATGCTCGGCTAAGGCTGTGTCTTTGACCTCGACCTTGCCGGGGCGGTAGCCGGCAAGGTCGCCGTTACAGGCGAACTCAGCCAGCGCATTTAAGGCCATTTCGAAGCTCTTTTCTTGGGGCGGCTTGGGTTCGGTAGTGTGGATCAACCTTGTCCTGAGGCTGATCCAGCCGGCTATCCAGGGCCGGTATGGCTCTCGGCTTCTTTCTTGAATCCACATTGGTAATTTAGTTAGGCCGCCTTGCCATGTCTCGCTGGTGTGCTGGGGCAGGCGTCTGAGACGCTCTATCTGGAAGATCATTTCCTTTCTCCAATCCTTTGCGTGAATTTTGGTGGTCTATCTTTGTGCCGAATCGGGGCGAGTGGACGATTTTAGAACTGCTGCATCCACCTATCCTGTTACTCTCGATCTACCCATAGTAGCATAACCGCTTTTTCAGCTTGGAGTTAATGCGCGATGCTGCAATACCCAGCGCCATACTCAATGCCAATGTACCTTGCCACGCTGCCCTTTTCCAGCGATTTCTGGGCGAAACTCTGGCTTGTCGACACGAATCAAGGCACGGCAAGTCCGACAACTGACGGAGAGGGCGGGATTCGA
>Ga0315285_10001902_pt1 | contig 21961 bp, 18 predicted proteins | sample YL17G09_36_MG_FD_203698 | JGI IMG/M metagenome (GOLD analysis project Ga0315285, IMG submission 203698) | Sediment microbial communities from Yellowstone Lake, YNP, Wyoming, USA - YL17G09_36 | ecosystem: Environmental > Aquatic > Freshwater > Lake > Sediment | place: USA: Wyoming | collected...
ACCCCCGGCCCCTCTCCCAAGCCTGGGAGAGGGGAGTGTGTCAGGGCTCCCCCTCTCCCAAAGTTGGGAGAGGGGGTTGGGGGGTGAGGGCCAGCACCCGCTCAACCAACGGAATCAGTTCCCCGCTAGTATCCAGGTCCAGCGCGCGGACAAACGCCTCTTGCGCTTTCTGCTGCGCGCCCTGCGCGGCCCACAGCCGGCCCAGGTGATAGTAGGCCGAGGCCAGCAGTGGATCGAGCGACGTGGCCCGCAGGAGGCTATCCCGCGCCGTCCTGTAGTCACCGACCTGGAAGGCCGCCCAACCCCGCAGGTCGTGTGCACGCGCGTCGTCAGGCGACAGTTCAACTAACCTCGCTGTAGCCTCGACGCCCCGTCCCTCGGCGGTGACGTTGTGAGCCAGGTAGAAGCGGGCCAGCGCCTCCCACAGCGCCGGGTCGTCGGGTTGCAGGTGGACGGCCTCGCGAAGCCAGATCTCCGCCGCCACGTAGCGCCCTTCGGCCGCCCACGTCTGGCCGATCTCGACGCACGCGGCCGGGTTAGTGGGATCCAGGTCGTAGGCCGTTTCGTATTCGGTGCGCGCGGCGGAAAAATCGCCCAGCCGGTCGTGGTGCAACCCCAGAAAGGTGTGGGCGACGGCCGAATCGGGGGCCAATTCGACCGCTCGCAGCAGGTGGAATTGGGCTTCGCCTGAATGGCCTAGCTGGTCGAGCGCGTAGCCCAGATAAGCGTGGGCGTCGGGATAATCGGGGTCATTTGAGAGCGCGCGCTCGAACTGGTGTGTGGCCAGTGCCCACTCTTGCTCCTCGAACAGTACCCGGCCCAGGCGTGCACTGGCATAGGCCGGGTCGTCCGCCGTACTTGCTGCCTGTAGTGCTGCCAGCAACTGGTTCGCCAGGCCGGTCCTGGCGGCGAAGAGGTGCTGGATGGCGACAGGGTCCGTGCCAACTAATAGCGCTCCCAGCCGTTCGTGGGCCAACGCGTCGGCCGGGTCGGCGCGCAGCAACGCCTCGTACTCCGCCTGCGCCTTTTCCCACTCCTGGAGTTCGACGTAGGCGCGGGCCAGCGCGTGGCGGGCGTCGGCGTCGGTTGGCGCGAGGGCCAGCGGCCGCCCGGCATGCTCGACGACGGCGGGCCAATCGGCGCGGGCGGTGTGGACCGCGATCCACAGCCGCTCAGAAGACCTGACAGGTTTGGGAAACCTGTCAGGTCTGCCCAATCGTTCAGCCTCGGCGGTGGCGGTCAGTGCATCATCGGTGCGGCCCCAGTCCAGGTAGAGGCGCGCCAGTCGAAGATAGGGGGCCGGGTCGCCGGGCCGCAGGCGGGCGGCCTCGCGGTACGCGGCGACGGCGGCGGTGCGTTCGGTATTGGCGGCGTGCGCGTCTCCCTGGCGCAGGAGGTCGAGGTACGGCGTAGCGGGAGGACGCAAGATCAGCAGGAGCGCCACGGCCAGGAGCGCCAGGGCCGGGAAGGTGATGTACAGGTAGCGGTTGGGCTTACGGATCACGCCGCCATTATAGCCGCAGCCGGAGAAGTCGCAAGGAAGATTATTTGGACGCGGATCAACGCGGATAAAACACGATTGACTTTTCTACAGGGTTGTAATACAATGTTGTGTGCGCTAATCAAATCAACGTCGCAGGCGCGGAGTGAGCGAGGGTAGTTGTATGAAATTGACAACCTCGCGGTAAGGAAAGGCTTTCGACGCGCGGGCATAGGCCGGGCACTCATGGAAAAGGCACACGAGTGGGCACTGGCAAAAGGAGTAGACATTATCGAACTGAACGTCTGGGAGTTCAACCAGGGCGCGATAGAGTTCTATCACGGGCTTGGCTATGAAACCGCAAGTCGAAAGATGAGCAGACGGCTGAGTTGAGCAACCACCAGGATGGGAGTTGGCAGATGAGCAAAGACACATCCCAAAAGCCCCTATCAGCCGTTATCGGCCCATTCGCGAAGGATGGTGGTCGTTGCCAGAAAGCCGCTACGAGCGTGAGCGGCGGAGCCAGCCCGTCCGGCTCTTCTGGCACAATGACGGTCAGAACTCGTTGAGGGCGGCCAGGATCTCCGCGATGTCCGGCACTTCGCGGATCGGATATATCTTCTTGAACCGAACGACCCCTGCCTGGTCCACGATGAAGGCAGCCCGTTCGCTGAAGCCGTTCTTCTCGCGGAAGATGCCGTAGGCCTGGGCGATGCCGCCGTGGGGCCAAAAGTCGGCCAGGAGTGAGGTCTGCTGGACGCCGATGGCTTCGGCCCACGCCTTCTTGCACGGCGCGCTGTCCACGCTGAACCCTAGGGCCACGGCACCCAACCGGTCAAAGTCCGCCTTGTGCTTCTCCAGGTCCTGCATCTGGATCGTGCACACCCTGGTCCAGGCCAGCGGGTGGAAGGAGAGCACGACTTTCTTGCCCCGCAGGCTGCTGAGCGTCACGTCCGCGTCATGCTGGTTCTTCAACGTAAAGTCGGGAGCCACGTCTCCGACTGCGATCGTCTTGTCTGCCATCGCACACCTCCTGAACAGGAATCGTAATGTCCCGGCATTCAATCGGCGCGTCTATTATACCCGTGGAGCAGATCTCGCGCGGTTTATGGCTGTCAGAATCTCTTCAGGCGTGGTTTCTTCAGATGGCTGCCTGTTGTCTTGCGAGCCTACGTGCTTGTGATGAGGAAAACCCGGTAAGTGCGAATGGTGCGGGGCATTGTCCCAGCCTATGAGGCAAGGGATTTCTCCAGGAGAGGCTTGAGGGAAGCAAGGACCTGACTGGCCTCTTCGTAGGTGCGTTGCCAGCCCGACCATTCGGTAAAGTCTTCGTGCATCTCCATGCTGGCGTCGTCGGGCAAACCATCCTGGAGCAATTGGGTGAGGGTCGTTCCGTATTTCCGCTCGAAGGCCTTGATCTTGCGTTCGGCCAGAGTCAGTCGTCCTTCGGCATCGGTCAGCAGCAATGGAGCGCCGAATTCGACCAGCCGTTGCCGGGCTCCAGGGACCAACTCTGCGAGGGAGAACCCTTGCTTCCCTGCTCCTTCGGGCAAAGTGGACATAGTAGTCATCTCCTCATCCTTGCAAAGGTCTGGTAACAACGGTCGACCAAGTCTCATAGCAATGTCTTCGTCAAGGTCGCTCTGAACGCTTATGACATAAGTTGCTTGCAGTATAGCCCTTGACCAGTGGAAAGTCAAGACAGCGTTGTAGATGCAGAAAGTAAGTTCGATAAGATCGAGCCATCAGTCAGTCGCCTACACTGGCGCGACGACCTGCTCCAGGTCCACCAGGAACACGCCCTGCCCGTCCGCCCGCGCTTTCAGGTCCTCGGTAAAGCCACTGCGCGAGAACAGGGCCAGGTGTATCTGCCAGCCTGGGGGCGTCAGCCGCGCCGCTTTGTCGGCCAGCCCGGCCAGCACGTCGCTGCCCACCGGACGCGACGTGTAGCGGGCCTCGCCCATCAGAACCGCCTGTTCGGAGGCGTTCAAAGCCACCACGTCTACCTGCGTGTGCTGGTCCCAATAACTGCCCACTTCCGTCGGGCGGAAGGGCAGATTGCCGCGTGCCCCCTGGACCTGCACCCAGGCCCGGCACAGTTCCTCGAAGACGGTAGAGCCTACGAACGCAGGCAGTTGCCCCTCGATCGTCCCCCATACCCGCTCCACCTCCCCCCGCTGCAGGTCGGATTGATAGGGGACGATGAAGCGGAAGTAGAAACGCAAGTAGGGGTCGCTGATGAAATAGAGGCCGCGCTGTTGGCGTGAACGAGGGCCGGGCTTGAGCGGTGTCCGGCGCTCGACGACACCCAGGGAGACCAGCGTGCTTAGATACTTGGGGACGTTCGTGCGCTCCAACCCGGCCGCCTGAGCAATCTCGGACAACGTGCGGTGGCCGACGCCGATGGCTTCCAACACGGCGAAGTAATGGCGCGGCTCGCGCAGGGCCTCGTTTAGCAGGTAAAGCGGATCGATCTGGAACATCGAAGTGGGGGCCAGCACGCGGGTACGCACGTTGGTCCCCACACTCCGGCGATCGTCGAACCGTTCCAGGTAGGCCGGGATACCGCCGACGATGGCGTAGGTCGTCAGGGCGGCCGGCAGGCTGTAGCGAGGCACAAACTGGCGAGCATCTGGAAAGGCCATCGGCTGGAGATGCAGTTGCGCCGTGGCCCGGCCGTACAGGGGAGCACGATACGCCATCACGTAGCGTTCCATCATTCCCACGTGGCTGCCGGCAAGCGCCAGGAAGACCTGAGATGCTTTCAGGTGATGGTCCCACGCGCCCTGCAACAACGAAGGCAGGCTGGGGTCGGCGTCCACGGCGTAGGGAAACTCGTCTACAATCAGCATCAACCGGGAGTCGCGGGCCAGGTCCGCCACGTAGCGGAAGGCCGTCTCCCACGAGGGAAAAGAGAAGTCTTCTTCCACCGGCACGTCGGGGTTGGCGTAGCGCCACACTGCCTGCGAAAAGCCGCGCAACAGGTAGGCGGCTGAACTCTGGGAAGCCATCCAATAGATGTACGGCTTGTCCTGGGCAAAGTGCAATAGCAGCGCCGTCTTGCCGGTGCGGCGGCGGCCGTAGAGGACCAGGAACTGTGCGCCGGCCCAGTCCCACACGTCTGCCAGGGAACGCAACTCCCGTTCACGGTCTACGAAACGGACCACGCGGCTCCTTCAGAGTAAGGCTTGAGAGTATTATACTCCAGATACTTACAATTCGCAACTTCGTGCATCCAAGAGAGTCCATCCTGACGCTTGTATGCACCAATCAGAATTTTGCGCTTCGAGGAAGTACGTGCTATACTTGGAGCGCAAGAATGACCTGCCCGGCGCGAGGCCGTAGCCAAGGCGGCCCGCGTCCCCCGGCGGACCTGGACAAGTACATGTGCCCGCTGGCGTCAAGGTGGCGAGCATTTGCATGCAAGATGAACTATGGCCGGTGCGCAACTGAGTTTCTCGGTCCATCACGATGAGACAAGAGGTCCTACGTTGAAGCCCTCGCTCGACCTATCCATGCTGGAATCCCACCTGTGGGAGGCGGCGAACATCCTGCGCGGGCCGGTGGACGCCGCTGATTTCAAGACCTACATCTTCCCCCTGCTATTCTTCAAGCGCATCTCCGACGTCTACGACGAGGAGACGCAACAGGCGCTGGAAGAATCCGGGGGTGACGAAGCGTACGCCAGTTTCCCCGAACAGCACCGCTTCCAGGTCCCACCCGGCTGCCACTGGCGCGACGTGCGCGCCCACACCACCAACGTGGGCCAGGCGTTGCAGAACGCGCTGCGGGGCATCGAGCAGGCCAACCCGCGCACGCTGTACGGCATCTTTGGCGATGCTCAATGGACGAACAGGGAACGCCTGTCCGACGCGCTGCTGTGCGATCTGGTCGAGCATTTCTCTCGCCTCCCGCTGACCAACCACGCTGCCCAGGCCGACGTGCTCGGCCAGGCCTACGAATACCTCATCAAAAAGTTCGCCGACGCCACCAACAAGAAGGCTGGCGAATTCTACACCCCCCGCAGCGTGGTCCGGCTGTTGGTCAACATCCTCGACCCGCAGCCCGGTGAGATCATCTACGACCCTGCCTGTGGCACCGGCGGCATGCTGCTGGAGGCCGTGCACCACGTCCGCGAAGCGGGCGGCCGCGTGGAACTGCTGTGGGGCAGGCTGTACGGCCAGGAAAAGAACCTCACCACCTCCGGCATCGCGCGCATCAACCTCTTCCTGCACGGGGTGGAGGACTTTCACATCGTGCGGGGCGACACGCTGCGGCAACCGGCCTTCTTCGAGGGGGACCGCCTGGCGCAATTTGACTGCGTGATCGCCAATCCGCCGTTCTCGCTGGAGAGGTGGGGCGAGGAGATGTGGGCCAATGACCCTTACGGGCGCAACTTCGCCGGGCTGCCGCCCTCTAGCAGCGGCGACTACGCCTGGGTACAGCACATGCTCAAGTCTATGGCCCCGGCGGCAGGGCGCATGGCGGTAGTGCTGCCCCACGGGGTGCTGTTCCGCATGGGGGTGGAAGGCAAGATCCGCCGCCAGATTCTGGAGATGGACCTGCTGGAGGCGGTGATTGGGCTGGGGCCTAACCTGTTCTACGGCACGGGGCTGGCGGCCTGCATCCTGGTCTTGCGGGCGCGGAAGGCTCCGCCGCGCCGGGGGCAGGTGCTCATCGTGGACAGTTCGGCGCTTTACAGGCGTGGACGCAACCAGAACACGCTGGAACCGGAACACGTGGCGCAGATCTACGCGTGGTACAGGGCCTACCAGGACGTCGAGGGCGCAGCGCGAGTGGTGACCTTGGAGGAAATCGCGCAGAACGACTGGAACCTCAACATTCCGCGCTACGTGGAGCCGGTGGTAGAGGAGAACACGCTGACTGTGGCCGAGGCGATACAAGATCTCAAGGAAGCATTGAACGAGGCCTACGCCTCCGAGGATCGTTTGAAGGTGCTGTTGCAGGAAGCAGGGCTGATGTCGCCTTCCGGCGAACCTCTGAAAGGATAGTACGATGCCTTACCCTGTTCAGAACCTGATCGAAGGGCGCGGAGAACCCGTGTGTGTGCGACCCGATGATGCGGCGCAGGAAGCGCTACGGCTGATGACGGAGCACGATTTCAGCCAGTTGCCCGTCGTGGATGAGGATGGAAAACCGCTAGGTCTGGTCACCCACGAGTCCATAGCGCGGGCACTGAACCACCTCGGCGTCCGGGTGGAAGACCTGCGTGTCTCCAATGCGACCGTTAGAGCCTACCAGTACCGTCTGGAGGACGACCTGTTCGACCTCCTCGATCGCCTGAAAGATACGAATGCAGTCTTGATTGTGGATGGTGAAAATCGGCTGATCGGCATCGTCACCAGTTACGACTCCATAGAATACTTTCGGCGACGCGTAGAAGATATGATGCTGGTGGAAGACGTCGAAAGCATGGTGAAGGATCTCATCCTGGTCGCCTTCACCGATCAGGCCGGCGAGATTGACCAGGAAAGACTCGCGGCTGCCATTGAGAAGGTCACCAGTTCCCGGCATGCACTGTTGGAACGGTACAAGCAGGCCCTGCGATGCTACCTTGAGCTCCAGAGTGAGGGGCAATCAGCCGTCAACCGACAGTGGCTCGAAGAGAGTCTCTCTCACCTGGCTCCTCCAGAAGAACCCAAGGCGTTCGAAGACCTGAACCTGTACGAATATACTGAGTTGCTGCTGCACAAAGACCGGTGGCATCTCTATGGTCCGATCTTCGACCTTGATGCTCAAGCCATGCGCAAACTGCTCAACAAAGTACGCGAGACGCGCAACGCATTGGCGCATTTCCGAGGCGAAATCTCGCCCACGCAACGCGACGCGCTCAAGTACTGTGCGGAGCGGCTGGCACAACATCCGGCCGACGAGGTGCAGGAACGCCTGATCGGGATTCCAGTACCGTGGGGCCATGAAGTGGAAAAGCCTTTAGAGAGGCTAGTGGTTCGAGAAGGGGCGGAGCCGGGTTACGAGGTATCTGCAAGGCCCGCGGATGTGATCGTCCCCACTGAGGAGGCGCTAGGTCCGGGCGACAGCCGGTATGCTCCTTTGGCGATCTGGTTACAAAGCCAGCCTCCGAGTCGTGATCGAGCGAGGCTTACCTTTGAAGACATCGAGGAGATCATCGGCGAAGTGCTACCTCCATCAGCGCATAAGCATCGGGCCTGGTGGGCAAATGACCCCAGCCACGTCCATGCGAAACAGTGGCTGGACGCCGGCTGGCGCGTGGCCCAGGTCAGCGCCGCGGAGCAGCGCGTGGTTTTCGCTCGCATCGCCGGACGGGAAAAGGCTTACATAGACTTCTTCAGCGCCCTACAGGCACAGGTGCGCGAGAAAACGGATTTGCCCTTGAAGAACATCTGGCCCGACGGGCAGAGCTGGCTGGCCGCGGCAGGGCTGCCAGAAGACCACGCACAATGCCTGTACTTTATATTCTCCTTTGCCCGCAACGGGCGTTTCCGCGTCGAACTGTACATTGATACCACCGACCAGGCGAAGAACAAGCGTATCTTCGATCGGCTCCAAGCAGACCAGGAGCGATTCCACGCAAGTCTGGGCGAGCAACTGAACTGGGAGCGCCTGAACGACAAACGGGCCTCGCGCATTGCCTGGTATCGCCCAGGCTCTATCACAGACGACGAAAAGGCCCTCGCAGGATTGAGAACCTGGGCGGTAGATGCCATGGCCCGTTTCTATGGAACGCTGGCAGAGCCGGCCGTGCAGGCGCTGAATAGCGCTGAGCAAGTTGAGGAATAACCAGCATCCAAGGGAGAGGACCCGGTGGGCGACGAACAGACGCACATCACGCAGACGCAGCTCGAATCCTACCTGTGGGGCGCGGCGACGCTGCTGCGCGGCCTGATTGATGCCGGCGACTACAAGCAGTTCATCTTCCCGCTGCTCCTGCTCAAGCGGCTGTGCGACGTCTACGACGAGGAACGGGCGCAGGTCGAGGCAGAGTACGGCGCGGGGGTGGACTATGCCGAGTTCCACCGCTTCCAGGTCCCACGCCAGGCGCACTGGAACGTGGTCCGCGAGACGGCGACGAACGTGGGCCAGGCCATCCAGGACGCCATGCGCGCCATCGAGCAGGCCAACCCCCGGCGGCTGTACGGCATCTTTGGCGACGCACCGTGGACCAACCGGGAGCGGTTGCCCGACCGCACGCTGCGCGACCTGATCGAGCACTTTTCGACGTTGACGCTTTCGGTGGCAAACGTGCCCGAGGACCTGCTGGGCCAGGCCTACGAGTACCTGATCAAAAAGTTCGCCGACGACAGCGGCCATACGGCGGCCGAGTTCTACACCAACCGCACGGTGGTGCACCTGATGACGCTGCTGGTGGACCCGCAGCCGGGCGAAGCCATCTACGATCCCACCTGTGGCTCGGGCGGCATGCTCCTGTCGTGCGTGGCCGAACTCAAGCGCCAGGGCCAGGAGTACCGCAACCTCCAACTCTATGGGCAGGAACTCAACCTCATCACCTCGTCCATCGCGCGCATGAACCTCCTGCTGCACGGCCTCGAGGATTTCCACGTGGTGCGCGGCGACACGCTCTCCCACCCGGCCTTCCTGGAGGGGGACCGGCTGCGCCAGTTCGACGTGGTCCTGGCCAATCCCCCCTACTCGATCAAGCAGTGGGAGCGCGAGGCGTGGGCGGGCGACCCGTACGGGCGCAACCCGTACGGCGTGCCGCCCCAGGGCCGCGCCGACTATGCCTTCTTCCAGCACATCATCGCCAGCCTCAAGCCGGGGACGGGGCGCTGCGCGATTCTCTTTCCCCACGGCGTGCTGTTCCGCGAGGAGGAGCAGGAGATGCGCGCGCGGCTGGTGGCGGCGGACCTGGTGGAGGCGGTGATCGGGCTGGGGCCGAACCTGTTCTACAACTCGCCGATGGAGGCGTGCGTGGTGGTGTGCCGCACGCAGAAGGCCCCGGAACGCCGGGCGCGGGTGCTCTTTGTCAACGCGGTGGAAGAGGTGACGCGGGAGCGGGCGCAGAGTTTCCTGGAGCGGGAGCACATCGAGAGGATCGTGGGGGCCTACCGGGCCTTTGAGGACGTGGAGGGCCTGGCCCGGGTGGCTACCCTGGACGAGGTTCGCGCGCAGCGGGACAACCTGAGCATCCCGCTCTACGTGCCGCCGGTGAGCGGCAACGGCGGTGAGGCCGGCGAGAAGCCGCTGAACGCGGTGATTGCCGGGTGGGAGCGCAGTTCGCGGGCGCTCAGGGCGGCAACGGCAGATTTGCTCACTGTGCTTGAGGCACTTGAACACGGCGATTGAGATTGCCGGGGTGGAGGATACCCATGGATAGGCAAATTCAGAACCAATACGCGCCAGATCACGTTTCTCCTCCTGGCGAAACGTTGCTGGAAACCCTCGAAGCGATTGGGATGACTCTGGTTGAACTGGCAGAGCGCACAGGCAAATCGCCCAAGACGATCAACGAGATTGTCAAGGGCATCGCTCCCATTACACCGGAAACGGCGCTGCAGTTCGAGCGCGTGTTGGGCGTTCCGGCGCGTTTCTGGAACAACCGGGAGCGGCAGTATCGAAAGTTTCTCGCTCATCGTGAGGAACGCGGGCAGATAGAAAAGTCCGTCGATCGTAATTGTGCAACAGTGAGTCAAACAGGATGAAACCCTGCTCACCCCCTACCTGGCGCATCGTCCGCTTCGGCGACGTAGTGCGCAACGTCAAAGTAGACGTGGACCCTGAAACGAGTGGCCTGGAGCGGTACATTGCCGGGGAACATATGGAGACGGACAACCTCCATATCCGCCAGTTGGGCACAATTGGCGACGGCTACCTGGGACCGGCGTTTCACCGCAAGTTTGTGAGTGGTCAGGTGCTATACGGTTCGCGCCGAACCTACCTGCGAAAAGTGGCCGTGGCCGAGTTTGATGGCGTCTGTGCCAACACGACCTTCGTCCTGGATGCCAAAGAGGACGTACTGTTGCAGGAGCTACTGCCTTTCATTATGCAAACCGAGGGATTCACCCAGCACTCTATCCTGCACTCCAAAGGCTCAGTCAACCCTTACATCAACTGGAAAGACATCGCGTGCTACGAGTTCCCCCTGCCGCCCCTGGACGAGCAGCGCCGCATCGCCGACATCCTCTGGGTAGCGGATGCGGCAGTCACTCGATTCGAGGATACTCTTGAACAACTGGCTGCTCTTAAGCGCAGTGCCCTTACAGAGTGGACCACCAGAGGCCTGAAGGCTAGTCATCGAAAACAAACGCGGATTGGCAATATTCCATCACACTGGAGACTGGTTAAAGTCGGCGAACTTCTAGAAATTTGCCAGTATGGTCTATCAATTCGCGCCGAGAATGACGGTCAGTATCCCATCTTACGGATGATGAACATCGAAGACGGGCTCATTGTTCCGAACGATCTGAGATATGTGAACCTTTCGGACGCTGACTTTGCGAACTTCCGAGTTGAGCCGGGTGACATTTTGTTCAATCGCACCAACAGTGCTGACTTGGTGGGCAAAGTGGGTATATCGCTCCTTGAGGGTGATTATGTCTTCGCCTCTTACCTCGTTCGTTTGCGCGTAAAACGCAACCTCGTGTCGCCAGAGTATCTCAATTACTATCTCAATTCGCCTTTGGGGCAGCGCAGAATCCTGTCTTATGCAACTCCAGGAGTCAGCCAAACGAATATCAACGCCAACAACTTGCGAAGAGTCCTCGTGCCTCTCCCTCCACGAGATGAACAGGAAGCAATAGCCGCAAACCTGAGACAGATCGATGCCTCCAAAAAGGCTATTCTTCATCAGTTAGAGAGACTACGTGAGTTGAAGAGCAGGCTATTGTCAAAGTTGCTCTGAATCTTTGCTCTTTTGTGCCCTTTGTATGAGATGAGGAGGGCGAATGTTTAACGAGCAGAACAGCGTCGAACAGTACATCCGTGACCTGTTGTGTGGCCCGCAACCGGTTGGCATCCGCGAGCGCCCGGAGCAGCCCTACGGGCTGCGCTGGACCTACGTCCCCGCCGCCGACCTTCCCCGCACGGCGACCGACGGGCTGGTAGAACCGTACGTGCGCGAAGCGCTGGTACGCCTCAACCCGGAGATCGCCGCCCAGCCCGAGCGCGCCGACGAGGTCATCTACAAGTTGCGCGCCATCCTGCTCACCGTGCGCAGCGACGGCCTGGTGCGCGCCAACGAGGCCTTCTCCGCCTGGCTGCGCGGCGAACATTCCATGCCCTTCGGCCCCCACCACGAGCACGTCCCCGTGCGGCTGGTGGACCTGGAGAACCCCGGGAACAACCGCTTCACCGTCACCACCCAGTTCGGGGTCAAGGCCGGCCAGGAACGGCGGCTCGACATCGTCATGCTGGTCAATGGTATGCCGCTGGTGGTCGGCGAGTGCAAGACGCCCACCCGCCCGGCGGTCAGTTGGGTGGATGGGGCCATACAGGTGCGGGACGACTATGAGCAAGTTGTCCCCGAGGTCTTTGTGTCCAACGTCTTTTCCTTCGCCAGCGAGGGCAAGACCTACCGCTTCGGCGCGGTCCAGGCGCCGCTGGAACTGTGGGCGCCGTGGCGGGAAGAGCCGCCCGGCCCCTCTCCGGCGCTGGAGGCAGGGGGCCTGGGCGAGGTCGCCACGGCGGTGCGGGGGATGCTCCAGCCGCCGGTGTTGCTGGACGTCCTGCAGCATTTCACCCTCTTCGCCACCGACAAAAAGCACCGCCGCGTCAAGATCATCTGCCGCTACCAGCAATACCACGCCGCCAACCAGATCGTCGAGCGCGTGGTCGCTGGACGGATCAAGAAGGGGCTGCTCTGGCACTTTCAGGGCTCGGGCAAGTCGCTGCTGATGGTCTTCGCTGCGCAAAAGTTACGCCTCCACCCGGATCTCAAAAGCCCCACCGTGCTGGTGGTCGTGGACCGCGTGGACCTGGACACGCAGATCACGGCCACCTTCAACGCGGCCGACGTGCCCAACACCGTGGCGGCCGAGAGCCGCAAAGAACTGGAGACGCTGCTGGCGCAGGACGTCCGCAAGATCATCCTGACGACCATCTACAAGTTCGCCGAGGCGGAGGGAGTGCTCAACCGCCGCTCCAACATTATCGTGCTGGTGGACGAGGCGCACCGCACCCAGGAGGGGGACCTGGGGCGCAAGATGCGCACGGCGCTGCCGAATGCGTTCCTGTTCGGTCTCACCGGCACGCCCATCAACCGGCGGGACCACAACACCTTCTACGCCTTCGGAGCGGAGGAGGACGAGCGCGGCTACATGAGCCGCTATTCCTTCGAGGAGTCGCTGCGCGACCAGGCCACGCTCCCGCTGCATTTCGAGGCCCGGCTGGTGGAACTGCACGTTGATCAGGAAGCCATTGATGAGGCCTACGCAGCGCTCACCGGCCACCTCACCGAGGAGGACCAGGAGAACCTGGCCCGGCGGGCGGCCAGGATGGCGGTGCTGGTGCAGGCCCCGGAGCGCGTGCGCGCCGTCGTCGCCGACATTGCCAGGCACTACCAGGAGAAGGTGGAGCCCAATGGCTTCAAGGCCCAGGTGGTGGCCTTTGATCGCCGGACGTGCGCCATCTACAAACAGGCCATGGACGAGATCCTGCCGCCGGAGGCCAGCGCCGTGGTGATGACGGTCAACACCGGCGAGTCCGCATGGCAACGGTACGCGCTGAGCAAGGACCAGGAAGAGCGGCTGCTCGACCGCTTCCGCGATCCCGACGACCCGCTCAAGTTCCTCATCGTCACCTCCAAACTGCTCACCGGCTTCGACGCGCCGATCCTGCAGGCGATGTACCTGGACAAGCCGATGCGCGACCACACGCTCCTGCAGGCCATCTGCCGCACCAACCGTCCCTATCCGGGCAAGAGCCACGGCCTGATCGTGGACTACATCGGCGTGTTCGACGACGTGGCCCGTTCGCTGGATTTTGACGACAAGAGCGTGCTCCAGGTGATCTCCAACTTGCAGACGCTGAAAGATGGGCTCCCCGCGGCGATGGAGGTCTGCCTGGCCCACTTTCCCGGCGTAGATCGCACGATCCTGGGGTACGAAGGGCTGCTGGCCGCGCAGCAATGCATCCCTGACAACGACGCCCGTGACGCCTTTGCAGAAGATTACTCCACGCTCGCCCGGCTGTGGGAGGCCCTCTCACCCGACCTCATCCTGAGCCAATACGAGGCCGATTACCGCTGGCTCACCCAGGTCTACGAGTCGCTCAAGCCGCCCAGCGGCACCGGCAAGCTGCTGTGGCACGCGCTGGGCGCCAAGACACTGGAGCTGATCCACGAGCACGTGCACGTCGAGGCGGTGCGCGACGACCTGGAGACGCTGGTGATGGACGCCGAGGTGTTGAAGGAGATCCTGGCGACCGACGACGCGGCCAGGAAGGCGCGGGAGGTCGAGGCCAAGATTGTCACCCGGCTGCGCAGGCACCAGGACGATCCCCGCTTCGTGGCGCTGGGGCGGCGCCTGGAGGCCTTGAAGGATCGCCTGCAGCAGGGACTGCTGACCAGCCTGCAATACCTCAAATTGCTGCTCGACCTGGCGCAGGAAGTGCTGCAGGCCGAGAAGGGGGTGGACACCGAGGAGGAGCGCCAGCGGGCCAGGGCCGCCCTGACCGAATTGTTCCAGGAGACCCGCCCCGCGAACACCCCCGTGGTGGTCGAGCGCATCGTCAACGACATTGACGAGATCGTGCGCATCGTGCGCTTCCCCGGCTGGCAGCAGACCATCGCCGGTGAGCGGGAGGTCAAGAAGGCGCTGCGGAGGACACTCCTGAAGTACAAACTGCACGAGGACGAGGACCTCTTCGACCGGGCGTATGCGTACATCGAGGAGTATTATTGAGGTGGCCACGGCTCCAGATTACGCGGATGAGTACATCCGGGGGCGGGGGTACGCCACGCTCACTCCGGCCGCCTGCGTGGAGCATTGCGTCGAGCACGGCCTCACGCCCCACTGGCACTGCTGGGAGGACAACGCTCCCTCAATGCAGGTGGCGGAGAAGGTGGGGTTCGAGCGACCCGGGCAGTACGCGGTGTACCGGTTTGAGTGGTAGAGACGCCCGCCATTTCTACGAGGTTGCTTTGCTGGGGACACGCTGTTCGGGTATGAGATCGATCAACCCGCGCAGTGTACGGTTGACAGTCTCCGAATCGGGGAAGTAGGTGCGGACGTCGGGATCAAGGACGACCGTCCCCTCTGGTAGTGCCAAGTCCCTCACTTCAGTTGTTCCATCTGTCTTGTGAACAATGACCTGATAACCGTGCTGATATGCCCGGTAGTGCTTGCCACGGACGCCTTCAGAGAAGTCGTATTCCGGCAACATGCCGTTCTCATCAGCCTGTCGTTCAGATGACCTGTTGTTCATACTGTCTCCGCTCAGCCGGTGTTGCTTTCCGGCAACTGATCATACGGATGCGCTTGCCGCGTTCCGTATAGACAACCACGAGAACACGCCCGTGCGCAGACAGCCCGGTGGTGATGAAGCGGTCTTCCACATCTGAATGCTCAACGTCAAAGATGGTGAGAGCATTGGGATCACCGAAGACGGCTATGGCTTCTTCAAAGCTGGCGCCATGCTTGCGCACATTTGCTGCGGCTTTCGCTTCGTCCCACTCGAACTGTAGATCCATGCGCTCGCGTATTCCTTCCACTACACCATACCGCACAGTGTACCACCGTCAAGCGTCTTCGTCAATTGGGCCATTTCGGAAAGCAGGTCTGAATCGTACTGAACCCGGAAGGGAATGGCGGAGTATACTTACAGGCACATCTTTGTAGACAGGATTATTGGCCCGTCTGGAGGCGCTTGCCGTGACGCTTTCGTCGGCAGTTTCGGGGGCAGACCCCAGATATGGTTAAACACGGCAGAATAGGGGGAGAGGATGAACTCGAACAACAAGATGATCGCTACCGTGACGATCGCGCTGGCGCTGCTTGCCGGTTGCAGGCAGGCGGCGCCCACGGTACCACCCGCAGCAACACCTGTACGAGTGACGGTCGTGGTAACGTCAGCCCCCACGGCCACGCCCGCTCCGACAGATACTCCGGAACCGGGCGCCGGCACTGTTGTGCTGATCTTTGGCAACCGGTTTATTCACGATCTGTACGCCACGGTACGCTCTACCCTGGAAGAGGCTGGCTACAGCGTGCACGTCGCCTCCACGACGTTGAATCCGCTCCAGCCGAAAGAGGTAGGGGAGCCGGTGCAACCCGACCTCTTGTTGAAGGACTTGAGGGTAGAAGATTATGACGCCATCGTCTTTACCTGTGACAATTCGGTGGCTTTCGGGAGTGGCCGACCGGAGACCGACCGCATCGCCCAGGAGGCGGTGGCCCAGGGCAAGGTGGTAGGGGCCATTTGCAACGCACCGCTGGAGTTAGGCTACGCTGGCGTGCTGGAGGGGCGCACAGCCACGGGCGAGCCCTACCAGACCTGCTCGAGGCTGGAGCAGGAGTTTGGCGCCACCTGCACCGGCGCGGCCGTCGAGCAGGACGGCTTGATTATCACGGCGAGAGATCGCTACGCCAGCCGTGCCTTTGCCCGGGCGATCATCGAGGCCTTGCAGGAGCAATCCGCTCTTCCCGCGAGTACGGGTTTTGTCACATGCATTCGTAAAGCCGCAGTTCAGGCATCGGGAAGTGTTTGGCGTTGTAGGTGACCAGGACCAGGCCATGGACCATGGCGGTAGCCCCGATGATCGCAGCGGGTTTATCTAGTGTGATCCCTTTGGCCTGGAAGTGGCGTACGGCCACCTCACACATAAGATGCATAGCATTGACTTCCACGCAAATTTGTGCTATACTGAACGTAATAACCCAGCCTGGACTGCCAGGGCCAGGCCAGAACCAGGAGGTGTACGCATATCCGCTTTTCTGCACCCCACGCTCACCGATTATCAGGACGAAACCCGCTGGCGCTGGATGTTGGCCGACGCCAGGGGCAGGTTCCTGGCCGACCACGAGGTAGCGCTCGACACCCAGGCCAAAGTGTACGAAGGGTTCACCGACCTGCCGCGCTATCTGCGTTACCACACGCCGCCGGATTATGCCGGAGAACGACGGGTGCGCCACCAGCGCGCGTTGATGGATGGGGTGGGGGCGTGGATGGGCGAGGCGGTCTTTGGCGGGCTGGCGGGCGCGCTGCGCCAGCACCTGACGCCGCCGGCGACCGTCGTGCGCGTCAGCATCCCGCACGAGGCGCAGGCGCTGCTCTTCCGTCCGTTCGAACTGGCGCACCTGGACGGCCAATCGTTCGCCGAGTGTGGCGTGCGGCTGGTGTACCAGCCCCTCACCCTCACCCCCGGCCCCTCTCCCGCGGAGCGGGAGAGGGGTGAAGAGGTGAGGGACGTGCTGCGCGTGCTGGCCGTGTTCAGCCTGCCGAGCGACACGCGGCCGCTCAACCTGCGCCGCGAGCGGCACGCGCTCAAGCGGCTGCTGGAGAGGACCGCGCAGACGCGCGGCGCGGCGATCGAACTGCGCGTCCTGCAATACGGGGCGACGCGCCAGGTATTGCGCCAGGCGCTGGAGGAAGGCCCCGGCTGGGACGTGGTCCATTTTTCCGGGCACGGGCTGGCGGGCGAACTGGCGCTGGAAAAGGAGGACGGCACGCTGGACGAAATCCAGAGCGGGGACCTGCTGCCGCTCCTGCGCCCGACCCAAACGCGGCTGAAACTGTTGACGCTCTCGGCCTGCCTCTCCGGCGCGGCGACGGTGCAGGAGGCGCGCGCCCAACTGGGGCTGGACGACCCGACGCGCGCCACCTCACCCTCGCCCTCACCGGCCGCGGCCACACCCGCTCCCGGTGGGCCCTATGCAGGGCAAGATGCCACCTTGTCCCGTACTGAACTGCCGAGCCTGGCGCAGCGGCTGGCCACCGAACTGGACTGCGCGGCGCTCGCCATGCGCTATCCTGTCGGCGACGAGTTCGCCGCCAACCTGCTGTGCGCGCTGTTCGAGCGCCTGGTGGACAAACAGCGCCCCCTGCCCGAGGCGCTGCAACTGGCGCTGGCCGAAGCGCTCGACCCGGCCCGCACCCACGCGCTCCCGCCGCTCTCGCCGGTCACGCCCATCCTGTTCGGCCCGCGCGCGGCCGACCTGCGGCTGGTGCCGCCACCCGCACGGCCGGACTTTGCGCCGCCCGTAACCGGGCTGGCGCTGGCCTTCCCGCCCGAGTCGGAGCGCTTCGTCGGGCGCCTGCGGCCTATGCTGCGCGCATCGCAGGCGCTAGCGCCTGCCAGCCCCTGCCGCGGCGTGCTGTTCTACGGCATGGCTGGCGCGGGCAAGACCTTCTGCGCGCTCGAACTGGCCTACCGCCACGAGCGCGGGCGTTTCACCGGCTACGTGTGGCACAAGGCACCGAACGAGGGCGAGGACATTCAGGGGGCACTGACACACTTTTTGCTGGACGTGGAAGCGCAGTTAGACCTGCACGACCTGGCGCTCACCGCGCACGTGAACGAGCCGGAGGACTTTACGCGGCGCACGCTGCCCCGCCTCAAGGCCATGCTGGGCCAGCGCGCCGTGCTGATCGTGCTCGACAACGTCGAGAGCCTGCTGACCTCAAGCGGCGGCTGGCGCGACCCGCTGTGGGGGAGCCTGGTAGAGGCGCTGCTGGCGCACACCGGCACCTCGCGGCTGGTGCTGACCTCCCGCCGCCTGCCGGCGGCGCTGGCCGAGTATCCCCGGCTGCTGCGCGAGCCGATCTACGCGCTGAGCCTGGGCGAGAGCGTGCTGCTGGCGCGCGAACTGGAGCACCTGCGCCCGCTGTTCGATAGCGAGGCAGGCCGCGACCTGCTCACGCGCACGCTGAGCATCGTCCAGGGCCATCCCAAGTTGCTGGAACTGGCCGACCGGTGGGCGGCCGAGCCGGGGAGGTTGGAGAGACAACTGGCCTCTTCCCCGGCAGGGGGGGCGGGGGCTGGGCCAGCACTGAGCCAGGCCGAAGGGGTAAGGGCCTTCTTCACGACGGGCGAAACGTCGCTGGAGGCCGAGGCGTTCGTCGGCACGCTCAACCGCTGGACGACCGACCTGGTTGCCACGTTGCCGCCCGCCGCGCGGTTGCTCCTCGAGTTCCTGTGCCGGGTGGAAGAAGCGGACCGGATGACGCCCATCGTCGAGGCGAAGTGGGGGGATTTTCTGAAGCGGTTGGTGGATGGGGAAGGAGTAAATGGAGCAGATGAGGGAGAGGGGAGGGAGGCCAGGGAATGGGCGGGGCAGGCCCTGGCTGCGCCGGGGTTGGCGCTGGAAGAAGCGCTGGAAGTGCTCGTCCGGGCCGGGCTGGTTGAGTCCGCTCCTCTTCCCATCCCGGTTGCCGGGCGGCCGCGGCCGGCCGCGGGGCGGCTGTCTCTCTTGCGCATCCACCCGGCGGTGGCCGAGGCGGTGCTGGCGGGGGCCGCGCCGGCCGTGCTGGCCGCGGCCGACGTGGAGGTGGGCAACTACTGGATGGCGGTCTGGCAACATGGGATGAAGACCGAAATGGAGGGCGGCGGGCCGCTGGTCGTGGAGGGGGGCCGGCGCGCCGCGCCCTACCTGCTGCGCCGGGAACGGTGGGGGGAAGCCGTGCACTTGCTGGAGCGCGTGATCATGCGCGACAAGACGCCCGCAACGCTGGCGCTGGCGCTGCCCTGGCTACGCCAGATCGCCGCTGCCACTGCGGGCACTCCCGAAGGTTTGGCGAGTGCGGGTGTGCTGGCCAGTGCGCTGCTCCTGGCCGGGCAGATGGCCGAAGCGGAGCAATTGGAGCGCGATCTGATTGACCAGAGTGTGGCACGGGAGGACCACCGCCTGGCCTCTGCTGCCACCAGACACTTACTAAACCTGCTCCGGGCGAGCGGCCGCCTTGAGGAGGCGCTGGCGCTGGCCGAAGAGAAGGCCGGCTACACGCGGCGGGCCGGGCTGGGGCCGTGGACGCAACTCCTGGATGAATGCATGCGCCTGCAGGTCTTGAACACGCTGGGGTGCTATGGCGAGGTGCTGGCCGCCGTGGAGGAACTGCGCGGGCGACTGGTGGCGCTGCCGGAAGAGAGCGAAGCGGAAGAAACGGCGATGCCCTGGAATGTGCGCGAAGAACTGTTAAACACTGGCTGCGAGGCTGCGATCAGACTTACGCAATGGCAAACCGCACTCGAGTTGAACGCGGAGTGCGTGAAATACAAGGAACAACGCGGCGCGGACGCGCTCGAACTCGCCCGGACGCGCTTCAACGACTACGGCCCGCTCCTGAGGCTGGGGCGCTACGGCGAGGCCCGTGCGCTGCTGGAGGACTGCCGGGCGGCGTTTGAACAGGCACACGCCATCCCTTATTTGGACAAAGCCTTCAGCGCGTTGGCGGACCTGGAAGATAGGGAAGGCAACCGCGCGGCGGTGCGCTTTCAACAGACCGGTTTGCGCTATTCGTATCAAGCCGGCGACCCTGAGGACTGCGCGATCAGCCACCACAACCTGGCGGAATATCTGGAATGCAGCGGGGGCGCGCCGGAGTCCGTCCTGGCGCACCGGCTGGCGGCGGGTGCCATTTTCTTGCAAACAGGTTCGGGCAATCTGGCAGTTGTCATTCGCAGTCTCGCCAACTCTCCACTGCCCACCATACCGCCGCCGTTTGCCGCCGTGGTCGCAGCGGTGGAACAGATCGAGGGGGTGCGCTTCGGCGCGCTGTTTGTAGGGCTGCCTGCCCGCCTGCCGGACGGGGACGCGGCGATCTCGGCGGTGTGGGAGATGGTCAGGAAGGAACAGGCAGAACGTGCCTCCGGCCCGGACATAGCGCGAGTGCTGCGCTAGTTCGAGCCGCTGCTGCGCGGCATGGCGGCCGTCGCGCGAGGCGACCAGAGGCCGCGTGCGCAGATTGAGCAGGTGCTGCCCCAACTGGAACAGAGAGGCTGGCGACTGACCGCGGCCGTCCAGCGCATGTGAGCCGGGGAGCGCGACGCGGAAGCGTTGATGGCGGGACTGGACATACCAGATACACAGCTTGTCCGGCGTATTCTGGAACTGATCGCGCAGCCCTCCCTGTAGGCCGGGAAACAATCGCTGAAGCGAGGCGTCCGGTCTTCTCTTCCAATTCCTCTGGACGAACTGGTAAGAATCGTCGAACCCTGGTATATTACGCCTGTTCGCAGACACCGGTCGAGGCAAACTCCAGAAAGATGGGGGTGCGGCAGTTCTGCACGCATCCTCTTGGTCAAGACAGGAGGAACCCCATGGTTGACGACAAGCGCAGCAGCGCGGCTCTCCGCCGGGTGACCCGCGCGGTCACCTGTTGCACGCACAGCCGCTTCAACACGCCGGCGCTCACCGTCTCACCGGGCGAGACGTTCGTCGCCGAAACTGAACTGTGCACCGGCGACTGGCTCAAAAGCATGGACGACCGCTGGGAGCCCGGCCTCGGCTTCGGCCCCAACCCGACCGTCGTGGTGGCGGTTGACGGCGCGCAGCCGGGTGACGTGCTCGCCGTGCACATTGACGACATCCGGCCCGACGAGTTGGGGTACACCGGCTTTGCACCCGGCGACAACCCGTTCCCCGACTGGATCCGCCACACGGAATGGGGCGTCGTCAGCAAGACGGTGCGCATCCGCAACGGCCTGATCGAGTGGTCCGACAAGTTGAAACTGCCCATCCGGCCCATGATCGGCACGCTGGGCACCGCGCCGGCCGTGGAGGTGTTTAGCAACGACTGGCCCGGCCCGCACGGGGGCAACCTGGACGCGCAGGAGGTCTGCCCGGGCGCGACGGTCTACCTGCCGGTCCACGTGCCGGGGGCGCTCTTGCACATCGGCGACGTGCACGCGATCCAGGGCGACGGCGAGATCAACTGCGGCGGCGGCATCGAGTGCCGGTCCGAGGTCACGTTGACGGTGGGGCTGGAGCGCAGGCCCAAACGGATGGGGTGGCCGCGCATTGTGGACGAGACGCACCTGACCGCGGTCGGGTGCGCGCGCCCGGCCGAAGACGCCTTCCGCATCGCGACCGAGCAACTGATCTATTGGCTGGCCGACGATTATCGTATGGACGAACTGGAGGCCTTTCTCTTGCTGGGCCAGGTGCTCGAGGCGCGCTGCACGCAGTTCGTGGACCCGTTGTACACCTATGTGGCCAAGATCAACCGCCAGTACCTGCGTTAGTTCCGGTGCGAAATGCGATTGGAGGCCCGGCTTCAGCCGGGATTCCCCGCTGAAGCGGGGTGTCCGTCACGTTTTATGCCACAAACTACCTGATTCCGGTGCGAAATGCGATTGGAGGCCCGGCTTCAGCCGGGATTCCCCGCTGAAGCGGGGCGTCCGTCACGTTTTATGCCACAAACTACCTGATTCCGGTGCGAAATGCGATTGGAGGCCCGGCTTCAGCCGGGATTCCCCGCTGAAGCGGGGCGTCCGTCACGTTTTGTACCACCAAAGCAAGAAAATCCGCGTTGATCCGCGTTGATCCGCGTCCGCTCAGAGGGAGGGACACATGGCCAAACGGTTGTCTG
>Ga0315285_10001903_pt1 | contig 21958 bp, 24 predicted proteins | sample YL17G09_36_MG_FD_203698 | JGI IMG/M metagenome (GOLD analysis project Ga0315285, IMG submission 203698) | Sediment microbial communities from Yellowstone Lake, YNP, Wyoming, USA - YL17G09_36 | ecosystem: Environmental > Aquatic > Freshwater > Lake > Sediment | place: USA: Wyoming | collected...
AGGCGAGTCCCAGCGAAAACTCAGAGCAGAGCGGAGCATGCCGAACACTTAAAGTATAATTGCTTTGCCAGCGCGTTCTCCTTCCCCGCTGTGCGACATGAACCGTTTAAGGTGTGCGATTTCACCGTTTTACCCAAAGGAAATTGAAATGGCCGGAAAATACACTCCCCTTGAACACTATCTCACCGCCCTACCCGCAAGTCAGCGGGATATGACGCTTTCTTTTGAGCAAATAGAGCGTATCCTAAACGACAAATTACCGCCATCCGCGTACAATCATCGAGCATGGTGGGCAAATGAGCGTGAGGGGCAGCACGTCCATGCTCACTCATGGTTGGATGCAGGCTGGAAAGTGGATACAGTCAATTCCAACCAAAAATGGGTGCGCTTTCGACGCGAAAAATAATCCTGCGGTCATCAAGTCCGCAGGCGGGTGGCCGAAAGTCAGATAGAGACAGGTTAGGAAATTCGTGCTTAACTTGAACTAGGAGGCTTAGGCGATATGGAAACGAGCTTCATGAACAAGATTGTAACCAGGCAAAATATACTAGACACCCTGCATGAATTTGCCCGTCAGCATCCGAACACGGAGACATATGATGGCTGGCTGCAAAAGGAAACTTATAAATACGCCGTCCGATATGATGGGCGGGTATATCCTCCCAAGCATATTTTGAGCATGGCGACCGGAATTCCCACCTCAGAATTCAATGGCGGCGAGCAGACAAACCGCGTTTTCCGTCAGTTGGATTTCGATGTGGAAAACAAGGGCGATTTCTTAGATTCTAAGAGGAGAAGAACCATGCCTGACGCACGACTGACCGCCATCACAAACGCCCTGCTGGAGTATGGTAAAACAGTCTCATCGGAAGTTCTCTTCCCGACCGTCATCCCCGAGGCGGCTGAGATCATTACCAATGACCCATATGCATTTTGTATCGCCACCTGCCTCGACCGCGGCACCCGGGTGGAAGTCATCTGGACGATCCCCTATGACATCCAGAAAGACCTGGGGCACCTCAACCCAAAGGATATTTATGCTATGACACTGGAGCAACTCGAGGCGCTCTTCAAACGGCTGCCGCGCCGTCCGCGCTACGTAAACGACGCGCCCAAAACAATCCAGGAACTGACCCGCTTTGTGGTGGAGGAATGCGACGGGGACGCCAGCCTGATTTGGAAAGGAAAGAAAGCCACCCAGGTACACCGGACCTTTGATTCCATCCATGGCGTCGGTCCCGGGATCGCCAGTATGGCGGTGCTATTGATTGAAAAGGCATTCCCGGTACGGTTTGAAGACCGCGAGAATATGGATATCAAGCCGGATGTCCATACGGTACGCGTCCTGTATCGTTTGGGAGTCAGTGCTGCGATGACACCTGAGTCTGCGCTGGAGGCCACCCGCCGGATGAACCCCGAGTTTCCCGGCACCGTCGATGCCGCGTTGTGGGATATCGGGCGCAACTGGTGTTCCCCCACAGATCCCAGATGTATTGAATGCCCTGTATCTGTGGTATGCGCAAAACGCTTCTAGGTTTCGAAAGGATTAGCTATGAAGAAGATCGTGTTGATTTCCTGCGTCAGTCAGAAACAGTTGTACCGGTCGAAAGCGAAAGACCTGTATATCAGCGCGCTGTTCAAGAAGAACCTGGCCTATGCCCGGCGGTTGAACCCGGATGCGATCTATATCCTCTCAGCCAAGTATGGCCTTCTTGACCTGGAAACAGAGATCGACCCCTACAACCAGACCCTGAACACCATGTCCGCTGCAGAGAACCGAAGTTGGGCAGAGAAGGTCCTGCAGCAACTCGGCAGGGTGGCTGATTTAAAACAAGATCATTTTATTTTTCTGGCAGGTGAGAAATACCGCAAGAATCTACTGCCTCATTTAACCTCATACGAAATCCCGATGGAGGGATTAACCATCGGGAGACAGTTGCAGGCACTTTCGAAATAAGCCGATATCACGTCTAAAAAGCCTGCAAGCCTCCCCGATCATTCGGCACGGTAGGCGCAAGTGCCCCCTTCCGGGATGATGTCTGTGTGAGACCCTAAAGGTTTCTTCCGTCAACCGTCGTCAAGTCAGGCAGGACGGTCTGGCATACCAAAACGATTGGTAGCCGAGAAAACCTTTAGGGTCTGTTTTTGAAAAGAGGAGACCTGAACCATGTCCGAAATTAAATTCGAAATCATCAAAAAGATCGGTGTGCTTTCCAAGTCCGACTCGGGCTGGGCCAAGCAGCTCAACCTGATCAGGTGGAACGAGAGAGAGCCAAAATATGATATCCGTGAATGGTCACCGGATGGTGAGAAAATGGGCAAGGGGGTAACCCTGTCCAAAGAAGAATTGCTGGCCTTGAAAGAGTTGCTGAATAAAGTTGAGCTGTAATTGGATTGGCGGAGGAAGAGACCAAGATAGTGGAAGGGAAATAGCCCCCCTATAGTCCCCCCATTTCGAAAACCAGAAATAGGGGGACGTGGTGGTTTGCTATAATATATCAACCTCCCTTTCCGTGTCCAATTGCTCCTCCCCCATTTTCTGGCCGCTTGCCCCACGTTTTTGGCGGGGTGAAAATGGGGGAGGCTGGGAGGAGGCAGGCCCCGGGCGTGGGAGCAGAGTTCGGAACGGTTGAATGCAGCGGTGGATGAGTTGTTGCCAATACTGGGTGAAATTTAAGGTTCGATGTTTTTTTTTGGCTCGATATGTGCTACAATACATATCAGAATACATAGAAAGGAGCCAAAATGCAACAGATTATCGGTGTGACCGAACTTCAGCGCAAATTCCGCGCGTTTTTCGAGGACGTGGTCAGCAAGCGCACCCCTCTAGTGCTGACGCGCGGCTCGCGCCCGGAAGCGGTATTGATTTCCTACGAAGATTACCTGCGCTTCCAGCAAATGCAGGAAAGCGAAGTGCTAGCCCGCTTCGACAGGGTTTGGAACCGCCTTGCCCAGTTGAATGTCACAGTCGGCGATGATGAACTTGCCGCCGATATCCAGTCCGCACGGCAGGGATAACTGTGCGCGCCGTGCTGGATACCGGAGTGCTCGTCAGTGCCTTGATCCGGCGCCAGGGGACAACCGGCGACGTATTGCGCGCCCTGCGGGACGGACGTTTTATTGCCGTTTACTCCACCGACATCCTCGTGGAAATCATTGATGTGCTCGGAAGGCCCGCTCTGCGTGCCAAATACCACATCGAGCCGGACGACATCAGCGTTGTCATCAACTTGATCCGCCTGCGCGGCGACCTGGTGGTGCCCGCCCGCAAAGTGGCTGCCTGCCGCGACCCCAAAGACGATAAGTTTCTCGAAGCCGCCCTAGCCGGTGGCGCCGATTGCATCGTTTCGGGTGACGCCGACCTGCTCGACCTGGCGCCCTTCGAGGACATTCCCATTCTGCGCCCGGCGGAGTTTTTGGCAAGATTATGACCCACCCCCTCGTCAAATTCGCTGACCTCGTCGAACAGGTAGTGCTCAAGGGTGGGACAGCGCTTTATGGGAGTAACCACCTTGGCTGTCAACAACCACCAAACCCGCGAAACGCAGGGTTTTCTTATTCCCTTCCACTCCAACGCTATTCCACTTTGCCTTCCGCGTTGCCCGGTAAGGTCTGCAGGGGCGCGCCGCCGAGCCTCGGTTCCAGCGGCAGATTGTCGAGGTACTGCTGGAGCAGGGACAGGGCATCGGGATGGTCCACGTGCAGGGCATGATCGTAATCGCCGGCCGGGCAGTAGCCAGACCCTCTTTAATGCGCCCGACCAGTTGGCTGATACTCGTGGAGAGTATAATGTACCCCGAACAAATAAATCGGATGAACCCACCAGAGCCAAGGCATATCTATCAATGTAAACATTTATCGGCCTGACTGGTAATACAGCAAGTGAAACCCGGGGGGCTAAGAATTCGCGAAAAGTGGTAGGAAGCTAGTCGCTCAAGAATCTATTGGGTATAATCTCATTATCTCTCTAATGGAATAACCCATGACAAGAAAATTGTTGAGGAAACCCTTAGGACCGCAAATCTGCCCATCCTTTTCAAATTCAATACACAGGAACGCAAGGTGATCCTCCCCTACCTTCTCTCCCGCTGGCAATGCAAGGGCAATCTGTCCGCCATCTTGCATCGCGCCTTGCTCATCGCGCATGAACACGAGAGCGCATTGGAATCACAAGAGCGGGGCGACCCCTTTACCGGTTATGTAATTACCTAAAAAGGGATGCGGACCAGGGTTCTCCATTATGATCCGTCCTCGCACCAAACAAACGTCAGCTTTAAATCGGGAGTTGCGCCGAGTGGATTGGCGATTCCTCACCTCCGCGCCGCAGCCCAAAAAAAGCGTGTGCTTTGCCGGCGGACTGCTGGCTAAGTCGGTTGCTGGCATATCCGGGCATACAATTGACGGCCGTTTTGCCTCAGCCGATGACTGTGATCTCGCTGTAGCTGTCAACCCGGATAGTTCAACTTTACAGACCGCGCATGCCACCTTGCGCCCGGGAGGCGTTTGTTACACGGAATGGGCCGCATGGCGGAAAGGCGGTGCACAGAGGATTCAAGATCAGTTGCAGAAGGCAGGGTTTTCTAGGGTACACTTATATTGGCCATATCCTGCGTGTGCCAGGTCTCGCTTTTTGCTGCCATTGTCCGCACACCGTGCTCCTTACCGCTATCTTGCGAGAAGGGTTACAGACAAGCTGTTTAAGGATGATAACTTGATATCTCGGGCAGTGCTGGCTGTATTTCCCGGTTTACTGCATTTGGTGTTGCGCATGGGGTTCCTGCCTTATCTCAGCGCCGTGGCGTATAAGAATGATCCGCAAACGCCAGATGTGTTTGAGTTCATTCGGGGGGAGTGGTCGCGTCTATACCCAAAATCGTCAACTGACCAACTTTCTTATATCGTGGAAATGGGCGGTTCGCAGTCTACCAATAAAATTGTGTGCTTGGTATTCGCGTCCTCCAATCCTTGCCCACAGTGGGTAATTAAGCTGCCTCGCATGCCAGCGGATGCACAAACCTTGCAGCAAGGACGGGAAATCCTGAAGAACTTACACCTTGCAGACTCTGACAAGTCTTGTGTGATAAGAGTACCGCGCACGGTCTTCGCCTGCGAGCTTAATGGTGTGTGGATGTCTGGAGAGGAAGCACTGGATGGGATCCCACTTAAAAAATACATGCGACCGGACAATCTGCGTGCGATAGCGCTGAAACTAACCGATTGGCAGGTAACTCTGGCGAAACAATCGTGGAGCGGGTCACGCACGGTAACGAGCCAACAAGCCATCGAACTGTTGACCGCCGATTTAGATATCCTGGCGGGTAAGGGGCTTCAACCAGAAGAACTTGCTCAGACCCGCAGCATCTTGATGAAAATCAAATCGGATACCATACCCTTGGTCTGTGTACATAACGACTTCAGTATACATAACATGTTCTGGATGACGGATGGAATAGGCGTTTTTGATTGGACAGATTCAGATTGGGATGGCCTGCCAATGCTCGACCTTGTTTATGCTCTGTCTACTCTGGCCTTCACACTCGAAGGCGTCTGGAACGTATCATCCAGGCTGGCAACTTATCATCGCCTCCTCAATCCCCGCACTAAGTTGGGGAGTGTCTTCAACGAGTGTCTTGCCAGTTATGCGGAGCAATTGGGCTTGCGGCTGGGGCATATTGCGCCATTGCGTTTGCTAACCTTGATACTCCACAGAAACTTTGAATACCATAATCACAAACTGGAGTTCGGCGCTCAGACACAAACCGGACATGTTCATCAGAGTTGGATTTTATCATTGTGGAAAGCTGAATTACATTGGCAAAAACTCAATAATTGAATTATACCCCTAGGGCATCCAGGAGTGCGCAGCTTTCTTTCACCCTTAGCGGCGAGGAAATCATCCGGTCTCGATGATCCGCGCTGGACCTCCAACACGGGCAGTGTAGACTCACCGGACGCCTGGCACGGCTTGCAAACGCGCCGCTACTTGCGCGCCCCGCTCGGCGGAGCATATCACATGTACATTTGCTACCACGTCAATCGTGTAGCAGACTGACAGGCGCTTGCGGCGCCACTCGCGCGCCAAGTGCATTACTAACAACATAGGCTCCTGCCATTATGAGAGCAGCGGCGTGGAGGTCATCATCACGGTGTGCATCAAGTTCAAGACCAGGCAGCTGGCTATCAGCAGTCCAACTGCTGGTACATCACAAAGTTTTATTGTCTTTTACCACACAGCAGAGCGGCTCACCCGGCCATAATTGTGAATGAGCGCGTTCGGAAACTCCTGGTATCATGGAGTGACCTATGGCAGAGAAACCCTTTGAAGAAACCCGCAGGATCGCAAACTTCCCCGTCCTTTTCAAACCCAATACCCAAGAATGCAAGCTGATCCTTCCCTACATTTTCTCTCGTTGGCATTACAAGGGAAATCTATCCGCTGTCTTGCATCGTGCCTTGATCGTCGCGCATGAACACGAGAGCACACTGGATGCGCGCGAGCGGCGCGAGCCATTCATTGATGTGCTTTGAGAAAGGGAGAAGCAAGACAAACAGGAATATTAGCTCGGAGACGTCGTTCGAAACAAACCGCGCTTGATAATTGACACCAAGAATCCTGAGACGCCGATATACGATTTCGGAATCGCCTCACCGAAAATAGAGGCTGAATTACAGTTCCTGCAATCAAACTACCAGATCAAAGAAGAGTTTGATCCATGGACTGTTTATGAGATGCAGGGAATTGAATCCTATGGAAATCCGTCTCCTCTCTGATATCCGGGCGTTCGAAAGCCTTCGCGATGCCTGGAACTTACTGTTGCAGAAGAATTCCGTTCAAGATGCTTTCCTGACCTGGGAATGGCTTTACGCATGGTGGAAGCATTACAAGAAAGACCGTGAACTATGGCTCGTCACTGCCTGGATTTCGAATGAATTGGTTGGCGTTGCGCCGCTGATGTTGGAAATAAGAAGAAAATACGGGTTGAGGGTGCGGGTGCTTTGCAGCCTGGGAACGCCGGATATCGATGTGGGCGGTATTATTGTCCGGGATGGCAATCCACAAATCTATGCTGCGCTTTTCGATCATTTGATCGCTCAGAAAACGCTGTGGGATATTCTTGAGCTAAATGAATTTATGCTCGATGGTCCCGAAATAGATCAATTGATTTCCACCTTTCGCAATGCGGGATTTGCTAAACACCAAAAAAACAGCCGTCATTTCTACCTTCCAATCCAAGGAGACTGGCAAAATTTCATGGGGAGACTTTCTCAAAATTTGCGTGGCGACCTTAGAAGAAAAATACGTCGGATCGAGAAACGAAGCAGACTCACATTCAATCGTCAGGTCGGATGTGAAGTGTCCTGGCAAGATATTTTAACAATCTTTGAGATTAACACGCATGGTCGTTATCCCCATGTCTATCGTTCAGAAGAAGAACGGTTGTTCCATCGAGAGCTTCTTGAACTTATGTTTAATAAAGGATGGCTGGATGTTTTTCTGCTTTATTTAGACGATCAACCCGTAGCATATCGTTATGGTTTTACTTACAACAATAAATTTGAAGATTGGAGAAATGGATTTAACACACAATTTTCTGAGCTATCTGTTGGAAAAGTTTTGTTAATGATGGCAATAGAAGACTGTTTCAAGCGCGGTTACTATGAGATAGATTTTTTACGCGGCGACGAAAATTATAAGACACACTGGCAAACACTCGAGCGGAATTATGTGCAATTGCGAGTTATATCCCGCGGCAGGCTGATTGCTCTTATTACTCACATATGGCTACCCAAGTTAAAAGCGCTGATCAGGAGGCAGATCAAGCATTGGTAATCTACACTACGTTTGGCGTTCAAAGAGTTGAAATTTGGGCTTTATTATCTCGACCACAATTTACTGTGGCGCTACCCCTTAGAATTAGTTGGGTTGCTTTCCTAAATGAGTTATAAACCGGCGTCAGGTGGAAGTGAAAAGTCGAAAGCGAGTGACTGGGCCAAAAGCCTATCCGTGGAAAGCACAGGACACGATCATCGGAGAGCGAGGCGCTCCCCTCTATGGTCGTGACTGCAAATTTAAAACCCTCGTCGCGTAAAAATTCTACAAGTTCCGGGGTGAAAGATCCAGGGGATCCATCTGGAAACGCAAAAATAGGCAACGTCTTCCCGATCTCACTTCGAATTACCTCCTGTGAGGTGCGGATTTCAGAACAGGCCTGCTCGAATGGAATCCGGCTGAGAAGTGCGTGCGTATGGGTATGCGCGGCAATGGTCACTCCACTGCGTGCCAAAACCCTTAATTCATCCCAGGTTAAAATACTGCGAGTGTCATCCGAATTTCGGGAGATGAAATCATTATAGAGAGCATCAACGATTTGCATCCCTTGTTCAAAGGGAAGCTTTTTAACCTCTTGCGTCAGGCACCGGGTCGCCTGCTTTTTTTCTTCCAAGCTCCGAATGGAAAATGAACCCAAAGGAGTTGAAATTTCCGGCCCGGGGTTGTTCGATACGGCTGTGAATAGTTTTTCCCACCAAAATGGTCCCCTCCCGACAAGAGCAGTAGGGATAAAAAGCACAGGCTTTATCCCATATTGACTGGTAATAGGGAATATGACTTCGCTGAAATCCCGGTAGCCGTCATCTACAGTCACTAGAACAGCATTTGGGGGAAGGGGTTGCATCCCATCAATGGCGCTCAACACGTCTTCTGCTGACACCGGGTGGTACTTTTCTGCAATCAGTCGCATCTGGGAATTGAATTGCGCGGGTTCAGCGCTAATTAATGCTGGATCCAGCCAGGGGCAGCGAGCATGGTCATCAACACGGTGATAGACCAATACATATAAATGCTGCCTTATGTTTTGACCTAAAAACTGAAATAGGCTGATAACACCGCTGTGTTCAGCAATATTGAAAGCCAGCTCTTTCCATTTATTGCTTAACATCAAATTACAAGGGATTGTGCAAATCGCCAAACAAAATTCTGTCGAGCTTTCTCACTTGACGTGTTTCTTAGGCTTGATACTAGTTATCAACACAACCGTCAAGATCATTGCCATCAGCATGATTAAACCAAGAGCAGCCACGGGAATCCAATCACGCTTTACGATCACTTCCAGGCTGGCAGGTTGTATCGGCGTAACCACGGCCGGGACACCCTCAGCCATTGCCGAAGGAGAGATACTTTCCACTCCGCTCCTGGTCCGGGTGTCCGTACTCGTGATCGTCTCACCATTTACTATTACAAAATCGCCTTTTATCATGCTTCTAAAGGCAGACCTGGTCAACGCGCCCCCGGCCTGTTGGACTCCAGCCGCTGCATTTCCCAGCACAGCCAAAATGGTGCGTGCACTATCCCACGGCGCGTCGAACAATTCCAGATAACCAAGCTCCATCCCCTCCGGCAACCGGTACTCGACCGGCAGGTTTGTCAGTATCGCGACATTGCTGCCCTCCTCGAATGGAGCGGGAAGCGCATCTCGCAATTCTGTTATGATCGCCAATTCCATTGGCAGTCCAATGACAATTAGATCATGATTCCGGCGCACCTCCTCTGGAATCTGTCCATCATATGCGATGGCCAGGTTGAGTGGCGCGCTATTGGCGCTTCTGCCAAAGTTGAACGCAATCTGGACAGCGACATCCCAGGCTACCAGGTCTTGCTGAGGCAAGATGAACGCTACGCTGGCCAGAGCAGGATCGTTGATGAATGGGTAGGGATAATTACCCAGGTTTTGTAGATCGGAGGATGAAATGGTTGCAGGTTCCAAAGGGACGTGAAGAAGCGACTCGGGTTCGATCCTCACGCCCACGAAGGATCCCTGCGCAGCTCCAGCGAGAGGCGAAAGATTCACAAGGATGGTGATGAAATTGGTTCCCGTAACAAAGAAACTGGGGCGGATACTGATCTGCAGGGTGCCGCTTTTCGCCGTTACGTCTGAACAGCTGGTACAATTGATGTAATGGTCATTTAGATATACTTCTAAATTGGAACGTGTGTAATCCAGCAGCGTCGAATTGCTGAACACAAGATCGAGATACGGGCCTTCCCCCACATCATAACCAGGAGGAATATCGAACTGGAAATCAACCTGGCTCTGGCTGCCTGTCACAATTTTACTTTCATAGCCGATGTCCCGGAAAGTGCGGTCCGTGGAAGGGGGAATCAACGAACCGCCCCCGCCTGCAACTGTGGAACCGCCAGGGCGCACACCCGCCACTATGGCCAGGCTGGGATTCGGGCCGGTCTGGATGTTGCCCATGCTCAATGCCTGCGCAGCTTTGATTACCCCGGCATCTGTATTCCCCCCCACCACCAGAACAACATGCGTATTATCCCAGGGAGAGACCGCCATCTGCAAAATCCCATCCTCCGGCTGCATTTCTGACAAAGTGTAACCGGCATCGGTGCCCGGGGCAGGTAATGGCGCTTGTGCTAACATGGGAAATGCGGACGGCTTCCCCACAAAGATAAGATCCTGGTTCGCCCAGGCCAGGATAGAAAACTGGCTGGCAGTAAGGAAGGATAGGGCGAGTTCTCCGTTGCTCATCCGCCCAAAGCCGGCAGCGACGATGAGGGCCGCTTTCATTTCATCCGCTGTAGGGGCGTCGGGGACGACTAAAGCGGCTGCGCCAGGGATGGTCAGATTCGGCTGGTAAATCGGTATCGGCAAGAGTCTTAGATCCGTCGAAACAGCAGGAATAGGCGGATTGATTCCTTGGGCGTAACCGCTCGAGTAATTCGTTCCGCTGAACAGGGCTGCTAAAACCATCGCCAGCATGAAAATGCGAATGAGCTTATTCATGGGTGATCCTCTTTAGGATAGATGGTCGGGCTCCCATGCCCGACGGTGTGTGAACCTTCTTTGTAGACTTTTTTAAACAGTATTGGCTCTAAGGGGGAAGATTGGATTTAGATCCTTCGACGAGGCACCTTTTCCCAAATGACAGTGCTTTTCCCGGTAATGTAATTATAGAAACCCAGCAGGGCAGCATAATTACTATTTACCAGGAAAGTGGGCAGATATAAGAGTTTACCCAAAAAACCTCTATATGTTACATGGGCGCCGAGCCATGCGAAAAAGTAAAAAATAATTTGCAAGAGGAAAAAGAACCAATTAAATGGCACCGCTAAAGACAACAATGGAAGTGATTCTACTGGATAAGCCCAAATAAGTGAGATCATATTCGAAAGAAATGCTCCGATCATCATGAAAGGTACTAGTGGTCGTAGATACTTATGGGAGATTACCTGCCACACAATCAATGGCCGCCAATACGGCAAGCTCCGGATGGACATGCCCATAGCCTGGTAGCGGCCAGTAATAATCCGTGCCCGGCGGACGATCTCGTCCCGTTCGTTCGATGAAACATATTCCCGGGATCGCGCCTGAGGGGCATAGGCTACCCGATAGCCTTTTTGGAAAATACTCATCGCAAAGAAAAAATCGTCGTTTATTACCGAGCCGGGTGGGGATTCAAATAAATCCCGCCGGATTGCGAACACTTCGCCCGAGACGCCGACACAGGAACCCAGGCGCGTCTCCTGCTGTTTGATGTAAGATTCATATCGCCAGTACAGGCCATCGGCTGCGGCAAGAACACCATCTTCTTTTATCACATTTTTACTGCCGGCGACTGCTCCGACTTCTGGATCTGAAAAGGGCTTTACCAACTCTCGCAAAGTGGATTCCTCATAAAAGGCATTCGCATCCGAAAAAACAAGGATTTCATGCCTTGCTTGGGGAATAGCTCGATTGATGGCAGCCATTTTACCACACCTGGCAGGCGCATGACTCAGTTCAACGCCCTTGTGTGCAAATAATTGAACTATCGCTAAAGTGCGGTCGTCCGAGCAATCATCAGACACAAGAATCTGGAGACGATCAGACGGATAGTCCAGTTTCAGGCTATTCTCTAATTTCGCTGCAATTACATCCTCTTCATTGTACGCTGCTATAAGAAGTGTAACGCCGGGAGTTTTTGCTACGTATGGAATTGACCTCGGACGCAATCTCGCCAGCAAGGTCAAGACAAGCGGATAGCCCGCGTAAACATAGAAAATGCCCGCCACGCACAGCCAGAATAGGATCACGATCATAGCTGGGATAGCCCCCCTTCGAGAACCTGGCGGTAGAGGTCAACAAGCCGGTCTGCCATCTTGACCAAAGAATAATTCCGAACGGCATGAGCGCGGGCGTTCTCTCGAAGCTTGCTTTGCAGCTTTTCGTCTTCGAGCAGCGTGACAATGGCCTCGGTGAGAGCTAGCGGGTCATTGGGCGGCGTCAACCAGCCCGTCTCCCTGTGATGGATGACTTCCGGATTGCCTCCAACAGAAGTGGCAATGGCGGGCAGTCCGCAGGCCAAAGCCTCCAGCAGGGCAAGAGATAACCCTTCCGCAGCAGAAGGCAATACGAATAGGTCAGCGGCTTGAAGGTAGGGTGTCACATCCGCCTGGCTGCCCAGGAACAGAATACCATCATTTGCCCTGTGTTTCAATTCGACTTCCTCAGGCCCGCTGCCAACGATCAACAACCTCGCTCGAGGAACAGTTTCGCGAACGGAACGCCAGATGCCGGTCAACAAATCAACCCGCTTCTCAGGCGCCAAACGCCCCACAAAAACGACGACGCGGGCGTCCGCCAGGAGATCCAAACTAGACCGTAATGCCTTTTTCTGCGCCGGGGCCAGGGGAGTAAATCGCTCGGTATCCACGCCGTTTGGGATCGAAATCCGTTTTTGGACAGGCACACCTTCAGCGGCCAGTTCGCGGTCAATCACCGCGCTGATCACGCAAAAAGCAGTGATCTCCCGACACAGAACCCTGAGCCGGGTTTTCCCCAATAACCTGCGCTTCAGGCGCAGCACATCGCTGGACAGTCCGCTACCATGCAAGGTAGCCACAACCGGTATACCAAAAAGTTTCCTGGCGACAATCGCCGTCGTCGCCGGAGAGATCAGCTCATGCGCGTGGATGAGATCGGGGTTCAGCCGTTTGATCAACGGTAAGGCTGCCAGCGTAAACGTCAACGAGGCGAGTGGTTTCGGACCCGGAACCGGCAACCGATAAACGGGAATCCCATCCAGCCTCTCAAAGGCTGCTGTGCCGGGTAAACGGCGGGTCAGAATGTGAATATCTACTCCCCGTGCTTGTAATAAAGGAGCAACGGCTGCCAGTTGACGCTCGGCTCCGCCGATGCGCGGATAATACCCATGACTGAGCATCACGACCCGGATGGTGGATTTCAATGCACTAACCTTTCAGACTCGAATTCACCAGCTTTCTCCGGGAGCAATTGCCTATACAGGTTGAAGAGTCGCTCCATCCAGGCTTGAGGAGAATATTGTTCAACAGCCAGTGCTCGCCCGGCTGCACCCATTTGTCGAAGCCTGGCCGGTTCATCGAGAAGTTTTGCAATGGCTTTAGCGATTGATTCGGGTTGGTGAGGAGGCACAACAAGCCCAATCTCCGGTGAGATCAAGCGCGGCACGTCGCCTACACTGGTCGCAACAACCGGCAGGCCAGCCATCATCGCTTCCAGAATGGTCAGGGGCAATCCCTCCCGATGGGATGAACTCACATATAGATCGCTAGCGGCAAGCAGACGAGGTACATCCTGGCGCATTCCCAACAGCATTACATTCTTCTCCAGATCCATTTCAGTGATTTGAGCGCGGACTTTCTCGAACAAGCGCCCATCCCCTACAATGATCAAGAGCGCCTTCGGATGCGTTGAAGACAACAAGGAAAAAGCAGTGATTAAATCTTCGTAACCTTTCGGAGGGGCGAGTCTCCCGACCGATACTACGATTGGTCGAGCGGCATCCCCGGTAATCTCTTGCCGCAATCGTGTGCGTTCAAAGTTCGAAATTTCTTCGGGTACCGAAACAGCATTTGGAATTACATCAATAGGAGCCCCCCGCAGCCGAGCTTGGTAAATATCTGCAATACTATACGCCACTGCCACGATTCGTTTGGAAAATAAACGCATGGACCAGATTTCTAAAACTTCGAATACAGAACTAAAACGTCGTGATCCGCGTCTTGTAGAGTGCAAGGTCGTCACAATCGGAAGGCCGGCCAAATGACCACAGAGCGCGCCAATGATGTTGGAAGCCGTCAAATGACAGCAGACCAGATCAAAGTTCCCTTGTCTCAAGAATCGGGCCAGGTGGAGTATCCGATTTAAACTGAACAAGTGTTTTGCAGGGAAAAGGACAGTATTTACCCCATTTTTCTTCAATTCGTCAAAGATGGTTTGGTCAAAATCCGCAGCTAAGACAACTACTGTCATGCCAAATGAATAAGCATAAGCTTGTTTGGCGTGAAGAACAAGAAGTTTCTCCGCGCCCCCAATGCCAAGGTTGTCTATAATTTGGACAATTCGAGGCGACATAGGGATATCAACTCAACCCGGTTACCAAATAATTTTGCCTTTTGTAATAAATTCAATATACCATGTATTTGCCTTTACTTCTCATTCAACTTCAGTTGCACTCTCTCTAGAAACCTTTTCTTGGATAATCTATTCTTGAGTTTCAATGCGAATTGAATTGCATAGGCGATTAACTTTCCGCTCTTCGTTTTCGAATAAATGCCGTCGTGTAGACTACGCCGGCGCAACCAAATGCGGTTTATGAAAGCCCTTTCAGAGGACCCGCTATCTATAAACTCCAACTCATCAAGATACTGATATAAACCCAGTAGCCCTTTGATCTCATTCACCATTCCAGGGGCAAACTCTGCATAGGCCGTATTCCATCCAATCTTGAACCTAAAGCCGGCATTACCTGAAATAAGATTGGATTGAGAAGCGATTAAATTGCCGCCTACATAAAGCTCAGTGAAAAAGGCTCTCCCAACTTGATTAAAGCCCTGGATCATTTCTCGAAAAAACAGCGCATGATTTGGCTGAGAATTTAGAGAAGTGCCTTGCTTGCCTTTCCAGCCCATATCCTCAAGCTTGATCAGTTGATCAATATTGGCGTCATTCAATTCATCTCCTCGCGCAAATTTCCAATCAATTTCCCCCACCTTTTCAAGTTTCCTTATCCACCTTCGATAGTTTCTTTGAAGGTTCATAGACAATAAACTTAAATTGGATTCCCCGCATTCTGCGGGATATAGTATTGCGCGATACGATCTTCGATATGTACTCCATTTCATTCCATATTCGGTTGCTATGGAATTTTCTAATTCGGCAAGAGCACCTTCTGAAGAGTGTTTCTCAAACATTATTCCATGCCAGTTTTGCCCAGGTTGTGATAAATAGTTAAACATAATATGCAACACATCAATTGCGTAATCTTTATCTACTAACAAACCAGAGAGATAGGAATGAATCGATCTAAAAGCGGCCAGATGAGGTAATGGGAAATGCTTACTGGGTTTACAGATTTTGAATACGCCAACTCCAACTACATCTGAGGATCCGGAAATAATTCTTTCAACGAATAGAACCAGAATTTTAGCCTTGGCCTCTAGATAACGTATTGCTGGTAGAATGAAAAAGGGGGAAAGAAATGCGTTGGCTTCTATGGAACGCGATTCAAGATCCGCCCATGCAGAGATTTTTTTATTGTCCATTTCAAGAGGCTTCAATACAGATAAGCTATATGTTTGTTTGCCGACCATATCATTTCTATCTCAACTTAGGCCAAAATAATAGTTGGGTACAAGATGAAAAACGCCCAAATCCTATGGATGTGCTTTCTTTATTCACGGCGTGAACATTTGACGACCTCTCTGGCATAATTTTTACCAATTATAGCACTGATGAAAACCTTTAGTTTTTCAACGCTTTTTTCGAAGGGGTAAGCTATCAGCGCGCCCGTGGCATAGGCGATCTGTTTTCGTCTGGGACACCCCTGGACAAATGCGTAATGAGCCCGAGATAGCGTAAAATTGCTCCAAGCGCTCTTTTCCGGTGATTCTGGCAGGTATTGAAATGGCGTTTGGGATCAAGTCAATGTACTTGCCCCGGAGACGCCCTTGGAAAGAATCCGCGATCGTGTACCCGACTGCAACCACGCGCTTCGACAAATGACGGATCACCCAGGTTTCCAAGGCTCCGATGAATGGATGGAATTCCTGCAAAACGTCTTCTTTCGAGTGCGGATTGGTTACGACCGGAAGACTTGCCAACCGGTCGCAGAGCGCGCCGATTATGTTGGCGTAAGTCAGATGACATTGGATCAAGTCAAAGTTCCCTCTGGATAGAAAGCGGCTGAGGCGATGAATACGGCGTAAGTTAAATAAATGCTGCGCCGGAAAGATGACAACTGTCGTTCCTAGTTCTAACAACTCGTCGATAATCACACGATCATTGTTCGAGCTCAAGGAAACGATTGTGAGTTCCAGACCACAAGCCTCGACCTGGCTGGCCAGGGTTATCAGGAGTTTTTGGGCGCCTCCAATTCCAAGATCGTCAATTATTTGAACAACACGAAGCGACATAAGGATAACAATTATGTGTCCTGATATCTGGTTTAGTCTTCATACTCCGAAAACAGATGCATACGAATTCTTATCCTTGCGATTTCTTTATCCAAGGCCTGACAATTTGGCGACAGCGCTGGTACATTTTTTCACCGAGCGAGGCTCTGGCGAAAACCTTGAGCTTTTCACTGCTTTTCTCGAACGGATAGGTGATTAGCGCACCTGTGGCATAAGCAATTTGCGTTCGACGCGGATATCCCTGTTCAAGTAAATAATCCGCCCGGATAAGCGTAACATTGCTCCAAGCGCGCACCATCAGGAGGGGCCGCTGCCAGGCCGGTCGGAATTTCGCAATCGAGAGGCGCGAAATATTCCACAAGCAAGTGCTCCGTTCCCAATTATTCGTATGCGACAGATTATCAACGTGTGAGCGGTAAACGATTACCGGTTCGGGCAGAATTGCGACCTTATGCTGAGAGGCGACCCGTATCCACAACTCCCAATCCTGACCCCAGCGAAAGCAGGGATTAAATAATCCGACCTCCTTCAACACGGAGCGTCGCATGATCACCATCGAGGGATTGCCAATACAATTATTGATCAGGATTTCATGCCGGATCGCGGCTATCTTTTTGGGGGATTGGCTCTCCAGATGGCACTTGTTTTTTGCAACATTCCACCACCATGCGGCGCCGCTCACCAAGGCGATGTCTGGATGGGATAGGAGAAAATCCATCTGCCGCTGGGTCTTATCCTCCAGCCATATATCATCGGCATCCAGAAAAGCAATGTATTCACCCGTCGTTTCTTGAATCCCTCGATTCCTGGCTGTGCTGACGCCACGGTTGGGTTGCCAGATATAGCGGATACCTTTCTCAAAACAAGACGAGACGACCTGCGCGGTGTCATCGGTCGAACCATCGTCAATTACAACAAATTCGTCTATCGGACGAGTTTGAGACATCACGCTGGCGATCGCATCGCCGATAAAACGCTCGCTGTTATAAGCCGTGATAATTGCACTTACGCGGTTCTCAATCATAGTGAGCCACGCCCTACGAAGCGGTTTTCGGTCGCGCCAGGACTTGCCACAATAATGCAAGACCCTGAGTGACCGTCGAGCGGCTGATTAATAACAGAGTCACAAAATAAACGACAATACCAAAAATCACCATGATCAAGAATCCCCCCACGTTATTCAGCGTGAATATTTTATTAAGCGCGATCAAGGACAGACCCATAACGATGGAAGCACTAAAACCAGGGAGAAGGGACTTGATGAGATGCCAAAGTTGATAATGCATGATCCAATTCACCACGAGGGTATCTAATGTCACCGAGATCATCCCAATAATAATTTGGCCCGCAGCGACGCCAATAATTCCCCAGCGTGTGGAATACCATAATACCGCAACCGCGATCGGGATTTTGATCAATCCCAACCAGTTGAGTATTTCTGGACGACCCATCGCCTTATACAACACTCCAGGCACAAACCCAATTGCCGAGATTGTCAATGCCAATGAGATAAAAGAAGTAGGCGCGATAGCAGAATTCCAACTGCTCGACAGGAAGACGGGAATAAAGACCGGCGCCGTTAGAGCTATCCCAACACCTACTGGAAAGATAAGAGTGGATAGATAACGCATATACTTAAAATAGAACGAGCGCATTCTTTCGTGATCCGCCTGCATCGCAGCTAATGCGGGGAAGGAAACACGGCCAATCACAGAATTGAGGCTGCGGATAAATAGCTCAGGGATCCGAAAGGCCATGGTGTAATATCCTAACGCGGCTGCGCCAAGAATGCGTCCAACCAATAAATAATCTACATTATCGCGAAATGCGCCCGCAAATTCGAGGATGATAATATGAAACCCGAATATCAACATACTACGGGTTGCCTCAGCGTTGTAGCGCCGGGTGGGCTTCCAACCCGCCAACAGCCAGGCGAGCAAGGTTCCGGTGAGCACACCGATAATTTGTCCCCAAACCAGGCTCCACACACCAAACCCGGCTAAAGCCAGGAGGACGGATGACAATCCCTTTGTTAGATTGCGGCTGATTTCGGGGATCATTTTCGTTCTGAACTGCAGGCTGCGTTGTATCAGTGCATCTGGCACCATGCCCAGCCCGCTGATTGGCAGAGAGAGAGCCAGCACACGCAAGGTAGGTGTCACTTCCGGCGCTTTGAAGAAATTCGCGATAGCAGGCGCGGCTATCCAGGAAATGATAAAGGTGACGCAACCCAGCGCGATGTTCCCAAGAAAGGCGGCATTCGCAGCTTCCTCGATGTGATCGCGGCGGGAAATCAGGGCGCTATCAATGCCGGCAGAATTGATGATATCTAGATACTGGATGGTGATCAGGCAGTAGCCCATTAAACCGAATTCTTCAGGTAAGAGCAGGCGAGCCAGGATGATCGTAGTGACGAAAGACAAACCCTTCCCACAAATAAAGGATAGATATGACCAGAAGATTCCCGATACGGTTTTTGAGGTCAGACCGCTTCGCGCCTCGGAGTTAATCAAGGATATATACCTTATTAATCACGACTTGCTTGCTCGCTGCCCCGAGTTGGAAGGCTATTCTTTACCACCTGTGGCAAGGATAGGCCGATACCAACAAGAAGCCAGAAGTAACGCGGGTATGCAGCATGGATAAATACTGCAGCAACTAAATACCCAAAGGTACTCGCTCCGAAAGCAGCTACCATGGATGCAATTCTGTTATTCCCTGCCTTCTTCAGTTTTTTCCACGAACTGATAATATTCCTCGCCATCGTCCATAACAAGGCTGCAAATGCTGTAAAACCGACCAGACCGGTTTCGGCAGCCACTTCTAAGTAGAGGTTGTGGGCTGCTCGATCACTTGCTGTTGGAGCGAGACCTATGCTTTTTGCATATTCCTGGTAGTTCACAATGTAATTATTTAACCCCACGCCAAGAATGGGATGACTCTTAATCATCTCCAAGCCTGCCAAAGCCTCACTGGCGCGACCGCGAAGGGCAGAGTCTTGCGTCCGGAAACCTACGGAAGGCGCTGATATTAATTCCCCCAGTGAAGTGATGCGGGCCAGGTATTCTTGAGGAATCAACATCATAAGTGCAAGGCCTACCAAGAAAAGAAAAGGCAAGTATTTTATGCGCGGCGGGTACAGAATAAACCATGCTAACACAGCGGCACATAAGGCTACAAAGCCACCCCGAGAGTATGTAAACACAACTGTCAAGGTAATAACGGACAAAGCCCAAATGGCGATCAAACGTAAGGCTCGGTTGCGCTCATTCAGAACTCGCTCTAAAGCCAAAGGAACTAAAACAACCATAACCTGGGCATAGAAGTTCGGATCACCAACCGGCCCGGAAATTCGATAACCTTCTAGCGAACCGGCGTATTGCATAAAACTTGCCTGGGCAAACCCCCAATAATTATTTTCAAAAGTGCCAGTCAGATATTGGTAGACGCTGATCGTGCCCATAAAAACCCCGGCAAATAATAACGACCAAATCACGCGGTTTAACCTGGTAACATTATTCAGCAAAATGATAATAATGATAGCGATAAATGCATCTTTTACAAAAACACTCAACGATTCGCTTACGAGCGTTGTGTCTGAAGCGTAAAACATAGACGATACCAACACCAAGCCATAAATCCCAATCAGAACGGCAGCGCGTTGCCAGCCAGTTGGTTGCTCCTTGAAAACAACCCAACGAATCAGGATCACAATCCCTAATATGAAAATATACGCTTTCGCCAAAGAAGGGGCATTATGATAGTGAACAGCGATATCTGAGAAACGAGTGAATGTCAGAAAAAACAAGATGAGCAAACCGGTTTCGACAGAAAAAATACTGGCAATAAACAAAACCAGACCAGCGACGCCAATGAATATATACAGGGGATTGCCAATCTGGTTGGTTACAAAACCCAACACCCCCCCTATGACAAGGGCAAGAACTGTAAAAGTAGTACTATATTTTATAGGCTTCTGCTGGCTTTCATTCGTTACCATTGTATGGTCTTTAATAAGCATAATTTGAATAAACAAACAACTTCAACCCTCACTCGTAAGGGTATTCCCCAACTTTTCGAAATGCTTCTGTACATACAATCTCGTCATGACATGTGGGGTTATTGTATATGATGGTCACTTTTCTCGGCTTCCGTTCTATAGAGGCTATTAGATTGGCTATAACTTTGATCATATCTGCGCCAGAGAACGGATTGAAAAAGTAAATGTAATTATATGGATCAAGATCCTGAAACAGGGAAGCATCCATTGCGATCACTCGACATCGTTCGGGGGGAGTTCGCATGATTTGGAAATTTTTCCTGGCAATGGCCGCCAGAGGCTCGGAGATCTCGACGCCAACTAAGCGGGAAAAGGGGAAGCTCAACATAACGCATGGCACCGCCTTTTCCGCAGCCGATATCAATAATGCAATCTGTTGTTGAAACTGCTAAACTTTTTAAAACATTTTAATATGTTTGTTTCCAGACTAATAAAAGCCGTAGGAAATGATGGGATCAGTGCCAATCTCGTGAGATGTGTATACGCGGGAAAAGTCCAGTCCCCCTAGGTCTTCCGACAATAAACGCATCTGCCACCGCAAAGAGTTATGTGAAAGTTTTCTTTTGGCCAGTTCCCAGATATTCATAATCAACAAAGTCTTTTTAGATTATTCTCGTTCTCGAGTAACGTCTGGTCGCGTTGGTTTCACGCGCTGGTAATATCCCACACGCCATACGATATACTGGAACAATTCTTTCCAACCGCCTTGAAAGTTACGACCAGATGTCAGTACAGAAAGGGATCTATCACCGGAGTAAGCGAACTTTCCACCTATGGATTTAATTGTTGTTCCTATCTGAATATCATAATTCAATAACTCTTTATCATATAGGTTTAGGATCAGCGAGCGGAGAATGGCATAATTACTCCCTCGGCTCACAGGAATTTGTAAGACAACGCGTTTGAACCACCTGAATGTGTTATACAAAATCATCCTGGATTTTATAGCCAAACCGGCCGGTAAATCATAGTAACCAACATAAGTGTAAGCCAATTGAAAACCTATATCGAATTGCCGGATATACCAATCAATCAAATGCGTTGCATCAGGAAGGCGGCAATCCGCGTCGAAATGAATAGTGCATTCAGAAGAAGCGATACGCACACCCGGGATACGAACTGTGAGATATATTTCACCGCGCTCTTTTATTTTCGGGAAAGCCAGAACCAGGAGGCCCAAGGCGCGATATTCATTTACCTCTTTCGGTGGGGAATCTGGAGGGTAATTGTTTATCACCAGGATTACTTCCAAATGGTGCTTCCCATGGTAAGAGGCGATATCGTTTATGATTTGCAGAACATTTACAAGATCATTCTGCGCATTAACAGGAATAACCACCGAGGCTTCTGGGGGCTTCGCCGGTTCGCCTCGCAACCTGAGGAGATGTTCCTTTATGGTAGCCCGAAATATGGCTACCATTATTGCTCGTTCGTCACTTTTATTCATC
>Ga0315285_10001905_pt1 | contig 21956 bp, 12 predicted proteins | sample YL17G09_36_MG_FD_203698 | JGI IMG/M metagenome (GOLD analysis project Ga0315285, IMG submission 203698) | Sediment microbial communities from Yellowstone Lake, YNP, Wyoming, USA - YL17G09_36 | ecosystem: Environmental > Aquatic > Freshwater > Lake > Sediment | place: USA: Wyoming | collected...
CCGGTGCACAGGACGTCGCCGAACTTGCCGGGGTAGATGCCGAACTTGTGCGTGATGCGTTGGCGCTGGCGCTGGGCCTGGTTCGTGCGGGGGTTGTGCCCCGAGGCGTGGTGGGTGAACATCTTGAACTGACACGCGTCCCAGTTGCGGGCGCGGACGCCGCGAGCCCCGCGCCGTTCGTCCACGATGTCGAAGCAGTGGCAGGTGGGGCAGGTGTAAGCGCACGCGGCGCAGCCCAGGCATCTCAGCGAGCGCTCGCTCCAAATCGGATCCTCGAAGTGGTTCTTGAGAAACGCCTCGACGTCTGAAACGTCGAACCTGCGTTCGGGGCCGGCGGGCGTCTCAGCTGTGCGGTCGGAGGCTTGGGTGCGGCCCCGGAAGAGGGAGCGGCCCTTGTCCGTTATGCAGCGGACCTCATAGAGTCCGTCGGCGGGGTCGACGCGGTCGCCGAGCTCGAAGAGCATGGCGTCCGAGCCTTTTTCCGCGGCGGGGCCGAGACCCACGGAGGTACAGAAGCACGCCTCGTCGTGGCGGCGGCAGGCCAGCGTCACGATGCTGAGGGCCTCGCGGCGGCGGTTGTAGAACCCGTCGCGGAAATCCCAGTTGAAGATGTGGTCGAGGATGGCGAGGGCGGCGGCGTCGCAGGGGCGCGCCCCCACGATCAGCGTGCGTGGAATGGGCGGTTCGCAGTCGACCAGTTCGACCGTCTTGCCGCGCAATTCGTAGCCATAGAGAGTCTCGTGGCGCGGGAGGACGAACTCCTTGATGGAGTTGGCCGGGCGAATGTAGCCGTCGAGAATCAGCGCGTCGGCGTCCCTCAGGGGGGCGTACTGAATTCGGTCGGGTCTGACGCGAACGGGCCCCGCGGCGAGATTGCCCGCCGCGATCCACTCCGCGACGAGATCGCGCAACGCCCGTTCGGTGATGACTTCGCTCATTGGATGAAATCCTCGCGGTCCTGCTTGGAGTACGAGCCGACGACGGGCTCGGCGTCGGGGTCCATGCCCGCGCGGTAGTGGAACTGCTCCTCGGCGGCGCGGGAAAGCGACTGGTTGAGCAGACGCAGGTTGATGCCCGCGGGGCAGACGCGGGTGCATTCCTCGCACTCGATGCAGCGCGCCGCCATGTGGAAGGCGCGCGTAATGTGGTAGGCGAAGTTGCCCTGGAGCGTCGCGGACGTGTCGACGGACACCGGGCGGTTCTTGTCCATAATGCACGGGTCGCAGTAGCACAAGGGACAGATCTGCCGGCAGGCGTAACAACGGGTGCAGCGGCTGAACTCGCGCTTCCAGTGCTCGAAGCGCTCGGCGGGCGAGAGCCGGAGGAAATCGCCCAGCTCGGCGTAACGTTTCTCGGGCGGCACGGGGGGATTATCGACCTGGCCGATCACGGTATCCCCGAAGCGCGGCATGTGGACGTCGCAGGCGGCGCACTTGGGCGCGCGCGGTTCGCCCACGCCTTCGCAGGCCACGCCGACGACATAGACGTCGCCGTCGGCGATCTGCGACTCCTTGCGGAGGACGAGAAGCGTTCGTTCATCGCATCCCTTGACGACGATGGCGGGTTTGCCCAGATCGCGGACCTCGCGGCGCTTGAGGTAGCCGGTCAGGTTCTGAACGCAGCGCTCGTTCCACACCAACTGCTCGGCGTCCTCGGGACGTGTGACAAAGATGGGGACGACGGGGATCGAAGCAACCCGTCCCTCGCCGATGGGGCGGATCGGGGCGATCCGTTCGTCGGCGCCGTAACCGATGACAACGGCCACCGTTTTCTCCTCGAGGAGGCGCCTGCACGTCTGGCGGAGTCCTTCCTGTATGGGGTTCATGTCGCGGATGCTTTCCAGTGCGCGAACGGATCGCCTCGATCCGCGCAGACCTCCCGGTAGGCGGCGTAGGGGCCGAGGGCCCGGGTCCGTTCGGTGATGTCGGTGATGGTCTGCTGCCACTTCCTCCCCTCGGCGGCGGAGATCCATGCGAAGTGGATCCGGCGCAGATCGACGCCGAGCGTGTCGAGAATCTCCCGGAAGAGGATCCAACGACGGCGCGCGTGGAAATTCCCGGCGGTGTAGTGGCAGTCGCCGGGATGGCAGCCGGAAACCAGAACGGCGTCGGCCCCGGCCTCGAAAGCCTTGATGATGAGGTTGAAGTCGATCCGGCCGGTGCAGGGGAAGCGCACAATACGGACGTTGGCGGGGTACTCGAGCCGGTTGGTGCCTGCCAGGTCGGCGCCGAGGTACGTGCACCAGTTGCACACGTAGGCGATAATGCGGGGCTCGAAACGGCTCGCGTCGGTCACTCTTCGAGACTCTCGACCATGGAGTAGATCTGCTCCTCGCTAAACCCTTCGATGTCGGCGCTCTTGGAGGGGCACACGGCCACGCACGTGCCGCATCCCATGCACAGTCCCGGGTTGACGCGGGCGGTGCGCTTGATGATGTTGCCCCTCTTGTCCACGATTGCCGCCTGCTCAATGGCCGAGTAGGGGCACGTGCGGACGCAGGTGAAGCAGGCGGCGCAGGTCTGCTCGTTGATGCAGGCGACCTCGGGCTCGCGCGTCATCTCGTCGTTGGCGAACATGATGGCGACCTTGCTCGCCGCGGCCGACGCCTGGGCCACCGCCTCGGGAATGTCCTTCGGCGCCTGGCAGGCGCCGGCGAGGAAGACCCCGGCGGCGTTGGTCTCCACGGGGCGCAGTTTGGGATGCGACTCGGATAGGAAACCAAACTCGTCGTAGCCGACGTTGAGTTTCTGGGCCAGCTGCTCCACGCCCTCGGCGGGGCGCACCGCCGTGGCAAGCACGACCAGGTCGGCCTCGATCGTCACGGGCGCGCCGGCCAGCGTGTCCGCGCCGCGGACGATGAGCTTCCCGCCTTCCTCGGTGATCCTGGAGACGCGGCCACGGTGGTAGACGGCGCCGTCTTGCTCGACGGCGCGGCGCACGAACTCATCGTAGTTCTTCCCCCCCGCCCGAATGTCCATGTAGAACACGTGCGCTTCGCCGTCGTGAACCTTGTGCTTATAGAGCATCGCGTGCTTGGCCAGGTACATACAGCAGATCTTCGAGCAGTAGGATAGGCCCTTGGCGTTGTCGCGCGATCCGACGCAGCTGATGAAGACGACCTTCTTGGGCTCGGCGTCGTCGGAGGGGCGGCGGAGCGCCCCGCCCGTCGGGCCGGAAGCCGAAACGAGGCGTTCGAACTGCAGTCCGTCAATCACGTCCTTGTAGCGGCCGTACCCGTACTCGCCGTAGCCCGCGTACTTCGGGTTGTCCTGGTCCTGGCCGATGTCAAAGAGCCGGTAGCCGGTGGCCACAACGACGGCGCCGACCGACTCGGTCACCAACTCGTCCTGGTCGTCGTAGTTAATGGCGCCGGCCTGGCACTTCTTCTGGCAGATGCCGCACTTGCCGGTGCGGAACCTGGTGCAATGCTCCTTGTCGATGACCGGACGCGCGGGAACGGCCTGAGGGAAGGGGATGTAGATTGCCGTGCGCATGCCCATGCCGTAGTCGAACTCGCTGGGGATTTTCCGTATCGGGCAGGCGTTCCAGCAGTCTCCGCACCCCGTGCACTTGGCGATGTCCACGCAGCGGGCCCTCTTGCGGATCTTGACCCGAAAGTTGCCGACGTAACCCTCCACGCCCTCCACCTCGGAGTAAGTGTGCAAACGGATGCGCGGGTGCTGGCCCACTTCCACCATGCGCGGCGTGAGGATGCACTGCGAGCAGTCGAGGGTCGGGAAGGTCTCCGACAGGCCGGCCATCTTGCCCCCGATGGACGGTTGGCGCTCGACCAGAACGACCTCGAAGCCCGCGTCGGCGATGTCGAGGGAGGCCTGGATGCCGGCCACGCCACCGCCGATGACAAGCGCGCGCTTGGTCATGGGAACGCGGATCGGCTCCAAGGCGCGGTTGAAGCGGACCTTCTCGACCGACAGGCGCACGATCTCGATGGCCTTGGCCGTCGCCTCCTCGCGATCGTGGTGGACCCACGAGCAGTGCTCGCGGATGTTGGCCTGCTCGACGAGGTAGGGGTTGAGGCCGGCGGCGGCGGCGGCGCGGCGGAAGGTCTTCAGGTGCATGTGGGGCGAGCACGCGGCCACGACCAGCCCGTCCAGCTTCTCCGAGGCGATCTTCTCGCGGATCATCGCCTGGCCGGGGTCCGAGCAAACATACTTGTAGTGGATCGCGCAGCGCACGCCGGGCGTCTGACGGGCGGCCTCGGTCACGCGCTCGACGTCCACGCTGCGAGCGATGTTCTCGCCGCACCAGCAGACAAAGACACCGATTCGGGACATTGTGGAATCCTAACTCGGCGCGACTCCCGCCGCCTCCCGGCGCCCCGCCGCTTCCCGGCGCCCTGCCGCCTTCGCCACGAAGTGGCGGTCGATCGCCAGGGTCTTCTCGTCCAGTCCGATGGCAAGGCCAACCAAGTCGGACAGGTAGTAGACGGGCATCTGGTGGGCGACGCCGCGGGCGCGCTCAATGTCGGCCTGCTTCATGTCCAGGTTGACGTGACACATGGGGCAGGCGACGACGACGCAGTTGGCTCCATGGGCGGCGGCGTTGGACAGAATCTTGTGCGAGAGATCGATGACCGTCGCGTCGTTGGCCATCGTCATTCCCGCGCCGCAGCATTCGGTCTTGTAGTTCCAGTCCACGGTCTCCACCCCCGCCGCGGCCAGGATCGTCTCCATCGAAGAGGGCTGTTCGGGGTCATCGAAGCGGACAACGTCGGCCGGGCGCGTAAGCAAGCAGCCATAGTAGCACGCGGCAACCATACGGACCCCGTCCGCCCCCTCCATCGGCCTCCGTACGGCCGAGCGGATCAGGTCCGTACCGATGCTCTGGAAGACCTGGATGAGGTTGAGCACACGGGTCTTGCCCTCAACGGGCAGTTCGACGATCTCGGCAATCTCGGCGCGCAAGGAGGGATCCTCGCCCATCTCGCGCTCGGCGCGGATCAGCTCCATCGAGCACATCGGGCAGGGGGCAAGAATCTCCGCCAACCCCTGGCGCTCGGCCAGAGCCAGATTGCGCGCGGGCAGGGCGACGGAGAGCATGTGGTTGATGGAGTGGGCGGCCGTGGCGCCGCAACAGACCCAGTCATCGACCTCCTCGAGATCCACGTCGAACGCCTCGAGGCAGGCGCGAACCGAGGCCTCGTAGTCGTTGGATGAGCCGTGCAGGGCGCAGCCCGGGTAGTAGCCGATCTTCATGCCGCGTGGTCCTCCTCAGGCTGGTGGGCCGCTTGGGGCCGGCGGGGCGTCGGTGAAGGGGCGAGGCGCCGGGTCTTCTCGAAAATGCGCCGCACGACGGCCCGGTCGCGCACTTTCCGGCCAAGCAGGTGCAGTTTGCCCTTGCCCAGCATCTTGGGGCCGAGCAGGGCGTCCTTGAAGAGGAGGGGAACGTTGAAGTCGCCCAGGAAGGCCATCGCCTTGAACTGCCCGACAAGTTCCAGTTCGTTGAGGCGGCCGTTGCGGCGAATGTTGTCAAGGAAGGCCTGCTGGAAGGCCACCGTGCGGCGCTGGTCGGGGGCGACTTCGCCGCGCTCGGCCGACATCTGCCGCAGAGCGTCCATCACGCCCGCGCAGTCGACCGACTGGGGGCAGCGCGTCGTGCAAGTCTGGCACGAAACGCACAGCCAAATGGCGCCGCACGCGATGGCGCGGCCCGTTTCGCCCAACTGGGCGAGGCGGACGATCTGGTTGGGCATGATATCCATCATCTCCGCCATGGGGCAGCCGGCCGTGCACTTGCCGCACTGGTAGCAATCTTGGAGCCGTGTCTGTTCGAGATGGGAACCAGAGGACGGGTGGGAGTTCATAAAAGAGGTCTCCATCGTGCGCCTTTTCGCAGGCACGCTAGAACCAGTATAGCATGCCGCCTGCTCAGAGTAAAGCGTTCTCTTACTCCCGAGGGCCCGCGCAGAAGAGCGCAAGGTTCAACAAGGGGGAAGGCCGGCAGGGCGCCGGTGGAGGCTGGCGGGGCGCCGGTGGAGGCCGGCAGGGCGCCGGTGGAGGCCGGCAGGGCGCCGGTGGAGGCCAGCAGGGCGCCGGTGAAGGCCGGCGGGGCGCCGGCGGACGATGTCGTCGCATCAGCGAACGGATCGCAACGATCCGCACCATCCGTCCGCCAGCCGGGACGGCGCCCTTCACAGCCAGGCGAGGGGGTCAGTTTTTCTGCCCCTCCACGGGGATCTGCATCATGTAGAACGAGCGGTAGACGAAAACCAGAGCGGTCAGGAACAGGACCCCCGCAATGATGCTCTTGAGCGTCTGGTTCTGCATCGTCACCGCGATCTCGACCGCGAGCAGTCCGAAGAGGGTGGTGAACTTGATCACGGGGTTGAGAGCCACGGACGAGGTGTCCTTGAACGGGTCGCCCACCGTGTCGCCGACGACGGTCGCCTCGTGCAGAGGCGTGTTCTTGGCGCGCAGATCCACCTCGACGATTTTCTTGGCGTTGTCCCAAGCCGCGCCGGCGTTGGCCATGAAAATGGCCTGGAACAGACCGAAGAACGCGATGCTGATCAGGTAGCCGATGAAGAAGTAGGGGTTGAAAAACGGCAGCGCCAGCGCCAGGCAGAAAAGGACGATGAAGATGTTGATCATCCCCTTCTGCGCGTACACCGTGCAGATGCGGACGACTTCCTTGCTGTCCTTGACCGAGGCGGTCGCGGCGTCGAGCTGGATGTTCTCCTTGATGTAAACCACCGCGCGGTAAGCGCCGGTCACGACGGCCTGGATGGAGGCGCCGGTGAACCAGTAAATCACCGCGCCGCCCATCAGCAGGCCGAAGACGATCTGGGGCTGCACGAGGCTGAGTCTGTCAACCACGTTGCCGAACAGGTGATCGAGGAGGAGGATAATGCCGAACACCATGGTCGTGGCCCCGACGACGGCCGTGCCGATCAGAACCGGCTTGGCCGTGGCTTTGAAGGTGTTCCCGGCGCCGTCGTTGCGCTCGAGGTAGAGCTTGGCGTCCTCGAAGTCGGGGGTGAATCCGAACTTGCTGCGGATGTCCTCGGCGATGTTGGGCTGCGCCTCGATCTGGCTCAGCTCATACACCGACTGGGCGTTGTCCGAGACCGGCCCGAAGCAGTCCACCGCGATCGTCACGGGCCCCATCCCCAGGAACCCGAACGCCACGAGGCCGAAGGCGAAAATCGACGCCGCAAACGGGTACTCGGCCGGCATGAGCGCCGAGAGGGAATGGTGGCGCGAGATAAGGAACGCGACCAGCATCAGCGACAGCATCAGCAGGCCCTGCCAGAAGGCCGACATGTTGCCCGCGACGAGGCCCGACAGGATGTTGAGCGAGGCGCCTCCCTGGCGCGAGGCGTTGACCGTTTCCTTGACGTGGCGCGAGGAAGTGGAAGTGAAGATCTTCGTGAACTCGGGGATCAGCGCGCCGGCGGCGGTGCCGCAAGAGATGATGATGGCGAGGACCCACCACAGCGAGCCGTACTTGGCGGAGGGAAGGAGGGCGACGCTGGCGCCGAAGGTCACGATGATCGACACGATGGACGTGATCCACACCAGGTGAGTCAGCGGCGCCTCGGGGTTGAAATCCGTCTTGCCGGTGTACTTGCCCCGGGTGATCGCGTCGTTGACGAAGTACGAGAACAGGGACGTGAGGATCATCAGCACGCGCATGACGAAGATCCAGACGATCAGCAGCGCGCAATCCTGCGGGCTCCCCGCCAGGGCCAGCGCCAGGAACGCGATCAGCGCCACGCCGGTCACGCCGTAGGTCTCGAAACCGTCGGCCGTGGGGCCCACGCTGTCGCCCGCGTTGTCGCCCGTGCAGTCGGCGATCACGCCCGGGTTCTTGGGGTCGTCCTCGGGCAGGTGGAAGACGATCTTCATCAGGTCCGAGCCGATGTCGGCGATCTTGGTGAAGATGCCGCCGCAGATGCGCAGCACGGAGGCGCCCAGCGACTCGCCGATGGCGAAGCCGATGAAGCACGGGCCTACCAGCTCCTGGGGCAGAAACACCAGGATGCAGATCATGAAGAACAACTCCACGCTCACCAGCAGAAGCCCCACGCTCATGCCCGACTTGAGCGGGATCAGCAGCGTATCGAGCGGCGCGCCCTTGAGCGAGGAGAACGCCGAACGCGAGTTCGCCCGTGTGTTGATGCGGATGCCGAACCACGCCACTCCGGCGGAGCCGAGGATGCCAAGCACCGAACACCCGAGGATCCAGATCAGGCTGGCGACGGGCTTCTGCTGCAGGATGCCGAAGTAGTAGAGCATGGACAAGCCGATGAGGACCCAAAGCCAGAACAGGAACTTGCCCTGCTGGAACAGGTATGTCTTGCACGTCTCGTAAATCGTGCCCGACACGCGTTCCATGGACTCGTGAACCGGCAGCGCCGTGATCTGCAGGTACTGAACCAGGCCAAAGATGGCTCCGATGAAGCAGACGGCTATGCCGCAGTACATCAGGAAGTTGCCGCTGACTTTCGCGCCGAGAACGGTGATCTGGACCTGGTCCAGATCCGGCACGTTGATGTCCGCTTCGCCCCCGAGAGCGGGGAACCCCGCCAGGGCGAACAGCAGCAGCGTCAGCGCGGCTAGGCGCCGGCTCGCGGACCCCCTCGCCGACCCGGTCGGCGTCCGCCGGCGGGTCAATCCGACAGTAGATGGAAACATGGTTTCTCCAATCCTGTTGTGAAGTGCCGATGGTTGAACCCGATCCCGCCCTGACCGACCCCGTCGGCCTCACCGACCCCGTCGGCCTCACCGACCCCGTCGGCCTCACCGACCCCGTCGGCCTCTACATTGCGGGTCCTCAGCCCAGATGCGACACTCTGGCCCCTTTCCTAAGAGAACCCGTTCGGCAGGCCAGTCCGACGCCACTATTAGTGCTTTGCGCATCGGTTGGCAAGCGTTTTGTGCTTCAGTCGGTTTCTCCGACCGGTGACCGACTCCCCTCTCCCGAACCGCGCGTCGTCGGGCCCAACCTTGCGCGGCGCCTCGTGATGCCGTCTGACCTTGGGGAACTCCGTGGAAGCCCGGCTCTTGCTCTCCGACTGGGCGGGCGGTTTCCAATGGCCGAGGGCGGACGGAGTCCGTGAGGCGGAGAAAGAGCCGGAAACCTCTTGCGCGTCCTGGGATGATCGGGTAAGATTAGTTTGATTTCGGATGGTTCTGTGGGAGACCTCCCGCAAAGGAGGGACAGAACGTGTCTCGTCGCGCGTTCGAGAACCTGCGGAGGTTGGGGGCGCTGTCCGGCGCGCTCCTCGCGCTACTGGCGGTTCCGGCCCTTGCCGAGCCGGTCACGGTCACCGTGCCGCTCATGCGTTACGGACTGGGGGAGCTCCGGTGCGCCGCGTACTCGCCGAACCCCGACCTCCCCCTCATCGCGACGGCGGGCACAATCGGCGTGGCGCTCTGGAATGCCGAGACGGGCGAACAGGTGCGCATCCTCTCCGCGCCCCGGCACTATGTGACTTCCGTCGCCTTCTCTCCGGACGGGACGAAGATCTTGACGGGGAGTCAGGACCGGACGGCGAAGTTGTGGGACGCATCGACGGGCGCGGAACTGCGCGCCTTCTCCGGCCATACCGGCAGCGTATACTCCGTGGCCTTCTCGCCCGACGGGACGAAGGTCCTGACGGGAAGCGGGGACAAGACGGCGAAGCTATGGGACCCCGCGACGGGGGCGGAAGTGCGCGCGTTCTCCGGCCACACTGAGGGAGTGGGCTCCGTCGCCTTCTCTCCGGACGGGACGAAAGTCCTGACGGGAAGTTCCGATACGACCGCAAAGCTCTGGGACGCCGCGACCGGGGCCGTGGTCCGTAGCTTCTCGTGGCATACCTCTTCTGTCTGGTCCGTTGCCTTCTCTCCGGACGGGACAAAGGTCCTAACGGGTGGCGGGGACCGGACGGCGAAGCTATGGGACGTCGCGACGGGGTGGGAGATGGGAACCTTCTCCGGCCATACCGGCGCGGTCCGGTCCGTCGCCTTCTCTCCCGACGGGACGAAGGTCCTGACGGGGAGTGAGGACCAGACGGCGAAGTTGTGGGACGCATCGAGGGGGACGCTGCTGGGCGCTTTCCTCGGCCACACCGACTGGGTGCGCTCCGTCGCCTTTTCTCCGGACGGGACGAAGATCCTGACGGGGAGTCAGGACCGGACGGCGAAGTTGTGGGACGCATCGACGGTCGCGGAACTGGGCGCCCTCTCCGGCCACACTGAGGAGGTGCGCTCCGTGGCCTTCTCGCCGGACGGAGCGAGGGCCCTGACGGGGAGTCAGGACCGAACGGCGAAGCTGTGGGACGTCGCGACGGGGTCGGAGCTGCGAACCTTCTCGGGCCATGCCGGCGCGGTCTGGTCCGTTGCTCTCTCTCCGGACGGGACGAAGGTCCTGACGGGGAGTTCTGACAGGACAGCGAGGTTGTGGCGTGCGGCGATGGGATTGGAACTCCGCGCCTTCTCCGGCCATACCGGCGCGGTCTGGTCCGTCGCCTTCTCTCCGGACGGGACGAAGGTTCTGACGGGGAGCGGGGATGGGACGGCGAAGCTATGGGACTGGGACGCATCGAGGGGGGCGGTGCTCCGCACATTCTCCGGTCACACCGGCGCGGTTTACTCCGTCGCCTTCTCTCCGGATGGGACGAAGGTGCTGACGGGGAGTGTGGACCAGACCGCCAAGCTCTGGGACGCCTCGACGGGGGCCGTGATCCGCACCTTCTCGGGGCATACATCCTATGTCCGGTCCGTCGCCTTCTCGCCCGATGGGACCCAGATCCTGACGGGGAGTTGGGACGGGACGGCGAAGTTGTGGGACGCCGAGACGGGGTCGCAGCCGCGCACGTTCTCGGGCCACACCGGCGAGGTTTGGTCCGTCGCTTTCTCTCCGGACGGGACGAAGGTCCTGACAGGGAGTCGGGACATGACGGCGAGGTTGTGGGACGTCGCGACGGGATCGGAACTGCGCCCATTCTCCGGTCACACCGGTACGGTCTACTCCGTCGCGTTCTCTCCGGACCAGGCAAAGATCCTGACGGGGAGTCAGGACCGGACGGCGAAGCTGTGGGACGCGGCGACGCAGTCACAACTGCGCGCATTCTCCGGTCACACCTACGCGGTCTGCTCCGTCGCGTTCTCTCCGGACCAGGCAAAGATCGTGACGGGGAGTCTGGACCGGACGGCGAAACTATGGGACGCATCGACGGGGTCGAAGATCCGCGCCTTCTCCGGTCATACCGGCGCGGTCTGGTCCGTCGCCTTCTCTCCAGATGGGACGAAGGCCCTAACAGGGGGCAGCCCGACGCCCAAGTTGTGGGACACATCGACGGGGTTAGAACTGCGCGCTTTCTCCGGTCACACCGGCGTAGTCTACTCCGTCGCGTTCTCTCCGGACGGGACGCAGGTTCTGACGGGGAGCGCGGATGAGACGGCGAAGTTGTGGGACGCCGAGACGGGGTCGGAACTGCGCGCGTTCTCCGGCCATATCTCTGGGGTCCGCTCCGTCGCCTTCTCTCCGGACGGGACAAAGGTCCTGACGGGGAGTCGGGACCGAACGGCGAAGTTGTGGGACGCGGCGACGGGGTCGGAGCTCCGCACGTTCTCCGGCCACGCCGACGAGGTCGAGTCCGTCGCATTCTCTCCGGACGGGACGAAGATTTTGACGGGGAGCTGGGACTATACCGCGAAGCTCTGGGACGCGGCGACCGGGGCCGTGATCCGGACCTTCTCGGGGCATACCTTTGAGCTCTATTCCGTCGCCCTCTCGCCCGACGGGACGAAGGTCCTGACCGGGAGTTACGACAAGACCGCGAAGTTGTGGGACGCGGCGACCGGGGCCGAGATCCGCACCTTCTCGGGGCATGCCGGTGAGGTCAATTCCGTCGCCTTCTCGCCCGAGGGGTCAAAGGTCCTGACGGCGGGATCGGATGGTCTCACGTTTCTCTGGGACAGCGGGCTTGCGCCGACAGGCCCAACGCCTACGCCCACTCCTGTGGGCGCCCCGACGTCCACACCGACCCCCGTGGGGGCGCCGACCGCTGCCCCGACCCCGATCCCGCCGCCCTCCCTTCGGACAGCTGACCAACTGATCCTCGTCGCGGGCGGCGGGCCGTACTCGGGGAACTCGATCCAGTGGCAGACCAAAGCCTTGGCCAACTTCACTCATCTCGCGGCCACGATTCGGGGCTACACCGCGAACGACATTCTCTATCTCTCCGCCTTCGACGCGCCGGCGACGAACGCCAACGTGGACGGCGCGGCGAGCTCGGCCGCGACCCTGGACGCGATTCGCACTTGGGCGTCAAATGCCTCGCGCCTGACCATCATCCTGATCAACCACGGAGACAAGAATCTTTCGATTCCGGAGTGGTATTTCCTCGTGGACGGCGTGAGATCGCCGCGCGACTACCTCGCGGCTTCGGATCTCGACGCCGCGCTCGACGAAGTCCAGTCGGGGGACGACCCCTTGCGCGAGATCGCCCTTTACGTCGATGCGTGCTACGCGGGCGGGTTCATCAAGAAATGTTCCGGCGCCCCCGGGGGAACGAAGCGCCTGGTGATCGCGAGCACGACGGACGCGCGTTTGGCGAACTTCGGGTGCGGCGACGGCGCCGTCTCGTTCACCCACTTCTTCCTCGCCTCCGCCATCCAGGGCAACACGCTCTACGACTGCTTCCGCTCGGCGCGCAACGCCATCGCGGCGCTCAACATTCCCGCGCTGGAGCCGCAATCGCCATGGCTCGACGACGACGGCGACGCCGCCTACTCCCCGAAGGACGGGGCGGTGGCGCGCGGGCGCCCCTTCGGCAATCTGCCCGCCTTCGGCTTCCTGATTCCCGAGATCGTGGACGCTCGCGCGACCGAGACGCTTCCGGCCGCCGAGGACTTCGAGATCTGGTGCGAGATGGGGCCGGGCGAAGTCGAGCGGGCCGAGGCGCTTGTCTCCTATTCCGGAACGTACTACCCCGAGGGCGCGCCCATCACCGACATGACCACCTATTCGCTCACGCGCGAGGGCGCGACAAGCCGCTGGTCCGCCACCATCCCGGCAAGCGATATCAGCGGCGAGGGGGTCTACACGATCCTTTACATGGCAAGTCGGCGCGAAGCGCTCGGCACGGTCCTTCCCGCCGCGCCCGTCGCGCGCTCGCTTCAGATAGGCGACGCCGTCCCGACGCCCGTCCCGTTCACGCCGACTCCCACGCCCGAACCGACGCCCTCTCCGACGCTGACGCCCACGCCCGAGCCCTACGTCACGCAGACGCCGCCGGCGGGACCAACCCCGTCGCCAACGCCCGAGCCGATCTGCGGGCTCATTCGCTCCTTCTACGACCTGGTTCTCGGTCGCGACCCGGAACCCGGCGCGGTGGACGCGTGGCATCACGGCTACTTCGATTACGCGGTGGACTTCAACATTGACGTGCGTTTCATCCCGCGCGAGATGGCGCGGCTGTTTTTCCTTTCCGAGGAATACGCCGCGCGCAACCGCACAAACGCGGACTTCATCACCGATTGCTACCGCGTGTTCCTGAACCGCTATCCGAATCAGACCGAGCTCGACAACTGGCTCGGCGGCGTGTGGGTGCGCGATCATGCGATGACGATCTTCTCGGAGTCCGAGGAGTTCGCGAGTCGCATCCAGGCAATGTATCCTCAGTATGCCGGAAACCCAGCGCGGAACTTCGTCACGTTCATGTACATCGGACTCCTCGACCGCCTGGTGGACAAGGACGGCCTCGAGTACGCCTCCGGGCTCTTCGACGCCGCCTACGCCGAACAGTCTTTTGTGGCACAGCCGCCCTCGGCTGTGGCGGCGGGAGGCGGCCTTGTGGCACAGCCGCCCTCGGCTGTGGCGATCCAGGAGAGCGACCCCGGCGGGGGCGCCGGGGCCACAAGGAAGAGGAGCGGCATCGAGGCGGTGCGCGCGCAGGCTAAGCAAATGGCGCGCGAGGTGATTGTCTCGGCGGAGTTCCTTGGCAAGAACCCGACAACGAGCGTCTACGTGACGCGCTTCTATCGCGCCTTCCTCGGCCGCTTTCCGAACGATTCGGAGATCGCCTACTGGACGGGGGAGCTCGATTCCGGCCGTCGGACAACCGACGGCGTGATCGACCTTTTCGCGGACTCGTCGGAATTCACCGAGCGCTTGAGGACGTACTTCGGGACGCCCTGAGACGCGCTGGACCGCGATCCCCAAGGATCGCGCAAGGCCATGATGGAATGGACGACGCGATCACTCTGCGGCGTGTTCACCGTCTCGAACTGCGCCCGTTTCCGGCGGCCCCATCCCCTATCTCCCGCCGGGTCGGCCCCACGACCGGTCACGGATTTCTCTGCCGGCGGAAGGCGAAGTGAGGGGACGCCGGGATCTTCCGCGCTAGAAGCGCCGCACCGGCAGGAGCGCTTCGAAAACGGTTCTCTGGCCCGGCTCGGACTTCACCTCGAGGCGGCCCCCATGCTCCTCGATCGTCTTGCGCGCCACGGCCAACCCCAGCCCTGTGCCCTCGTGTCCCTTCGTGCTGAAAAAGGGCTCGAAGATTTTCTCCTGAAGATCCCGGGGTACGCCTGGCCCGTTGTCCAGAATCTGCACGGAGACGCGCTCCGTGTCTGCACAATAGGCCGACCGCAGAACAATCTGGGCGTCCGGCTTTCCCTTCGTCGCCTCGATGGCGTTCCCGAGAACGTTCAAGATCGCATCGAATAGGGCCTCAGGATCGAACTCGGAGTCCGGGACTCCGCTGTCCAGCTCGAGCAGCAGTTCCGCGTTTTCTTCCTTGGCTCTCTGGATCTGGCTCTCGTAAACGTCCCGCAGCAAGGAGTTGAGATTGCCGGGCTGCCACGTGGGCTCGCGTTCCTTCGAGTAGGTCAGCATGTCGCGCACGATGGACGAAAGCCTCTGGATTGTGTTCATAAACGAAGGCCAAAGCCTCTTGAGCACGTCCACCTGGTCCGACCCCAGTCCCTGCTCAATGAGGCGGGCCGAACCGTGGATCCCGAAAAGCAGGTTCTTGATGTAATGGGAGACCCCCGCCAAGGCTGTCCCCATTGCAGCCAGACGTTCCGCCCTGACTTTGTCCCGGACCAACATGGCGTTCTCGGCGGCAACCGCCGCGTTGGAGGCGATAATGTTCACCAGGACCAAGTCGTCCTCCTGATAGGCCCTCCAAGGAGACATGGTGTCGATGTAGAGGACCCCGAGCACTTCATCTCTGCAGACAAGGGGAGCGCAAACAGCCGACCGAATCGACTGGCTCAGGATGCTTTCGGATTTACTGAAGCGCCCGTCTTCGGCGGCGTTGGAAACCAGCAGCGACATCCGCTGCTCGACGGCATGGGCAACGATGGTGCGACTGATCCTCAATCTCTGCCCGGCGGGCCGCGTCACTTCCGGCCTCAGCGCGCCGGTCGCCTTGTCCAGCAGCAGAATCGCGGCATGATCCGGCTCGAGGATTCCGAACAGCGCATCCAGCAGCTTGGTGAAGAGCTCGTCAAGGTCCAGAACGGACTGCGTGGCCTCGGCAACCTTGGAGAGCATCTCCGCGTGCTTCGAAGACAGCTTTCGCGCGCAGGAATCCCGCTCAAAGACCGATCTCAGAGTCGGAACGCTGGTTGTGATGCTGTCCTCCTCAGAATCCTCCCGCAGCTCGTCTTCGGCCCCGGCCTCCACCTCCAGAGAAGTCTCAGGCAGTTGGCAAGCGGGTTCGTCTAGTCCCGTCTTGCCCGCTTTCGCCATGTGGAAGATCATCTCCGTCTTGCCGACACGAACGACGTCCTTGTCCTTGAGAAGGGCGTCTTCGGCGCTTCGAAGACCGTTGACGAACGTGCCGTGCGTGCTGTTGAGATCGCGAATGTAGTACCCGTCGTCCCGGCGAAACACTTCAGCGTGAGCCCGCGAGACGCTCTCGTCGTGCAGCACGACGCTGCTATCAGGATTGCGTCCCAGCTTGGCAGGGGCGTCCGCCAGGAGAAAGGCAACGCCCGAATCCGGTCCCTTTGTCACGACGAACTGAGGCATTTCACGTCCTTCCGCTGGCAAGGCGCCCATGCGCGCCTCGCCTGAGAGCTCACAATCTCGGGCGGACATTTCCCTTCCATCGCGGTTGCCCGCCCGTTTTCACTCTACGACCGAGAAGAGCGCGGCGCCACGGAAAACGCGCGGGAAACGCGCAGGCGCGCAAAACAAGCGGCGCCACAAGCCGCCGTTGCGGGTCGCGGCCTCCTGGACTCGCGCTTTCCTCTTGAAGTCCCCTTTCCCCGATGTCAGACTCGAAGACGCCGCGGCATTGTGGCACAGCCACCTCCGGCTGTGCGTCTCCGAGCCGCCGGTATTGTGGCACAGCCGCCCCCGGCTGTGGCGGAGGCAAGCGACGGGAAACGGCGCGGGTCACAGAACGATGGAAAGAGAACAAGCCGGGACGAACCGGCGTGAGTTCCTGAGCGCCTTGTCCGGGGCGCCGGCCGGCGCGGCGCCGGTGAAGGCCGTCGGGGCGCCGGTGAAGGCCGTCGGAGGAGGATCGTTGCTCATGGGTGAGGGATCAAGCGCTCTTGCCGGACGAAGCGGCGCTCGGGGCGCCGGTGAAGGCCGGCGGAGGAGAATCGTTGCTCATGGGTGAGGGATCAAGCGCTCTTGCCAGACGAAGCGGCGCTCGGGGCGCCGGTGAAGGCCGGCGGGGCGCCGGTGAAGGGCCGTTGTCTTGGCGTCCCGCCGTCCCGAAACAACTGTCAGACCTGACGCGCCGCCTCGCCGAGCGCGCGCTTGCGGGCGAGCACGGACGAAGCATGGCGAACGCCGATTTCCGGTTGGAGGAAAGGGAAGTCGCGGATCTCTCGCCCAATATGCGTTACGCCTGGGCCGCGAAGCTCGTTGCGGAAAAGGCCCCGTTGCGGATTCTGCCCGGCGAGCGGATCGTCGGATCGGCCACCTTGCTCGAAGCGCCGCGCCACCAGACCCCCGTTGCGGCCGTCGGCAGCACGAGCCATACGACCATCGGTTTCCATCGCGTTCTCAAAACGGGCTACGCCGGACTGCGCAAGCAGATCGCCGAGCGCCTTGCTCGCGAGCGCCTCGCTCGCGGCGGGTGGGAGACGCACAGCCGGGGGCGGCTGTGCCACAATGCCGGCGGGTGGGAGACGCACAGCCAGGGGCGGCTGTGCCACAATGCCGCCGCGTCTTCAAAGGGCCAGGAGGACCTGCTCCGCGCGATGGAGATGTGCCTCGACGCGGCCGCGGTCTGGCATCGCAGGCACATCGATCTGCTGACCGAACTCGCGGAGAACTCCACGGGCGACGAACGCGTCAACTACCTGCGTGCGCGCCAAGCGCTCGAAAGAGTTCCCGAGAACCCGCCCGAGTCGTTTCATGAAGCCGTTCAGTCGCTCTGGTTCATGTACGCCTTTCAGCGTCTCATGGGCAACTGGTCGGGCATCGGGCGGATCGACGAAATGCTCGGCCCCTACCTGCGGCGCGACCTCGAGGCGGAACGCCTGACTCTCGACGAGGCGCGCGAAATCCTCGCTCACTTCTGGATCAAGGGCTGCGAATGGATCGGCGCGCCGTGCGTCGGCGAGAGCGGCGACGCGCAGTTCTACCAGAACATCATTCTCAGCGGCGTCGACGCCGACGGCGCGGAGGTCACGAACGAGGCGACCTATCTCATCCTCGACATCGTCGAGGAACTCCACATCAGCGATTTCCCGATCGGCGTGCGGCTCCATTCGGGGACGCCCGAGCGCCTGCTGCGTCGCGTGGCCGAGGTCCAACGCCACGGCGGCGGCATCGTGGCGCTCTACAACGAAGAAGTCGTGATCGACGGGCTTGTCCAGTTCGGCTATCCGCTCGAAGAAGCCCGAACCTTCACGAACGACGGCTGCTGGGAAGTCCTGATTCCCGGCAAGACGAATTTCTCCTACGCCCCCTTCGACATGCTCGCTCTCTTGCAGGGGACGCTCGGCCTTCACGACGGCTCCCAGCCTGCGCCGGATTACGCCGATTTCGAGGACCTGTACCAAGCTTTTATCGAGACGGTGGCCAAGCGCGTCGACCAGCATCACGCCGAGGCCGACGGCTTCGCCCGCGGCGGTCCTCCCGCGCCGCTCCTTTCGCTCTTCGTCGAGGACTGCATCGAAAGAGGCCGCGGCTACCACGACCGCGGGGCGCGCTACAACGTTCTCGCCCCTCACGCGGGAGGCATGGCGAATGTGGCCGACAGCCTTCTCGTCATCAAGAAGCTGATCTACGACGAGAAGTTCCTCTCACTTCCGGAGTTCATCGGAATCCTCCGCTCGGATTGGGACGGCCAGGAGCCGCTCCGACGACTGATTCTGAGCCGCTTCGAGTTCTACGGAAACGACGACGACGAAGCCGACGGCATGATGGAGCGGCTTTTCAACGACTACACGAGCCTTGTCGGGCGCGTCCGCGAGCGCGAGGGCGTCTTGCGCCCGGCCGGGATCAGCACCTTCGGCCGCGAAATCGGTTGGCGGACCTTGCGCAAAGCGTCGCCCGACGGTCACCGCATGGGCGAGATTCTGGCGACCAACTTCTCCCCCTCACCCGGCGCGGACCGCCGCGGCCCGACCGCCGCGGTCAAGTCCTACTGCAAAATGGACTTCGCGCGCGCCCCGAACGGCGCGACAATCGAACTGAAGATCGATCCCGGCAGCGTGAAAGGCGACGCGGGCCGCGACGCGCTGGTCGCCCTGATGCGGAGCTTCGCCCAACTCGGCGGCTTCTACATGCACGTCGATGTCGTGGACTCGGCCACGCTCCTCGACGCCCAACGCTATCCCGAGAAATACCCCAACCTTCCGGTGCGCATTTCCGGCTGGTCCGCCCGCTTCGCCACGCTGAGCAAAGACTGGCAGGACATGGTCATTGCGCGCACGCAGCAGGTTTGCTGAACGACGTTTTTCACGACCTCAGACGGTGCGGAGAGAATGGCACGCCTCCTGTTGACTTCCCCCCTTGCTTGTGTCGGGCCGGGTGTTGACGAGCGTGCCGCATGGTTGCTTCCAAGGACTGGACACAATGTTCAATTTTGTGCTGAAGTACTCGCGTGGAAGCAATGTCCCGCGCGAATTCTTACAATCGCGGCGCCGGCAGGGCGCCCGCGTTGTCTCTGCACCCCGTGTGCGAGCGCCGCTGGTTGGCGGGGGGAAGCCCTCGTGGCCCGGCCGTGGTCGGGGGGCGGCGAAGGCGCCCGAAGCGAAGGCGACATCGGTCGTTGCGGCGGCGAGACGAATCTCCCGGCCGACTTCGGCGGGTGACCCGCCTCCTCGCCGCTCGCGAGAACGGCGGCGGCCCGGCGCGCTCAGTTCGGGCGCACGCGGCAGCGCGCGCCCCAAGTCTCTGCAAGGAAGGAGTCAGACGATGGGAAAGATCGGTCTAGGCATCAATCTGGAGTTCGTGCGTCACGACGACAAACCGTTCGAATGGGGGGTGGAGAAGGCCGCCGAGCTCGGCTACGAATACGTCGAGCCCATGTTGCATTGGGGGCGGGAACTGCTGAGCGAAGCGGGTTACTTCCATAGCGTCTCCATGCTCGACGATCCCTTGCGGGTCAAGCGAGCGTGCGAGAACGCCGGCGTCAGACTCTCCGGCTTTTCCGCCCACACGCCGCTCTGCAAGCCGGAGATCAGCGTCGAGTATCTCAAGCAGGCGATCCGCTTCGCCGCCGAGTGCGGCGCGCCGGTCGTCAACACCGACGAAGGCCCGAAGCCGGCGTGGACGACCGAGGAGGAAGACCACGTCCTGATGCGCTACGTCCTGCGGGAAGCCGCCAATGTGGCCGAGCCGCGCGGGATTCTGATCGGCCTTGAGCCGCATCAGCAATACAGCAAGACTCCGCGGGGGTTGGACCGGATCTGCAATCTTGTCGATTCCCCAGCCGTCGGCGTCAATTTCGACACGGGCAATTCCTACATTGCCGGCGAAGATCCCATTGCCTGGCTCAGACGCGTGGCCGACCGTCTCGTGCACCTCCATGCGAAAGACATCTCCATCGAGCAATCGGAGTCGGACCGCGGGAAACTGACCGGGACGCCGGTGGGCTGCGCCTGCGGCGAGGGCGTCATCGACTGGGCCAAAGTCATCGGGATCTGTCGCCAGATCCCCCGCGACATTGTCTTCTCCGTCGAATGCGGGACCGTCGACCAGGCGAAGCGGAGCATCGAGCGCCTCAAAGGCCTGCTTCGGTAGACCGTCGCAAGGCAGCTGCGCGGACTCGCCCTCTTCAGCGGGCAGTATCCCTCAACGGCGCGGGGCGAAGATTCCACGAACCATCTCCTCCGCGCGAGCGGAATCGTAGCGGTCAGCCTTCTCCTGGCGGCGTCGCCGTCTGGGACGGCCGGCCCGAATCCGGCCAGATCGAGGAACGCTACCGGCAGTGGGTCGCTTCGCAACCCGATGCCGCGGCAATGCCGCGTTCCAGCAGGGGAGCCTCCAGCATTCGGTAGCAGAACCGGCCGTCTTCGCTCTTGACACCAGTCTCCACGCGGCCATAATCTATTCGCAGGGCGCGTCTGTCCGCAACACAACCCCCAGTCTTCGCCCTCGCGCGAAGCGGCTCCGTTCAACCCGAGCCTTTGCGGTCGATGCGCGCCCCAAGAACCCTAGATCGTTGGCCTCCAGGACCTCGTGAAGGCAGAGGTGCGCAAATCCGGGATTGACGACGCAACGGCGCCCTCGTGGCGAGAAGATGACGGACAACGACAAGAGAAGGAGTCGCGCAATGGGAGACAAAGGCAAGAAGGATAAAGACAAGGGGCTGAAACAGCAGCGAGCCAAGCGGGACCAGAAGGCAAAAGGGAAGCTGGCGAAGCAACAGAAAAAAACCCCGTGACGGAAAGCGTGGTGAGCTGTCCACCTCACCCGCAGGGTCAACGCCGTCCTGTCCCTTGATGGACCCGGCAATGGCGAATGGCGGGGCGTCGGCGGTTTTTTTCGCAAGACAGCGGTTCGAACGCGTGAAGACCGCGATTCGTCACGAGGCGCGATTCCTGGCCATGGAGCTTCAGAAAGACAGAGAGGCCAATCGTGCCATGCCGGCGACGCCAAATGGCGCGCGCGATGGCTGACATTAGGCGGCGTCAACAGATGCGCGTCTGCTCTGCCCCGCACGGGAACCTGGCGCGCACTCGCTTGAGCGCCAAGAGAATAGTCCACGGAGAACGACAATGAAGTATGGCTTCGAGCTGAAAAACGGCGCGATCACTGATGCTACTGAGGACAGCGCCTGCATCATCGTCTACATCGCCCCCAACGACCAAGAGAAGCGCCACATTACGGAGGCGCTGCGCTTGGACCCGTACGATCTGGACTCAGCGCTCGACCCAGACGAAGTGTCGCGGCTGGAGGTCTCGCCTGATCGCGTGTCTCTCATTTGGAAGCGGCCCAATAGCGCAACCGCCGATGAGCAGCTCCGGCTCGATATCTCCTCGCTGGGGCTATTCCTCCACCGAGACCGGCTCCTGGTGATCCTGAGCGACGGTCCCGTTCCGTTCTCGGCCAAAGAGTTCAACGGCGTCAGCTCGACGACCGACGTTCTCCTCCGATTCCTGCTGCATACGGTTCGCCACTACGTGGCCCACCTCCGGGTGATCAAGCAACTCAGCGCCGCCTTGGGGTCCAAGATCAGTTCCTCCATGGAGAATCGATACCTCCTGCAAATGTTCACGCTCGGCGAGAGCTTGATCTACTACCTCAACGCGATCGAGGCGAACGGCGTCGTCCTTTCGAAGTTGCGGGGCCTCGCGGAGAGACTGGCGCTTCGAAAAGAGCAGATCGACGCCCTCGACGACATCGTTCTGGAGAACCAGCAGTGCGCCCGCCAAGCGCAGATCTACAGCACGGTCCTGTCTGGGCTCATGGATGCCCGAGGGACGATCGTGAACAACAACATGAACGTCCTCCTGAAAAATCTCATGCTCATCAATATCGTGTTCCTGCCCCTCAACCTGCTTGCGAGTATCGGGGGCATG
>Ga0315285_10001907_pt1 | contig 21953 bp, 12 predicted proteins | sample YL17G09_36_MG_FD_203698 | JGI IMG/M metagenome (GOLD analysis project Ga0315285, IMG submission 203698) | Sediment microbial communities from Yellowstone Lake, YNP, Wyoming, USA - YL17G09_36 | ecosystem: Environmental > Aquatic > Freshwater > Lake > Sediment | place: USA: Wyoming | collected...
GACAGCCCAGAGGAACAATATGAGCGACTGGGACTGAGATGAGAATGACGAATGATGAATGCCAGGAATGCCAGCAATGCCAAGAATGAAGAATGCCAGCAATGCCAAGAATGAAGAATGCCGGGTGTCATGGTTTGCCGAGCCCCTGAGGGCGAGGCAACCACGTCTTTCGCTTCGCAACGCAGTTGGCACTTCTCGTGTTGCCCTCCGTGGCACATGGGCGGGGGCACCGCAAGCCGTGGTTGCTCCGTCCCTTCGGGACCTGCCTGCCTGCCGACAGGCTCCGCAAACCACGGCACCCGCCATTCATGGCATTCATGGCATTCATGGCATTCATGGCATTCCTGGCATTCCTGGCATTCCTGGCATTGAGCCTTGAACATTGAACATTAACCCTGGAAGGGTTCAGCTATGCGAGTAGCACTGATAGGCCCGCCGCGGTCGGGCAAGAGCGCACTTTTCGCCGCGGTCGCCGAGGCGGGCGGCAGCCACGTGCACCTTTCCCGGCCGGACCAGCCTCACCTGGCCGTGGTGAAGGTTCCCGATGTGCGGCTGGCCTGGCTGGCCAGGCTGCACAACCGCGAGAAGGTCACACCCGCGGAGTTGGAGTTCCTGGACCTGCCGGGCTTCGACCTGTCCGACGAGGCCGGCCGCAGCCATACCCGCGCCCACTGGGTCGCCATGGAGCAGGCGAACATGCTGGTCTTCGTGGTGGCGGGCTTCTCCAACCCGGCCGTGCCGGCCTATCGAGACAAGGTGGACCCGGCCCGCGACGTCGAGGAGCTCAAGCAGGAAGTGCTCTTCGCCGACCTCGAGCGCGTCTCGGCGCGGATCGAGAAGCTCGAGGCGGCCATGAAGAAGCCCACGCCGCGACATCACGAGCATCTCATCGAGATGGAACTGATGAAACGCCTCCGCGAGACGCTCGAAAACGAAAAGCCCATTTCCGAGTCCATCCACACCGAAGGCGAGAGCAAGCTCGTCCGAAGTTTCCAGTTCCTCACGCTCAAGCCCACGATGGTGGTGCTCAACTGCGGCGAGGACAAGGCCGCCGACGCCGGGCCGGGTGAACTGGCCGGCCTGGGGTGCATGCAGCTCTCGGCCAAAATCGAGGAAGAACTCGCCCAGCTTGCCCCCGCCGAGCGAGGCGAGTTCCTCCAAGACCTCGGCCTGACGCAAGGCGCGCGCGACCGGCTCATCCGCGCGTGCTATTTGCGGCTTGACCTGGTGAGCTTCCTTACCGTCGGGCCCGATGAGTGTCGCGCCTGGACTGTCCCGGCCGGGACCACGGCCATCGCGGCGGCCGGGGAAATCCACTCCGACATCGCCCGGGGATTCATCCGCGCCGAGACGGTGGCCTTTGCGGACCTCCATGCGGCCGGGGATCACAAGAAGGCCAAGGCGGCCGGGAAGGTCCGCCTGGAAGGCAAAGAATACGTGGTCAAGGATGGCGACGTGATCTACTTCAGGTTCAACGTGTAGGTGTGCGCGAGGAGCTTTTCCGGCAAGAAAAGCTCCTGGCACACAGAGCGGGAGAAAGTAGTGAGTAAAAAGAGCTTTTCCACAGGTGTAGGCCCCGGCCCCAACGCCAACCCATGACCGGCAAGACTCCAACCCGTAAGCCCAGGCTGCGGTGGTGGCAGTGGCTCTGCCGAGCCGCGGTCATCCTTGTCCTGCTCGTGGCGGGCGCGTACGCGACGCTGCCAATGTGGGCGCCCACGGGCTGGCTTGCCCGGGAGATCCGCCGCCGGTTGGCCGAGCGGGCGGGCTGCGACGTGCGGATAGGGCAGCTCAAGCTGAGCTGGTCGCGCGGAGTGGAGATACGCGACCTGGAGATCGACCCGCCCGGAGGCGGCGCGACCCCGCTGGCAAGCGTTCGCATCATCCGCGCGGAGCTTGCGCCGATTCGGCTTCTGCTGCACAACGACCTGGGCTGCGTCGAGTTGATCGAGCCGTCGGTCGATGTTGTCATCGACCCAAATGGCGGGACCAACCTCGAGCCGCTGATGCGCCTGCGGGGGCAGGCGACGCCGTCGAGCCTGCACGTTCAGCGCGCCGCCGTGAGCCTGCACCTGCCCGGCGAGCCCGACGCGATGCCGCTTCGCGTGGCCGCCATGGAAGTCGACTGCCGCGGCGGAGGCCAGGTTACACTGGCCGCGGCACTGGGCCAGGACAACAACACGCCGGAGGCAACGATGAGCCTGACGGCCGAGGCGTCGCCGGCCGGTGGAGCGTCCGCCTCGCTGACGTTCTCCAACCTGGACCTTGCCAGGCTGCCGCTGCCCAAACTGGCCGACCTGCCCCTGCGCAAACTCGCCGGCCGGGCCGATGGGACGCTGGACCTCCGCATCAGCCGGCAAGGGGTGGTCGACGGCCTGGACTGGCGGCTTCGCGTCCGCAAGCTGGACGTCCAGCCCGACGCCGACGTGCAGTTGCCGATCATCGACGAGGCGCTGCTGGACGTCCGGGCCACTTACGACCAGATCACCAGGGCACTGGCTGTTCAGACGGCGCGCATCCGCCTGCCCGGCGTGGCGGACCTTCTGGTCCATGCCGACGTTGGCATGGCCCTGCTGGACGGACACTGGGAGGCGATCGAGTCGCTCGACCTCAGCGGGCAGGTTCAGCCTGCCGAGCTGGCGACGATGCTGACCGGGCGGCGCAGCCTGCCCGGCGAGCTGACGGTGCTGGGGCCTGTGAACGTCACCGTGCAGGCCCGCAAGCAGAACAAGCTGCGTCTGCGTTTGTCCGCCGACGCGACCGGCGCCGAGATCCGCCGCGGGCAACGTGTCCTGAAGCCCGCCGGACGCAAGTGGGACATGGGCCTTACCGGCGACCTGGACCACCGCACGACGGGCTTCGACGTCGGCGAGAGCTGGCTTCAGATCGCCTCCAACCGCTTCACCGGCTACGGCGCGCTGGTCAGCCTGCGGCAACTGGCCGGACAACTGGCCGACCCAAACCGGGGCGAGATCGGCCAGACCCTCATGTCGGCTCTGGCAAAGCTCGACTGGCGAGGTGAGTGGGAGATCCTCGACTCACCGGCCCTGCTGGACCTGGCCGCCCCAGCCGACATACCGGCCGAACTTGCAAAAATGCAGCTCGCGGGCCCGCTGACCGGGCGTTGGTTCATCCACCACGGACCGGCCACGCAGGTTCACGCGAGCTTCCACGCCGGCGGCGAGACCCGCCTGACGCTGCCCGGAAGGTTCGCCCAGCCCAGCGGGGTGCCACTGGACCTGAACCTCGGCGTGACGATAGACCCCAACAGCAACAACCTGACCGACCTGACGGTGGACCTCGCGGCCGGACCGGCAAGGCTGGGAATCGATGGGCTCGAACTTGTGCTGCCTGGCGGCCGCGCCAATGGGCCGGTGCGGATCGACGGGCGTTTCTCCGCCGAGCGGATCGAGGACCTGCTGGCATGCGTACCCGGCACGGACTTTCTGCGCCGCGGCCTGGCGGGCGCCGCCAACGGGCGCGTGTCGCTCGAGGCCGACCGACAACTGCGCAGGCTCAACCTTTCGGCAAACCTGAAGGACACTCGCATTGGCCTGGCCCCGTGGTTCTGCAAGCCGGCCGGTCAGGAAGGCCAGTTGACGGTCGAGCTGCTCCCGCTGGACGGCCAGCCCGCGCCGGAAGCGATGACCGGCGTCTATCAAACAACCCCGCGGAACGGGCATGAAAACCGTAGCATGGGCGTCCCTGGCCTGCGAAGCCTTGGCGAAGCAGGCTCGCCCGTGGAATCCGCGGAAACCAGCTATCAGCACGGCCGGGACGGTCGTGCGACTCACCGCCGAGCGGCAGGCGGGCAGGTCCTTGGGACCCCTAGCGGGGATGCCCGTGCTACGGCGGCGAGCCTGGCCGGGCATTGGGTCAGCCCGCAGGCGGACCTTGCCTTCAAGTGCCGTTACACCGCCGCCGACGCCAACGCCATGGTGCCGATCCCAGCCGATGGAAGCACGGTGGCCTTGTCCGTGGATGCCCGCGTCAAGGACGCCTCGCGGATCGACCGCTATTGCCCCGCGCTGGCCGAACTGCTGGCGGGCAGGACGCTGGGCGGCACGATGCACCTGGTTGCCGATGCCCGATGCGACGGGACAAATCTCGCGCTCCAGGCCACGTGCGACGCATCGGACCTCTCGCTGGCCTCGCCCGCCGGGGCGCCCGTCCGACGCAATAAGCCCTCCGGCACGCCGCTGCGAATTCGCCTCGAGGCCGACGGCAGCGCAACGGGCGGCGACCTGCACGCCGCAATCCGGCGGCTCGACGTCGACTATGCCGCCAGTCGGGCGAGCCTGAGCGGATGGGCAATCTGGCCAGGTTCGCCGCCGTGGCCGCCGGCGGGCGGCAAACCCGACGGCCAGGCCGGCCGGAAACGCGATTGGAAAGACCCGGCCAATTCATTCCTGCCGAAGCTCTTCGACCTCGACGCCAACGCCGCGATCGTCCTGGACGGCCCCCTGCGCGAGCTGGCGCCGGAGCTTGACTCGCTGCTGACGCGATACGGCGTCACCGGCCGATGCAGGCTCGACCTGTCCGCCGACGGCGACGCCAACGCCTTGCGGACGACGGCCTCGCTGGACGCGGCGGGCCTGAACGTCGAGTGCATCGTGCCTGCACCGCCGGGCGGGAGCGACCCCGGCAGCCTGGCGGCGAAGCTCGCCGCCAGCGGCCCAATCCGAAAACGCACCGGCTCACCCGCCCTGGCGGCGATGGACCTCTCGTGCCCGAGGGACCTCTCGAAACTCCGCGTGCATAACCTTCTTGCACGCACCGCTCAGGTGCAACTGCTGGCCGGCGGAACCATCACAGCACCGGCCGACGCCAATTGGCCCGCCGGCACGAGGCCCAAGGTGGACCTCCACGCGTCGCTGTCCACGCCGCGGGCTCAGACGCTCCAGCAGCTTCTGCCGGTCCTGCGGAGCTACGGGCTGTCCGGCGGCGTGCTGCTGGACGTATCATCCGCCGACCTCGCCGCCGGGCGAGTCGATCGCGCCATACTCCACCTCGACAACCTCCGCGCCCGCGTCGAGGGCAAGGACATCTTCGCCAACGGCGACTGCATACTCGACGGCGTGGACGTATCTGGGCTGTTTTCTGACGGCCCAGCCCTCAGCAGTCCGCCAAAGGCGGCCGTTAATCGTGGCACGGGCATCTTGCCCGTGAGTAGCACGGGCATCTTGCCCGTGAGTAGCACGGGCATCTTGCCCGTGAGTAGCAGGGCCGTCCCGGCCCTGCAATCAGCAGCTTCTAACACGGGCGAGACGCCTATGCTACTTGCTCAACTCCCCCCCAAAAATCGGTCAGCCCTCGAATCCGCCAGCGTCGCCCGCCTGCGATTCGGGGGCCTGGAGTTCCGCGTCGGCAAGAGCCACGGCTGGGTCGTCGCGGACATATCCGACTTCCCCGCCGCGGCGAAAGGCTCGGCCCACATGCTGGCCGAGCGCCTGGACGCCGAGGAGCTTTCGGCCTGGATTGAGGATCCCAACGCCCCGAAATCCGATCCCGCCAGGCCGTGGAAACTAACCGTTGCCCAGCACCGCGCCGTGGCCGCCGACACCCGGCGCCTGGCGTCGCTGATGGCGACGTACCTTGCCAAGGCTGAACTGGCCGTCAAAGTCAGCGCCGACTCCTTCCGCACGTACGACAAGTCGGTCATGCTGCCCTACGAGGTCCGGCACGTGGAGCTATCGGCCGCGGTACACAAGGGGCTTTTCAACCTCTCCTACACCGCCGGGCTCAACGGCGGGCTGCTTCACGACACCGCAACCGGCAACCTGGCGGACGCCAACTCCGCCGTCCAGTGCCAGAGCGTCGTCGAAGGCGTCCTGGCCGAGGACAACATCAAGCCGCAGCTGGCCAAGTTCTTCCCGACCAACACCATCCTCGGCACGTTCAGCAAGCGCGAAAAATCCGTCGCCCCGCTGATCGACCTGCTGGGGATGAGCCTCGACGCGCGCTGGCCGATCATCCGCGTCGGCGAGAACAAGACCGTCGCCGTCGAGGGTTTCACCCAGGGCCGGGCCGCGCCCGAGTTCGTCACCAGAATATTCCCCGGCCTGAACCTGGCCAAGTACAACTACAGCAAGATGACCGCCTTCGCCGAATTGCGCTCCAGCGGGACGGTCTACAACGACATGGTCTACGACGGCAAGGTCTACGACCTGTTCATGGAGGGCACGACCGACATAAACGGCCTCGGCAAGTACGAGATCGGCCTGATCCTGCTGGGCACGCCCCAGTCGGCCCAGTGGAACCACACGTACCGCCAGGGCCGCATCCCGCTGCTGAACTTCCAGGCGATAATCGAGGGCGGGAAGATGCACGACGTGCAGGTCTCGTACCTCTGGCCCAACGAGACACTGTTTACCATCTTCCTGAAGAACAACATTTTCTACCGTATCTGGCTGGCAGGCGGTAACAATAAGGACTGACGGAAATGTCGAATGCTCAAATGCCAAATGCCCGACTAACGGCAAGAGAAGAATGCACCGCGAGCAACGGCATTCATTCAGTCCGGGCATTTGACGTTGAGCATTCGAGCATTGGGCATTCGAGCATTTAGCATTTGCCACGTATGTCAGAGACACAGCAACAATCGACTGGCCGGACAACGACCGGCCCCTTGCACTCACACTGGCTGATGCGGACCGACCGCCTCCGCCAGGCCTGGACCTGCCTGGCACTGTGCCTGGCCGGCTACGCGGGCGCCTGCGCCTTCTGGCATTACCTCGCGAGCGGGCAGTGGGTCAACTTCCGGCCGGCCGTCTTCTACCGCGACCTGACCATCCCCCTGGGGGAAGTCTTCCGCCATCCGCTGGACGTGCTGACGTACCCCTGGATGATCCTCGCGCTGGGGCTGGGGCTGGGGCTACTGGTGCTCGTGCCGCTGATCCTGGCCGTGCTGTACCGCCCGACGACCGCCGTGGGGCTGATCCTGTCGCTGATACTGCTTGGGCACATGCCGGTGCTGGCCCTGGCCGTCGGCGTCGGCTGCGCCCTGGCCGGGCGGGCGAAGTTCCGCCAGGAAACGCCCTACCTGGCGCTGGCACTGGGTCTGCTCCCGACGGCTGGGTATTTCGCCCTGTCGGCCATGGCAAGCATGGACGCCGCCGTCGTGCTGCCGCTCCAGCGATGGGTGCTGTATGCGCCGCTGCTGATCGCCTTCATCTCGACCGCGGCGCTGGCGGCGCTGCTGCTGGGACTGGCCAGGCTCGCCGGATACCGCAGCGTCGCCGTCCTGCCGCTGCTGACGGCCATCCTTGCGCTTCCGGCCGTGCTGTTCTACCTGGAGATCGGCGCGGATGAGCTGAGCTACGCCGTCATCGTAAACCAGTTGCAGCCCAGCGGGTCGATCTTCGACGATGAGGCACTCAAGCCCTGGAGCCGGCGCCACGACGCGGAAGGCCTCGGCAAACAAGCTCTCGCCGAGCAAGTCCGGGGCGACCTTTACGCCCGGCGCGACGTGCTGGTCCATAGCTGCCGGCACTTCCTGCGGCGCCACCCAGGCAGTCCGCGAAAGCCCGCCATACTTTGGCTGCGGGCTCAGGCCGTCAGCCTCCAACTCGACGAGGTGGCCCTGGCCGGAGGGCTTATAAAATACTCCCCGACCTTCGCCCTGCCGGAGTCGGCCGAGGCGTGGAAAGAACTGATCGAGACCTGCCCCGCAAGCCCCCAGGCCGCCCTGGCCGACCGGGAACTGGCCGAACTGGCACTGCGGCTGATCGCCCACGGCACCGACGCCAACACCCAGGCGCGCATCGCCGACGAGCACCTCCACCGCGCCGCCGAGGCGATCAAAGGCATAGTCAGCTCCGACAGCGACCGGGCGGCCATAGACAAACGCGCCCGGCGGGAGATGTTCTTCCCGCCGGCGGAAGTGCCCAGCCGCGACTATTACCGCGGCGCCCTCGAGGCCGCCCGGCAGCTCACCTGGCTGATGAGCCGAAACGGCGTGCTGAACGACCCCAACGCCGCCGAGGCGCTCGGGGCCTACGTTGACATCAACCCCAAACTGCCGGACTACGCCCAGCGGCTGGGCCAATTGCTCAGCGACCCCGCCAAGGCCCGCGAGAGTACAAGCCTCGGCGACAACATCAAGCTCGCCATCGCCATTCAGACGCCCAACGTCTACGAACGCGCTGAAATGCTCATCGCCCTGGCCAGGGATGAGAGGACCGACGCGGCCATCATCGCCAACTTCGAACTCGGCAAGCTCGTCATGCGTACGGCCGAGGCGCCGGACATCAACCGACTCGTCAAGGGACTCAAAACCCCTGAGGAATACTTCCGAATCGTCATCGCCGCACCCGAAAACCCCTACCAGCAGAAAGCCGCCGAACTGCTGGCCGGCCTCCAACCGGCGGCCGGCGGCAAGTGAAAAGAAGGTAGTAGGTAGTAGGTAGTAGGGTGGCAGAGCCTCAATCGCCGCTGTCGGCATTTACAGCTTGGTGCCCGGGGCGTGACGCTGGCGACAGCCCTCGTCCTCGTCCTCGTTCTCGTTCTCGTCCTCGGCCTCGGCTTTTCGTCTTTTCGGGTGGGCCGAAGGCTCATCTGCTGCGCCTCTGCTCTGAAAATAGGGTTCATTCTCCTAGCCCCGTTCACGGGGCTTCGACCCCGCCAAGCGGGGGCTTAGCCCAGGCCTTTTAGGCCTGGGTGCTGGGAGCAAGATTTATCTCTAGCACGCTTTAGCGCGCCTGCTCGGAGCTTTAGCCTAAAGGCGTCCAAAACCATGTAAGCGCGCTAAAGCGTGCTAAAGAAACAAGAAGAAGAAAGAGGTAGTTGCCTCACAGCCCCAGGCCTAGAAGGCCTGGGCTATACCCGCCTTCGGCGGTCAAAGCCCCGTGAACGGGGCTCCAATACTTTTCATGGTTTCGGGTGGGCCGAAGGCTCATGACCGACTGCGGTAAATCCCCCGGCCCCTTGCACGCGCGGGCGGCAAAGGGGAAACTGTGCGGCATGGAAACCCAGCCCGACAGCACGGACAGGCCGAAGATACTCATTGCCTCCGCCTCGGTCGGCGCGGGGCACAACCAGGCTGCCAGGGCCATTGCCGAGACGCTCCGCCCGACGATGCCCGGCGCCGGCGTCGAGGTCGTCGACATGCTGACATTCGCGCCGTGGTGCTTCCGCGCCTACTACGCGGGAGGCTACGCCACGATGGTCACCAGGTTTCCGCGGCTCTACGGCCTGGGCTTTTGGTCCAACAATCGCCCGCAAGGCCCGCGGCGAGGCATCTTCGAGCGGATGCGACTGCTGAACGAGAGGTTTTTCCTGAGGCGATTCGCCCGATACATCCGCCAGACAAAGCCCGACATCATCATCAACACCCACTTCCTGGGGCCGCCGCTGATCGCTCACATGATCCGCCGAGGCCGGTACGCCGGCCGGCAAGTCGTCGTAGTGACCGACGTGCTCATGCACCGATACTGGCTGTCGGAAAACGTGGAGCACTGGTTCATCCCGGCCGAGCCGCCGGCCGAGCGGCTGAGGAAATGGGGAATCACGCCCGACCGCATCACCGTCAGCGGTATGCCCATCCACCCAAAGTGGACCGAAACGCCGGACCGCCGGAAAATCCTCGCCGACTGGAACCTGCCCGCGGACAGGCCTATCGTGCTGCTTGCCGGCGGGGCGGAGTTCACATGCGGGCCGATCGTGCGGATCGCACGCGACATCGTCGCACGCCGCGGCGAGGCGTTCGTGGCCGTGCTGGCCGGACGGAACAAGGAACTTCTCGGCCAGCTCGCCCAAACGCCCGAGGCCGGGCGAGACATAGTCGGCATTCCGTTCACCGACCGCGTCCACGAGCTTGTCGCCGCATGCACCCTCATGGCCACCAAGGCCGGCGGGCTTTCAACCGCCGAGTGCCTCGCAAAGGGCACGCCGATGGTCCTGCTGAAGCCCGTGCCCGGCCAGGAGGCCGGCAACGCCGAATACTTCGCCCGCCGCGGCGCTGCCGTTCTCGCCCGCAACGACAACCAGGTCGGCGGCATTGTCGCCCACCTGCTCGCCGACCGCGACGCGCTGGCCCGCATGGCTGCCGCGGCCGGCGAACTCTACCGCCCAGGCGCGCAAACCATCGCCGACGCCGTCCGAGAAATGCTCGGGCGATGAGAAAAGGTTCCTGACCCCTTTTCCAACCCCCCTATTTTTTCCGTCCGACAAATGCTCAGGCGATGAGAAAAGGTTCCTGACCCCTTTTTCTCGTAGTATTCATATATAAAATTGGGGACAGTCACCCATTTCGTGACTGATACTTTTCCCTACTCCCTACTACCTACTACCTTCTTTCTGAAATGGGTACAGTCACCCATTTCCGTGACTGATAATAGGTGACTGTCCCTATTTTCAAGACCATCAATGAAGTCGGAACTCGTTCCAAAGACTGCCGCAAGACAACCAACAAGAAAGGAGCTTACAGAGACAATGAGCAGTTTTGAGCCGTCATAGGCCCAGCAAGCGAAACATCCCGCTCCGTATATCCCAAGGTACAGACCGAAAAGGAAGTGTCGTGTGGCCGGAGCCTTCTTCTTATAGTTGCTTAAGCTCGCATACACGGTGCCGCCAACGAATAGGAGCGAACCGCAAAGGCAAATATTGAACCACAACTGAGACCATATGTCTGCCATGCCTATTTGCATTTCGCGCGTACCTCGATTCTGACCATTATTCCAGCGATGCTGCCAAAGAATAGCCCGGCAAGGCCTATGAAGAAATGCAACCAACCGAGTTCGCCAGCATAGAATAAACTCCCAACCCAAATTGCTAGGCCGACGATAAGAATTCCCACGATGATTCCTGCTGCAAATCTCATTTAGCGCCCTTTCTCAGGCACACCATTGGTCCCTCACCGTAACGGGTTTGCCATTCAAAGGTAACCCGCAAAAAAAGAAATAGGGGAAATAGGGGACAGTCACCTATTTTATGACTGATACATTTCCCTACTACCTACCACCTACGACCTACTACCTTCTTTGAGCATTTTCTCCAGCCTATCGAGGCCCTTGTCGATCTCTTGCATGCTTGTGGCGAAGCTCAGTCGGACGCAGCGGTCCTCGCCGAAGGCGTCGCCGGGCACAAGGGCCACGCGGGCGCCTTCCAGGCAGGCCCGGGTGAAGGTCATCGAGCCGTCGACTTTCACGCCGCCGATGGTCCGGCCGAAATGGCGGCTGACATCCGGGAAGCAGTAGAAAGCGCCGGTCGGCTCGACGCAGGTGACGCCGGGCAGGGCGATGAGCCGTTTGTGGAGATGCCTTCCGCGGGTCTCGAACGCCGAGCGCATGGCCTCGATGGCCGCGGGGGCCTGGGGGTTGGTGTAGGCCTCGTAGGCCCCGGCCACCGCGAAGCTCACCGGGTTGGTCGTCTCGTGGCTCATCAGGTTGTTGATCGCGCCGATGACGTCCTTTGGCCCGACGGCCCAGCCCAGTCGCCAGCCCGTCATCGAGAACGCCTTGGCCAGGCCGTTGAAGATAATCAGGCGGTCGGCAAGGCGCGGCTCGACGGCCGCCATGGAGCAGAACTTGGTGTCGCCGTAGACGAGGTTCTCGTAGATCTCATCGGAGAAGACGGCCAGGCCGGTCTTGAGGATCGCCCCGGCCAGCGCGGCCAGCTCGTCGCGCGTGTAGGTTACGCCGGTGGGATTGCTTGGTGAGTTGAGCACGATGATTTTCGCGTCGCCGGCCAGGTCGAGCACCTGGCGCGGGGTGATCTTGAACCCGCTTTCGGCCCTGGTGGGCATGGCCACGGGCACGCCGCCGGCGAGCTTGACCTGCTCGGGGTAGCTCACCCAGTACGGCGCGGGGATGAGGACTTTGTCGCTGGGATTCAGCAGCACCTGGAAGGCGTCGTAGAGCGCGTGCTTTCCGCCGAACGTGACGGCCACCTGGTCGGGCGAGGCCGTCACGGCGTTGTCGCGGGCGAGCTTGTCGCAGATGGCCTGCTTGAGGGCCTTGAGCTTGCGCGGGTTGTACTTGGTGTCCCCGGCGTCGAGGGCGGCCTTGGCGGCGTCCTTGATGAACCGCGGCGTGTCGAAGTCCGGCTCGCCGGCGCCGAAGCTGACCACGTCGATTCCCTCCGCCTTCATCTGCTGGGCGCGGGTGGTGATGGCCACCGTCGCGCTGGCGGGTATGGAGATTATGCGGTCGGAAAGTTTCACTCGTTGTTCCTCGTTGTGCTATGAGAAGAAGGTCGTAGGTCCTAGCTCTTAGGTCTTAGGGTGGCAGAGCCTTGATCGCCGCGGTCGGCATTTGCCGCTTGGTACACGGGACGTGACCCTGGCGACATCCCTCGTCCTCGTCCTCGTTCTCGTTCTCGTCCTCGGCTTTTCATGTTTCCGGGTGAACCGAAGGTTCATGTGCGGCCGCTACGAAAAGCGGGCGAACCGGCGCTCGTCGGCGCCGCCCGCCCGCTGTAATCCGATGGAGTCCGCCGCCGGATCAGTCGGCCTTGGCCTTGGTCGGGACGTAACCGATGAGGTCCATGAACCGCCTGCTGCTGATAACCGGAATCTTCATGCCGGTTGCGGCGTCCTTGATCTGCTGGTAGCGGTTGTAGTCTTTCAGCCGCTCCTGGTAGAGGTCCCATTCCTCCGTCGGGGCGGTATCATCGGGCTTTTTCGGCTTGACCGGGGCGTCGCCGAGAACGACGAAGTCGGTTTCGATGCTCAGGTCCTTGACGAGGTTTCCGCCGTAACGGCGGATGAGTTCCTTGATCGCCTTGTTCCCGACCGGGGTCGCCTCGCCGGTGTTGTTGAGGTCGAAGTTGCCCTCGACGAGCAGATTGTAGCTTCTCAGCGAATCGAAGACCAGGTTAGCCACCATGTCGCCGGCTGTGATCGGGCTGTCCTTTTCCTGCTGGATGATCCGCGCCTCGCAGACGTTCGGGCTGACGTTGATGACTTCCACCACGCCCTTGCCCTTGCCGCTCTGGGGTATGCCGGTGTACGGATAGACGGAGAACTGCAAGCCTTCGGTCACGCGGTCCTTGGCGCCGATGTCCAGGTACACCATCCCCTCGGCCGAGGCCACGGAGACGACCTTGCCGTCAGGCCGGTAGACGACCTGCTCGGTGTCGATCGTGCGGGGGTCTAATTTCTTCAACAACTCTCTATATTGCACAATCGCCAAATCCCTCTCGCGCGTGCGGGTCTCCAGATCCTTGCCCACAGCCGCTATCTGCGTGCGGAGTTCCGCGCCGGTCTGTTCGAAAGTCTTCTTGATCTCTTCGAGCCTGGCGTCGCTCTGCTGGGAGAAGGCCGTGTACTTCTCAATGCCCGCGGCGATCTGGCTGTCCTTCTGGGCAAGCTGATCCATGAAGTCCTTCTTGGCGGCGGCTAGTTCTCCCTGGGCCTTGGTCACATCCGCCCTGAGCTGCTCGGCGCCGGTCTTCAACTTGCCGATCTCGGTTTCCTTGACGCCAAGCTGGGAATTGAAGTCCACCATGTGCATCAGCAGCCCGCGCCGCGCCGGCGGGTTGATGGCCTGGAAGGTCTGATCGATCCGCTGCCTGGCCTCTTCGAACGTGCTGCTCGGCGAGCCGGTGACGTCGCCGGCCAGCAAGGTGACCTGCCCCCTCAACTGCGCAACCACCGTCTGGGCAAGCCCGCCGGTCTGCCTGGCCTTGTCATACTGGCGGATCATGTCCCTGATTTCCGGAAGCTTCTTCAGGTCCTCACTGATGAGTTGCCTCTCGGTTTGCCGGAACTGCACCAGTTGCTCCTCGGCAGTGTTGAACTTGTTGAAGGACAGCACCGCCATCACCGTCGCGAAGACGAAGAGAATGACGAAGACTATCAGAAGATACGGGGGCGTGCGCCGTTGCACTACGCGTGCCATGCGTCTACTCCTATCCTAGAGGGCATCCACCATTCATCGACGAAACCAGACTCACCGGGCCCGGCCACGGAACTGGGCCGCGCCCCGGGAAACGCAATCTCGATGGCCCCGCCGCCACAACCACGACCCGGGCGGCTGCCATGGAACACAAGTATGAACAAGTCGCCCGACGTTCTCAACCACTTTTTCTTCCGAAAACGTCGTAATCGCGCGGGACGGATTACCGGCCGAGTTTCTGGCGGAGCAGACGCTGGACCTCCGCCGGCGGGGCCGCGGAGCCCGATCGCTGCATCACCTGGCCCATGAGGAAGCCGAAGGCACGCTTGGCCTTTTTACCGCCCTCCATAACGTCTTTAGCCGCCTGGGGGTTAGAAGCCACAGCCTCGTCCACCCACGCCGCAATGGCGCTAACGTCCGTCATCGCAAGCAGGCCCTCGGCTTGGGCTATCCGGGCCGCGGAAGCGTGCGTCTCGATCATCCGGTCAAATACCTTCGCCGCCGAAGTGGCGTTGACCCGGCCATCGGAAAGCATTATTGCCAGCTCCGAAAGTTGAGCGGATGTGACGCCGATTTCCGCGATCGTGCAGTCTCGCTCGTTGGCGATCGCCGCGCCCCGGCCCAGAAGAAGGTTAGTGCATCGCCTGGCGTCCGCCCCGGCCGCGACGGCCTCGTCGAGCAGCGCGCCGGTCGCGGCGTCCTGCGTCAGGGCGTCGGCCTCCTTGAACGTCAGGCCGTAATCCCTGATGTACCGCTCGCGCCGCGCCAGCGGCAGCTCGCCGATCTGCCCGGCCACCAACTGCCGCCACGCATCGTCCACGGCCACCGGCACGAGGTCCGGGTCCGGGAAGTAGCGGTAGTCGTGGCTCTCCTCCTTCTGGCGCTGGAAGACCGTTATGCCGCGAACATCGTCGTAGCCGCGATTCTGCTTGTCCTTCTTGCCCAGGGCATAACCTTCCGGATCGGCCTGCCACTGCTCGTACTGGCGGGCGATCTCGTACTCGACCGTCCGCTCCAGGGACCGGAAGCTGTTGAGGTTCTTGACCTCCGTGATGGGCGTCTTGTACAGCCGCCCGGCGCGCTCGATGTGCAGGTTGATGTTGGGCTCGAACCGCATGTGGCCCATCTGCATGTTGGCCTGGCTGACTCCCAGCCAGCGGACCAGCCGGTGCATGCCACGGCAGTAGGCCATCACCTCCTCGACGGTGTTCATGTCCGGCTGCGAGACGATCTCCAGCAGCGGCACGCCGGCGCGGTTGAGGTCCACGCTGGTGTGCGATGGGTTGTCGTGGACGTTCTTGCCGGCATCCTCCTCCAGGTGCGCCCGCAGGACGCGGATCCGGCGGGTCGTGCCGTCGGATAGGGCGATCTCCAATTCGCCGTTGCGGCTCAGCGGCATGTCGTACTGGCTGATCTGGTAGTTCTTCGGCAGGTCCGGGTAGTAGTAGCTCTTGCGGTCCCACTTGGTCAGCGGCGCCACCTCGCAGCCCAGCGCCAGGCCGACCTTCATCGCCAACTCGACCGCGCGGGCGTTCATCACCGGAAGCGCACCGGGCATGCCCAGGCAGACCGGGCACACGTTGGTGTTGGGCTTGTCGCCGAAGCGGTTGCGGCAGCGGCAGAACATCTTCGTCGCCGTCGCGAGTTCCACGTGAATCTCCAGCCCGATTACCGCCTTGACCTTGTCCAAAGAGTCGATCATTTGTGGACCTCAGTGCCTCTAACGTCAATGCTCAGCGCTGAATGCCGAATGTTCAATGCCCAAATGTTCACTGCTCAATGCAAAAAACCTCAGTACATGCCGACGTCCAGCAGCACCATCAATGCCGTCGCCAATATACACGCGATAACGAAGCTGCTGAAGCACGCGATTGCCGTTTTCATCGCGCCGGCGGCCTCATCCTGACGATGCCCGTCAAGCCGCGTCGCCGCCAGCACGGCCGCCTCGATGGCCAGAATCGCCAGCAGCGCCGCCAGCGACGGGCCCGGCACAAGATAGCCTCCGGAGTATGCGACGCCAGGCGTGAGAAGCGTCGGGCGAATAAACGCCGAGACCAGCACCGCGTTGTAGACCAGCCAGAGCAACACCACAGCCAACCGGCGCGCCGACCAGATGACCAATATGTTCAACAGGCTGCCTGCTATTAAGAGAATCACGCCGATATTGCTTTCGATTTGGCTACACGCTCTGTCGCCCCGTTGGGGCTCGTTTTGTTTGGATGCTCTGTCCGGGGGCTTACGCCCCCGGCCAAATACTGCCGGCCCGTCGGGCCTGAGAGACCCTGCCGGCCCATCGGGCCTGAGAGACACTGCCGGCCCGTCGGGCCTGAGAACGCTGTCACCTTGTTGGACCTCAAAACGCTGCCGGCCCGTCGGGCCTGAGAACGCTGTCACCTTGTTGGACCTCAAAACGCTGCCGGCCCGTCGGGCCTGAGAACGCTGTCACCCTGTTGGACCTCAAAACGCTGCCGGACCGTCGGGCCTGTTCTTCTTGTAGCTCCTTATCTCAGCCCCGAAGGGGTGTCAGTTTTTAGCCGGGGGCGTCAGCCCCCGGTAATCGCTCCATTAAGAACAGAGCCCCAACGGGGCGACAGCGATCACCATGTTCAAACTTTCTTCGCCATAGGCGGAACGAGTCGGGCGACGCCGGAGGCTTTTTCGTACATTCGCCCGACGGCCAGGAGCGTCGGCTCGCTGAAGACAGGGCCTATGAGCTGCATTCCGATGGGCAAGCCGGCCCCTGGGGCCCCTGACGGGGCGGCGCTGAGTGCGGCGGGGATCGACAGGCCCGGCAGGCCGGAGAGGTTCACGCTTACCGTGTAGATGTCCGCGAGGTACATCATCAGTGGGTCGTCGGTCTTCTCGCCCAGTTTGAACGCCGTGGTGGGCGCGGCCGGGCAAAGCAGCACGTCGCATCGCTCGAGCGCCGCGTCGAAATCGTTCTTGATCAGCCGGCGGACCTTCAGGGCCTTGTTGTAGTACGCGTCGTAGTACCCGGCCGAGAGGCTGTACGTGCCGAGCATGATGCGCCGTTTGACTTCCTCGCCGAATCCCTCGGCCCGGCTGCGGGAATAAAGCTCGACGATGTCCCGGCATTTTTCGGCCGTGCGATGCCCGTAGTGAACGCCGTCGTATCGGGCGAGGTTGCTGGACGCCTCGGCCATGGCGACGATGTAGTAACACGCGGCGGCGTGGCTGGAGAGCTTGCCGGCGGCGTCCCTGTCGATTCGGCTGTGAGGCAGGGATACCTCGACGATCCTCGCGCCGGCCGCCTTGAAGAGCTCGGCGGCGGCGTGGATTGCGCGGTTGATCTCGGGGTCCAGGGCGTCGGAGTAGAACTCCTTGGGCAGGCCGATGCGCAGGCCGACCGGCGGGCTGTCCAGCCCGGCCAGCATGTCCGGCACGTCGCGCGGCACGCTGGTGGAATCGCGCGGATCGCGGCCTGAGATTACGCCGGTCAAAAGGGCCGCGTCGGCGACGTCGCGGGCGAGCGGGCCGATCTGGTCGAGGCTCGACCCGTACGCGACCAGCCCGTACCGGCTGATGCGCCCGTAGGTGGGCTTAAGCCCCACCACGCCGCAAAACGCCGCCGGCTGGCGGATCGAGCCGCCGGTGTCGCTGCCAAGGGCGCCCGCGCACATTCGGGCCGCGACGGCCGCGGCAGAGCCGCCGGACGACCCGCCCGGCACGCGCCCGGTGTCCCACGGATTTCGCGTGGGCCCAAAGCCGCTGTTTTCCGTGGATGAGCCCATGGCGAACTCGTCGAGGTTCGTCTTGCCGAGAATTACCGCGCCGGCGGCTTCGAGCTTGTCTACGGCCGTCGCCTGGTACGGCGCGCGGAAGTCGGCAAGGATCTTCGACGAGCAGGTCGTCCGCCCGTACAGCGTACACATGTTGTCCTTGACGGCCAGCGGCACGCCGCCGAGCGGGCCGATGTCCTGCCCGGCTGCACGGCGGGCGTCGATGGCCCCGGCCTGCTCAAGGGCCCTGTCGGCCCAGACCTCGTTGTAGGCATGCAAGGCCGGCTCGCGGGCGGCGATGGCGTCGAGGTATGCCCTCGCGGCCTGCCCGGCCGAGACGCTGCCCGAGGCGATCCGATCGCGAAGTTCGATGGCGGTCAGTTCAGTAAGGTTGCCGGCGATGGTCACTGGCTGTCTCCGATGACTTTGGGAACCATGAAGAAATCGCCGTCGCGCTGGGCCGCGTTTGCCAGGGCGGCCTCGGTGGGCAGGCTGACGCCCGGTGAGTCTTCGGCAAGGACGTTGCGCAGCTCGACGGCGTGCGGCATCGGCTCGACGCCCTCGGTGTCCAGTTCGGTGAGCTTGTCGAAGTATTCGAGGATCGACGCAAGCTGCCGCCCGAAGGTGGCCACCTGCTCGTCCGTCAACTCGATGCGGCTGAGCTTGCCGATGTGCCTTACAATGGTCTCGTCGATGGTCCGGCTCATGTCGGTGCTCTCCTTCAGGGCTATGATTGGCTATTGTCGGAGCCCTGTCAACGAACTTGGCGGCGGTTTGTGGGCCGGCTTGTGTTTTGGTTTTTTGCGCCGGCCCATTTGCGGCGGTCCGGCCAATTGACGCCGCCGGACCGTCATGCTATATTACCGGCCGCTGTTTTCGGTGTTTTCGCTGTTGAAAAGAAACTCTGCACGTGAAGGAACTTTATGCCCAAGGGCGACGTCATCGAGGTGGAGGCAACCGTAAAGGTTGCACTTCCCAACGCGATGTTCCGGCTGGAGATCGAAGTCGGCGGCAACAAGCACGAGATCATCGGTCACATTTCCGGCAAGATGCGCCGCCATTATATCCGCATCACGCCAGGCGACCGCGTCCTGGTCCAGTTGAGCCCGTACGACCTGACCAAGGGCCGGATCGTCTTCCGCCAGCGCTGAGGGGCCCGCCGCCGCCGGCGCGGGGGAACCTGTGTACGCCATTTGGGTCCGCGGCCTGCGGCTGCGGGCCTTCTTTCTTGCGGTGTACCGGGATTGCCCGAGGTAATGCGGGAACCCGTGGGCAACACGAACGTCCAACCGAGCATCGAGGAACGAGCATCGAGCATGAATCGCATTGCGTTTATAATATCCCTGCCCACAGCGTTTCTGCTTATGACATCGTTTGCTGCCGCAGCCGAGCCTGCCCCAGCCGACAAGGGCGCTGCCTCAGGGCTTCGGCCAGCGGCAATCCGCAATCCGCAATCCGCAATCCACAATTGGGCGGCCTCGCCCCCCGCCGCCACCGCCCCGGCCGCTGCGCCGCTGCGCGTGGCGCTTGTTTGCCTGGGCAGCCAGTCGTGGGCGGGCGATCCCAACGCGGCCACGTCGGCCGCCGCATTCGGGCGGGCGATGAAGGCCAACGCCGCGGCACTTCCAGCCAGGATAGGCGGGCACAGCGTCAATTACGACGTGCTGCCCCTCGGCGCCGGCAAGGGGGGCCTGGACGGCTACCAGGTGGTCGTGCTCCTGCCGGAGTGGACGCTGATGCTGCCGGCGCTGGATGCCTGCGCCAAGGCCCTTGCCGGTTACATCGAGGCCGGAGGCGGGCTGGTGGTGTTTCAGCCCAATCCGCTGGCCGTCTACCCGCCGGACGCCAAGTGCCCCCCAGCCCTGGCCGAGCGCGGGATCAACAGTAATTACTGCACGCCCGGCCTGCTGCCCCTGCCGGCCACGTTCTACGGCGGTTACGAACAGTGGGAGAGCGTGCGGAACGTCGCCGGCAAAGGCCACCCGATCACCAATGGGCTTACCGACGAGCAGATGCCTTACCCGGCCGACCAGCTTTTCTCCATCGACCGCCGCTACACGGTCCTGGCCCGCGGCGCCGGCAGCGGCTCGCCGTCCCTTGCCGCCGCGAGTTGGGGCCGGGGGCGGATCGTGCTGGTTGCCGACAACGTCTTCGGCACCACGGCCGCCAGGCGGCAGGCGCCGGCGACGGTCGTGGCAAGGTCGCTGCTGTGGGCGAGCGGGGCGACGGATGAACTGGTCCGCACGGCCTCTGCCGCGGCGCCGGAGTTGCCTGCCGTGGCAGTAACCACGGAGCCGGCCGACGAGGACGGCGAAGGCCCGGCCGCGCGGGCCGTGCCCGAAGGCCCCGATGAGGCCGGAACTTACCAGGCCGAGGAGTCGCGGTCGTCGGCACCGGCGACTGGCCGGGATTCGCCGGCCGAAACCGACAATGCCGCGTCGATCGAGCCTGGCGCCGCGGCACAGTCGGCCCCGGCCGGCCCTTGGGGCCCCTTACGGGGGGGCGTGGGAAGCATTGTGCCGCCGGTGCCCCCACCGGCGCAGGAGCCCGCCCCGGCCGGCCCTTGGGGCCCCTTACGGGGGGGCGTGGGAGCCATCCTGGCCGGGAAGTTGAAAAATGCGCGCAAAGGCGACGTCATCCGCCTCCAGGCCGGCCTGTACGACGTCGGCTCGCTGGTGATACCCGACGGCGTGTCGCTCATCGGCGCGGGGGCAGTCAACACCGTCATCAGGGTCACCTGCCCGCGGCCCATGGGCGCCGGCCTGGAGCTTCAGGGCCAAAGCCTTGTCGAAGACATGACGATAATCTCCGCGCCCAAGCAGCGTGGCTGCATGGTCCGCGCCGCCGGCGCGACGGCCAGACCGACCGTGCGGCGATGCATCCTGCTGCCGCACGACGGCGAGTTCTGCGCCTTCGTCGCCTGGCAGAAGGCCGCGCCGACGCTGACCCACTGCATCATCGTCTCGCCGGTCGGCGAGTACGGCGTGTTCGCCCGCGACCAGGCCGCCCCGGTCATCGAGTACTGCACGATCATCAGCCGCGGCTTCGGCATAGGCATGATGGACGGCTCGACACCCACCATCCGCCGGTGCATCGTCGCCGGGCAGTGCCCGGGCGTGCTGATCGACGCCAACTCCGCCCCGGCCGTGACCGACTGCGTCCTCTGGTGCCGCGGCCAATCGGCAAACTACCCATTCCCCATCACCCGCTGGGCAACGGCGAAAGACCCCGACGCCAGGGACGGCCTCAAGACCAAGACGATGGTCGATCCGGTCAAGGAAATCACCTGCCGGCGGGACATCCTCGTGCAGGATCCAAAGCTGCGGATGGGAAAAAGCCTGGCCAACTACCTCGCCCCGGACGGCAACAGCGACGCCGCCGGATACGGCGCCTACGCCGACAGCCCAGCCCGGCCCAAGCCGGCCGCCAACGCCCCGCAAGTCACGCTGCCGGACCTCGCGGGCTGCCTTGCACCGGCCACTCGCCCCGCCCAGCGGTAGACCGTAGCCGGTAGCCGGCAGCCGATAGCCCGTAGCCCGTAGCCGGCGAAGCCCTCCGTAGCTTCAGCGAAGGAGGGTAGCCCGTAGCCGGCGAAGCCCTCCGTAGCTTCAGCGAAGGAGGGTAGCCCGTAGCCGGCGAAGCCCTCCGTAGCTTCAGCGAAGGAGGGTAGCCGGTAGCCCGTAGCCCGTAGCCGGGAAAAGCAGAAAAAGAAGAAGATTTTATCGCAGTCGATCATGAGCCCCCGGCTCACCCGAAAAGATGAAAGAGGTTGTAGCCCCGTTTACGGGGCTGGTAGAAATGATCCTTCTTTTCAGAGCAGAGAACGCGGATAACGCAGAGGGCAAAGAGGTTAAAAGCAAAAGAATAAGAGGATTTCTTCTTTTTTCCTTTCCCTTCTTCTCTGCACTGCTAACCGTCAGTTTCTTCGCGTGCTGGTAAGATTTTCCTCGCGCAGAAGGCGCAAAGGTCGCGGAGAAAGAGAGATATAGACTTGCTTTTCTCTGCGTTCTCTGCGCCCTCTGCGCGAGATCTTCTTCTTTTGGGTTGCGGGCGAAGCCCGCGCTTCGTTCTCTGCGCTCTCTGCGTTAAATTCTTCTTCTTCTCCTTCTTCCTTCTTCTTCCCGGTAAAATAGGAATAATCAAAATTCCCTTAGACTTTCTTCCCCCATTTCCGAGTTTCAGGGTTATAATAACCAATATATCAATATATCGGTGAAGTATCTGGAACTTCACGTGATGAGAACTGAATTGATGGGCAAGAACCTGTCTACATTCGGCATAGCACGGATGCTGCACGTGGATCCCGGGTCGATTGCCAACTGGATCGACCAGAATCTGCTCAAGGCTCACCGGACGCCCGGCGGGCACCGGCGGGTGG
>Ga0315285_10001908_pt1 | contig 21946 bp, 17 predicted proteins | sample YL17G09_36_MG_FD_203698 | JGI IMG/M metagenome (GOLD analysis project Ga0315285, IMG submission 203698) | Sediment microbial communities from Yellowstone Lake, YNP, Wyoming, USA - YL17G09_36 | ecosystem: Environmental > Aquatic > Freshwater > Lake > Sediment | place: USA: Wyoming | collected...
TATCAAAAAAGAATGCAACGCCAACCTGAGATAATTTAAAAATTTTCAGAAACCACAGATAAACACCGAAAAAAAATTAAGACTATTTATTATGAAAGTTGAAAAAATTTCTAAACGAATTTATATTGATGATGAGGAATTAAAACCGATTGAATGGTTGAAGTATGGCTTTTCGACAAGGTTGTTAAATGGTTGTGAAGAGCAATTAGGATACAATTCTACTGATAAAACAGAGCAGGTAAAAAAATTTGCGAAAGTCCTTTTTAAGAAAGATATTCATATTTATATAGGCGACCAGGTGCATAAGGATAATATTCAGATTATAGATGATGAGGAGAAGTGGATTAAGAATGGTGTTAATACTCCTGAGATTGTTCAAGGTGTTACAATTTTTCCTGAAACAGATGCATTGATTCTTAAAAAAAAGAATTCGGCAATAGGAATATTAACTGCTGATTGTCTGCCGATATTGATTGTTGATGTTAGGAATAGAGTTCTGGCTTTAGTTCATTCAGGTTGGAAAGGAACATTGCTCAATATTGTGGGAAAATGTGTGAATAAAATGGTTGAGGAGATTGAGACAAAGGTTGAAGACTTAAAGGTCTGGATTGCACCTGCGATTGGTGTTTGTTGTTATGAGGTGGGAGATGAGGTGTTAGAGCAATATAAGTCACAATTTGCGTTTCATAGTAAAATAATTAAAGGGAGAAATTTAGACCTTGTCAAAGCTGCGAGATTACAGTTTCAAGTTTCAGGTTTAAAGGATACTCAGATTAAGTCGGTGGATATTTGCACGAAATGCAATTCACATATATTCTATTCCCATCGTGCAGGGAATAATAAGGATGGGAGAAATATTTTGTTAGCAGGAATAATTTGAGGACTGTTAATTCAATGTGGGCATAAAAGGTGGCGGGGCCGACGGGATTCGAACCCGCGACCTCTGACGTGACAGGCCAGCGTTCTAAACCATACTGAACTACAGCCCCGCATTTTTGTAATTTTAAAAGAATTTAATCTCGCGTTTAAGATATTAAAGTGGTTGTTTAAAAACGCACTTTGGGTGATAAATATGAGATTGCCACGCTCACTTCGTTCGCTCGTAATACATATACCCCCTCTCCTTATCTCCTTAATCCTCTCCCACAAGGGGAGAGGAAACGAGAAGTGTTATTGCGAAGAGGCTTTAGCTGACTAAACGATCTCGTTTTTTTGACTTTTTAAACAATCACTATGTTAAAGCACACTGGTGGGTGGTACAGGGATTGAACCTGTGACCCCTAGCTTGTAAGGCTAGTGCTCTCCCAGCTGAGCTAACCACCCTTCTTTTCTTCCTATAAGAAGAGTAAATACGAACTTTAACGGAGAATTATTTCAAGTCAAGCAATTTTTTCAAATTCACTTCTACCATTGCCTATAATCCATTTCAATAAAAAAATGCAGGTTAATTTTTCTGGTGAGAAAAAAAGTCTTGATTTATGAAGAGGGTCAAACTTATCTTTGATTTTCAAATCATTGGTTAAATTTGAAGGAAATTTAGTAATGACCGTTAAAGATTCTTCTGAGAAAAAGAGTTTTTTTTCGAGACTTAAAGAAAGATTGTCGGAAACGAGTCAGAATTTAGTTGGTAGAATTCAGAATATTATCAAATTTTCAAAGAAGATTGATGAGAATTTGTTTACAGAATTGGAAGAAGCATTAATTTGTGCAGATGTAGGTGTTGTTACAACTGAAAAGATTATTAAAGATATTCGCAAAAAAGTTGAGGAACGCAAGATAACTGATTCTGAGAAAATAATGGATTTATTAAAAGAGATTATCAAAGAGATATTTGGTAACGATATTAATACTCTCGCATTAGGAATGGATAAGCCTCAGGTTGTATTATTTGTTGGGGTCAATGGCGTAGGAAAAACAACGACTATGGGGAAAATCGCTCATAGATTCATTCAGGAAGGGAAATTGGTAATGTTAGTTGCGGGTGATACATTTCGTGCGGCAGCCATTGAGCAATTGGAAATCTGGGCAAATCGGTGTGGTGGGGAATTTTATAAGCAGAAGATGAATTCTGATCCTGCTTCGGTTTGTTATGATGCGATTCAAACTGCCAAGAATAAGGGGATTGATGTTGTGCTTATTGATACTGCTGGTCGACTTCATACAAAAGTGAATTTGATGGAAGAGTTAAAGAAAATGGTCAGGGTTATCCAGAAGCTAATTCCTGAAGCACCTCACGAGACCATTCTTATTCTCGATGCCAATACAGGTCAAAATGCCATTAGTCAGGTAAAAATGTTTCGTGAAGCAGTGAAGATTACAAGTATGATTATGACCAAGATTGATGGCACAGCCAAAGGGGGAGTTATTTTGGGTATAAAGAATGAGTTTGATTTGCCGATAATTATGATAGGAATCGGAGAAGATTTAGAGGATTTAAAAGACTTTGATTCCGAGATGTTTGTGAATGCTCTATTTTCCCAAACAACGGTGAATTTATAGAATCGCTTGTATAGTGAATATTGATTTTGATGTATATATGTCGCAGAAATATGTGTGATAAATCTCGGAATGCATCATTAAATTCTGTTAGTTTGTATGGGAGAGGCATACTTGTGCAAACATTTTCTTAATATTTTAGAGGCTTCATTAAGAGAGTCAGGTATTCAAATTAAGCAACATGCCATTTAATAGCTGCGAGTAGTTTACTATTCGTATTTCTTATTCTTGAGCAAACCGTCTTTGCTAAATTATTTGTGATGTAATAACCAATCTTATAATCTTTTTCCATTAACTCGCGTAATTTTTTGCCGTTGATTAACAATAGTTTTGCTTGTCCATCGCATTCAGCTGTTGCGGAACGCGGTGCATCGTCAATGAGTGCTAATTCTCCGAAAATTTGTCCTCGATCAATCTTACAGATGTTAACATCAAAATCGGGTTGGAGATTTTCTATTTTTATCAGAACTTCACCATCAAGCAACACGTATAAATCATCGCCCACTGATTGGTCTTCAAAAATTCTGTGTCCTCCAGGATAGTCCTCTATTTTGCTGATTGCGAGTATCTTCTCCAGACTTTCATTGTCGAGCCCCTTAAAGATGTCAATTCCTTTTAATACATTTAATAAGTCCTTGTTGTTCATAGTTGTTCACTCTTTGTTTAAATTCTCTAAGTATTCTTTTTCATAAGAAATAAAAAGTCAATTTAAAAAAATGCTTAATATTTTTTAATAAAGGGGAAGAGATTTGGAATTCAATCTATCCAATAATTTCCTCAAAGGCTTTTTTGTGACAATCATAGGCGCTTTTTCCGAAACAGACAAGGACTACTTTTTCCACAGAGGTATTTTTTTCGAGGAAATTTTTTATTTCTTTAATTGCAATTCGTGTCGCGCGTTCCATTGGAAAACCGTACGCTCCGGTGCTGATTGATGGAAAAGCGATAGTTTTGATATTGTTTTGTTCAGCTAAGGTTAAACTGTTTCGATAGCATCGTGCGAGCATCTCATCTTCATTGGCACTTCCACCATACCAGACAGGACCGACAGTGTGGATGACCCATTTAGCAGGAAGTTTATACCCTTTCGTTATTTTTGCTTCACCTGTTGGGCAACCACCAAGTTTGCGACATTCTTCTAAGAGTTCTGGACCTGCGGCACGATGTATTGCACCATCTACACCTCCTCCACCGAGTAATGAAGTGTTAGCCGCATTAACAATCGCATCGACTTTTTGTTTGGTAATGTCCCCTTCGATAATCTCTATTCTGTTTTTCATCAAGACTCTCCTGAGTTAATTATATGTATGAAACACGTATATGCGTCCCACACAATAAATAAAAATCTATTTTAATTCTTCACGATTGAAAAAAACAATTTCTTCTAATGTTTTCCTGACTTTTGTGTGTTGTTCTTTTGCAGGATAACCGACAGGAATTACAACATCAATTTTTTTATTTTGTGGAATGGAGAGAACTTTTTTTGCTTTTTTCTCATCGAACCATCCAATCCAGCAGGTGCCTAAGCCTAATTCTGTAGCTTGTAAGATGAAATGCTCAACGGCAATCCCAATGTCTATCAAATAATATTTCGTATCGCGTATATAACCACCAACTCTTGCGAGAAATTTTCCTTTTTCCGAGATAACCACTACCAATACTGGTGCTTTCCTGGCGAATGAATTAATCTTGTAAATACCCGAAAAAATTTCATCACATAATTTATTTTTAAGCTTTAAGTCATCCACAATAATAAATTGCCAGGGCTGAGAATTGCAGGCTGATGGTGCCAGACGTGCGGATTCCAGACAAAGATTTATCTTTTCACGCTCCACAGGTGTTTCTAAAAAATCTCGAACGCTAAATCTTTTTTTAACTAATTCTAAGAAATTCGAACTTTCTAAAACCATTTTTAATATCTTTTGTCCTTTTCAAGTTTTACTTATTACATTATCTGGGGGTGCATCGCAATACGCCCATACAGATATTATTCTCAATGATTTAAAATTACAATAGCAGTGTTCAAGACAGTTGCGAAACTCACCCACATAATGTATGGCAACAATATAATCCCAGCCACTTTTGATAGTTTATAAAAATGCAGAATAGTTAGTAATATTAAAAACCACAAAATTATTATCACAACAAGACCACCCATAGTTGATTTAAGTCCGAAGAAAATTATAGTCCAAGACAAATTCAGAATCAATTGAATTCCAAAGATGCTTAATGACGTTTTGACTTTTTGATCCTCTAATCCTTTCTCCCATACAAGAAATGCAGATATTCCCATCATTATATATAATGTTGTCCAAACAGGGGCAAAAACCCAATTCGGGGGATTGAATGAGGGTTTTGTTAATGTAACATACCAGGTAGAAACTGAACTGCTTGTGAATACTGCACCTATCAAACCTATCATCTGGCAAATTAAAATAGCTATTATAAGTCTTATAACATTGAATGATTTGATTTTTCTCATTTATTTTTCTTTCAGTTATTCATTATTGTTCATAAATCTTATGTTCTAATTCTCAGGGGGCGAAGAAAGTTCTGTTGCAGTCCGAAGCCCTTTAGCTACCTCAGGAATAATACCTATCTTTATATATATTGGATGAATCTCTTTTTTCAAAACAGGAAGCTTGTTAAAAAACATAACTACACCTAACATACAGCATATACCACCTATCATTAATGTATTTCCTGCGCCAATTTTGCTTGCTAAGAATCCTGAAATTAAACTTCCAATAGGTGTTGTCCCCATTAATGCCATTGCATAAAAACTCATAATTCTTCCGCGCTTATCATCATCCACGATTGTTTGTAAGACTGTATTGCTCGAAGCAATCTGCACCATCATCCCAAATCCTGCTGATACCATTAATATCATAGAAACTAATAAAATCCGAGAAAAAGAAAAGGCAATAATTCCAATACTAAAAATAGTCCCTGCCAATGGAATAATTCTTTCAAGTCCCACAACCTTTTTTCTGGATGCAAGAAAGAGTGCACCGATTAAGGCACCTGTTCCTGTAGCACCCATAAGAAAACCGAGCGTATGTGGTCCTCCATGAAGAATATCTCTCGCAAAGACAGGCATCAGAACTATATAAGGTGAGCCCATTAAACTAATCAGACCAAGCAATAGTAAGATTGTTCGAATAGGTATAAAATGAAAAGCGTAGTTAAATCCGTCTTTCAATTCCTGAAAAATATGAGTTTTTTGCGGCTCAGATTTTCTCGGAGAAACTCTCATAAGGAATAATGCATAAATAACAGCAAGAAAACTTATCCCGTTAATGAGAAAACAAGTGCCTTCTCCAACAACCGCAATCAGAATTCCGGCAATAGATGGTCCGATTAATCTTGCGCCATTAAACATCATAGAGTTCAAGGCGATGGCATTTCCCAAATCCTCTTTTTTCTCAACCATTTCAATAACAAAGGACTGACGTGCAGGGATATCAAAGGCATCGACAAGACCTGAGAATATACTTAAAATTATAATTTGCCAGACTTGAATATGTCCAAGCAAAACAAGAAAGGCTAAAACGAATGCTTGAATCGTATAGAGGGTTTGAGTTGTAATAATGATACGAAGACGATTTAATCTATCAACTACAACTCCTGAAAAGGGTCCCAAAATGAAGGTAGGAATTTGACTGGTGAATCCCACAATCCCTAATAGGAACGCAGAGTTAGTTATTCGGTAGACCAACCAACTCATAGCAATTTTTGCCATCCATGTCCCGATTAGAGAAATTCCCTGTCCACCGAAATACAGACGATAATTTCTATATTGTAAAGCGCGGAAGATGTACTTTAAGCCTTCCACGGCATTGTATTTGTTAGATTTCATATTTAATTTTTTTATTTTGTTATTAGTTGAACGATCAGACATTGTTCGCAAATTTCTTTGTAGAATACAAAACTATGAAATAAAACATCTCAACCCCAAAGGGGTGTTCTATTTTAGCCCAGCGCAAAGCGCTGGGTAATAGAAGAAAAACCGTTGGCCCTGTAAGGGCGAGGTAATTATTACGCCCTTTCAGGGCTTTCAAAGATTTAGTTATGACTGCCGAACAAAATACTTTTTTAATAAATTATGTTGGGCTATAATTAGTAAACAATATTTTTAAAAAATCTATTATCTGACATTACTTATAATGTTATGATAAGTCGCATTGACACATTAATTTTTTGTAAGTATTTTAGAGCAGTCAATTTATTTCTTAAGTTTCTTTCCTAATAATACCTCTTCCAAGTTGGCTGGCAGATTATAGATGCGGCGTCCGATGGCGTTGCAAACAGCATTAGTAATGGCTGGAGCGACGATTTCTGTGGCGGGTTCGCCGAGACTTTTCGCTCCAAATGGTCCTACTATATCAGGATTCTCAACTAATATCGGTGTAATTTCAGGCATATCCATCGCTGTCGCAATTAGATATTCATCAAGATTATCATTAACGATTTTACCTTTATTCATTTCTACTTCTTCAAGCAAGGCATATCCTAAACCCATCGCAACTCCGCCATAGATTTGCCCTTGAGCTGTCTGTGGATTTATCGCTCGTCCTACATCGTGTGTCGAAACAAAATTTGTTACTTTTACTTTTCCTGTTTCTGTGTCCACTTCGACTTCAGCAATATCACATCCATAAACGTAAGTAAAATATGCCTTACCCTGACCCCTCTCTTCGTCCCAATCAACTTCCGGTGCTGTATACCAACCGAAGAAACATAATTGCACATTATGTTTGACACATTTTTCTATTACATTATCAAGTGTAATAAATATTTGACTATCCGTTTTTGAGATAACCTTTTCATCTTTCAAATAGAGATTATCAGGTGATGTTTCCAGAATTCTGCTTGCTACATTCAGGATTGTGTTTTTTGCGGATTCCGCAGCTTTTTTGACCGCATTTCCTCCCATTAAAGTGCCTCTTGATGCGACAGTCGGACCACTATCAATGGTTGTGCTTGTATCGGTTTCTAAGAATCTAATTCTTTTCATTGAAATGCCTAAAACTTCAGCGGCGATTTGTGATAAAACAGTTTGTGCGCCTGAACCATTCTCAGCAATTCCTGATGAGAGAATCACGCTTCCATCTGATTGAATGGATAGAATTGCACCTGCATAGTCTTTTCCTTCCGCACCTAAACTGCATCCGCGATAACTACAGGCAAGGCCAATTCCTTTTTTTATCGCCTTTGATTTCTTATTAAATTTCATAAATTCTCTTCTTTTACTCTGATAATTAATTGCTCGAGTTGCTTTGTCGAGACATTCGAGCAAGCTCACTTTATGCTCCAATACTTGACCTGTGGTTGTAATCGAGCCGTCTCGATAACCATTTTTAATGCGTATTTCGAGAGGATTCATATTGAGATTTTCAGCTAATTCATCCATCAGGGATTCGATGGCAAAATTAACCTGAGGAGAGCCAAAACCACGCATAGCTCCTGTGTATGTGTTATTTGTGTAAACTCCGTAGACATCGGTGTGAACATTGGGAACCTCATAAGGACCTGCGCACTGAACTGTGGAACGCCAGGTAACATAAGGACTCATCGAGGCATAAGCACCAGCATCAGCGATGATTTCGGTTTCTAAAGCCATTAATTTTCCATTCTTTTTTACACCGATTTTATATTTGATGATATAGGGATGACGTTTATAAGATTCTCGGATAGATTCTTCTCTACGATAGATGATTTTGCAAGGGCGGTTGATTTTCACAGCGGCAATGGATGCTCGTGCAGCGAGGGCTTGCATAATTTCGTCTTTACCACCGAATGAACCTCCGAGAGGTGTTTGAATAATTCTAATTCTATTCAATGGGACGCCTAAAGCGGATGCGACAGTTTTTCGCGCTGAAAATATATTTTGAATCGAACCGTATATTTCAACTCCGCCTTTCCAATCTGCTTTTGCATTTACACATTCAGGCTCGATGTACAAATGCTCAACAAACTGAGTTTTGTATGTCCGTTCTAAAACAATATCTGATTCCTCAAATCCTTTTTTAACATTTCCCTTTCTGACCTTATGTGTAAAGGCGATGTTTCCACCTTCGTGAATTTTTGGTGCATTTTTTTTCATCGCCCCTTTAACATCAAAAATAGCTTCAAGCGGTTCATATTTAACTTTCACTTTTTTTGTTGCTTCACGGGCAATTTCTTCTGTTTCTGCTACGACCATTGCGACAACATCACCATAATATCGTGCCTTATCCTTAACAAATATCTGCTGATTTTTGATGACAATGCCAAACAAGTTGCTTCCGGGAACATCTATAGCAGTGAGGACAGTGATAACACCTTTGACTTTAAGAGCTTCTGAAATATCAATATTTTTTATCAGTGCGTGAGGATATTCAGAATAGACTGGAGCTCCATACGTCGTGTTATCATACTGGAAATCGGCGGCATATTGGGTTTTACCCATAACCTTCCCGACTGCATCAACTCTATCAATGGGCTTGTTGACAATATTGAAAGTATAATTAATAGATAATTCATCAATTTCAGTTAATGTGCTTACTTTATCTGAATTTTTGTTAGCCATAATATCTTAATCCTGATTGTTTTTTCTTTAGATAGAATTAAAGAATTGCAAATTTTCTTGCAAGTTATTTTTATATTGACAGATTCTTATCTTAAAAACATTAATTTAGTTCTTGGTGTAGTCAAATTTAGGAATGGGGAAAAATAGGGAACAAGAACAAAGTAATTAATGCAAAGGAGAAGCATTTGATAAAAGAAATTTGTTCTCCTTTATCCATAGATGAAGCCTTGATGGAAGCGACGAGATGTCTTTATTGTTATGATGCACCTTGTATTCAGGCTTGTCCGACAAAGATTGATGTTCCCACCTTTATTAAGAGAATCCTCGAAGATAATATGAAAGGCTCAGCAAGAGTTATTTTTAGTGCAAACTGTTTGGCAGGTAGTTGTGCAAGGGCTTGTCCTGTTGAGGTGTTGTGCGAAGGTGCTTGTGTTCTAAATGAATTGAATCAGAGACCCGTTGCAATCGCCAGACTTCAGAGATTTGTTACAGATTGGGCAATGAAAAATAAGGTGTCTTTTTATAAAAAAGGTATTACTAATGGTAAGAGAGTGGCAATAATTGGAGCCGGTCCTGCTGGATTAGCTTGTGCAGTTGAGCTTGTTCAATTAGGATATGATGTCAAAATCTTTGAGTCGAGAAGTTTACCGGGTGGTTTAAATGCTTTTGCTGTGAGTCCGACAAAGGTTGATTTGAAATTTGCTCTTCAAGAAGTAGCAATGCTTAAAAGATTGGGATTAAAAATTCAGAGTAATACAACAATCGGCGTTGAAATTCCTTTTGAGAAATTGCTCAATAAATTCGATGCAATATTCTTAGGAATTGGATTAGGGAAAAACGCCCAATTAAGTATTCCGGGTGAGAATCTGAAAGGTGTTTATGATGCACTGGAATTTATTGAAAAGGTGAAAACTCATCCTCAAAAATTAAATCTGAAAGGGAAAAAGGTTGCAATCTTAGGTGGTGGGAATTCTGCTCTGGATTCTGCGATTCAGGCGAAAATGCTTGGTGCTGATTATGTTTATATTTTTTATCGAAGAAGCAAAGAAGAGATGCCTGGTTATCCTTCTGAATTTAATCAGGCGAAGTTAAATGAATGTATGTTTTATTGGCAAATGGCACCTATCAAAATCTTGGGAAGGGATAAAGTTGAAAAAGTAAAATTGATTAGAACGAAGCTTGGTGCCTTTGATTCTTCAGGTCGAAGAAAACCAATTCCCATTAAAGGTTCGGAAGAGATTTTCAAGGTGGATGTTGTGATAAAGGCTCTGGGTCAACAAATGAATGATGAATTTCTAAGTAAGATTAAAGGATTGAGAATGAAAAATGGCTTGATTCAGGTAAATAAAAAAACTCATCAGACAGCAGTACAAAAGATTTTTGCGGGTGGTGATTGTGTGAATGGTGGAAAAGAGATTGTGAATGCAGTTGCAGATGGGGAAAAAGCGGCTCAAGGTATTAATATATTTCTTTCAAATATATAATTAGAGAATGACTGTTTAAAAATTCAAATTATTTTCTTATAAGAACGAGATTGATTTATATACACACCCCGTCACCTTAGGTGACACCCCTCTCAAGAGGGGATACTATTCGCAATGACACTGTAGGGGTTAGATTTATCGAACCCGAATATTCCCCTCTTTAGAGGGGTAGGGGTGTTTTAACGGGCGTGATGAATCACGCCCCTACAGAATCGGTGTGATGTCATTGCGAGGCTTCCGAAAGAAGCCGAAGCAATCTCATCCTTTTGATATTCGATTGGATTTTCAAACAATCATTATGAAAATACAGTTTGTGGCTTTATTTTATATTTAAAGAAGGAGGATTTACAGATGAAAAGGTATCTTTGGGCAAAGGGCTTGTTTTTAGTAATGGCAGTGCTGGCAGGGGCATTATGGATGGGAAGTCCTGTTTATGCAGCTTCTGTCGACGATGGATTCAACCCAGATGCAGACGGCAATGTCTATTCCATAGTAGTTCAGGCAGACGGCAAGATACTTGTGGGCGGTGGATTTGAACACATAGGCGGGCAGGCAAGGAACAAGATAGCATGGCTGAATGCTGACGGCACAGCGGTTCCAACATTCAATCCGACTGCAAACGACGGTGTCCTTTCCATAGCAGTGCAGGCGGACGGCAAGATACTTGTGTGTGGTAAATTTACAACCATAGGCGGGCAGACAAGGAACAGGATAGCCCGTCTGAATGCTGACGGCACATTGGATACAACATTCAATCCAGATGCAAATAACTGGGTCTATTCCATAGCAGTGCAGACAGATGGTAAGATACTTGTTGGCGGTGGTTTTACAACCATAGGCGGGCAGACAAGGAACTACATAGCCCGGCTGAATGCAGATGGCACAGCGGATACAACATTCAATCCAAATGCAGATTACAATGTTTCTTCCATAGCAGTTCAGGCGGACGGCAAGATACTTGTGGGCGGTGGTTTTTCAACCATAGGCGGGCAGACAAGGAACTGCATCGCCCGGCTGAATGCTGACGGCACAGCGGATACAACATTCAATCCGGATGCAAACAGCAGTGTCCTTTCCATAGCAATTCAGGCAGACGGCAAGATACTTGTAGGCGGTAATTTTACAACCATCGGCGGGCAGGCAAGGAACTACATTGCACGGCTGAATGCTGATGGCACATTGGATACAACATTCAATCCAAATGCAAACGACACTGTCAATTCCATAGCAGTTCAAGCAGACGGCAAGATTCTTGTGGGCGGTGAATTTACAACTATAGGCGGGCAGACAAGGAACTACATTGCAAGGCTGAATGCTGACGGTTTATTGGATACAACATTCAACCCAAATGCAGACTACAATGCAGCCTACACTGTCTTTTCCATAGCAGTCCAGGCAGACGGCAAGATACTCGTGGGCGGTTATTTTACAACCATAGGCGGGCAGGCAAGAAACTATATAGCCCGGCTGAATTCAGACAGCACAGCGGATACAACATTCAATCCGAATGCAAACAGCACTGTCCGTTCCATAGCGGTTCAGGCAGACGGCAAGATACTTGTGGGCGGCGCTTTTACAACCATAGGCGGACAGACAAGAAACAGAATAGCACGGCTGAATGCTGACAGCACAGCGGATACAACATTCAATCCGAATGCAAACGGCACTGTCTATTCCATAGCGGTTCAGGCAGACGACAAGATAATTGTTGGCGGCGCTTTTACAACCATAGGCGGGCAGACAAGGAACCGCATAGCCCGACTGAATTCCGACGGCTCATTGGATACAACATTCAATCCGAATGCAAACAGCGCTGTCTATTCCATAGTAGTTCAGGCAGACGGCAAGATACTTGTAGACGGTGTTTTTACAACCATAGGTGGGCAGACAAGGAACCGCATAGCCCGACTGAATTCCGACGGCTCATTGGATACAACATTCAATCCGAATGCAAACAACAGTGTCTATTCCATAGCAGTCCAGGCTGACGGCAAGATACTCGTGGGCGGTTTGTTTACAACCATAAGCGGGCAGGCAAGGAACTATATAGCCCGTCTGAATTTAGACGGAACAGCGGATACAACATTCAATCCAAATGCAGACAGCTATGTCTATTCCATAGCAGTTCAGGCTGACGGCAAGATATTGGTAGTAGGATGGTTTACAACTATCGGCGGGCAGACAAGGAACTATATAGCCCGGCTGAATGCAAACGGCACAGCTGATACATCATTCAATCCGAATGCAAACGGCATTATCTATTCAATAGCAGTTCAGGCTGACGGCAAGATACTTGTGGGCGGTAATTTTACAACCATAGGCGCTCAGACAAGGAACCGCATAGCAAGGCTTAATGCAAATGGCACAGCTGATACATCATTTAATCCGAATGCAAGCAGCATTGTCTATTCCATAGCAGTCCAGTCAGACGGCAAGATAATTGTTGGTGGCGCTTTTACAACCATAGGTGGTCAGACAAGGAACCGCATAGCACGGCTCAGCGCTGATGATGCAGCACTTCAGAACCTCACGGTATCAGCCGACGGCACGACTGTAACATGGACGAGGGGACAATCTTCGCCAGAGGTATTTGATGTAACCTTTGAACGCTCCCCTGATATGAGCGTATGGACATACCTTGGCGCAGGGACACGCATAGCAGGCGGCTGGCAGCTCACAGGGCAATCACTCCCATTTAATGTAAATGAGTATGTCAGGGCACATGGCAAGGCATCTGGCGGAATATACAACGCCTCTACATCCCTTGTGGAATCTGTAAGACAGTATTACAATAACAAACCAACAAAAGTCAAGATATGGGAAATTTATCAATAATTTAACTACAATATTTGTTAGTGATATACGTGCTTTCCAAAATGGACTACTAAGAATAGGAATTAAGGGTTGGGATTAGTGTTTGGTGAGCAGTGATTAGGAATGGTTAGTTTATTATTCACTTCAACTCTTTTTTTAGAGTGAACTCAATTCCCAGGTTAAAAATGTCTGGGACAGGGGTATAAGGTCAAAACGTTAAGGTCTTTTTATTATGAAAATGTGATTGTTTAAAGTCTCAAGAATTTTTCTTATAAGGACGAGATTGCTTCGTCACTTCGTTTCTCGCAATGACACTGCTGGAGCCAGAGTGGTGTCATTGCGAGCCCTGAAACAAGTTCAGGGCGAAGCAATCTCATCCTTATAAGTTTATTTTTTTAGAAAGAGAGGAAATAATGAAAAACAGATTAAAATTCATTCCTATCATTTTGATTGTCTCATTATTCATATGTTGCGGTTCATCGCCTAAAACTCTTGAATCGACGAAATCTCCTATCGAAATCATAGTTGCTACGTATAATACGCTTAATTTTACAGATAACATAGATGACCCTGATTCTCCTTTTGATCAGGAGAGGGGAAAGTCACAAAAGGCAATTGATGCTTTAGGTGAGGTCTTCAAGGCGATGAATGCTGATATTATAGGTGTTGAAGAGGTCGAAAAGAAGGTATTATTAGAGGATTTTTGTAATAAGTACTTGCCTGAGTCAAAATATTTCATTTCGTTCTTTAAGTCCTGGGATCCTTCTGGAATATCCGTAGGGTTATTAACGAGATTTCAAATATTGGATGAAAATTTGATTGATGATGTTTACCTTAAGGATGAGAAGGGTGAGACAATGCTTTTCAATTATGGATTTTTAAAAGAGAAGCCCATTCCATTTAGCAGAGGAATTTTAAAGGTAAGGGTGAAGATAAAAAAAGGAGAAGAAGTAACTTTTTATGTAGTTCATTTCAAAGCAGGAATGTCTGAACAATCACCAGAAAGGAGAATTGCTGAAGCACAGGCTCTCAGAAATATGGTCAGAAAAGAATTTGATAAAGACAAGAGTGCCGATTTTGTAATTGTTGGAGACTTTAATGATACGCCGAGATCGAACACAGTAAAAATTATTGAAGGTCTTGATACTGATATGCCTTTGAGAAACGTTTTTTCATTGAATTCTCAGGAAGTCGGTAATAAAGAGAGAGCGACTCATCCCGCTTCTAATCCTTATCGACCCATCGACCATATCTTTATCAGTCCTGGAATGGTTGAAAATTATGTCAAAGATTCTGTGCGGGTTTTCAAACATCCGAAAGCTCCTGAAGCCTCCGATCATTTACCTGTTATATGCAAGTTTATGTTTAATTAAAATTAAGGTAATAAGATGAGAATTTTGCTTGTAGAGGATTCTAAGCGACTTCAACGTTCTATAACAATAGGACTGCGAAAGGCGGGATATTCAGTGGATTTGACAGGCAATGGTGAGGAAGGACTTTGGTATGCTGAAACTTATGAATATGATGCGATAATTCTTGATTTGATGTTGCCCGGTATAGATGGCATTACAATTTTAAAACGTCTTCGTGAACAGGGGAAGAAGGCGTTTGTTCTTATTCTTACAGCAAAAGACACAGTTGAAGATAAAGTAGAAGGCTTACAAACTGGAGCCGATGACTATCTGGTAAAACCATTTGCTTTCGAAGAATTGCTTGCAAGGATACAAGCTCTTATTCGTAGAAAATATGGTGTTAAAACAAATAGTGTTACTGTTGGGAATCTTGAGATTGATCTTGCGAGACGGAAAGTTTTCAGGGATGGTAAGGAAATTGACTTGATGCCGAGGGAATATGCTCTTCTTGAATTTCTCGCACTCCATAAGGGGATTCTTGTTACGAGAGCAGAAATTGAAGAACACATTTATGATGAAAGGGTTGATCCTATGAGTAATGTTGTTGATTCAGCCATTTGTTCTCTTAGAAAAAAAATTGATAGTTCTGATGAACCATCGATTATAAAAACCCGTCGAGGTATGGGATATATTATAGAATGAAAATTTCAACAATGAATAAAACCAGGAGCCTCAAAAAACAAATACTTATAAGGTTGTTTTTAGTAACAGCTTTTGTTTTTGTATTGGTGGGAGCCATTATAATTGAGAGAAGCCATCGCGTGTTCTATAAATCTCTGGATAATGCAGTGCTGGCACAAATTAAAGCCCTATTAACTCTGACAGAAATAAATGAGGATGGTTCCATTGATTTTGAATTTAATAATGAAGTGATGTATGAGTTTAATAAAAGAAATGGTGAAGCCTTTTTCTTGATAAAGAAATTGATGGGTAATCAAGAAATTGCTCATTCAGAAATTTTAGGGAAAGTTAAAGTGGAACTTCCTGTTTCACCAAGAAAATTAAGGAAAAAAAGTAAATATTCGTGGAACTTATATATAGATGATAAGAAATTTCGTTGTGTTGCCAAAATTGAATCTCCACAAGTGGACGAAGATATTACAAAATCCAATGAAGAGATAATAAATACACTTAAAAAAGGAAATGAGTTATTATTTATAGTCGGACTTGATGCCAGCACGACAGATGAAAGATTATATAAAGCAATTGGAAGCACAGGTTTGGCTCTTGGACTCGGACTTTTGGTTCTTCTGATTATTGTGTGGTTGGTTATTAACAGGAGTCTAAAGACTCTGTTTTTTTTGAAAAGCGAGGTAGAAGAAATTTCAACAGATAACTTTAATCTTGTTAAAGTTCCTCATATACAAGAAATTGCAATAGTCGCAGAGGCTTTAAATAAACTGATTAATCGTGTCAAGTCAGCCTTTGAGAGAGAAAGGCAATTTACTGCTGATGTGGCTCATGAGTTAAGGACTCCTCTTACAGAAATACGGACATTGACTGAAGTGTCGTTAAAATGGCGTGACGATGTTCCTGAAGATGTTTTGAAGAATTATAATGACATTCTCTCTTCTGCAATGAAGATGCAAAATATTGTAACAGCTCTTTTGACTCTGACACGATGTGATGCCGGTGTTTTGCAAATAGAAAAAGTAAAATTGAATCTTACGGAAGTAATTAATGAAATTTGGAGTCAGTATGAACCTCAGATAAAGGCTAAGAATTTGAATGTGACATCAAAAATTCCTGATAACGTAAACATTGTTTCTGATAAGAATTTAATTACAACCATATTTATCAATCTTCTATCTAATGCGATTGAGTACACTCCACCGAACGGTATAATTGAGTTTTTCCTCGAATCCCAAAACGAGAACTTTAATTTTGTAATCTCCAACACCACAAATGATTTGACAGCCGACAATTTGCCATTTCTTTTTGAAAGATTCTGGAGGAAGGATAAATCAAGAAGCGATTCCGACCTTCATTGTGGACTTGGACTTTCCCTTGTCAAATCTATCTCAAAAGTTCTTGACCTGACTATTAACACAACCTTAAATAATGGTACAACATTTACCATTAGCATTTCAGGGAAAACAAATGCGTAAAATATTTATCTTACCGTAATCTTTTCGTAATGTATAATTTGTAATAGTATCTGCAAAAGTTTAATAGAAAATTAAAAGGAGGTATTGTGTATGAGGAGACATTTAACAAAACTTGTGGTGTTATTCACCGCAATTACTTTAGTTTTGTTCTTGGCAATCACAGTTTTTGCCGGTGAAGAAAAAAATGAAGCTGATGAAAAGGAGATTTCATTGAAAGATGCACCTCCCGCAGTCCAAGCCACTATTGAAAAACAAGCAGCGGGTAAAGAAATTAAAGAAATTGAAATTAAAATTAAGGATGGTAAAGAAATTTATGTAGTGGATGAAGGCACAGAGAAAGACTTTATGGTTTCATCTGATGGCAAGTTCTTAGGTTTCGAAGAGGAAGAGGAATCTGAAGAAGGTGAGAAAGATGAAAAATGTGGAAAAGGTAAAAAAGGTGAAAAAGGTGAAGAAGGTGAAGAAGAAGAATATGGACTTTCTCTTAATCAACTTCCAGAAAAGGTTAAGGAAGCAGCAACAAAATATCTCGGTTCATTAGAATCTTGCAAAGTTAAGAAGGAAGTCGAAAATGGTGTAACAATTTATGAAGTAGTGGTTGAAAAAGAGAGTAAGGAAATCAAGGGTGAATTTACGGAGAGTGGTGAAATAATTGAACTCGCAAAGGTAATTCAACCTTCTGAGATACCTGCTAATGTAATCTCGAAAGTCAAAGAGAAATATCCTCGTGCTAAGATAAAAGAAGCAGAAGAAAAACAAATGTTTGAAAACGGTGTTGCGAAGAAAGAGTTGGTTTATGAAACTGAAGTGATTCTGATAAAAGAATTTGAAATAACTGCTTCAGGCGAAATTTTAGTAGAAGAAGAGGAGTAGTTTGTAGCCAAGAATAGTGTCTGTAGGGAACGCATTCATCGTTTCATATTGTGACCTTAAAAATTAGGGCAGGTTTAAAAACCTGCCCTTTATTTTTTAGTAATAGATTTTGTCGTCCTTGACTTTTTTAAAATGAAATGTAAGAAAAAACTAACATTTGATTTTTTTGGTCTAAAGCTGACTAATAAATTATATGTTTGGAAAATCATTCACTCAATTTATAATAATAACCTCATTTGTGTTGAGTATTAATGATATAACAGGTGTTAAGAAATCAAAGAAAATTGCACAACCAGTGGATGTAATCGTAGCTTCTCGTGCAGTTAAGATTTGTCAATTGGTCGGAGACTTTGACCATCAAAAACAACAATCCACACAAAATCTCACGAATACCCACTATAAATTAGAAAGCACTGACCTTGGAGTTCCTTTTAAATATAAGGATAGAATCTATCTGCTTTTCGGAGATACAAATGGACCAAAAGGTGGCGATGCCATAGCCTATACAACGGATAAAAATCCTGAGGATGGTCTCGAACTCACTTTTCTCCACGATAAAGATGGGATTTATGCTCCAATTAATATTCCGGGGATAAGTCAAAAGGATTTTGAAGTCCCTGTCGAGGGTGTGAGTGTGAATGAGAAAATGTATATCTATCATACTACTGACCACACAGAGAAAATTTCAATGGGACGCTCTGTTCTCGCAGTGTCTAATAATGATGACGAACCCGACTTTACTTACTTATATGATTTCTCAAAGAAGTATTTCATCAATATTTCGATTGTAAAAATTAATCTCTCGGAGTTCAAAAATTTTCCTGAAGATAAAGGGGAAGGGCTTATTATCTTCGGTTCGGGAATTTATCGACAGAGTGATGTTTATTTAGCATTTCAACCTGCAGAGAAAATTGAATCAAAGGAATCGATTCTATATTTTGCCGGTATTGATACCTCTGAGATGCCCATCTGGAGCAAGAATGAGGATGATTGCAAACCGCTTTTTCATCATCCTTGTGTGGGTGAATTATCCGTTTCATATAATAGATTTATTAAAAAATGGATTATGCTTTATAATGGAAATAAACCAAGTGGGATAATTTTGCGAACAGCGGATAATCCGTGGGGAAAATGGTCAGAACCACAGGTTGTCTTCGACCCATGGAAGGATAAAGGCTATGGACATTTTATGCACATTGGTTCAGGCTCTAAACAGTATGATAAAGTTTCTGATTCGACGAGAGAAAGGGTTTCTGGCAGTGAATACGGTCCCTATCAATTCGAAGACCTCGCAACAGGCACCAAAAAATCCACAACAATCTACTTCACAATGTCTACCTGGAATCCGTATACAGTTGTTTTGATGAAAGCTAATTTAAAAATTAAGTAAACCACAGATGGACACGGATAACGATGTTTCACGCAGAGACACAAAGTTCGCAGAGAATACAGAGAATAAAGATAGTTCAGGGTGTATATCTTGAACTATCAAATTGAGATTTCTGAAAAACTGATGTTTTTAATTAAAAACGAAATTGCTTCACAATAATATTGTTTACAATAACACATCCCCCTCTCCTTAATCCTCTTCCACAAGGGGAGAGGAAAAGGGGAGTGTCATCGTATGTCAAATTGTAGGGGTTTGATTTATCTAACCCAAATAATCGGGCGTGATAAATCACGCCCCTACAAGAAAAAGCTTTTTAAGCTTTTAAATCCTTCATATAGAAAATCAAAAAAAGTATTGGACAATCTTTTTTCAAGTTATATTTAATATCATCATTCTTTATTAAAAAAAGGAGGGATATGAGTATGTCACTTAGATGTAAATGTGTTGTTGTTGGTATTTTAACGATTTTGTTAGTATTTACGGCTTATGCTCAACAGCAAAAAGCAACAGAGGAAGCAAAAGAGAAATCCCAAAAGGTCATCGAGTTAACTTATAGTATTTTCTTCCCACCTACTCACATTCAATGTCAGACCGCTGTCGAATGGGCTAAGGAAATAGAAGAACGTTCTGGTGGAAGAGTGAAGATTACAACATTCCCTGGTGGTTCCTTAACTAAGGCACCTGAAGTTTATGTGGGCGTTGTCAATGGAATTTCTGATATCGGGATGAGCTGTTTTGCTTATACTCGTGGTAGGTTTCCTTTGTTAGAAGGACTGGATTTGCCTTTGGGTTATCCCAATGGAATGGCTGCTACGAAAATTGCGGATGAGATGATTAAGAAATATAATCCTGCGGAAGTTAATGATACCCACATTCTCTACATTCATGCTCATGGACCTGGAATTCTTGCGAGTAAAAAGCCGGTGCGTAATTTGGAAGATATGAAAGGATTAAAAGTCAGAGCTACCGGTCTTTCTACTAAAATTGTTGAAAGCTTAGGAGGAAATCCCGTAGGAATGAGCCAGCCCGAAACCTATGAAGCTTTGCAAAAAGGCGTAGTAGAAGCCACCTTATGTCCAATTGAAACTCTCAAAGGTTGGAAGCAGGGAGAGGTTATTAATTATGTGATTGATACTTCATTCATCGGTTATACAACCGCTATGTTTGTTACTATGAATAAAGAGAAGTGGGATAAGTTACCGGATGATATTAAGCAGATTTTCAATGAGACAGATGAGAAATACGTTCTTAAACACGGAGAAGCCTGGGATAAAGCTGATGAGGAAGGCACTGCCTTTGTAAAGGAACTGAAGCACGAATTTATCTCTATTCCTGAATCAGAAAAACCCTTATGGATAGAAAAAATCAAACCCGTATTGGATGATTATGTAAAGAATATGGCGGAGAAGCAGTTACCCGGTGAAGCCTTTTTGAAAGACTTACAAGAATTGATAAAAAAACAAAAAGGAAATTGATATTGAAGAATGAAAGATCAAGATAGTACTTCATCTGTAGGGAGCGGTGTGAAACCGTTCCCTACATTTTATTTCAAGTTGCTCAGACGAATAACTTTATTATTCCTGACTATTTCAATAATAGGAATTGTGGTTGCAATGTCCGTGACCTGTCTTGATGTTATCTGCCGAATCTTCAGAATTTCTTTTAAAGGGGCTTATGATATTGTAATGATTGCTGGTACTATTACGATTACCTGTTCTTTACCTTATACTACGGCTGTGAAGGGTCATGTTTCGATTGATTACTTTTTTCATAAGTTATCTAAAAGGGGACGTATCATAGTCGATGCAATTGTTCGTATTCTTTCTATATTGCTATTTACTTTGCTGGCGATACAAAGTATAAAATATGGAAAAGAACTGTTTGATAGCGGGGAAGTAACTCTTACCTTACAAATTCCAGTATTCTGGATGTTGTATGTAATTTCAATCTCCTGTATATTGGTTGCTCTTATAATTTTTTATAATCTAATACATCCAGAAAAGGTAATTGTTGAATTATGACTCATACACAAATGGGAATATTAGGTTGTATTTTATTGGTCATTTTGTTAATGAGCAGTTTGCCTGTAGCTTTCGTTATGGCTATTGTAGGGGCTTTTGGATTTGCAATTCTTGTATCTCCGCATGCCGCTTTGAGTATGACAGTGAGTGATTTATATTCCACTTTTTCTTCGTATAGTTTAATCGTAATACCGTTATTTGTTTTTATGGGACAGATTGCCTTTCATTCTGGCATAAGTCGACGTTTGTTTGATACAGCTTATCATTGGTTAGGTTCACTTCCGGGTGGTTTGGCGATGGCTACAGTCGGAGCCTGCACAGGTTTTGGAGCTATTTGCGGGTCAAGTCCAGCCACGGCTGCCACAATGGCTGCGGTTGCCATACCAGAAATGAAGCGTTACAAATATGATATGGGTTTAGCCAGTGGAGTTGTAGCATCCGCTGGTAGTTTAGGTATAATGATTCCACCGAGTGTGGTTTTTATTGTGTATGCTATTTTAACCGAACAATCCATCGGGAAACTTTTTCTGGCGGGGATTTTACCCGGATTACTGATAGCTTTTTTATTTTGTCTTACGATTTACTTCAATTGTAAAATAAATCCGCATTTAGGACCTGCTGGACCTCGTTCCTCCTGGAAAATGAAAATTAAATCACTTGCTGGAGTATCTGAAACACTTATAATTTTCATAACTGTGATTGGTGGAATGTTCTTAGGTTTTTTTACACCGACAGAAGCAGCTGCCATTGGAGCCGCAGCAACTCTAATTATAGGTA
>Ga0315285_10001909_pt1 | contig 21943 bp, 21 predicted proteins | sample YL17G09_36_MG_FD_203698 | JGI IMG/M metagenome (GOLD analysis project Ga0315285, IMG submission 203698) | Sediment microbial communities from Yellowstone Lake, YNP, Wyoming, USA - YL17G09_36 | ecosystem: Environmental > Aquatic > Freshwater > Lake > Sediment | place: USA: Wyoming | collected...
GTGTTCCTTGTTCAGCATATGCAGCTCCGAACACCGACAGGATAAAACCCGACAGGAGGATCAATGCGATGGTAGCCGGGATGAGGAGTTCCAGCATCAGGACCAGTACTTTCCTGAAATTTTTTTTGTTCAAGGTCTTTTCAGTAACGCTTTCTGCCAGAAATGAATTAAACAGGGATGTCGGGATAACCTGCATAATAGCGACAATTGTCCACGACATTGCAAAATAAGCATTCATCTCAGACCCAAGGATATTGACTACCATCAACGGAAAAATAAGAGGTGTAATCGCTAATATTAACCGGCTGATATAATTTACTGCCGAATAGTTCCGTATTTCCTGTAACAACCCCCTATGGATGGTTGGTACCAGCCGGTATGAAGGTATCACCGCCGGAAGGAAGATAGTGATACCAATAAAAATTCCTGCGAATGTCGAGAGAAACGATATAAAAAAAAGACCAGAAACACTGTGTGCGAAAAATATGATGACCAGGAGAAATGCTATCCTGCTTACGCAAATAATTGCCGTAGTAAAGACAATGAATCTTGTCGTTCTCTTGCCAAGAAAGATATTACCGAGCAAGGGTTGCAGTGTAATAACTACAGAAAATACCATAAAAAGGACAATGAAAACAGGCGAGCTGAATAAAGGAATAAAAGCCTGCCCCCAGACAGGAAGTCCAATCATAAAAAGTATCGCAAGAAGACCGGCGAACAGACCGCTGAGGGTAAAACAGGTATTGATTAAATCATTTTCCTTTGTACCCGCACCGGGCAGGAACCGGATTAATCCCATACCAAAACCCAGCTCGGCAACAATGGCAAAAATACTTATCACAGAAAGGAGTGCGGTAGTCAGGCCAACCACAGCTGCATCAAATAATCGTGCGGCGATAATCCAGAAAATAAAGGTCAGACTGGACTGGAGACCTGCCCCAAGCATCAGATGTGATGCATTTTTGACTAACGGTAAATCAAAATTTTTCCTTGCCGATTCTTTTACGTGACTGACGTTAGTCAATAAACGACTATAGAAATCAGACATCAGTTTTTTTATCGTATAGGGTATATCCAGCATTTAGAGAACTCATTAAATATCTATATGTGCATTAAAAAAATGATCGATGCACTGTAGCGATTATTTTGGCTTAAAAGACACTATTCTTCCTGTGTTATTCAGCCCATACCTGTCAGGGGAATGTCCCTGAATTCTCCTCCGGATAACACGACAACCTTTAGTCATCTCCGGAAAGCAGGAAAACTTGAACGACCCCAGGTCGTCAGCAAATAATCTCTCTTTCTATTCAACAATTAATGGTTATCGTCCAGATCGAAAATTCCCCCTAATTTTAAGATAGAGATTTTCCGGCATATACCAACGTATCCACGTGGGTCCTTCAAAGTATGTCCGGATTGTTATTGCGAGCAATAGGAATACAAGTCCAATAATTAAAATTTCGGTATTTGCAATTAGAAAAAAATTTGTTATGTAGCGTCCTCTATTCGAGATAATATCCGGAAATAGCCCAAGACCCAATATTTTTGTTGAAAAAGGCCATAGGTATCGGTAACCTTCTTCGAACACCAATGCGTCTTCAAGGAGATGAGCACCGAAACCTATGACGGAAAAAAAGAATGCATCAAAAATTTTTATCCCAAACTGATGGAGAAAAAAAGCCATGATTATGCCAAAAATAATCATAATTGTAATATTGTGGAAAGCTCCATGGTGTAAAAATAAATCCAAATCCGGAGCCCATGCACAAAGAATAATTATCCAAGAAGAATCCCTTCCAGTGTATCTATAAAAAATTAAACCGATGAGGATTGCAATTGCAGTGGAGAAGAGAATATGTTCGGCAAGCATTTTGTTTTGATATGTTCTGAAACAATCCGGTTTTAAGATTTATATTCATTTCCAACAAAAAACGGAAAAGTTCAGTGAATAAGTAATAAAGAATTTGTTATTCTAATGTGGAATCTTTAGCCAAAATGTTGGTTGGTTACCAAATGTCCAACGGCCATGCCACGGAGGAATTGATCCCACATCATTGGGGCAAAATACCTCTTCTTTCCCATAATTCTTCAACAAAACAACTACGAATACTGAATTTGTTGGTTAAATCCACTTAAAGATAAAGAATACCAACTTGTTTTTACGATTCGAGGACCACTAACAGTATACAATAAACCCTAAATCCTTTCCGATATAATGCATCAGAGAGATGAAAAACAAGTTCATAGAGTTCGATTTTTTAAGAGCTCTGGCAATTATTTCAATAGTTTTTTACCATTTACGTTATGTATTACCAAACAGTCTCGTTTTTGGGAATCCTTTTATTTACGGATTATTAAGGGAAATGGGACTCGGCATATTTAGTTTTGCCAGTGGCTATCTCATTTCTTATAACAATCCTGAGTTTCTCTCCTTTGAAGACATCAAAAAATTTTATAAAAAACGGATAATCAGAATCTTTCCACTCTATTGGCTGGCAATAGTATGCGTTATAGTGGCGTATTTTGTCTTTGCCACTATATCAAACTTCCAGAATATATTTTCCTTTTTTTACACCGGCATATTTGACCAATCAACGCTCATTATCTATATTCTGGATTTGCAGATATTTACAAATCCCACCCGCTCCGTGTTTTGGTATGTTAGTTTTATTCTTTTATGCTATACATTTTATCCCCTGATTAAAAAATTGGCAAAGAGTGATGAACAATTTTTGTTGGTGTCATTACTCATCATGGGAGTTTTTGGATTATTACGGATTTTTTTTAACTTGGTTGATGACAGATTTTTCATTTATTTTTTACTGTTTATCGGAGGAATTATCGTAAATAACAGAAAAGTTTTAGAGACGTCATTTTCGAAAAAAAAGGAAGTATTGTTGGTAATTCTTACGGGCATTTTGATACTGACCAATTATTTGTATTTCAACAATACTTTTATTAAAATTGTCTCGTTAAATTTAGCAATAATATTTTTCTGTATATTACTCGTTCTCCTGTTAAGGAGAAAAGCATTAACCGGATTTACCACAAGATTCGAATATATTATCACATTTATCGCATTTGGATCCTATTCCGTCTATTTATTTCATGGATTAATACTGGAATTAGGCCACTTAATTTCATTTAAATTGGGTTTAACTCCTCTGGCCAATGAATTATTCATTCTTTTTTTAATTGTTCCAATAATCTTCATAATTGGCTATTATTTACAAATAGTAGACAACAGAATTATGAAGAAAATAATTTAAAAATTAATTTCGCTAAAGTAGAATTTCTTATGAATTTTCCTTTAGTTAATACGGAAACCGATTTATTTCCAAGTATTTTTTTTTAAAAGATACACTTGTTCCAGTGTGATTCTAATCACGTTGTAATAACCTCGAAGGTACATTTTCCAAACCTAAAACGTTACCTTTTTTGAAACTGCTCGCACGGCATTTTCTCTAAAAAAATTGCATACGAAGCAAAGATTTTGGAGATTTTATTACAATTGATTCACCGAAAATAGAATATTCTACGATGATAAATTGCATAATTCACAGTTAACTGTGATTGTTTTAAAAAAAAACAACCTAACTTTCGATTTCTTCACTCACTGCTTCCTGACTCCCGGCTTCACGTGCCAGGGTTTTGTTATAGAGATACGATAATTTTTCGTAGAGTTTATTATTAATTTTCGAATAGGAATACGCCTTTTCTGTTCCCCCACCAAAACTCAGTTTAAAGGCATTGACAGAATTCTTTTTTGGATCCAGGGCTTCCTTTTCCGACCACAGTCCCCCCCAGTTGAACGTTCTGATCGATTTTTCCTGTGCATACATAATAGCCTGCCAGTGGAGAAGGCAGTTTGCACAGTTTATTAGGGTGGAGGTCTCCTTATCGACCGCTAATCGTCGTGAGGCACTGATCCATGCAAGGATGTTGTCGTTATCCTCTAAATAGAGATGACCGCCAAGAACATCTCCATTCAGCTCTGCGGTAAATAATGTCCCGTACTTTTCCATAATTTTTACATTGGGTAATTCGAGACTGAGGAATCCGAGGCGTGTTGCATAATTTTTCTGCTTCATGAAATCCTTTGAAATCGCATAGAATTCATTGAAATTTTCATTTATTTTCCAGGTAATGTTTTCTTTTGTGGCTTTTTTTATTTTCTGTCTCAATTTTCTGTTCATTTTTTTCCAAATTTCCTCTGATTCTTGGTTTAAATCAATCGTGGAGGTTAATTGTTCTCTACAGGTATACCCAGGCATAGTAATTTTATGTTTACAATAATGAAATGATACCGCATCGATTTTATTACCGATATCATACGGGTATTCACTGAGGAAAATATCTCGTTTTTTAAAAATAAGGAATGAGTTATCAATTATTATTACCATTGTTCACCTGTCTGATTGTTAGTCGTACTTTTAATCGTAATAATATCAAATTTTCAGTACTGATAAAGGTGATGTTTGAATGGATAATGGGTTCAGGTCTTCTGGCATCGGACAAGGAGATTTTTAGCCTTCAACGGTATATTCCAACCTTGTTATATACTCAGTTCTGAAGAAATTGATGACGGGGATTCTCCCCCATTCTTGTTTTGATGAGATGCAAATATCGCTCCCCATAGTCAATTGTCTGCTTTTGATTCATCTCGCACGATTTTCCGGCAAGGATTCCATGGTATTCCTGATCTCATAGATGAAATCAAGGCAGGTGATCGCTCCATTTCCAACAGTTATTTTCGAGATTCTCCTCTCTCCACACAGCAGGAAAACTCTCACGAGCGCAAAAAAGCGAGAAATGCTGAAAATTCAGCGATCGGAAATCGTGGAGATGACTTCCTGAATCAACGGCGAATCTGCGAGGTATTAATCACCAGGGGGCCATTTTTCTGGCGGTATGCCTACAGCGAGTACATAAAAGATAAAAGTGTATAGACGTAACAAAAAAAATATTTTACCTGCTCACCTATGGCAGTCACGGCAAATAATAAGAGGGAAAGGCATTCTGATTGATACATTATCTGTTCGAAGGAAGTCTCCACAACCTTATTTGGCTGTTTAATAAACAGGTACGATAATTTTAGGGATTGTTCAAAAATTTTTCGTAATTTACTACACATTAATACAAAAATTCATATAAACTTTGGACTTCAAACTAATCATTATCATGAATAATGATTTCAGCGTACATAATAAGAAACAAGGGAGCGTTTCTGAGACTATTGTAAACAACAATAAAAAATTACGTATTGGAGTCATGCTTAACGGATCTCATCTCGAAGCATGGGAAGGTAGTATACTTGAGGCTATTTCCGGGTCAGATTATGCATCCCTGGAACTCGGAATAATAAATAAAACTCGAAACCATACAACTACATATTTTGATAATACCGTGTCAAACCGGAAAAAATTATTGTATACCGCCTACACCGAACTGGAAAATCGGATTGTCAAATGTAATCCTGACGCATTTGCCCTCAAAGACATCTCCAAATTCCTAAAAAATGTTCCAAAAATAGAAATTCAGCCAATGAGCGATAAATACACTGATGACGTTGATGGAGAGGATGTAAAAAAAATTAAAGCATTCAATCTTGATGTGATTATTCAGTGTGGATTCCGGACACTCAAAGGAAATATCCTGAATGCAGCAAAATTCGGTATATGGTCATATCGCCACTGCGATGGCATCAGGGTCAAAGGTGGTCCTTCGGGATTCTGGGAGACGTTTGAAAGAATGGGTGAGAGAGGGGTAATTCTTCAAATGTTAACTAAAGATCCGGAAGGCGGAATTGTCCTCTATCGCTCATCATTCGGCACCGACTCTCTTTTTGTGAAGAGAAATAACAATGGCTGTTACTTGAGATCATCCACATTTGTTCCAAGAACATTAAAAAAACTGCATACACTTGGCGAGAAAAAATTTTTTGATTCTATTATGCAGCAGAATAAAAAATTTAATTTTTATAATTATCCAATGTACGCGATTCCAACAAATTTTCCATTTCTTAAAATGTTAGTAAAACACTTTTACCGAATGGGTGTCCAAGGGATTAGACATCAATTTTTTGAGAATCAATGGGTTTTACTGTATGATCTCAGCGACACGATCTCAACATCCTTCTGGGGTTTCAAAAAGATCGTCCCTCCAAGAGACAGGTTTTGGGCCGACCCCCATGTTTTTTTCCGGGATGATACCTACTATATTTTTTTCGAGGAATATATGTTAAAGAAGAAAATAGGACATATTTCTCTTATCGAAATGCAACAATCGGGAAAATATTCAGAACCGGTCAAAGTATTGGAAGAGCCTTTCCATCTCTCGTACCCTCAAATTTTTGAACATAACGGAACCCTATTCATGATCCCGGAGACACAATCGGCTCATCGTATTAATCTCTACGAATGCACGGGTTTCCCTACGGAATGGAAACTTAAAAAAACCCTTATTGATTCAGTAGAGGCCGCGGATTCGACCATTCTGTTCCATAATAATAAATGGTGGTTATTCACAAGTATCGGTGAACCTAAAGGAACTACAGAATATAAAGAATTATACCTTTACTATTCCGATAATTTATTGAGTGATAATTGGAATAGCCACCCGTTAAATCCAGTAATGTCCGATGTCAGAATAGCAAGACCTGGAGGAAAAATCATACAAGAGAATGACAGATTATACCGCCCCTCACAGTGCTGTATTGGGGGATATGGATATAGGATAAACTTCAATGAAATTGTCACCCTGACAGAGAATGATTATCAGGAAAGAGATATTGGATTTATAGAGCCTCTCTGGGATAGAAAGCTGAAAGGTGTGCATACATTCTGTCATGAAGACCGGTTAACAATGATTGACGGCTATTATCAAAAATTTTTCATCTAGATATCTGTTCTCCTTTTCAAGAAAACAGGAGAATCTTTTAAACACTATAGGGAAATGATTGTAAGGTACCTTTACCAAATGATTATTTTTAGTAACAGTTCTGATTCCATCTCATAAAAAGAAATTCGCCCGGTCAGGTACTGACCAGCACCAGAACAGGCAGAGAAATGAGAGTATCTTGAAGGATCCGGCCATTTTTAACAGAATAATTTGACACCGGAAACGGTTATTTAAAAATGAATTCAAGAGAGGTTCCATTTAAATATATAATAAACTGACTTTTTCCCTAAGAGCAATACGGCCTGAAATATCATGCATAACACACCAGCAATTCCTTCCCTCAGACCATGGTCCAAAAACGCATTAAACCAGTGTGTATATGATAAGATCCCGGCAATCTGGGGGACCAACGACGTCATCACATTCCTTGCCGATCTCGGGATGTATCACCCATCGCTCTACGATGTTCTCGACAACAGCGAAAAAGAACAGGAACAGAAATTCAAAACAGAATATTTCAAAAAGAGGTTCACCCTTTCACGAAGCATCCTGAAGCATATCCTTCCACCTATTCTGGGAGCTAAGGATCCTTCCGATATTCTGCTTGGCAAGGAAAAGAAGGGACGGATTATAATACACAGCAGACCGGATATCGGTATCTCCCTGTCCTACTCAGGCCCCTGCATTGCAATCACCGTAGGAAAACAGAAAATCGGCTGTGACATAGAGGTATTGCGTCCGATTAAGGACAATAAAATTATATCCTGTCCTATTTTTATTAATTACCAGTGCATGGATGACAAGGAAAAAACACGGCAGGTCATACATGTGTGGACACTGGTTGAATCCTATGCAAAATTATTTGATGAAAATCCTTACTCTCTCCTGAATCCCAACTTTGTTTTTAAGGAAGCGAACTTTGTCTCCTATTGTATCAATAAACACTTGATCTTCTCACTGGCTTCTGAAAAGAAACAATTCGCTGAATCTCTGGTTTGGCTTGATAATTCCACTTTAGGAAAATGCTGACATCTATCCGCAAGAACCGCATCACAGATTCAGGGTATTTCGGCGCATTTTAACGGTGACTATTGAAGGTACAGGATTTGTTTCTTGCAAGTGTTCATCCCTTCATTTTAATTCATATCCATGTGACAAAGCACATAAAATCGATCCGGCATTTTATCGATATCCAGCCGGCATTTATTAGTTCAAAAGACCAGGTATCGAATCAGGAGGCACCAGGCACATCTCATTCTGACTGAAGACCTTTCATCGGTTCTTCCCGTTCCTTCTTTTCGTTTTCTCCATAACAGGGATGAAGGCGCAATACCCCTTAACTCCCCGATGAGAGGAGTAAGAATGCTTCGGTCCTATGGGGTTATACAGAGCTACGTTACCGCGCAGTGATTTCTTAATTCATAATTGAGGTGATAAAAAACAAGACTCACGGATCCGATTCAAAGTAAGACAGCAGCAAGAAAAAATTTCCGGATAAATCGCTGCAAATTGGATACTATTGGCAAAAGATCCCCCCTTTAAAAGCGATACAAAAGTATGCATTCTTTTATTCTCAGGGAGAAATGAACACCATTAATAGTCATTGGGGACGAGTAAGACTTTGGATACATAATAAACGGAAAATGTAATAACCAGGATTTTTTATACATCCCGGGAAAGAACAATTTCTTTCAATGCAGCCATATCTATCTTATTGGACGAATTTAAAGGAAATTCATCAATAAAGAAAATTTTTTTAGGAACTTTGTATGAGGGGAATCTCTTGTTGCAGTGTGTAACAATCTCCCTGCAAAGATCGTGCTGATCCACCGTGTCGGGTGCCTGGATAACGGCAACAACAGCTTCACCCATGATCTCATCCGGTATTCCGAACACCACGCACCCTTTGAATTTTTCAAAAGAAAGAATTTCATTTTCAATTTCATTGGGAGAAATCCGGTAACCTCCGGATTTGATGATATTTTTTGACCTCCCTACAACATAGATAAATCCGTCATCATCAACAGTGGCGAGATCGCCCGTATACAGCCAGCCATTCTTCAGCACTGCTTCTGTCGCTTCAGGGTCATTATAATACCCTTTCATGATATTATCTCCCTTTCCCACGATCTCACCAATTTCGGAAGGTTTCACCTCCTGCATGTTTTTATTCAGCACCGCAAGAGTGACACCAGGGATCCCTTTACCGATAGATCCCATTTTGATAGTAACTAATTCGGGAGGGAGATAGGATAATCTCGCAGTCGCTTCGGTTGCGCCATACATAACATAAAACTTTTTTTCGGGAAAATGGTCAGTAAGTAATTTTATATATCTGTTCGGCAATTGACCCCCGGCCTGGGTAAAGTATCTCAGGCTCGGGAATTCCTGCTGCAGGAATCGTGTTTTATTGATAAGAATCTGGTAGGTACTGGGAACACCAGCAAAACCGGTACACTGATAGGTATCAATATCTTTAATAACCGAACTAAGGAATGGTTTTTGGTTCAGAACAATACTTCCACCTATACGGAGATGTGTGTGGAGTAATGAAGCACCATAACAATAGAAGAAGGGGAGTACAACACACATTCTGTCTGTTTCATCCAGTCCGAGATACTCAATAATTGAACCCGTATTGGCGATAAGATTTTTATGGGTAAGCATGACACCTTTTTTTGTGCCGGTGCTTCCCGAGGTGAAGATAATAACCGCAATATCGTCATCCTGCACACCAGGTTGGGGATGCAAAAAAAATTCTTTATCATCTTCTTCCTGCAAAATTGTTTCATTGATAATATCGAACGGTGAATCTTCAAAATATGGACAGTACTTAGCTTGGACGAGTGCACCGGAAAGAGAACTGGTTTCATTAATCTGGGTGAGATCGGTCTTGCTGATCCTCGTTTCAACAAGAACCGCGATATTGCCGCTATAGATAATTGAAAGGTAACTGATGATAAAAAATGGCGTATTATCCGCTATTAAAAGAATTTTTTTCCTGCTGCCATATCGATTATAGAGGACTGAAGATACATTCTCCAGTTTTTTTTCAAACTCTGCATAGGTAAGAGTACCATGATCACCTAAAATGAACAATTTTTCAGGGTTTCGGTTTTTTTCAAGGAGATAACTGACAAAATTCATAATTTACCTTAGTATCGATATATCATCCAACAATTTCACGGACAACGTCTTGTACCTTTCCCAGGTATCATCCGGTTTCGATCGGGAAATACATTATAGAATGAGGTAATGTACTGAAAATCTATAAAAATTTCGCCCCATGTTTCGAAATCTTCGCTATTTTTGAGCATCTCTTTTTTTTATTTCCGTTTTCAAAAGTTCTTTTGGCCATCTGACACCACAATTCTTTCTGCATTTTACTAGAAAAACTATTTCAATAATTTGACTGCAAAATTAAACGCAATGCAACAATGCTTTGCCAGACTATAATAATAATAATAAAAATACAATTTTGTATCATTACAGATAATATTTGAAACAATGTGAAGTGCCATGATAGAGATAAATGAGAATATACTCCATTTTTTGAAAACCGAAGGATATCTCAATGAAAAAATTTCATTGCAGGAAAACGACTCTTTAACAGAAACGGGTGTGATCGATTCAATCATAGTGCTCCGGCTTGTTGATTTCCTCGAAAGTGAATACAAAATTGAAATTCCTGTAGAAATGTTGACACCTGAAAATTTTGATACCCTTGCCGGGATCAATAAATCGATAATGAAATTGAAACAAGGATAAACGTTTCGTGATTGCAATGGACACGATTATCTGTAAAAATTGCGTTTTGGATTCGCAGATTCCCGGGATAACGATCAACACGGAAAAGTATCATATCCATCCATATGCATATTATCTGGCTACCCTTGTCCGGCAGGGAAATATGAAACGGGACGATGCACTGAAAAAATTAAACGTTAATATATCTGATACTTCCGTCGAAGAAGTACAACGGAAACTGAACCTGTAAAAAAATACAGGGTGTTCAGGCTCTGTAGAAACAGACATGAATCGATTCGGTTCGCACCAGAACCATGAAAATTGGATAATCCAGATATGATGAGAGGGTCGGAACCTCTCAATTCTGTGGCGATGAACGCCGCCGCCTCCGACGGGGCGCCCCCGCGGCGGATTGGTGACTGAAAATGCTAAATAACTCCTTGCCCCGCCGTACCTCGGAGAGGCCCTGATGCGGGGAACTCTCGTAAAATATTACGATTTAATATGAAAATGCAATCACTTTTTCATCCTGTATGATTGTCTCCCAAGGGGAATTATGTCCGTTTACCTTGGGAAATGTTCAAAAAAAACTTGAACGTTCATAAATGTTTCACCCCCGCCGCTTCGGCACCCCCCAATGCGATAACTCCTGAACAGGTACGGCGTCATCATCGCTCTCAGCGCAGGGTCGGTAAGGGAGGACAGGCACTGTCCCATCCTTCAGCTTACCTGTGCATTTTTATTTTCATATCCTGATAAAAGGAATTCTAAAGAGCCGGTATTCATTCTGGTTAATACACTCGTCACCACAAGAATGAATGCATGATTCTCATTCAGTCCTTGAATGAACCACAGGCACTGGTATTTCAATCCGTATCTCCTTGTCCGGAATCCCTGAAAAACACGCATTTGGAACCAATACATTGCAGATCTCCTCAGGCGGACACAATATAATCTTGTAAATACGATCGGGACCCCGTCAGAAACTCAGAAACTGGTACGTTCGCTGGCTTAGGTATACAAAATCTATAACAGATATCGATACAAACACTTTGAAAAATTACATTTTTTGCGAAGGGAGCCTAAAAAATGAAAAAAATGTTGGTATTATTGATTTCAACCCGTGAATTACTCATGTAATATACCATTTTGAGGAGGATTTTTGCACTGTGCGAGATAACTCTAATGCATTTGCTGGGAGCGTGGAAAACGATTCGAGCCATACAGACAAGTCGACTCCGTCATCCGAATTATTTAAGTCGAAGGTGGAGTGGCCGGCGGATTTCCTTATCTTGTTGTTCGCGAGCATTCTTCCTGTTCTGCTCAACGTTAGCATAATCCGGAGTAATAGCTATTGTTTTGTCAAAAGAGGCGACCGCTTCTGAATACCTGTCGAGTTTAGTGAGCGCGTTTCCACGGTTGTACCACACATCGGCGTCATCTGGGTTGAGGGAAATCGCCTTGTCATACGAGGCAACAGCATCTGCATGCTGTCCGAATTCATTTAATGCGTATCCGCGGCTGTTCCACACATCGGCGTCATCTGGGTTGAGGGAAATCGCCTTGTCATACGAAGCAACAGCATCTGCATAACGACCGAGTTTTCTTAAAACGATACCGCGGTTGTTCCACACTTCATAGAGTTTTGGGTTGATGGCAATCGCTGTGTCATACGATACGACTGCTTTAGAATATCGACCAAGATCATCCAGCACGTTTCCTCTGCTGTTCCACATATCAGCTGCATCTGAATCGATGGCAATCATCGTTTCAGATTGGTCAATCGCCTCTGAAAACCTGTCGATATTACTTTGCGTGACCGGGTGCTCTTTCAAGTGGGGTAGGATGAGGAAAACTGCAGTGACATCCCTGAAGGATGACTCCATTGAGCACTCCTGAAGCGTGACAACCTTGCCAGTTACCTCTGCTATCAATGCTCCGCAGAGGCTGCATGCGGGGCACGGGTTCTTTGTGCAACATCCAGGGGATTCCTGTGCAATAACCTTACATCCTCCAATCAAGCGGTAATCATGAAACCTGATGGTAACGATATTACCCTCCCATGAACCATTCCAATGAACGGATACCTTTGGTGAGAGGTCGTAAATATCTTCAAATAATTCACTGAGCAGTTGAGAGATATTTTCCTCGTTATCCGGAAGGATTACCTTATTTTTCTTTTTGAGGTCCTGGATCAGCGGGTTACAGGAGGGTTGGGTAATTACCCCAGAAGGGCCTGTTTGTGGAAATGAACCTGTCACAGATACTGTGCTTCCATTATAGACCTGGCCTGGATTGAACTGCACGACCACGGCTTCTCCGGTAACGCGTGAGGGAAGGAAATATGCATTCCCGGATATACCGAGATCAAACATTATTTTGCAGAGATTCATACAGCCCTGCACTGGAAGGAGCCCGACAAACAGCGGATTGAAAGGTTCACCCTGTGAGAATGTAAGCAAGAATATCCCGGTCATTACAAAGACCATGCCTGAGAGCACGAAGGCAGCACTTATGAATTCCCCTGGGCTGGTAATAATAGCAATCGCAACAAAAACGGCCGCTCCGCTTATGAGCAGAATTCCAGCAGAAGAGTACTTATTGAGCAGGTGCAACTTCATTCGTCTCCACCAGCATACGAGTATGGGCCCCACATTTCTTTATCCGATAATCATATCTAACTAGTATTACAAAAGGTATTTCATATTCTTGGAGAATGTAAGAGACCATGGTGAGTTACAGAATTGAACTATACCACCTCTTCAATCATCTGACGATAAAAAACATATCGAGCTCAATATGCCCTCTCTTTTTGTAGTGAATTATACAAACCCCTGATATGTACCAGGTTCGATCATCAAAACCTCCCGTATAATGCCAAGACCACTGGTTATCGGGAAATCTTCAGAATCAGGCAGAACTATCTATAAAAAAACGAAAATTTGAGGGTATTGTTTTTAAAAAAAAATCCAGACCTCAAATGAGGTTATGAGATTACATAGAGCATAAAAACGCTGCATTATGAAAATTATATCAGTTGTTAGTGGCCGACCTCCTGCGAAAAGAGTATGAGGAAATTCTTGTACATATAGGTCAGCATTGCGACCTGAATTTTTCAGATATTTTTTTTAAAGGTCTCCAAATACCCCAATCAAATTATCATCTCGAGATCGGCTCTGAATCACTTGGAAAACAGACATCTGTTATTCTTGAAAAGGTAGAGAACGTGCTCATGAAAGAAATGCCTGATCTTGTCCTTGTGTATGATGACCCCAATTCATCCCTTACCGGTGATTTCTCGATTTCCGGTGTCGGAACCATGAGATTGTTTCTGGATACGCAGACCTACAAGCGTCTCACGTGAGAGATCGAATAACCTGGTGAATGGTTCATTTACCTGATATATGATAAGATTTTGATCCAGGACGAGAAGAAGATCTGAGGAAAGGTTCAGCATTTGCGAGAAAGGGGTTCGTTGGGGGAGCGTGAAAACCTTGGCACGGCCGAATGTCCGCATTTCCGCCTGGCCGGATATCAGCAGAGTATTGAGATATTTTGCTGTAGATGTGCGGTTCAAAGGCAGTTTTTTTGCAATTTCCTCAATAGTTATAGTTGATCCTTTCGGATTATTCATGAGAATTGTGCGATCCGGCTTATTTCATCTGCCTGATCTTCCATAGAATCTACCCCGGCCAGTTTTACCACGGTTGAATATTGCTATAGTGCAGTGTCTTTTATTATAAATTATTTTTATGTATTGTATTAATGCATATCATTGGAGAGAAAGAGTGTTAGAAACGTTGGAATAATGTGTAGGTTTTTGGGAATACCCTGACCGTGAAAAATTGTGCGATTAGATCTCCTGGTACTTTATTCAGGAGAGATCGTTACCACCCGATATTCCTTTCCTGTTCCATATCAAAGAGCATCGCAAAGAGCAGAAACATTGAACCCATGAAGAAAAGGAGGAGTGAAAGAGCGGCTCGGACTAATAAGTCCTGATCCCAGAACAGTTTGAGGTAGAGTGAATAGAGACCAAATATAATACTTGTTAAGATAATAACAACCCCGAAAAAATAGAAGAAAACGAGGGGGTGAAAATTAAGGATGATATACTTTTCCTTCAATCGCCAGAGAAAATCTCTGAAGAGGAGCCGGAAGAGCCTGAAAGTATACGTACGATTTTTTCTTTCTGATATCTCACCACTATTATAACGCGCCTTATGATTGATATTCTTAGCCTTGAAACCGTATGCATTTAATTTTACCAGAATATCGTTGCAATATCCGTACCGGGGGTATATTTTATTTGGATCGATGCGTTCAAGAGCTCTTCTTGAAATAGCCGTATAACCATTCTGGGGGTCCATCAGCTGCCAGTATCCGGAGGCGATCTTTGTCTGCAAGGTAAGGAGGGCGTTCCCAAAAAATCTCCGTTTTGTCATTCCTTTTCTATATTCAGGACCTTGGAGGCAATTTCCAACCGCATAATCAGCCTGCCTTTTAATGATTGGCTCAAGAAAATCCGGGAGATATGTAGGGTCCATCTGATTATCCCCAGCCATCACCACAGCGATATCCATACCCTCTTTTAAGGCTTCACGATATCCAGACGCGATCGATGCACCTACTCCCTGATTTATTTCATGCCGGATATGCATGATTCTCGCATCTCTTTCAGCATATTCATGTATAATCTCCGGTGTACGATCTGTAGATGCATCATCAACGGCATAAATCCTGAAGATATAATCCGGGACCGAAGCCAGAGTTGTTCCAATAAGTTTTTCTTCATTATACGCGGGAATTACGACACAAATATTATTTTCACGGAATATTTCCTCTGTCTGTTGCTTTAGGGCGGCTTGGTAGATCATCTTCCGTAATTTTGCAAATTGGAACCGGGGATTTTCACTCTTTTGCAAATAAAAAGTAGCACCGGAATTTAATGCCTCTATTGCAGTCTCCTCTCCTCCCTTTCCGGTAAAAACTATGAAAGGAGTCTCTATACCCTGAAATTTTAGTGTTTTTAATAATTGAATCCCATTAATTTCGGGCATGATGTAATCGGAAACAATCACATTATAGATCTTGTGATTTAATTTATGGAGGGCTTCCTTAACCGAGGAACAAACATCGATAGTAAGTTCCAGGTCTCTCTCAAGAAAAAGCCGGGTAAGCTCAAGCACCTCGGGTTCATCCTCGACAAGTAAAACGGAGATCATGGTTATTTCCTGCTAAAAATATAATCCATCAGAATTTTAGGTGATTGTTAAATTATAATCTTTCTATAGTATTCTGATGATGGGGGATTTGAGAAATCATGGTATTCTTATTTTGGATCTGCAGAATACCTTGGTTCGAGTCCAGATAAGGATCGAGAGAATAATTTTAGAGATGTTGTAGAGGATCAATTTGATTTTAAGTTCCTTAATCCGGCATCTATAGTATCGTGCTTTGAGGGATTCCCTGAACTTTCTTTTGCCTCTTCAGAAATAGTGAGTTGCCAGATATGAGGACGAGGGTGGTTTGGTTAATACCCTTTCTCATTATCTTCAGAAGATGGTGCACTGACAATATTTGCAATCCTCCCGACATTACCACTTTTCAAGCGGACTTTAATCCCATGCGGATGAAAAAGCGAGTTTGTCAGGATCTCCTGAACGATCCCCCTCGTCTTTTTTCCATGGCGTTGATCTTCTTTCCGGATAATATCTACGATAAACCAAATCCTGCCTGAACCTCTTTGTTTCCTATTCCTGTGTAGTTCCATAATCTTGGCTTTTCCTCTTACTTTGAAGAAAACATTGATTTCAGGTTAATGATAAGGGAGGTGTTGGTATAAAAACCATCAGATCCGTAGTACGGGAGTATAATATGACCCAATACTGCTGGTAATTGTACCGTTCATGGTCGACCAGCCATGATTATTCCCAACCATGTGCAGGCTGACAGAAGTAGTGTACCCGTTTGCCACTGGTTCAAATATTTTCCAGCTGTTTTTTCCCCCAAGTATCGAGGTTATATTCACGGATGCATTTTTTTGCGCCTGGTAATCTGCATACAATGAGGTGAAGTAAAGATAACATTGCGGGGTTCCTTGATCGCCGGAACTACGATAAGGGCAGGAAACCTGTTGGAGGTCCCTTACCGGGTGGAACATAGCACTGTTTTTTATCGGCTCACGGGTGTCAATTACCGTGTCGGATTTCATCTCCGACAAAAGCCTGATAACATAGGGTTTTTCTGGAGTCGTACCAACAGGTGGAGCGATTTCCGGTGTGGTAATCCCGACCATCGTAGCTTTTCCCGTATCATACAGCGTCACCGTCCAGTCTTCAGGTAGTCCGGTAATATTTTTTACACTGAATTGTGCGACGATGGGAGAATTGCCAGAAGGATTAGCGGGCACGGGTAAAAAAAGAGTTACATTGGAGAGCCTGGAATCAGTGGTAATGATACATGTGTAGGAATAAGTACTGGATAGCGAGGTGAGATACGCTTTTTCCACAAATGCGTGATAGGAAACCACTGATATGAAAACAACGAAAATAACCGTGAACAGGCCAAGTGAAATTTTGATTATTCTATCCATTGATATAAAACTCCTTTTAACCGGATGTCTGCAGGAGCTCCCCGGCTATCATTTATACCGTTAACATGGTAATGTAAACTTGAATGATTGAATAGTTATCGATGAAAAGGGTTTTTTTATCTTGTACGAATTGATTGGATCACCATGCCTATATGGTTGTGAGAAAAAGGGAGTACTATGGATACCCTTCCATCCCTCGTGCTCCGTAACGTGACCCTCCCTTCAGGGCGTGTTGCGGATATCACTCTTGCCGTTGGCGGGGTTACTCACGTTGGTGCAGGTCAGTGTACGGCAGATTACCTTGATTGTACCGGACTCCTTGTTCTTCCGGCAGCAATCGACATGCATGTGCATATGCGGGGGGGCAACCAGTCGGCAAAGGAGGACTGGAAGAGCGGCAGTATGAGTGCACTTGCCGGGGGAGTGACGGTGGTCGTAGACCAGCCCAATACCGTGCCTCCCATCAATACTGCAAAACACCTTGGTGATCGCGTCATTGATGCACAGACACACTCATGGTGCAATTTTGCTATCAACAGCAGTGTGACCGCACACACTCATCTCGAGGAGATGTGGCGGGCCGGTGCAATGGCATTCGGTGAGACATTTTTTGCCCCGTCCAGTTATGGGGATGCGATCGGTGATGCAGCATTGAGCCGGGCAATGGGACGCATTCATGCGGTTGATGGCCTTCTTACTATTCACGCTGAGGAGGTTTCAGACACTCCTGACACGGGTATGATCTCGCATGATCATAGTCGATCTCCTGAGGGTGAGCTGCAGGCGGTAAAAGCAGTCCGGCGTTTGAACAAAGCCGGGTGCCGACTTCACTTCTGTCATCTCAGCACGAAGAGATCCATAGATGCCGCATCAGGTACCGTTGAGGTGACACCCCATCACCTGTTCCTTTCTTTAGAAGACTTTGAGGACAATGATCCTTTCGGGAAGGTTAACCCACCACTCCGTAATGAGAAGGAGAGAAAGCACCTCTGGGAACGCTGGGACAGGATAGATATCATTGCATCCGATCATGCTCCCCATACCCGTGCAGAAAAAGCACAGGATTTTTCCTGTGCTCCTTCTGGTATTCCCGGCGTTGAAACCCTCCTGCCGCTGCTTCTTGCACGGGTTATTGATGGTAAAATCCCCCTGCAGTCCGTTATCGAGAAGACTTCCTCTAAGCCGGCAGAACTCCTGGGAATTCCCTGCGCCGGTTTCAGCGTGGGGGATCGTGCGGATTTTGCTCTCTACAGAAGAATTCCCACCCCGATCACCACTGAAATGCTCCACAGTAAATGTGGCTGGACACCCTTTGAGGGCCATTTCGCCCTCTTCCCAACAACGGTGATCATGGGGGGTAAAGTTGTGTATCAGGATGGTGAATTTTTCAAGGAAGACCCCCACTGGTTTTCCGGAAAAGGATTGACACCGTGAATATCCGGGCGTAGTCCACCATGCTATTTCCTGTACTCTGGTCTTTAAAATTGAGCTCATCCCCAAGTGCTAAATAGCAAAAAACAAAAAGAATACTGCCGATAAAGCGCATCCATAGGTCCCCGGGTGATTGATTGACAAGCGTCTGGATGTGATCCACGGGACAACCCGGATGCGCGACAGGCAGCGCCCGGCAAGGGTTTAAACACAGGTGAAGAACGGCAGCACGCCACTGGTGATCCATGTGCGTTATTGCCGGGCGACATTCCTTTACGACGGTACACCCATGCCAGATATCGCTGATGCTCTTTTGGAAGACCGGCATGGAACGATTATAGCACTTGAGGTTACTACCGGTGCAAAGAACGATTCCTTCCCTGCAGGCTACAACGTGTGGCGAAAGACCATCGGTTGCCGTGTCACTGCTCCTGCGGTTGAGGGGAAGGCAAACCGTGCAATAATCAGGCTTGTTTCAGAGATACTTGCCGTGCCAGATACTACCGTGAGCATTCAATCCGGTGCAACATCCTCCCAAAAACGGGTGCTGGTGACAGGGATCGATAAAAAAGATCTTCTTGATCGATTGAAAGGCATTTCAGGAGAGTAGTGTTTTTCTTGGCTTTTTGCTGTTTTGAGTGGGGAACTCATGTATTGAGAGGATTACAAAGATGGGGGCGGATGCCCCCATACTCCCGAATACGATGAACGTCGCCGCCCCACAAACGGACGCCCCCGCGGCGGTTTGAGTGCAGTTTTTATGAGCGTCATTCGCAAAAAACTGCCTTGCCCAGCGAGGTCCCGACGAGGCGGCCGAGCGACCCCATCAGGGGGGGGACACATCAGGAACGAAATTTGATGATGTATCTAATGTCATTCGAGATAACGATGAACCACTTTTTTTTCACTGTTTCTGATTCTTTTGTGATTGCAGTATACAAGGAAAAATAGTACCGGGTTTTTCCTGCTGGAATTACCGTTATCAGACAATTTAAGTAATTTTACATGAAATATATAATTTATACCTATGATCAGGCATTACATGATTTGTATGACTCATGGGGGTGCGTTTACGTGTATTCACCAGATACTACCAAGTACCTTATTCACATCAGCCTCACTGCAGAGGGGGTGGTCGAGAAACCTGACGTAGTCGGTGCCATTTTCGGACAGACTGAAGGGTTGCTCGGCGAAGACTTAGATCTGCGGGATCTCCAGAGGACAGGGCGTGTCGGACGTATTGACGTTCAGATAACCAGCAAAAAGGGCGAGACAAAAGGGGAGATTTTAATGTCTACCTCCCTTGACCGCGCAGAGACGGCCATTCTTGCGGCTTCCCTCGAAACGATCGATCGTGTCGGGCCCTGCATAGCGCATGTAATTGTGGAATCCGTTGAGGATATCCGTGTCGTTAAGCGGAAAAAGATTGTCGAGCGTGCAAAGGAGATCCTTTTCGACCGGTTTGAAGACGGAACCATTGACAGCGATGAACTGCTGGATGATGTCCGGCAGAGCATCCGGATTGAAAAGATCGGATCCGTCGGGGAGGAAAGGGTTCCGGCAGGCCCTAATGTCCAGGATTCGGATGCCATCATCATCGTTGAGGGCAGGGCTGATGTGGTGAACCTTCTCCGCTACGGTATAAAAAATGCGGTTGCAGTGGAGGGAACACATATACCCAAAATCGTTGAGGAGCTGTGCGGGAAGAAGACTGCTACGGCTTTCTTTGACGGGGATCGCGGTGGCGAGCTGATCCTGCGAGAGCTCCTGCAGGTTGCCGATATCGATTTTGTTGCGTTTTCTCCGAAAGGCAAAAGCGTAGAAGACATGGCCAGAAAGGAGGTCATCAAGACCCTGCGCAATAAAGTGCCGGTTGAGTATATCCGGGACCAGTATTTTGAAGATACTGAAGAACTTCCGACAGAGTTCCGGAAGCCCCGTGCTTCAAACGAAGACAGTGAGAGATCGGAAAGAAAGGCAAAGCCTTCTGCCGGTGTAAAAAGGTCAAGGGAAGGAACTAAAGGACCCATTACCCTCCGGGATCATATTGAGGATGTGAAGGGACACAACCTTGCTCGTTTTCTCACCAATGACCTGACCGTTATACAAGAACTGAAATCCGATGATGTGGAGAAAGCGGTCGAGACCGTAGATAGTTCAGTTACCGGGCTTGTAGTTGATCGGGCTGTCGATCAGAAACTCCTTGACCGGTTGGTTGGGAAGGGACTTTCATACGTGGCGGCGAAAGATTTCAAGGGAATAATCAAACGCCCTTTATCGATCCGGCTGATGAAAATGGGATCATAAATTCATCGGGCATATGTATTTATGTTTCTTAAAACTACGTTATTGTCCGGAGTGGTTGTATGCATAAAGAGGAACTGATCAATCTTCACCAGATGCTCTACGAGGTAAAAGTCTATTTTGAAACCTTAAATCCGGAACTCAAATTTGCCCAATACAACGCATTAAAGATCACCCCCTCCCAGCAACACAAGAGCAAGATGGAGCACAAACATGCGATCTTTGTACTCGGAACGGAGATTGCCAACGCAATGAAAGATGTGGATTACTCCTCCTCAAGCAGGATATCGGCACGCATGAAGGAACTTGCCGATAAAACTCTCAAAGAGATGGAATATCCATAAATTTTTTATACATTTTTTAAAACCCACATTCGAGGCTGTTGCCTAATCCAAAATTCTTCGTGGTACTGAAGGAAGAATCAAGAATTGGCGGAATACCTCCAATAGATCAATAACCGGTGCAATAGCGGTAAGGGCCAAAGATAGTGTTCTGGCTCTCATATCAGCCGAGAACTTCAAAATATTCTGGGTCAAACAGATAAGTTTCCATTCACCTTTACAGATCCCAAGACCTCGTCTCTGGAATTTTTTAAAATTCCGATTTTCTTTCGTTCACCCGAACAAAGGTTCAACGATTGTTTTACGTTTTGAATAAAGAGTTTTAGCACTTTCAGAGGTGAATCTGGCTTCCATAATCCCACGCGCAACTGAGTGGGGAGTGGGAAAATTCCATTCACAATAAAGGTATGATAGAATTCAGTCGCAATACTCGCCAGGATAGTTCGATTGGAAAAAGGTGTACCGACGTTGCTACATATATCTTTCACATCAAGAAGACCGGGACGACCCGTCGATTTTGGATAACTTTCGTTCTTTTCTGGCAGCGCAGAGAAGTTCCAGGGGACTGTTACACACTGCCTGATAATTTAAATACCCCCAGTATCCGGCATCGGTAAGCAATACA